>Ga0163163_10000006_pt1 | contig 320401 bp, 294 predicted proteins | sample S65metaG_FD_119766 | JGI IMG/M metagenome (GOLD analysis project Ga0163163, IMG submission 119766) | Switchgrass rhizosphere microbial communities from Kellogg Biological Station, Michigan, USA - S6-5 metaG | ecosystem: Host-associated > Plants > Roots > Rhizosphere > Soil | place: USA...
CAGGCCGCGGCGCGCCTCAGGCAGGCGGATGCGCGGGCGCGGCAGGCCGGTGCTGCCTTGCTGCCGCAAGTCGGCGCCAATGGCAGCGTCAACACACTTTACGGCCAGGCCAATGGCGTGTCCCAGCATGAGACCGACTATCGCGCCGGCTTGGACGTCAGCTATGAGCTGGATTTCTGGGGCAAGAACCGCGACCTGCTGGATTCCGCGCACGCCGCGGTGCGCGCCAGCAACGCTGACCGTGCCACCGTGGCGCTGACCGTCACTTCGGGAGTCGCCAACACCTATTTCCAGTTGCTGTCGCTTCGCGAGCGCATCGCCGTGGCGCAGGCCAATCTCAAATCCGCGCAAGATATATTAAATCTGGTGCAGCGCCGGGTGACGGCAGGCTATTCCGCCAATGCCGATCTGATCCAGCAGCGCGCCGCTTTGGCGGCCGAGCAGGCGGTGCTGCCGGCACTGGAGCAGCAGGAATTGGAAGCGCGCAATGCCCTGGCGATCCTGCTGGGCCGTCCGCCGGAAGGCTTCACGGTTTCCGGCGATCGATTGGGCGCGCTCAGTCCGCCCGCCGTGGCGCCAGGCCTTCCCTCCGCCCTGCTGGCCAGAAGACCTGACATCGTTGCTGCCGAAGCCAATCTGGCGGGAGCGCATGCCGACCTGGCGGCGGCCCGTACCGCCTTCTTCCCCAGCATCAGTCTCACCGCCAGCGGCGGTGTGGCCTATCCGGCTTTGGCCGCAGCCATCGACACTTTGCCGGGCCTGGGTCTTGCCGCCGGGGCCGGCGCCACCCTGGCACAGATGATTTTCGACGGCGGCCGGATCCAAGGCAAGGTGGAGGAGAGCCGCGCCCGTGAGGAAGAATTGCTGGCGGCCTATCGCGCCGCGGTGATCGCGTCATTTTCCGATGTGGAAAATGCGCTGGGCAGTTTCGCCCATCTAGGAGCCCAGGAGGCGGCCTTGCGCGAGCAGGTGACCCAGGCGGAAAAAGTGCTGAATGCGGCACGCCGCAAATATCTCGCCGGCTCCGCCGATTTTCTGGTCGTCACGGATGCCCAGCGGGCACTGTACACCGCGCGCGACCAGCTTTCCGATATCCGCCGTGCGCGGCTGGCGGCTTCGGTGACGTTATTCAAGGCAATGGGTGGCGGTTTTACCGCGACGCAATCGCAATAACCCAGTCCTACAAAACGTATGGCGATTCCGGCTTGAGATTGCTTCGCGCAATCAGTTTTATCTTCGGTGCCATGCTATTTCCCCCGACGAGATAGCGGATTTGGGTTGATGCGGTACGCGCGGTTTTTGATGTGCCTGGTGCCGTGCCTGCTGATCACGGTTCCCGCTTTGGCCGTCACTGATGAGATCCAAGTCTATACTGGCGAAATCATGCCGGTGGGCGAGGTCGGACTCACCTGGCACAACAATTATTCCCTGGATGGGCTGAAGACTCCGGACTTCCCCGGCGGGCTGGTGGACAACCACGCTTACAGCAGTGTGACGGAATGGGCGCTGGGCGTGACTCCCTGGTTTGAAGCAGGGCTGTACCTGCCGCTGTTCAGCCATACCGGAAACCAGGGCTGGTCCTATAACGGCTTCAAGCTGCGTGCCTTGTTCGTCCAGCCCGACAATCAGGACAAGGATTTCTATTACGGCGTGAATTTCGAATTCAGTTGGAACGAAAAGACCTGGGACACCCAGGTCAATACCGGCGAGATACGCCCCATCATCGGCTGGCGCTTCGGGGAAGACCGCCGCTGGAGTTTCACTTTCAATCCCATCCTGGACAACAATTACAAAGGTTTTTCGCGCCTGGAATTCGTCCCCGCGACCCGTCTGGATTACAAGCTCGACGAGACCTGGACGGTGGCCGCGGAGGAATATGACGACTTCGGCGAGCTGCGCGGTTTTCTTCCCGCGGGCCAGCAGTCCCACCAGTTGTGGGGCGTGGTGGATTACACCGGCAATCCCATTTCCGTCGAAGCGGGCATCGGTTTTGGGCTGACCTCGGCCACCGACAAGCTGGCGGTGAAGGTGATGTTGATCAGCGACCTCACCGGGCCACACGGGCTCTTTGCGCCCTAGACGCGGAAGGCTTGCGGCTTCTCACCCGCCAGCCACATCTCCCACATGCGCGTGTAAGCCGTTTCGATATGGCGCCGGGACAGGTCGGTATCGAACAGCGGGCAGCTCCTTGTCAGCTTGCCTTTGACGGCTGCGAGACGTTCCGGCTCGCTGGCCAGCCTGACCGCCAGGTCTTCATAGTCTTGCGCGCTTTCCGTCACCAGCTCAGGCAGACCGCACGCCTGGAGCAGGCTGGCGCCGACCCGGCCGGGAAAGGCCGTACCGCGCCGAGTCAGCACTAGAACACCCGCCCATAACGCATCGCTGCCGGTGGTGTGGGCATTGTAGGGCAGTCCGTCCAGGAACAGATCGGCCAGGGACAGCCGCGCCAGGTGCTGGTCCGGCGGCCGGTCGGGCGCAAACAGGATGCGCTCCGGCGCCACGCCATGGGCGCGCGCCTGCTGCGCGATATTTTCCGCGAAGGGCGCCACCGCCTCCAGCAGCCACAGCACGCTGCCGTCCACGCGGCGCAGGATGCGCATCCAACTCGCAAAACTTTCCGGTGTGAGCTTATAGCTCTGGTTGAAATTGCAGAAGACAAAGCCCTGCCCGGGAAGCCCTGCCTGAATGCGGGTCGGAATATCGGCAACAGGCCGGCCTTCATCGTCATTGACCTGATAGCAGCCGGGCAGGGTGACGACCTGCTCGTCATAAAAGCGGGCTTCCTCAGGCGGGATCACCGCCGCATCGGCGATGATGTAATCCATGTAAGGCGCGCCCAGGGTGCCCGGAAACCCCAGGTAATTGACCTGCAGCGGCGCCGGGCGATGAGCAAACACATCCATCCGGTGCTTGCCGAAATAGCCGTTGAGACTGATCAGAATGTCGATCCCGGCCTCGCGGATTTTTGCGGCCGCCTGGACATCGTTGAGCCCGCCGATATCGATCCAGCGGTCGAAAGCTTTTTTGAGCCGCGCCGTCATGGCGCTTTGATCGGCGCTGCCATTGTCGATCGCGATCACTTCGAAACGGCCGCGGTCATGACGCTCATAAAGGCCTGCCATCAGGATGGCGGTGGCCTGTTCGCGGAATTCTCCGGAGACATAGCCCAGGCGGATTTTTCCGTTCTTTTGCGTTCGGGGATGGTGCGACGATGACGTATGGGCTTGCGGATACAAATCGCGGGCATAGAGGCGGGCGCAGGTATGCAGATCCTGCGGCTGGTCCGACACCGCCTGGAACATAAAGGGCCGCGCCACCCGTTTGCCGGCGCGCACGCCTTCCACCAAGGCGGTCTGCCGTTCGGGGTAGCCGGCCCAATCGGCGGCATACATCTTCAGGTGCAGCACTGCGCCTTGCGCGTAAGCGAGATCGGGAGCCAGCGCCAGGGTGCGCTCCAGGTCGGATATGGCGGGCGCGTAACGCTGTTTGTTGAGCCACCACAGATAGCCGCGATTGTTCAAGGCCTCGACATGGTCGGGCGCCAGCGCCAGAATCTGGTCATAACTTGCCATCGCCTCGTCGATGCGGCCCAGCTCCGCCAGCAGGACGCCGCGCTTGTACAGCGCCTGGAGGTTGCGCGGCTGCAGCATCAAAGTCTTTTCATAACTGGCCAGGCTCTCGGCGCGCCGGCCCAACGCCTGCAAGGCATTGCCGCGATTGTTCAAGGTGTCCGTGTCGGGACGGATCGCCAATGCCCGGTCATAACTCGCGACCGCTTCATCAAAGCGCCCCAGCAGATTGAGCACATTGCCGTAATTCACCAGCGCGCCCGCATCGCGCGGATTGATCTTCAACGCGCCGGCGATCATCGCTTCGGCTTCGGCCAGGTGGCCCTGCTGCGCCTGAAGCAGGCCCAGCATATGGCGCGGCGCAAAAGCCAGGGGCTCTGCCGCGACCAGCCGGCGATAAAGGCTTTCGGCTTCCGCCAGGGCTCCGCGCTGATGCAGCGCCATCGCCTGGCCGTACAAGTCCTGCATCACGAGTCCTGGATCATATTGGCCTGCTTGCACGGGCGCCCGCCTGGCTTAAAATCACGTTCGCATGCCTCCACACACCGATCCTATCAACGCCGACATTACCGTGGTCGTAACATCGTGCAACCGCCACGATCTGCTGGCCCGCACCCTGGAAAGTTTTCGCGCCCATGAGACCGAAGGCCGGGTGGCGCGAATCCTGGTGGTCGAGGACGGCGATGCCGATCCGTCAGATGTCTGCGCGCGTTTCGGGGCCGAGCATTTCCGCACCGGCGAGCGCGTGGGCCAGATCCGGCTGATCGACCTGGCCTATGCCGGAGTCACAACGCCGCTGATCTTTCACCTGGAAGATGATTGGGAATTCTACCGCTCCGGCTTCATGGAAAAGAGCCGTGCTTTCCTGGACCGCGACCCCCAGATTCTTCTGGTGCAATTGCGCGCCTGGAACGATACCGGCGGCCATCCCATCAGCCATGCCGCGCCGGACCGCAGCTTCGGGATCATGGCCACCGGCTATTGCGATTGCTGGCACGGGTTCACCTTCAATCCGGGTTTGCGCCGGCTCTCGGATTACCAGCGCCTGGGCGGCAGCTACGAAAAACAGTCCCGCACCATGTATGTGGTGGCGAAGAACGCGACCGCCGCCCTGCCGTTCGAGGTCGAGGCGTCGGCCTTTTACCACCGCCACGGCTATCGCGCCGTGATCCTGGATGAGGGCGGCTATGTGCGCCACATCGGCGAGGATCGTCATGTCCGTCACGTGGCGGATTCCGATCCCGGCCTGATCGGGCTGCCGCGCAATGCGCTTTGCCCCTGCGGTTCCGGGCGCAAGCTCAAGCATTGTCACGGCGCGCTTGCCTGACGGCATCCGCTGCCGCACAATTCTTTGCCACTTTGCCCGGAGAAACATTGCTCGCGCGCGCTGCATTTTGCCTGCTTGCCCTCACCTTGCCGGTCCAGGCCGCGGAGCAGTGGACGGAACTGTTCAATGGCAAGAATCTGGACAATTTCGATATCGCCTATTCGTCCCACCCGGTGGATGGCCGACCCGCTAGCGCGATGTTCAAAGTGAAAGACGGGGTGGTGCACACCTATCCCGGCCAGGAGGCGGGATCGTCCCAGCCGTCCGCCTATTTCCAGACGCGGGACGAACATGCCGACTATATCCTGCATCTGGAATACAAATGGAGTGACAAGAAATTTGCGCCCCGCATGGCGCGGCTGAAGGATGCCGGGCTGATCTTCCACACCTATGAGGATGTGGAGAATAGCTGGCCGCATGGCATCGAATGCCAGATCGAGGACAAGGATGTGGGCGATCTCTGGATCATTTCCAGCCGGGCGGACGTATCGACCAAAGGGGCGGTGCCGGCGTCGGGTCCCGACCCGCTGCAAGACAATTCGCCCATCTACGCGCCGGACGGGCAGGTGGCGAGCTATGGCGGCCACGACAAATATGTCCGTATCCGCCACAGCGCCAATCTGGAAAAGCCCGGCTGGAACAGCGTGGACGTGGTGGTCAGGGGTGACAGCGCCGTCTATCTGGTCAATGGCAAGGCGAACATGCGCATCACCAACATGAAGAAATGGGATGCCGCCTCCAACAGCTGGCGCAAGCTCGAGCGCGGCAAGATCCTGTTCCAGGCCGAGTATGCTGAAATCTCTTATCGCAACATAAAAATCCGCCCCGTCCAGGAGTCCGATCCCAAATGAAAAAATTCGCGTTGCTGTTCGTCCTGCTGCCTGTTGCCGCGCTGGCGCAGGCGCCCGGCGGCAATCCGTTGCCCAAGCCCGAACTCACCGAGATCTGGTCGCCGGTGCCGCCCAAGGTGGAGCCGGCCGCGCGGCCCGGCGATCCGCCGTCCGATGCCATCCTTCTGTTCAACGGCAAGGACCTGAGCACGTGGGAGAGCGCCAAGGGCGGACCGGCCGAATGGGGCGTGGAAAATGGCGAGTTGGTGGATGTGCCCAAGGCCGGCGACATCCGCACAACTGCGAAATTCGGCGATATCCAGTTGCATGTGGAATGGATGGTTCCGGTGCTGCCGCCCGACCGCAAGGGACAGGATCGCGGCAATAGCGGCATCTATCTGCAGGGCCTGTATGAATTGCAGGTGCTGGACAGCTACGACAATCCCACTTACGTCAATGGCGAGGCGGGCTCCATCTACAAGCAATCCGCGCCGTTGGTGAATGCGCTCAAGCCGGCGCCCAACTGGCAGTCATATGACGTCGTCTATTACGCGCCGCGCTTTTACAATGACGGCACCTTGGCGGAGCCGGCGCGCGTCACCGTTTTCCTCAACGGGATTCTGGTGCAGAGCAATTTCGCGATTCGCGGGCCGACCGAATATCGCGGAGAGCCGGTCTACAGGCCCCATGGCGATGGGCCGATCCTGCTCCAGGCGCACAACAATCCCGTGCGATATAGGAATATCTGGGTGAGGAAGCTTTAGGCATCTGAGCGCGGCTTCTGTCGCGATATTCACAATTCGATGGTGACTGAAGCAGACTAAAATAGGAGAAAATATTGCTTCGACTTACGTATTCCGCGTATTCCGACAAGTATCTTCCGCCTGGAGGTTGATGCATGCGGCTGGAGATAGAAGGAAGGTCCACGATTATCGATGTGAGAGAATCACAAGTCCGGTCCATGCTCGCGGGGCTTCGGAGTTATGGGCCGTCATCCTTTGCTTCTTTGACAGACGAGGGAGGAAACTTCGTGCAGGTGGCGGGCGGCGGTGTTACCTGCATGTTGGAGCGACACGATGCATCGACAGGCCAATATTTTCGGGCGTTCCAGGAAAAAAAGAATCCAGTATTTGCAGACGGAACGATTCTGGTTTTTGGAGGTGGACAAGTCAGCTTGGCGGCCGATGAATGGTTCACAGCAGCGGACGCAATTGACTTATTCCTAGCGTTCTTGAGCAAGCAGCTACTGCCAGATTCGATTAAATGGCGGGATGTAACTAGTTTACTGACCCCGCAAGAGATGCGGTATCCAACTAGCTAGCCGCCGGTGTTTTCGCCCGGCCGCTCGCCCAAGCTCGCGGCGTTCGGCCCTCAAATCGGTCCGTCGCTAGCGACAGCGTGGCGACACCGATTTGACCCGCTATGCGGGTCGGGCCTCACCCCGCGTAATACAAATTCACCGGCAGATCGCTGTGCTGCACGGCATAGAAGGTCTGCAGCATCATCGCTACGATGCGGCCCGTGCCGGGCGACAGCCGGCCATGGATCGCTTCGCGCGCCACGCCGAACATGCCGGCGGTTTCTGGATCGTCCATGCAAGGGCGCTCGAAGCCCATGTTCCATTCGGGAAAGGCCCGGACCGCAACTTCCCGGTCCAGCATCAGGCGCGGATTGGAATGACGCGGGTCGTTGCCGAGACGGGTATAGAGTTCACGCACGGCGCGCTCTTCGCCTTCGAGGATTTGCAGGAATCCGCCATCGATGAACAGCAAGAGGCCGGTGATGCCCATCAGGGCATTGTTCCGGCGCGAAGCGGTCAGCACGTCGTCCAGATCGCTGAGCGAGATGTCGGACGCGGTATTGCTGACATAAAGAAGCTGACGCATCCCGCAAGTGTCGCACTGCGGAGTTGACAGAGCGTGAAGCGCGAAAATTCCTGCGCCGTGAATTTTTCGGGGAAAAACAATGTGGGCCGCGGTTGCCGTTTAAGAAAAATCAACCATGATTTCCCAGAGATTAAGCCGCTTCTGCCTGTGGATATGTCATGCGGCGATTGAGTTTTCCGGCTCGCCCCATTATCTGCAGGGCATGGCTCTGCACATCATCAAGCTCTGCGTCGGCTGCGACAGCCTGTCGGACCTGCAGGACTGGCAAAAACAGCGTCTCAAGGAAAAACGCGCCAAGGGCCAGAAGCCGGAACTGGTCCATGTCACCCGCATGATGCCCAAGCGCGCCGAGGAAGTGCTGGACGGCGGTTCACTCTATTGGGTGATCAAGGGCCAGATCGCGGCGCGGCAAAAGCTGTTGGCATTGCGCGAAGTCAAGAAGAACGGGATTCCCCATTGCGGCCTGGTCTATGACAAGACCCTGGTGCCGGTAGTCGCGCGGCCCCGCCGCGCCTTCCAGGGCTGGCGCTATCTGGAAGACAAGGACGCACCGCCCGACCTGGCCAGGACGAAAGGGGCCAAGGGGCTGCCGGAAAAGCTGCAGCGCGAGCTTGCCGTGCTGGGACTGCTTTAGACGATTAATCGCGAGCCGCGCATTCCGCGCGGCGACTATCCGCTAGGGCTTCGACCAGCCTCCCCTTCGCGCGCGTCAGCGCGCAGGGAGGGGAGGTGTCGGCAACGAGGTGTCGGCGGAGCCGACCCGAGTTGCTGACGGAGGGGATCAATTAGAGAGCCATGTTGTCGATCAGTCTTGTTCTGCCGATCTTGACCGCAGCCAGGATGCGGGCCGGACGCTCCAGTGCCGCGATATGGTCCAGGGTTTCGGCATCGCGGATCGCCACATAATCCACATGGCTGAACCCGGCCTTCCATAAGGCTTCGATGGCGTCCGCCTCGGCGGCGCGAAGATCGCCCTTGCGCGCCTGGGAGGCCGCCTCTTTTAAAATGGCGTTGAGCCGGCCCGCGATCACGCGCTCCTCCGGGCTCAGATAGGCATTGCGCGAGGACATGGCCAGGCCGTCCGCTTCCCGTAAGGTGGGCGATCCGACGATGGTCACGGGCAGGCCCAGGTCGCGCACCAGCCGTTTCACCACCAGTAATTGCTGATAGTCCTTTTCGCCGAACATGGCGATGTCGGGCAGGGCGGCGATCAAAAGCCTGGCCACCACCGTGGCGACGCCGGTGAAGAAGTGTGGCCGGAAATCCGTTTCCAGGCCCGCGCTGGGACCGCCGACGGAAATGCTGGTGGCATGGCCTTGCGGATAGATCTCCTCCACCGCGGGCGTGAAGACGATGTCCGCATGACCCTCCAGCTTTTCCAGGTCGGCTTTCATGGTGCGGGGATAGGCGGCGAAATCCTCATTGGGTGCAAACTGGGTGGGGTTGACGAAAATGCTGACCACCACGGTATCGGCCCGTTTGCGGGCGTCCGAAACCAGCGACAGATGGCCCGCATGCAAGGCGCCCAAGGTGGGCACCATGGCGACACCGCCGGCGGAACGGCGCCCAGCCAGGGCGGCGCGCAAACCCGCCACCGTCGAAACGATTTCAGTCATGCCAGCGTCCCGCTTCCAGACTTAGAAGCCGCGACACTAACGCGTTTGCACGGCCGCGAAACAGGTCTGGCCGCGCTGGGTCAGGCGGCTGCAGACTTCGCGCGCTTCGCGCTCGGCAAACAGGCCAAAGCGGGCGCGGTAAATCACATGGCCATTGTTGGACTGCAGCGGGGCAACAATCTGGGATGCGGTGGCCAGGATATCCTGCGCCTTGCCTGCATAGGTTTTGAGCTGGGCCAGCGCCAGCGCCTTGTCGGCATAGGCGCCGATCTGGATGGTCCAGTTGCGGCCGGGAGAGGGTGTCACGGCCTCCGGTTCGCCGCCGGCGGCTGCATCATCGTGCAGAGCCGGACGCATCTGCGGCCGAGGGGCGTCCACCGCCTGGGTGTTGAGAGCCGTCCTTACAAGCTGGTTCTGCGCACTGGCCAAGGCCGTGTCGGGACGGGCATGAGGAGCAGGGCTGGCTGTCTTCGCCGCCATAGCGGGCACGGCCGGTTGCGCCGGACCGGCCTGCGCCACTACGGGAGCAGCAGGCGCCGCAGGCTTGGGCGCGGCTTGGGCAGGCGCGGGCTTGGCAGGTGTGCCTTCCGCGTGGATCAGGGCAAGATTTTCATCCGGGGCGCGCACCGATTCCGCGGCGTCTTCGTCCTCGCTCTGAACCGTCGAAGGCACTGACGACGGTACCGGCGACAGCGCCGCGAACTGATTGGTGGAAACCTGTGGCAGGCTGAAGCCGGCAATGGCGGGAGACGGCGCGCTCTGCGCCACCTGCTGCCACGGCACCGAGGCGCGCGCCACCAAGGTGGGATTGGATGCGATCTGCGCGAAAGTCTGGTCCAGCAGCCTTACCATTTCCAGGTCGCGGCGCACGGCCGTGCGGCCGCCCATCACCACCGCGATCAGGTGGGTGGTGCCGCGCGTCACCGAGCTGACCAGGTTGAAGCCGGACGCGCCGGTGTAACCGGTCTTGATTCCGTCGGCGCCTTCATAGCGGCCGATCAGATTGTCGTGGGTGGGAAACCAGGCGCCTCTGTAGTTGAAGCCTGAAAGCCCGAAATAGGGGAAATATTGCGGATAGTCATAGGCCAGATGGCGTCCCAGCACCGCCAGATCGCTGGCGGTGGAAATCTGCAGCGGATCGGGCAGGCCCGAGGCATTGTGATAGTTGGTCTCGCGCATGCCCAGTTGGCGTGCCCGCGCCGTCATCATTTCACCGAAATGGGATTCGGTGCCGCCCAATGCTTCGGCGATCACCACCGCCACGTCATTGGCGCTGCGGATCACGATGGCGCGGATGGCTTCGTCTACCGAAATGGTCTGGCCGGGACGAAGTCCCAGCTTGGTGGGCTTCTGGATGGAGGCATGCCAGCTGACCGGCATCTGGGTCTGCATGGTGACCTTGCCCGCTTTCAAGGCATCGAACAGCAGATACAGGGTCATCATTTTGGTGAGGGAGGCGGGATGGCGTTCCGCCGTCTCGTTGCGGGCGTAGAGCACCTTGCCGGTGGCCCCGTCCACGATCAGGGCGGCGTCCTTGTCGGGGTCGGTGGGGCTGGCCGGCATCCGGATCATGGCACGGCGGCCGGGATGGGCGGCCATAGGGACCGCGGCGGCCCGGCGATGGTGGCGGGCGGCAAAGGCCGGATTGGACAGGCTGACCAGGAGGGTGAGCAGCAGGGTCAGGGCTGCGATCCCTGCCAGGAAGCGAGGCCGAAAAGGTAACGCCAACGAAATCCCCAAAGCCGGAACCACCCCTGTGATGTCAAAAGACCAAAATGCGACACTTTTCGCAAGAAGGAATCAAGAATCCATTATGAATTACGGACGTTTAAGAAGCATTAACGAAGGTTTCCAAGTTCCCGCGCGGCTTTTTGGGGCCCGTCGTGAAAAATTTATGGTGCGGCGCACCATTAATACTTGACTGCGCGGAAGGGGTGCCTCATATAGGTCATGTTGCACTGCAACAGGCCACCGGACAACCGGTCGTGCCCTAACTCACAGAGAGGACATGACATGACCAAAGCAAAAACAGCCGGTGAAAAGGCAACTGCCACGGCTGAGACCGCCCTGGAAAATGGCGCCGCTGCGCTGAAGACCGGCCTTGAGAAGGCCCTGAAGGGTTACGACGCCTTCGTTGGCTATGGCAAGGAAACCGCCGATGCCGTCACCAAGTCGGCCACTGTCGCCGGCAAGGGCATCGAAAGCATCAACAGCGAAATCTATTCCTATTCCAAGCAGTCGATCGAAGACGCCGTCACCGCCACCAAGGCCGTGTTGGGCTCCAAGTCGGTGCATGAAGCGTTTGAGTTCCAGACCGACTATGCCAAGTCGGCGTTTGAAGCCTATGTCGGCGAGCTGAGCAAGATCAGCGAACTCGCGACCAGCGCCACCAAGGACACCTTTGCGCCGTTCAAGGGCCGCGTTCAGGCTTGGCTGGACACCGTCCAGAACGTTCGCGCCGCCTAACGTTTGACATTTTCGTCGTACCAAAGGGCCCCGGCTTCGCCGCCGGGGCCCTTTTGCTTGCGCAGCAAAATCTTGAAATATCTAGGCGAACTAACCAGATAAGGCACTACCACTAGGCATGGCGCCAATCCGCGTTAGGATAGGAGCGAAACGAAGCAGAATCTCAAGAGATGAAGGATCCGGGCGACAATAACGGCGACGGCAAGCGCGGGGCGGGCGACACCGGCACCGGCATCGTCACCAAGACACGCCCCAAGACCAAGAAGCCCAGCCTCTATAAGGTGCTGTTATTGAACGACGACTACACGCCGATGGAGTTCGTCGTCCACATTTTGGAAAAGATTTTCGGCAAGACGCGCGAGGAAGCGGTGGATGTGATGCTGCATGTCCACCGCCACGGCGTCGGCATCTGCGGCATCTTCACGTTTGAGGTCGCGGAGACAAAGGTGGCGCAGGTGATTGAATTCTCCCGGCGGCATCAACATCCTTTACAGTGTACGATGGAGAAGGAGTAGCGCGGAATGCCGAGTTTATCGCGGAGTTTGGAACAGGCACTGCACCACGCCATCAAGCTCGCCAGCGACCGGCATCACGAATATGCCACGCTGGAACATCTCCTGCTCGCGCTGATCGACGACACCGACGCCAGCCAGGTGATGAAGGCCTGCAATGTCGACATGGATGTGCTGCGCAAGTCGGTCCAGAAATATATCGACGAGGACCTTGCCACCCTGGTGATGGACGAATCCGAGGAAGCCAAGCCCACCACCGGCTTCCAGCGGGTGGTGCAGCGTGCCGTGCTGCATGTGCAGAATTCCGGCCGCGACGAGGTCACCGGCGCCAATGTGCTGGTGGCGCTGTTCACCGAGCGCGAAAGCCATGCCGTCTATTTCCTGCAAGAGCAGAACATGAACCGGCTGGACGCGGTGAGCTATATCAGCCACGGCATCGCCAAGCGGCCCGGCATGAGCCAGCCGAAGCCGGTGCGCGGCTCCGACGAGGAGGAAGAGGGCGAGAAGCCTTCCAAGCAGGGCACCGAGGCGCTGGAGGCCTATTGCGTCAACCTCAATGAGAAGGCCAAGTCGGGCAAGGTCGATCCCCTGATCGGCCGCGCCGCCGAGGTCGAGCGCACTATCCAGATTCTCTGCCGCCGGCAAAAGAACAACCCCTTGTTCGTGGGCGATCCCGGCGTGGGCAAGACGGCGATTGCCGAAGGCCTGGCACGCAAGATCATCCGCGGCGAGGTGCCCGAGGTGCTGCGCGGTTCCGTTATCTATTCCCTGGACATGGGTTCGCTGATCGCAGGCACCCGCTATCGCGGCGATTTCGAGGAACGGCTCAAGACCGTGGTCAAGGAGCTGGAGAGCCTCAAAGGGGCGATCCTGTTCATCGACGAGATTCATACCGTGATCGGCGCGGGCGCCACCTCCGGCGGGGCGATGGACGCCTCCAACCTGCTCAAGCCGGCGTTGGCGGCGGGCACGCTGCGCTGCATCGGCTCGACCACCTACAAGGAATACCGTCAGTATTTCGAGAAGGACCGCGCCCTGGTGCGGCGCTTCCAGAAGATCGATGTGGTCGAACCCACCATCGAGGATTCGATCAAGATCCTGATGGGGATCAAGAGCTACTTCGAGAACTATCACAAGCTGCGCTACACCGCCGATGCCATCAAGGCGGCGGTGGAACTGTCGGCCAAGTACATCAATGACAGGAAGCTTCCCGACAAGGCGATCGACGTGATCGACGAACTGGGCGCTTCCCAGATGCTGGTGGCTGAAAGCCGCCGCAAGAAGGTGGTTGGCGTCAGGGACGTGGAAGAGGTGATTGCCAAGATCGCCCGAATTCCCTCCAAATCGGTCAGCAAGAATGACGCCGAGGCGCTCAAGACCCTGGAGGCCGATCTGGGCCGGGTGGTCTATGGCCAGGACAAGGCCATCCATGCTCTGGCTTCGGCCATCAAGCTGGCGCGGGCCGGACTGCGCCAGCCGGAAAAGCCCATCGGATCTTACCTGTTCTCAGGGCCGACCGGCGTGGGCAAGACCGAGGTCGCCAAGCAGCTGGCCAGTATCATGGGCGTGGAATTCCTGCGCTTCGACATGAGCGAATATATGGAGCGCCACACGGTCTCGCGCCTGATCGGCGCCCCGCCGGGCTATGTCGGGTTCGACCAGGGCGGCCTTCTGACCGACGGTGTCGACCAGCATCCGCATTGCGTGCTCTTGCTGGACGAGATCGAAAAGGCCCATGGCGATCTGTTCAACATCCTGTTGCAGGTGATGGACCACGGCAAGCTGACCGACCATAACGGCAAGAAGATCGACTTCCGCAATGTGGTCCTGATCATGACCACCAATGCGGGCGCCAGCGATGCCGCCAAGGACGCCATCGGCTTCGGCCGCGGCAAGCGGGAAGGCGAGGACGAGGAAGCGATCAAGAAGCTGTTCACGCCGGAATTCCGCAACCGACTGGATGCCACTATCGCCTTTGCGCCCCTGTCGCGCGCCACCATCGACAAGGTGGTGGAGAAGTTCGTGCTGGAACTGGAAGCGCAGTTGGCCGACCGCGACGTCACTTTCGATCTCACACCCGAGGCCACCCGCTGGCTGGGCGAGAAAGGCTATGACGACGCTTTTGGGGCACGGCCTCTCGCACGTGTCATCCAGGACAATATCAAGAAGCCGCTGGCGGACGAGATCCTGTTCGGCAAGCTCAAGGACGGCGGCACGGTGCGCGTGCTGCTCGACCGCGAGCAAGACAAGTTGGCGTTCGAGTTCATTCCCGCCGCCGAGGCCAAACCCCGCGCGCCCGCGCAAAAGTCAAAAGACAAGAAGGCGGGCGGCAAGAAAGCGAGCGAAGACATAGAAAAATAGGAGGCGCCCATGACATCGACTCTGCGTTTCGGACTTGCGGCGATGATGATCGCCACCATACCGGCCTATGCCCATCACGGTTGGGGCGGCCAGGAGGAAAAAGTCACCGACATGACGGGCACGGTGGTGCAGGGCGTCAGCCTGGCGGGTCCCCACGCCACCATGAAGGTGAAGGTCAACAACGAAGTGTGGGACATCACCCTGGCGCCGCCCGCACGCGCCGAACGGGCGGGCCTGAAAGAGGGCCTGATTCCGGTGGGCGATACCGTGACGGTTCGCGGCAACCGCAGCACCGAGCCGGGCCGCCACGAGATGAAGACCATCTATGTGCGTCACGGCCGCGACGAATTTCACGTCTATCCCGACCGCGAATAATCCGGCGTGACGCAAGCCCTGCGATGGCTGGAAAGCTCGATGCTGGGCGAGTTCACGCGCTCACTGGGCGTGTGGAGCTATGGCGTCATCAACCTGGTGCATATACTGGGCATTACCCTGTTGTTCGGCTCGATCCTGATCCTGGATCTCAGGCTCTTGGGCGCGTGGCGCCAACTTCCCTTGGGCGTCCTGTCCCGGCCGACCACCACCATGGCGCAGGTCGGTTTCATCATGGCGGTGTGCAGCGGCATTCCCATGATCACGGTCAAGTCGACCGATTACATCGGCAACCCGTTCCTGCTGATCAAATTCCCCGCCATCGCCCTGGCCCTGGTCAATGTCTGGCTGGTGCACCGCTCCACCGCCTGGCGGGCGCATTTCACGCGCGACCTGCAGCCGGCCGAGCAACGCCGGCTGGCCCAGGGCGCGGGCCTGTCGCTGGCCTTGTGGCTGACGGCGATCACGTCGGGACGGATGATCGGGTATTGGTGAAGCACAATGGTCCGTGTGATCAGATTCCGGATAGGGCTTATCGCTACCATTCTGGCCGTCGCCTCTTGTTCTGCGCTAGGCGGTCCGCTAACGGACCGTCCGCTGCCACTATCTCTGCAAAAAGACGTCCGGTGCATGGTCAGGACGCTGACGGCGATGCGGGGAATAGATTCGGTGAAATTCGAGGTCGCTAGGTACGGCGGTATGCCAAACGCGTTTGTGCAGTACCGGGACCGGAGCAAGGCTGGCCAAGGTGCGACTATCCGGTTCGAAAGCAGGCAAATGGACCCGCCCTTCATTTTCATGGTAGCGCTGTCTGGGCTGGGCAGTGAGGACCGGCCGCCTGGAGATTTTGGAACCGGCGTGGTTACAAAGGCTTGGAAGGCACGCTGCAACGTAGATGCGTATGTGTTGTTCAATTGAGGTTGATAACGGGTGGGATGACTGAACACGTGATCACCGGCGGTTGCCTGTGCGGCGCTTTGCGCTATGAAGCCAGCAGTGAGCCGCAACATGCGGGTTATTGTTTTTGCACCGATTGCCGCAAGGCGTCGGGCTCGGCCTTTATCGGCTTCATGGGTTTTGAACCCGAACAGATCAGGGTGACGGGCGAGACCCGCCGTCACCATTCGCCCGCCGCCAACGGCAACACCGCCACCCGCAATTATTGCGCCGTGTGCGGCAGCCTGGTGTTCGGCGGCGGTCATGACCTAGGCGGCGTCAATGTCTATGCCGGCTCATTGGATGATCCCTCGCAATTTCAGCCGCGCATCGCCATCTTTACGCGCGACAAGCCGCACTGGGCGGTCATGCCGGAAGGCGTGAAGCAATTTGAAACCATGCCTTAGCGGTGTGTTTGCTGTTTTCCGGCAAAAAGCCCGAAACCCAGTCCCGTCAGCGACAGCAGCGCCGTGACGCTTGCGAAGACCAGATGCGCAAGGCGCGGGCTGGTTGCCGCTCCCAGCACAGCCACGCCGATCACCGGCACGGAAAGGCCCAGATTGCCGCAAACGAACAGCATGGAGATCAGCTCGGCGCGCTTGTCGGGCGGCGCGATCCGGTTGCCGACCTCGATGGCGCCGCGATAGCCCATACCCAGCGCCATGCCGCCTGCCGCCGTACCCGCAATCAGCGCGGGGAGGGAGGCGAACAGCTCCGCCGCAAGCAACAGTGCCAGTGTGGGCAGCATCAGCACAAACCCCCACAGCATGGCGGCGCGGCTGCTGAGCCGGGCTGTGAGATAGACGATCGCAGCGCCCACCAGGAACAATTCGCCGACCAGCGCGCCGGACGCGGCATGGTCGGTGATGTGCAGGCTGTTGGCGATCAGACCGGGCGTGAGCGCAGAATAAAAACCCACCATCGAATAGAGCACGAGGTTGGCGATGCCGGGCGCCATGAAGGCGGCGCGCACACCGGCCGGCACGCCCGCGCGTATTTTGAGATTGACCTGCGCGAGCGGACGGGGCTGTTCCACCGTATCGTGGGCCCGGGCGATGCCGAGCGCAAGCAACAGCAGCAGCGCGATATAGACGAGATAGGGTGCGGTCAGGGGCAGGGGCGCGAACCGGGCCAGCAGCCCGCACAGCAACGGCCCCACCCCAAGTCCCAGCACATTGATGGCGACCGTGCGCAGCGAGGCCGTCTTGTCTTGATGGCCGGGATGCAGCTCTTTAAGCCACGCCACCACCGTGCCGGACGACAGGCCCGCCGCGATACCGGTCGCCAGCCTGGCCACAAACAGGCCAGTGGCGCCGCGCGCCGTGATGAACAAAAGCGCTGAGATGATGGCAAGGGCAATCGCTGCTAAAGCCACGGGTTTGCGTCCGATCTGGTCCGACAGCCGGCCCAGCAGAAGCAGCATGCTCAGTGTTCCTGCGACATAGGTCGCATAGATCAAGGTCAAGGTCAGCGTGGAGAAATGAAATTCCCGCGCATAGTCGCCATAAAGCGGTGTCGGCAAGGTCGTAAAGCCGAACATCAGCAAGGTCTGCGCCAGCGCCGCCAAAATGGAACGCTCGCGCGACAGTGTGCCGGAAACGGCATGATGAGTTGCGGCATGGGCCATGCCCGGTAACGCCGCGCAGGCCCCGCGGTTTCCTACAGCGGTTCCGCGTGATGCACCACGGCAGGCGGAGCCGCAAACAACGGCCCCAGGATCGCGCGCCATTCCTGGAAGGCCGGGGATTCGCGGAAGTCCACCATGTGGTTCTCCACGGTGTCCCACCACACCAGCAGCAGAAAATCCTCCGGATGTTCGATGCCGGGGCGCATCTCCACCTTGCGGCAGCCTTTTGAGCCTTCGATGAAAGGCCGCGCCTTGGCAAAAGCGGTCTTGAAGGCTTCCGCCTGGCCGGGTTTGACGGTGATGAGGGCGCGTTCCAGGATCACAATGCACTCCGTATCTTTGCGGCGATGAGTTCGAGACGTGACGCCTCTACCATGACTTTGCCGTGCGGCGCCATCGGCATGTCCTCCCAGCGCGGCACGATGTGGAAATGGACGTAGAAGATGCTCTGGCCGGCGGCGGCACGATTGTATTGCTTGAGCAGGATGCCGTCGGGGCTCAGCGCCTTGTCGATCGCCTTGGCTACCTTCTGGGTGGTGGCCATCATCGCCGCCATGCCGTCGGGCGACAGGTCGAGGATGTTTTCCGCGCCCTCCTTGGGTACCACCAGCACATGGCCGTCCGACTCCGGCATCACGTCCATGAAGGCCAGGGTCTTGGCGTCTTCATAGACTTTCACGCAGGGGATCTCGCCATGCAGGATCTTGGCGAAGATGTTGTTGGGGTCGTAGGGCATGCAGTTCACTCTCTTGGACGTTGTCGCTCTATTTAGCGCAACTTGTCATCCCCGGCGAGCGACGTGCGTAGCACGGAGCGAGGGAAGGGGACCCAGGTGTCAAAAACCTATAGGTGGTAGTGACCTGGGTCCCCTTCCCCTCGCATTGCTGGTGCAATGCTCGGCCGGGGATGACATTAGGAGTTTTTCCGGAACGGCGCATGGCGGGCGAGGTCCGCGATATTCTCGGTCACCGCCTCCCGTTCGGCCTGCAGGAATTCATCCACCGCCCGCGCCAGCCCTTTGTGGGCAATGATATGGGCGCTGTAGGTTTCGACCGGCAGATAGCCGCGCAGCAATTTATGCTCGCCTTGGGCGCCCGCCTCCACCCGTTTCAGCCCGCGCGCAATCGCGAAATCGATGGCTTGGTAATAACACGTCTCGAAATGCAGGAAGGGTACATATTCCATCGCCCCCCAGTTGCGTCCGAACAACACCCCTTCGCCGAACAGGTTGAGGGCGCCGGCGATAGTGCGGCCGTCCTTCTTGGCCATGATCAGCAAGGTCTGCCGGGAAAGTGACTGTCCCAGGCGTGAGAAGAATTCGCGGGTGAGATAGGGCGTGCCCCATTTGCGCCCGCCCGTATCCATATAGAACGCAAAGAACAGGTCCCAATGCGCTTCGGTGATGTCGGCGCCGGTCAGCCAGTCGAAAGTCACCCCTGCTTCGCGCACGCTGGCGCGCTCCTTGCGGAGGTTCTTGCGCTTGGCCGACGACAATTCGCCCAGGAATTGGTCGAAGCTTTTGTAGCCGCGATTTTCCCAATGGAATTGCTGGCCGGTGCGCAGCAAGTATCCCGCTTCACCGGCCGCTTCCCACTCTTCGCGCGTGAGGAAGGTGACATGCAGGGAGGAGGCGCCGATCTGCTTGACCACGCCCGCGGCCGTCTTCAGCAACGGCAGGCGTGCCGCGTCATTGGCCGTTAACAACCGCCGTCCCGTCACCGGCGTGAACGGCACCGCTGCCTGCAGCTTGGGATAATAGTCGCCGCCGGCGCGCTCCAGCGCGTCCGCCCAGGCATGATCGAAGACATATTCGCCATAAGAGTGGCTCTTGAGATACATCGGCATCAATGCATCCGGCATGAAAAGATGCGCGGGCTGCCAGCCGGTCTTGCGCGAGGCTGATCCCGATTCTTCCAGCGCGGCGAAAAATTCATAGGTCGTGAAAGGATGCGGCTCGGCCATGGCCGAAGGATTGGCCAAGGCGTTCCAGCGCGCCGGCCCGATCTCGGCGGCGCTGGTGATGAGCCTGGCGGACTGCTGGTTGGCCGTCACTTGATCTCGAAGATGGCGTCCACTTCCACGGCCACGCCGCGCGGCAACGAGCCCATGCCCACCGCGGCGCGGGCATGCTTGCCGGTATCACCGAATACCGCCGCGAAAAGGTCGCTGGCGCCGTTGGCCACTTCCGGATGCTTGTCGTAATCCGGCGTAGCATTGACGAAGACCGTCACTTTCAGGCAGCGGACCACCCGGTCCAGGTCGCCGTCGCAGGCCAGCCGCAACACCGAAAGCACGTTGATGGCGCAAAGCTGCGCCGCCGCCTGGCCCATCTCGATGCTGAAATCCGCGCCCAGCTTGCCCACATATTTCAGCGCGCCGTCGGCGATGGGGACCTGGCCGGAAATGAACACCAGATTGCCGGTCATGGTGTAAGGGACATAGGAGGCCACCGGCTTGGGCGGCGCGGACAAGCTTATGCCAAGGGTTTTCAGGCGGGCGTCAATGACGGACATCAGGACCTCTTGTTGAAGGCCGTGAGCCTAACCGAGCGAGGGGCTTTCTTGAAGCCGCGTTATTTTTTTATGGGTCGGCCGGCAGGAAAAGAACGTCCCGTCGCCACTGCCTCGCCGCCGAATTTGGCGCGAATCTTGTCCATGGCGCGTTCCGCGGCCGCCCGCTTGTCGCCAGCCTGATCGATCAGGCTGGAGGGATCGGCGCTCACGGCGGGCGCAAGATTGGACAGGCCCACGCCCAGGAGGCGGAAGCGGGTGCCGTTGGCCTCGCGTTTCAAGGCGGGCTGGGCGGTGCGGAAGATACGGTCGGCGAGCTGGGTGGGCGATTCCAGCGAGGCCGAACGGGTGCGCAGGCGGAAATCCGCGGTCTTGAGCTTCAGCACCACAGTATGCCCGCCCAGCCCCTTGGCCTTGGCGCGGGCGCTCACCCGCTCCGCTTGCCGCCACAGGATGCGCTCCAGTTCCGCATAGGACGAGAGATCGCGATCGAAAGTGGTCTCCGACGAAATGGTCTTCATCTCGCCGCTGGGATCGACGGCGCGGGAATCCTGCGCATTGGCCATGCGGTGCAGCCACAGGCCGGTGGCGCCATAGCGTTCGGCCAGTTGCTTGGGGTCGGCGTCCTGCAATTGTCCGATAGTGGCGATCCCGTCGCGCTCCAGCCGCGCCTGCAGCACCTTGCCGGCGCCGCGCATGATCCCGATGCTCTTGTCGCGCAGGAAAGACCGTGCCTCCGCCATGCCGATCACGGCAAAGCCGCGCGGCTTGTCCAGCTCGCTGGCCAGCTTGGCCAGGAACTTGTTGCCCGACAGGCCGATGGAAACGGTGATGGCGATCTCGCGCTCGATGCGCAGCGCCAGGGCAGCCATGGTCTTGGCGGGACTACGGTGATGGATGCGGTCGGTACCGGACAGATCGAGATAGGCTTCGTCCAGGGACAAGGGTTCGACCAACGGCGTCAGGTCCTGCATCATGGCGCGGATCTCGCGCGCCACCTGGCTGTAATAGGAATGGCGCGGCTTGAGGATCACCGCCTGGGGACAAAGCTTCTTGGCCTGGAACATGGGCATGGCCGAGCGCACGCCATATTTGCGGGCGATATAGCAGGCGGTGGAGACCACGCCGCGGGTCTCGCCGCCCACGATCACCGGCTTGTCTTTCAGGGATGGATCGTCGCGCTTTTCGATCGCGGCATAAAAGGCATCGCAATCTAAGTGAGCGATGGCCAGGCGGTCGAGTTCGGGATGCGCCAGCACGCGGGTTGAGCCGCAGTTCGGGCAAGCCGCATCCGCGACCGCATCATTCAGGCAGTCACGACAGAACGCTGGCCAATTTTCTATTCCGGCCACAACCAGGCTGCTCCACGGACTCCACTCGAGTCCCCATGCACATTCTTCACGATCTTCGGCGGGCCGCCCAGGTTGAAGGCATATCTCTCCACCAGCGGCGGCAGGTCGCGATAAAGCCGGCCGATATTGGAAAGCCCGCCACCCAGCACGATCACGTCCGGGTCCAGGATATTGACCATGGTCGCCAAGGCTCGCGCAAAACGGTCCATCCATCGCGTCATGGCGGCGACTGCGGCAGGATGATCAGAGGCAGAAATTAGCTCTGCTGTGATATCCGGGTAGCTGAGGCCCGCCTCCCCCTCGTGCGAAGCATTCGAGGGGGAGGTGCCCGTAGCACCGCTTAGGTGCGAAGGGCGGAGGGGGTCTCTTAAAAAGTCGGCCGCCAGACCGGGTCCGCTGCACCAGACCTCCAGGCAGCCGCGCTTGCCGCAGTAACACAGCGGCGCCTCGGAAACTTCCGCGATGTTGGGCGCGGGCAGGGGGATATGGCCCCATTCGCCGGTGACGCCATGGGCGCCCTGCATCACCTTGCCGTTCACCACCACGCCGCCGCCAACACCCGTGCCGGCGATGACACCGAAGACGGTGCCCGCGCCGGCCCCGGCACCGTCACTGGCCTCGGACAGGACGAAACAATTGGCGTCATTGGCCAGCCGCACCGGACGTTCCAGCGCCTTCTCCAAGTCGCGCCTCAGCGGCTTGCCGATCAGATAGGTAGTGTTGGCATTCTTGATCAGGCCGGAACCGAGGCTTTCGCTGCCCGGGATCGCCATGCCGACACTGCCGCGTGCGCCCAATTCCTGTTCCGCGCCCGCCACCAATGTTGTCACGGCCTGCAGCATGGCGGCGTAATCTTTGGGCGTGGCGACGCGGCGGCGCAATGCCACAGCGCCATCCGCCTGCAAGGCGATGATTTCGGTCTTGGTGCCGCCCAGGTCGATACCGAGACGAATGGAAGTGGGGCGCATCAGGCCGCTCCACCCAAATGGTGGTGCGCCATATGTACAAATCTGGGCTCGACTGCGGCGTTTTCGCAGAAGCGCAGCAACAGATCCTCGTTCGCCAGAAGAAAATCCAGCACCGCGACCTGGGTCTCCGGGCCGCCGGCGGTCGCCTTCAGGACGGCGGCATCAGTCCCAGATTGATCCAGGAAGCGCTGGAGACTTTCTTCATCGCCGGCCAGCCAGGTTAAGGCTTCCAGGGCCAAAATTTCCGCTTTTTCACGGGTTTGTAGGTTGTTCATAAGGGCCATCGTCAAGGGAGCGTTAAGAGATAATCCCTAATACTGGCCAAAACAGCCAGAGCCCCTGCCGGGCACTGGAAATTGGGCGCGGGGACCGCGCCGGAGAACCGAAAGCCATGGATGCGAAAACCAAGACGGTGCTGATCGTGGAGGACAATGAGCTCAATATGAAGCTCTTCCACGACCTGCTGGACGCCCATGGCTACAACATCCTGCAGACCAAGGACGGCATGGAAGCGCTGGATATCGCGCGCGAGCACCATCCCGACCTGATCCTGATGGATATCCAGTTGCCGGAAGTCAGCGGCTTGGAAGTCACCAAATGGCTCAAGGAAGACGACTCGCTGAAGGGAATTCCCGTCGTCGCGGTCACCGCCTTCGCCATGAAGGGCGACGAGGAAGTCATCCGCCAGGGCGGATGCGAGGCCTATATCTCCAAGCCGATTTCGGTGACCAGCTTCCTGGATACCGTGCGCCGCTTCATCGGGTAATACGCCATGACGGCACGTGTTCTCGTCGTCGACGACATTCTTTCCAACGTCAAGCTGTTGGAAGCGAAGCTGACGGCTGAGTATTTTGAAGTCGTCACCGCCTTCAACGGCCTGGAATGCCTCGCCCGCATGGAAGAGGGCGTGCCCGATATCGTGCTGCTGGACGTGATGATGCCCGGCATGGACGGTTTCGAGGTCTGCCGCCGCATCAAGTCCAATCCCAGAACCGCCCATGTTCCGGTGGTGATGGTGACGGCCCTGGACCAGCCCAGCGACCGCGTCGCAGGCCTGGACGCCGGCGCCGACGATTTCCTCACCAAGCCGGTGGACGATGCCGCTCTGTTCGCGCGGGTGCGTTCGCTGGTGCGGCTCAAGATGATGACCGACGAACTTCGCATGCGCGAGTCGACCGGTCAGGGCATGGGGCTGGTCGACCCGGCCGAGACCTTGACCGAAAACCATCACTCGGGACGCATCCTGATCATCGAGGACCGAGCGGAAACGGTGGCCTGGTTCACCGGGGCGCTGGCGCCGGCCCATGAAGTGGCCTCCGCCGACACGTTTGAAGAAGCCTTGGTCCGGGTGAAGGGCGGGGATTTCGACCTGATCGTGGTGTCCTTGGGCATGCGCGGCTTTGACGGCCTGCGCCTCTGCTCGCAATTGCGCTCCCTTCCCGAGGGGCGCCATGTGCCTATCCTGGTGGTGGTGTCCGACGGCGACCGCCGCAAGCTCACCCAGGCGCTGGAAATGGGCGTCAACGACTATCTCACCCGCCCGGTGGACAAGAACGAGCTGGTGGCGCGGGTGCGCACCCAGTTGCGCAAGAAGCGCTATGCCGACCGCTTGCGCTACAATGTTCAGCTCAGCCTGGAAATGGCGATCACCGATCAGCTCACCGGCCTGCACAATCGCCGCTATATGAGCCGGCACCTGGACACCTTGCTCAGCAGCGCCAAGGGCAATGGACGTCCGCTGGCCTTCGTGATCATGGACATCGACTTCTTCAAGCAGGTCAACGACACCTACGGCCACGACATCGGCGACGAGGTGCTGAAGGAATTTGCCAAGCGGGTCAGTGCCAATGTGCGCGGCATCGACCTGGCCTGCCGTTACGGCGGCGAGGAATTCGTGGTGGTGATGCCCGATACCGACCAGGCTTTCGCCTACAATATCGCCGAGCGCCTGCGCCAGTCGATCGAGACCACGCCGGTCAAGATCAGCCGCGATCCCGGTTTTCTCAACATCACCATCTCCATCGGCATCGCCAATGTGGAGAAGGGCGACGAAACCGCCGACCAGCTTCTGCACCGCGCCGACCAGGCGCTGTATCGCGCGAAGCGCACCGGGCGAAACAAAGTGGTCGCAGACGCGGCCTGACGGCGTCTTTTGGCGCCTGAGAGCGTCGCTCCTCGCTCACCTACTCTTGTACGCTTCGCTCCTCGCTCCTGCTCAGCCGCCAAAATTCGCTCGTCAGGTGAACTAGTTTTCTTCTGAATCTTCCTCATCTTCGGCTTCCGCCGGCGTATCCTGCTGCGCGCCCATCTCGACCACGCGGTCGATCACGGAGACCAGTAGCTCCGGCTCGCGCGCCCCCGACACCGCCAGCTTGTTGCCGAAGATCATGGCCGGAACGCCGGTAACGCCCATCTCATGGGCAAGCTGGTCTTCGCGTTCCACCAGGGCCAGGTCGGTATCGGTTTCCAGCATCTGCGCCACCTCCACCCCATCCATGCCGCAGAGATCGGCGATGTCGGCCAGCGTGCGGATGTCGCCGATATCCTCGCCATTTTCGAAATAGGCGATGAACAGCCGCTCCACCACCTCGTCCTGAACGCCGGCGGCCTCCGCCCAGCGGATCAGGCGGTGGGAGTCCAAGGTGTCGGGGCGGCGGCTGATGGCGGCGAAATCGAACTCGATGCCGTCCTTGGCGCCTTCGGCGGCGATCAGCTTGTGCATCTCCACGATCTTCATGGGATCGTCGCCGAATTTGGCGCGCATATAGGCCTGGCGGTCCATGCCGCCTTTGGGAACGGTCGGATCCAGCCGGTAGGGCCGCCATTTCACGTCAAAAACGATATTGGGCCGCATCGCCATGGCGCGCGTCAGCCGCCTTTTGCCGATAAAGCACCAGGGGCAGACCGTGTCGGAAATCATGTCGATCTGCATCACGGCCTCCGTCGCGATATCGGTCGCGCAAACAGGTTGGAAGAAATCAGTGCAGCACCTGGCTGGTCATCTCATTCTCGTCCGCCAGCACATGCACCGAGGCCGCCCGGGCCTTCACGTCGGCGGTGGCGGTGACCGGCACCAGAGCGTCGATCACGGTCATGCCCGAGGGTGGCGGGGTGGCCAGGAACTCTATCGTCAAGGTATGGCCATCGGCATGCACGACATGCAGGCGGGGCTTGGTCCAGCCGCCGGTCTGTACCGCGCCCTTGGCTTGGAGCTGGATGACGCCCTTCTTTTGCGAGGCGATCAGGCTGTCGATGCGGAACACGCGCTTGTCCGCCGCGAAAGCCGGCAAGGTGCAAAGCAGGGCGCAGGCGGCGGCGAACAGAGGGGCGGATTTCATGACGGCGACTATAGCCAAGATTGGGGCGTCAAGAAGACAGCGGGCGGATGATCAAAGGGAGGTCAGATTTCCAACTCCAGCCACACCGGAACATGGTCGGACGGCTTTTCGCTGGCGCCACGGACCTCCTTGTCGATGCCGACCTTCTTCAGGCGGTCCAATGCCTGGGGCGAAACCAGCATATGATCGATGCGGATGCCGTTGTTGCGTTCCCAGGACCCGAAATAATCCCAGAAGGTGTAATGCCCGCCCTCGGGATGCAGGGCGCGGAACGCGTCGGTATAGCCCAGATGCTCGATCCGCCGCAGCGCCGCTTTTGACTCGGGCTGGAACAGGGCATCCTTGATCCAGGCCTTGGGCTTGGCGGCGTCCTTGTCTTCCGGGATGACATTGTAATCACCCAACAGCACAACGGGCTCTTCGTTGCGCAGCAGTTTTCTGGCGTGCAGCCGCAGTCTTTCCAGCCAGGCCAGCTTGTAGTCGAACTTGGGGCCGGGGAAAGGATTGCCGTTGGGCGCATAGATCGAGCCCAGCCGCACAATGCCCTTGTCGCCCGCAATCACCGCTTCCAGATAGCGGGAATGGTCGTCCAGCACGCCGTCGGGGGCGGGCAGGCGCGGGGTGACATCTTCCATCGGCCGCTTGGACAGGATGGCGACGCCGTTGTAGCTCTTTTGTCCGTGTACGGCGCAATTATAGCCCAGCGCCTCGAAAGCCAGCTTCGGGAAATTCTCGTCCACCGTCTTGATTTCCTGCAGGCACACGACATCGGGGTTGGCCTGTTTCAGCCAGGCCAGCGCCGGCTCCAGCCGCGCCTTGATCGAATTGACGTTCCAGGTGGCGATTTTCATCGGCTGTGCGTATGGACGAAATCCGCCACCGCGTCCACCACACTGGTGGCCAGCGGCAGGCTGGGGTTGACATAAGTTGCGGCATTCGCGGCGCGATCGGCAGGCGCCAGCTTCAGGATGTGATTGACCCCTGTCAACACCTCGAGTTTCGCGTCGGGTTTTGCTGTGGCCAGACGCTTGGAATCCTCGACGGAGACTTGGATATCGGTATCGCCCTGCAGGATAAGAACCGGCAGGTGGATCGCCGCCAAGAGGGCGGCGGGATCGAGCGGCAGCCAGGAAATCAGGAAGGGCTGGATATCGGCATAGAACAAGCCTGGCGGCAGCCGCGGCGGATCGGGCACCAGGCGTCCGGCTTCCAGTTCTGCCAGTGCCGCGAAGGCTTGCGATTTGGCTGGTTCGGGCATCGCACTCATCTGCTCGCGCATCACCTCACCGATCTTGCGGCCCGCGCCGCTGACGAGAACCAGGCCGCAAATGCCTTGGGCCTTCTGGGCGACGATCTCCGCCAGCAAGGCGCCTTCGCTATGCCCCAAAAGCCAGATGCATTTGGCACCCGTCTGCTTGCGTAATGGAGCGAGCCAGGCAGCTGCGTCGCCGGAATAAGTCTGGATGCGCAAGTCGCGCTGCGCGGCCAGGGCGGATTTGCTTTCACCAACGCCGCGTTTGTCGTAACGAAAACTGGCAATGCCCTTGGTGGCCAGGGCCTCGGCAAGCAGCTTGTAGCTATTGCTGTGAAGGCCCAGGGCGGAGTTGCCGTCCCGGTCGGTCGGTCCGGAACCTGCGATGATAAGAACAACCGGAGCATTCTTGCCGGATGGCAGATAGGTGCCGTGCAGTTCGCCGGGCGGAGCGGCAAGGGTGAGGGCTTGATCTTCCGCCCTGACCGGCGGCCCCGCAAGGATCAGGCCCGCTGCAAGACAGAATGCGCTGATCTTGTGCATGTCAGAGCCGCCGTCACTATGCCGCCGCCATCGTATGCACGCGTTCGTACAATGACGTTCGGGTGCTTGGCAATCTTGGGACAATCGCGGGCGTCAGACCGTGAAACTGGTCCCGCATCCGCAGGACGCGGTGGCGTTGGGATTGTTGACCTTGAAGGCCTGGCCGATCAGATCGTCGGTGAAGTCGATTTCCGAGCCGGCCAGGAAATCCAGCGAGACCGGATCGATCAGCACCTTGGCGCCATCCTTTTCCACCACCGTGTCTTCATCCAGCTGGGCATCGTCCAGGGCGAAATTGTACTGGAAGCCGGAACAGCCACCGCCCGTCACCGCCAGGCGCAGAGCGGTGGGCTGGGGCTCGGCCTTGAGGATCTGGACGATCCTCCGGGCGGCGCGGTCAGACAGGGTTACGGGCATGCTGGTCATGGGAACCGGGCGCTCTTGCAGTCCTGGATACACCCTCTATGTAGTCCTCGGCATGGCCGAAACCAACACCCCGGATTCGCCGCATCCCCCCGGGCGGCTGCTTGGGCCGGTGGTGAGCCCCCCGGGCACGCATGCCTCCTATGCCACCCGGCCCCAGACCAGCCGGGGACGCTTTTATCCGGAAAATGAAAGCGCCACCCGCAGCTGCTATTCCCGCGACCGCGACCGCATCATCCATTCCAGCGCTTTTCGGCGCCTCAAGCACAAGACCCAGGTCTTTGTGCAGCATGAGGGCGACTATTACCGCACCCGGCTGACCCATTCCCTGGAAGTGGCGCAACTGGCGCGCAGTCTGGCGCGCACCTTGACGGCGGATGAAGACCTGGCGGAGACGGTGGCGCTGGCTCACGACCTGGGGCACACGCCGTTCGGCCATGCCGGCGAGGAAGCGCTGGATGTCGTCACCAAGGACATTGGCGGTTTCGATCACAATGCCCATGCCCTGCGCCTGGTCACCAAGCTGGAACATCGCTACGCCGATTTCGATGGATTGAATCTGACTTGGGAAACGCTGGAAGGTTTGGTCAAACATAATGGTCCGCTGACAGGCCCGTTACCCGGACCTATCGCCAGTTTCGACAAACGCTGGCCGCTGGAACTTGCAACCTGGCCGGGGCTGGAGGCGCAACTGGCGGCCCTGGCCGATGACATCGCCTATGTCAGCCACGATATCGACGACGGCCTGCGGGCGGAGCTTTTCACCATCCCGGATCTCATCGACGCACCGCTGGCGGGCGACCATGTGAAGGGCGTGCTGGAACGCCATGGCAAGCTGGAACTCTCCCGCTTCATCGGGGAATTGATCCGTACCCTGATGAGCGAGCTGCTGGAGGATGTGCTCGCCGTCACAAGGGGCAATCTGCAGGGCATGACAAGCGCCGCCCAGGTGCGAGCGGCTGGACGGCCGATGGCGGCCTTCTCGCCGCCCGTGCTGGCGCGGCTGAAAGCCTTGAAGGCGTTCCAGATGCAGAAGATGTACCGCCACCCTCGGGTCACCGCCTCCATGACCCGCGCGCAAGCGGTGGTGACCGATCTCTATGAGGCCTTTGTAGCCGATCCGGGGCTCCTGCCGCCGGACTGGGCGCTGGCCGCCCGTAATGCGGTTCCCGGAACCGTCGCACGGGATTATATCGCTGGCATGACCGACCGGTTCGCCCTGGCGGAGTATGGCCGGGTCTTCCACACCGAGATCCAGCTCTGAACGCGGCAGCTTGGTGCTTGCGCGGGGCAGGGCGAAGGGGCATGAAACAAAAGACTTGAGGTGCTAACCTTAAGTGGTGAGATTCGGGAACCACGACTTTGGCCAGTTTCGACCGTGGCGTTTACGAACCCAGAGATGAAGCCAGGGATGGAATCAGGGTGTTCGACGGCTCCGAAGACGATGACGATATCGAAGGCTCGCGCCTTCCGCTGCTGATCGTGCTGGCGCTGTTGGTGCTGGCCATGTTCGGTGGCGTGGTATGGCTTGCCTATACCCAGGGCGTGGCACGGGGCCGCACCGAAACACCGATCCTGGCGGCAGCCGGCGGTCCGGAGCGGGTGGCGCCGCCGCAAAGCGGCGGCAGCAATGTGCCCTATCAGGGCTTCAAGATTTACGAGCAGCCGGCCCCGCCGGATGACAGCGCCGATGCCGGGCCTGCACCGCAGACGCCGCCGCCCGCCCAGGCGGAAACTGCCAAGCCGGTCGAGACGCCCAAGCCTGTGCAGACGACAGTTGCGCCCAAGCCCATAGAGGCGCCCAAGCCCGCGCCCGTACAGACGGCGGCTGCACCCAAGCCCGCAACACCTGCGCCCGCGAAGCCTGCAGCTGCTCCGGCAACGCCGCCCAAATCGATGGCGGCCTTGATCCAGCAATCCAACGCGACGTCTGCGCCGGCCAAGCCCGCGCCGGCGGCGAAGAGCCCGCCCGCGATGAAACCCGCAATCTCAAATCCGCAGGCGGCGCCTTCGAGTGTGGCGACCGGTGCGCCGCGCCCCCTGGGTGGCCCGCAATCCCGTGGTCCGCAAGTCGCCGCTGCAACACCTGCAGCGCCTGTGGCCGCGGGGGGTGCCTATGTGCTGCAGATCGGCGCCTACAAATCCCAGGCGGATGCCGAATCGGCATGGAAGACTTACAAGGCCCGTCATGCCGCGCTGCTGTCGGGTTATTCCGACGATATCCGGCAGGTCGAACTAGGCGAAAAAGGCACCTGGTATCGGTTGCGGATCGGCGGGCTCTCGGACCGTGAAGTGGCAACCGCCCTGTGTGACCGGCTGAAGTCGGACGGCGGCGCCTGTATGCTCAGCAAATAAGTTGCTGGGCAGATAGCTATCTCGGGTGGGTCAAGACATGCGCAGCCGCGCTATTTACGGATGCGCCGGCATTCTGCTGTCGGCGGCGGAACGCGATTTCTTTCGCGATGTGCGCCCCTGGGGCTTCATCCTCTTCGCACGTAACATCAAAGACCCCGCGCAAGTGCGCGAACTGGTTGGTCAATTGCGTGAAACCGTGGACGATGACCGTGCCCCCATCCTGATCGACCAGGAAGGTGGCCGGGTGGCCCGGCTCAAGCCGCCGCATTGGCGCGGATATCCGCCTGCGGCGCATTTCGGGGCGCTGTATCCGGAAAATCCGGTAGCCGCGCGCGAGGCGGTCTATCTCAATGCCCGGCTGATCGCCCACGACCTGGCCAGCCTGGGAATCAACGTGGACTGCCTGCCGGTGCTGGATGTCCCGGTTCCCGGCAGCCATGACGTGATCGGCGACCGCGCCTTCGCCACCGATCCGGCGACGGTGATCGCGTTGGGCCGCGCCCAGATCGAAGGCTTGATGGATGGCGGGGTGCTTCCCGTGATGAAACACATTCCCGGTCATGGCCGGGCAGGGGCTGACAGCCACCTGGCACTGCCCCGCGTCGCCGCCCGCGCCGAAGAGCTTTCGGCCAGCGATTTTGTGACCTTCCGCAGTCTTGACCAGTGCCCCATCGCCATGACTGCGCACGTCGTCTATGAGTCGATTGATCCACAGCGTCCTGCGACCACCAGCCCCAAAGTCATTCGGGATGTGATACGCGGTGAGATAGGATTTGAAGGACTGCTGATGTCGGACGACCTTTCCATGAAGGCGCTCGACGGGGCTTTGTCGGTGCGCGCCAGGGCGGCCCAGTTCGCGGGCTGTGACCTGGTGCTCCACTGCAATGGCGATATGGATGAAATGCGCGACGTGGCGTCGGAAGTGAAGAAACTGGAAGGACAGGCGCTCAAGCGCAGCGAGCATGCGCTGGCGCATCTGGCTGCCCCCGGCGATTTCGATCCCGCTGCGGCCCAGGTCCGCCTGGCGGCGCTGATGGGCTCTTCCTCGGGCGAGGCCTCGGCATGACCACGGCCGAGCAGACCGAAAATTTCGACGAATTCGAATCGACCGCGATCTTTGCCGACGATCAGGCCTTGCTGGTGCAGGTGGACGGTTTCGAAGGTCCGCTGGACCTGCTCCTGACCCTGGCCCGCAACCAGAAGGTCGATATCGCCAAGATCTCGATCCTCAAGCTGGCCGAGCAATATCTGGAATTCATCGAGGGCGCCAAGAAGCTCAACCTGGAACTGGCCGCCGATTATCTGGTGATGGCGGCCTGGCTGGCCTATCTCAAGTCCCGCCTGATCCTGCCGCAGGAAAAGGGCCCGGACGGCGAACCCACCGCCGACGAAATGGCCACCCGGCTGCGCTGGCGGCTGCAGCGGCTGGACGCGATGCGCGCGGCCTCGACCCGGCTGATGGGGCGCGAGCGGCTGGACCGCGATGTGTTTGGCCGTGGCGATCCCGAACCGGTGAATGTGGTGAAGCTGCGCACCTACAAGGACACGCTGTACGACCTGTTGACCGCTTATGCCACCGACCGGGTGCGCCGGATGGGCGGCAAGACCTACCGCCCCCAGATGGCGCCGGTGCTTCACATCGAAGAGGCGCGGGAGCGGCTGGAGCGGATGCTGGGCAAGATTTCGGACTGGAGCGCCCTGGTGACCTTGCTGCCCTTTGAATGGTCGGGAGGGGCACGGCGACGTTCTGCCACCGCTTCGACCCTGCTGGCGGCGCTGGAGCTGGCCCGGGACGGCAAGGTGGAAATCCAGCAGCTTGCGCCCTTTGCCGAAATTTTCGTACGGGACCGCCCCCAAGGTAGCGTGGAGGGAGCATGAGATGAGCAGCGTAGCCAAGATGATTGAGACGATCGAAACCGAGATGGACGTCGAGAGCACCAAAGCCAATCCGGAGCATCTCAGGATGGTCGAGGCGCTGCTGTTCGCGGCGTCTGAGCCCCTGGACCAAAAGGCACTGTCAACATCTCTGCCCGAAGGCGCGGACGTGCCCGGCTTGCTCAAAGCACTTCAAGAGATTTATGAAAAGCGCGGCGTAAACCTTTGCTGTGTCGCTGGAAAATACCAGTTCCGCACCGCCAGCGATTTGGCCTTCCTGCTGCGCAAAGAACAGCCGGAGCAGAAGCGGCTTTCCAAGGCCGCCATCGAGACCTTGGCAATCATCGCCTATCACCAGCCGGTCACCCGGGCCGAGATTGAGGACATCCGCGGTGTGGCCATGTCCAAGGGCACCATCGACATGCTGATGGAAGTCGGCTGGATCAAGATCAGGGGCCGCAAGCGCACCCCGGGCCGCCCCGTGACCTACGGCACCACCGAGGCCTTCCTGGTCCAGTTCGGGCTGGAGAGCGTGGCGCATCTGCCGGGCGTGGATGAACTCAAGGCAGCCGGCTTCCTGGAAGCCATGCCGCCGTCCGGCTTCGACGTGCCCAATCCGTCCGACGAACTCGGCCCGGATGAGGACCCTTATAACGGGGAAGAACCCGAAGACTTGGCAACCGGATCGCCTAATTTAGACGAAGCCTGATCTGCCCGAATGGGCGCGAGGGATTTTGCTCATCCGAGCAGGGTTGCTAGCGACAGCGTAGCAACGAGCGATGCGTACAAGGCGTACGTGAGCGAGTTCGTAGCGTCAGTGTGCGAACGCGACGAACTCGGATGAGCAAAAGACCCGCGCCCCTCACGGTGCGTTGGCCGCTGCCGCCATCTTATCAACCGCCGCCTGGAAGCGAACCTTACGCCCCTCATAGGCATCTGTGCGCGCCTTCTGGTCGGGCAGGCCGGCTTGGTTCCAGATCAGGGTATAGACCAGCCGGGAATGGGTGGCGTCCACCGGCTCCACCGCCATGGTGCCGTGATAGAAGATGGGGGTGAAGGGCTGGGCATAGGTGTAGGAGAGCGGCGTCCGCGACACCGCGATCTCCACCACCGTAGCGGTGGCGGTATCGATGGTGCGAACCGAACCCAGCTCGCCCTTGCCCGACGTGATCGTGCAGCCCTTGACGTCGAGGTACTTGGCGATGCCGCACCAGTCCGTGCCGCCCACCCGTTTCCACGCCACGTCGGCGGGCTTGTTGAGGTTGGCGCTGAAGGTGAGGGTGGTCCAGTCCGCGGGTTGCGGGGTCTGTGCCATGGCGCTTCCCGCGCCAAGCATCAGCAAGGCCGAAGCGGTCAAAATCTTTTTCATGTCTCACTCTCCAGTTCCACTACCACGGCATCGCCGTCTTCCAGCGCGATCGCCAAGTCACCGTTGCGCAAGGCGACCGCATCCTTGCCGAATACTTCCTGGCGCCAGCCATGCAGGGCGGCAACGCCATCATCTTCGTAAGCCGCCAGCCGTTCAATATCTTCCGCATTGGCGATCAGCCGTGGCGCCACGCCTGCCGCTTCGGCCCGCAGGCGCAGCAAGGTTTTGAGCAGGTCGATGGCCGCCGGCGAGGGCTCGCGGCGGCGGCGCTGGCGATTGTCGGGCAGCGCTTCCGGCGGGGAGGCGGTCAGCCCCTGGGCAATGGCTTCCAGCAGTCCCTTGCCCAGCTTGGAATTGGCGAAGCCCTTGGGCACGGCGCGGATGCGGTCCAGTCCTTCCGGCGTCTCCGGCGGATGGGCGGCGATCTCGGTCAGCGCCTCGTCCTTGAGGACGCGTCCGCGGGGAATGTCGCGGGCCTGGGCCTCGCGCTCCCGCCAGGCGGCCAATGCCTGCAGCACCGCCAGGAAGCGCTTGTTGCTGGTACGCGGTTTGAGCCGCTTCCAGGATTGCTCCGGATCGAGCTTGTACAGCGCCGGATCCTGCAAGGCGGCCACTTCCTCCGCCACCCAGGCGGACCGGCCGGTCTTCTCCAGCCGGGCTTTCATCCATTCATAGATGACGCGCAGATGGGTCACATCGGCCAGCGCATATTCCAACTGGCGCTTGCTCAGGGGGCGGTGGCTCCAGTCGGTAAAGCGGGCGGATTTGTCGATCTCCACATGGGCGATTTTGCGCGCCAGGGTCTCATAAGAGGCCGCGTCGCCGAAACCGCAGACCATTGCCGCGATCTGGGTATCGAATAGTGGATCGGGCAGCACGCCGCCCTGGAGAAAGAATATCTCGATATCCTGCCGCGCGGCATGCAGCACCTTCACGATGCCGGGACGGCGGATCAGTTCGTAAAAGGGTGCGAGGTCCAGACCGGGCGCCAGCGGATCGATGATCGCGGCATTGCCCGGCGCCGCCACCTGGATCAGGCACAGCTTGGGATAATAGGTCTGGTCGCGCAGGAATTCGGTGTCCAGCGCCAGATAGGGCGCCCCGGCCAGTTCTTCGACAAAGGCCGTCAGAGCCTCATTGGTTTCCACGATCCGCATGGCCGCGTCATAACGGATTCGCGCGGAAAACGGGGATTTTTCATCTGATCTTTCCTCAGCCTTGACATGCAACTAAATGGTTGCATATTGTGCCCCATGACCGCCGAAGAAGACAAAGTGTTCAAGGCCCTTGCCGATGCCAGCCGGCGGCTGCTGCTCGACCGGCTGCGCCGCAAGAACGGCCAAAGTTTGGGAGAGCTGTGCGAGGGCCACGACATGAGCCGCCAGGCGGTGACCAAGCATCTCAAGCTGCTGGAGGGGGCCAATCTGGTCGCCACGGCCAAGCAAGGCCGGGAGAAGCTGCACTACCTCAATCCCGTTCCCATCAACGAGATCTATGCGCGCTGGATCGGGAAGTTTGAACAGGGACGTATCCAGGCGCTTCACAACCTCAAACAAGCCCTGCAGGAGAAAGATCAATGAGCGAGCCCAAAACAGAATTCCTCTACGTCACCTACATCAGTTCCACGCCCCAGAAGGTGTGGGACGCCATCACCACTCCGGAATTCGCCCGCCAGTATTGGGGCCATGGCAATGTTTCGGATTGGCGGCCGGGGTCCAAATGGGAGATGCAGCATGCCGACGGCTCAGGCGCAGTCCAGGTGACCGGTGAAGTGCTGGAAAGCCGGCCGCCCAGCCGTTTGGTGTTCAGCTGGGTGAGCCCCGAGAACGTCGCCGATCGGTCCGAATATTCACGGGTGAGTTTCGAGATCGAGACGGTAGGCAGCGTGGTTCGCCTGACCGTGATTCACGATCAGCTCAAGGCCGGTTCGGAAATGGCACGCGGCATTTCCAACGGTTGGCCGTTGGTCCTCTCCGGCCTCAAAAGCTTCCTGGAGACCGGCAAGGCGCCCGACATCATGGCGATCAAGAACTGTTCCAGCCCGAAGCCGCAAGCCAAGGTGGCGTGAGACCCCGCGGCTGGCGCTTACGGAGGCGTCAGCCCCACCGCGCGTCCGGCAAAGCCCGCCGCATCGAAATAGCGGTTCTCGCCGACGGCCTGGAAATTCAGAATGGTACGCATGCCATTCTCCGCCGGGTCGGATTGAATCGTATGGCTGGTGGCCTTGGTTTTTCCCCCGCCAACCAGCGCTTCGCCGATCACCCGGCCCTTGAGCTTGCCTTTGGCGGGCAGGGTGATGCCGGCGAGTTGCGCCATGGTGGGCGCAATGTCGGCGTTGGAGACCGGCACAAGATCGGCGTAACCGGATTTGAAATCCGGACCGATGGCGGCCATGAAATTGCGGGTCTCGGCGCGGGATAGCGAACCATGGCTGCCCTGGCCGGTGGCCAGCGGCGTATCATGAATCCCCATCGTGCATTGCAGCTTGTTCTCGCACTCGCCGGCAAAGGATCGGAAGCTCACATAGATGGACGGCACCGGTGTCTTGGCGCTGCCCATCAGGTTCAAGGCACTCATCGGCAGGGCGCCGGGAAACTTGCCCAGCTTGTCGTTGACGAACACAGCCGCGACATAGTCCTGGGTGGTGAGAAAGCGCACCACATTGCCCGCCAGCGTCTTGGCATTGGGCTTGGGCAGATAGATCAGGTCGGCACCGCCATTGGACACCACCACCGCGTCGGGATTTTTGGGATCTCCCAACAGGCCCGAACCGCCCGACAGCCTGGCGCCGCCGCCATAGTCCACACTGGCGAAGCTGCGGCCCGGATCGAACAGCCGCATTCCCAGCGCACTGGCCAGATCGATCGTCAGAAAGCCGGAGGCGGTTTCGGTGGTGGGCATATCGCCGAACTTGGTGGAAGGACTGGTGGCGCTGGTATGGCTGACAGTGAGGAAGCCGTGATCGGCGGTGACGAAGACATCGGTCGTCTTGTCCAGGCCCTGTTCCTTCAGCGTTGCAAGAATTTCGCCCAGCATGGTGTCGGCATCGCGGGTCCCTGCTTTGCCGCTGGGGCCGTTGATGCCGGGCACATATTCCCCAACACTGTCCTTGGTGTTGTGCTGGCTCATGTCGGGATCGCGCGACCAGAACAGCATGGCGAAGGGTTTCCCGGCGCCGGCGAAATGCGGCAGCACGATCCGCGTCGTCGCCTTCATCAGCCACACTTCCTGCGGAATGTTGGGCACCTGGACCGCCGGGACACCGCCAGTCACAAAGGCCTGCTTCATATCGCGGGTGAACCAGGCGGGCAGGCCGAAGCCGCCTTCATGGCCGGTATTGTCATCCAGGATCAGGGTCTCGCTGCCGTCGGGAGCCGCCGTGGAATCCTGGATGCGTGTGGGTCCCAGCTTGCCGATCACCGCGGTGGAAAATCCTTGGGCCCGGGCGCGGGCGATCAAAGTCTCCTCGTTGAGATAATTGCCGCCGAACTTCTGGTTCATCTCGGCCAGCACCTGGTCATTCTCCAGGCCCGCGATGGGCGAGCCATTGCCGCTGAGCATGGGCACGCCGGTGTAAAGCGTGTTGCCGAAATCGCCGGTGTCACCGATGTAATGGCCGGTGGCGATGGCCGACGCATTGACGGTGGTGATGGTGGGAAACAGCGAATGGCTGTTGGTGAAATCCACGCCCTCGGTCTTGAGCTTGTACATGTTGGGCATGTTGCCCGGCTCGACACTGCCATAGCGCAGCCCGTCGGCCACGAAGATGATGATGTTGCGGGCGGGCTTGTTGGGGGCCTGGGCCTGGGCCGGGACCAACAACAGGGCCAGCAGCAGGCTGGAAAGCGAGGCAATTTTCATCAGCGATTCCCCTTGGGAAACCCACGTTAACCGGCCTTGATGACAGGAAAAACCGGTTCGTTGGGCGACATGGCGCCGCCCTTGACCAACCCCCGATAAACCGCCAAAACCCGCGCCATTCCCGGTTTTTTGAGCGGATTTCCCATGCACGCCTATCGCACCCATACCTGCGGCCAATTGCGCAAATCCGATGTCGGCACAAATGTGCGCCTGTCGGGCTGGGTCAATCGCCGCCGCGACCATGGCGGGCTGATCTTCATCGACCTGCGCGACCATTACGGCATCACCCAATGCGTGATCGAGCCGGATGCGGCCGCCTTTGCGGCGGTGGACGCGGCGCGCTCGGAATGGGTGCTGACCCTTACCGGCAAGGTGGTGGCGCGCACGCCGGAGACGGTCAATCCCGACCTGCCCACCGGCGAGGTGGAACTTCGCATTGAGGACTGCGCCGTTCAAGGCAAGGCCCAGGAACTGCCGCTGCCGGTGTTCGGCGATCACACCTATCCGGAAGAGACGCGGCTGACCTATCGCTTCCTCGATTTGCGCCGCGAGCGGCTGCATAAGAACATCATGCTGCGCGCCAACATCATCACCTCGATCCGGCGCCGCATGATCGAGCAGGGCTTCACCGAATTCCAGACCCCGATCCTGACCGCGTCCTCGCCGGAAGGCGCGCGCGACTTCCTGGTGCCGTCGCGCCGTTATCCCGGCGAGTTCTATGCCCTGCCGCAGGCGCCGCAGCAGTTCAAGCAGCTCATCATGGTGTCGGGCTTCGACCGCTATTTCCAGATCGCGCCTTGTTTCCGCGACGAGGACGGCCGCGCCGACCGTTCGCCCGGCGAGTTCTACCAGCTCGACCTGGAGATGAGTTTCGTCACCCAGGACGATGTCTTTGCCGCCGTCGAGCCGGTGTTGGCCGGAGTGTTCGAGGAGTTTGCAAACGGCAAGGCGGTAACCAAGCCGCCTTTTGTGCGCATTCCCTTTGCCGAGGCCATGCTCAAATACGGCACCGACAAGCCCGATCTGCGCAACGGAATCGAGATCGTGGATGTCAGCGAGATTTTCGGCCGCGCCGAAGTCGAGTTCAAGGCCTTCAAGAACAAGACGGTGCGCGCCATCCCCGCGCCCGGCGCGGCTTCCCAGCCGCGCAGCTTCTTCGACAAGCTCAACGAATGGGCCCGCAGCGAAGGCGCCGCGGGTTTGGGCTATATCCAGTTCGAGGAGGAGAGTGGCGCCTTGGTAGGCAAAGGGCCTATCGCCAAGTTCATCCCGGCCGCTGCGCTGGCCGACATGGCCAAGACTGCCAAGGTGAAGGCCGGGGACGCGCTGTTCTTTGCCGCCGACAAGACCGCGCGCGCCGCAACCCTCGCCGGCATGGCGCGCACCCGGATCGGGCGTGAGCTGAATCTGATCCCCGACGGCGAATACAAGTTCTGCTGGATCGTCGACTTCCCCATGTATGAGTGGAACGAGGACGACAAGAAGATCGATTTCTCCCACAATCCCTTTTCCATGCCGCAGATGGAGCGGGAGAAATTCCTCGCCTTGGACAACAGCGACAACGACACCATCCTGGGGCTGAAGGCCTATCAGTATGACATCGTCTGCAACGGTTATGAGCTGTCGTCGGGCGCAATCCGCAACCACGATCCCGATGTGATGCTGAAAGCGTTCGAGATCGCCGGCTATGCCCGCGAGGAAACGGAAGAGAAATTCAAGGGCATGCTGAACGCCTTCCGCTATGGCGCTCCGCCGCACGGCGGCACCGCGCCGGGCATCGACCGCATTGTGATGCTGCTGGCGGGCGAAGAGAACCTGCGCGAAGTCACCATGTTCCCCATGACCCAGCAGGCACAGGACCTGCTGATGAACGCGCCCAGCCCGGCCAATCCCAAGCAGCTCAAGGAGCTGCATCTCAGGGTGGTCTATCCCGAGCAGTGAGAGCTTCCGGCGCGCAGGTTGGTGGCGAAAGCATAGGTATCGCTACCAACGCGCTGCCGGGTTCAAAATCGTCGGTCGGTAAAGCCAATAAAATCGGCTTGAAAACTCTACCTGGATCAGCGGCGGAATCGCTTGCCGCCCGCAAAATGCCCTGTTAGATTGGTACCGGTACCAATGCTCCATGAGAGAGCGGACAACAGGGATGAGATCTATGCGTCACCGCATCTTGGGCGTTCTGGCTTTCGCACTGCTGGCCGGTCCGGCCGCCGCGCAAGGCGGACTGACCATCAATGCCGACACTGTCATCGTCGAACGCCCTGACGCGCCGGGACCGGTGAGGAAGGCCGCCGAAGATCTCGCCGCCGACATGGAGAAGGTGTTCGGCAAGCGGCCCCAGATCGCGGCCCAGGCCAGCGGTCCGGCGATCGAGATTACCGCCCCCACGGGCGGCGCGACGGAAAGTTTTTCGATCCAGAGCCGCGGCAACCATGTGGTTCTGTCTGGCGCCGATATGCGCGGCACCATCTTCGCCATCTACACCTTCTCCCAGGAATGGCTGGGCACCGACCCCATGTATTACTGGAACGATCACCAGCCGGCGAAGAAAGCGGCGATCGCCATTCCGGCGGGGCTGTCGAAAAATTATCCTTCTCCGCTGTTCAAATATCGCGGCTTCTTCATCAATGACGAGGACCAGTTGACCGGCTGGGCGCCGGGCGAAACCACCGATCATTCCGGCATCGCCAGACCGGTGATGGACAAGATCTTCGAGACCATCCTCAGGCTCAAGGGCAATATGGTGGTACCCGGCACCTGGACCTTCTCCTCCGATCCGCAGATGAAATGGGCGGGCGAACGCGGGCTGATCCTGAACCAGCACCACGCCATTCCGCTGGGCATGAATGTGGCACGCTGGCCGGCCAATGTGCCGTACAATTATTCCCAGCATCCGGAGATCCTGGAACGCGCCTGGACCAATGCGGTCCACGGTTATGACCCCAAGCAGGAAATCTTGTGGTCGGTGGGGCTGCGCGGGCTCTCCGACACCGCCTACAACACCATGGACCCCAGCGTGGAGGGAAATGACAAGCTGCAGGGCGAGCGCATCAGCCAGGCGATCGCCGCCCAGATGCGGATCGTGCGCGCGGTCAATCCCAACGCCCAGTTCGTCACCGACCTGTGGCAGGAAGGGGCGCGTCTGAAGCAGCAGGGCTATCTGAAGATTCCGCCGGAAGTGACCACGGTGTGGGCCGATACCGGCTATGGCCTGATCCAGGACAAGGGCCATGTCGGCAAGGGCGAAGGCATGTACTACCACGTCGCCATGCTCAATGGCCGCGCCAACCAGCTGTCCGAGATGGTACCTGTGGACCGCATCTATTCGGAATTCGGGCGCTACATCAAAGCGGGTGCCACCGGTTATATGCTGCTCAACACCTCAGACATCCGCGCCGTCAGCATGACGGCCAAGGTGGTGATGGATACCGCCTGGGGCGGACTGCCCAAGGATGGCGCGCGGATCGCCTATGCCGCATGGGCCAAGGATCAATTCAGCGCCGGCGCGGCCGATGCCGTCGCCAAGGTGTGGGAGGATTATTTCAAGGCCATCCCCAAGCTGCCTTCAGGCGACGATTATGGCGACCAGATCTATCACACCGAGGCGCGGCAGATGCTGATGACCACCATGGTCAGCCCGCCCTGGTACAATATCGTGGGCCAGTCGGCGAAATGGGTGCCGGTGCGCATCCTGGGCTTCAATTTCGATCCCAATTACGGCCGCGATATCGAGCGCGACTATGTCGCCACCACCATGGCGCGGGAACTGAAGGTCTGCGGCGAGGCGCAAGCCGGCTGGGATGCCGTGTTGCAGCAGGCCAAAGCGGCACAGGCGCTGGTCCCCAAGGACCGTCAGGCCTATTACAATGCCTATGTGCTGAACAGCATCGCCATGAACCGCGACGGCAATCGCATGCTGTGGCTGACGGCGGACGCCATCAAAAGCGTGCAGGCGGGCGACAAGGCCAAGGCGCATCGCGAGGTCAATGAGGCGCTGGCCGCCATCGCCGACATCAAGCGGATGGAAAAGAGCGCCGAATACGGCAAGTGGCGCAACTGGTATCGCGGCGAATGGCTGGTCGGAGTGGATGAGACCCGCGAGATGCTGGAATATTTCGACCGCTGGATCGACGATCCGTTGACCCGGCTGCCGCCGCCGGTGATTTCCAACAGTTGGCAGGCCTATTATCACATCATGCACTATGAAGGGGACAAGTCCTCCGACGTGCGTTGATCCTCCGCGCCGTTTTTTCGCCGCGAAAACTGTGCTCTACTGGAAGCCAAGAACAAGGGGAGCACAGCCATGCCCCACCGTGCGCGCCGGACAGCATTCCTGGCAATCGGCCTTCTGCTCGTCTTGACGGCGACCGCAGCTGCCGCCGGCGGTGCGGATATTCCGCGCTATACCAATGATCCCTCATGGCCAAAGCCCTTTCCCAATCATTGGGTCATGGGACAGATCGGCGGTTTGGCCATCGATCGCCAGGACCGCATCTGGGTGCTGCAGCGCGCGCTGCCCTATGCGGTGGACGAACAGGGCGCGAAGCACGACCTGGCGCCGGCCGAGCGGATGCCCGCGGTGATGGTGTTCGATCATGACGGCAATATCGTGAAATCCTGGGGCGGCCAGGGCTATGTCCGGGACTGGCCCAAGTCCGAGCATGCGCTGTGGCTGGACGAGGAGGGCAATGTCTGGATCGGCGGCAATGCGCCGGGCGACCGCCAGGTGATAAAATTCAGCGGCGACGGGCGGCAGCTTCTGCAGATCGGACTGCCCACCAATGCCCCGCGCAACAACGCCGACACCAGCATGCTCGGCGAACCGGCGGGCATCGAAGTCGATGACGCCGCGCACGAGGTCTATATCGCCGACGGTTATCTCAACAGCCGGGTGGTGGTTTACGATTCCGACAACGGAAACTTCAAGCGTGGTTGGGGCGCCTATGGCATTGGGCTGGGCGAGATCGCCAATCCGCCCGAGCCCACCGGCGATGCCGCTTCCACCCTGGGCCGTTATGTGCGCGAAGGGCCGGACTATGTGCCGGGCGAACCGCCGGAAAAACAGTTCCGCACCCCGGTGCATTGTGTGCATTTGTCCAAGGACGGCTATGTCTATGTCTGCGACCGGCGCAACGACCGCATCCAGGTCTTCACCAAGCAGGGAAAATTCCTGCATGAGTTTCTGGTGCACCGGGAGACGCGCGACAATGGTTCGGTCTGGACCCTGAGCTTCTCGCACGACCCGGAGCAGAAATATCTCCTGGTCGGAGACGGCATCAACCAGCGGATCTGGGTGCTGCACCGCAAGGACGGTGTCGAGGTGTCAAACTTCGGCGCTGGATATCTGCACTCGGTGCATCAGGCGGCGCTAGATTCCCGGGGCGATTATTATATCGGCGATGTCGGCGGCGCCGGGCCGCGCTCCGGGCCAGGCAACAACAAGCCGGTCCAGAAATTCGTTCTGCAACCACCGTAGCTATTTGTGCGCGGGGAGCTAGTTGAGCTTTTCGCCCAGGCCCTTGATGCTGTCGGCGATCAAGGTCTTGGCGCGGGTCTCATCCAGACGGTCTGCGATCAACTTGCGGGCGGCGTTGACGGCAGTGTCGGCAGCCAGGCCCCGGATTTCGCTCAGCGCCTGGGCTTCGGCCTGGGCGATCTTGTCCTGGGCAGCGGCGGCACGGCGCGCGATCTGCGCTTCCAGGGCGGTGCGGGATTCCTTCGCGAACTGCGCGGCTTCCTCGGTCGCGGCAGCAACGATGCTCCGTGCCTCGGCTTCGGCGCCCTTGGCGCGCGCCTGATAATCGGCCAGCAAGGCAGCGGCTTCGGTGCGCAGGCGCCTGGCTTCCTCCAGTTCGGCGGAGATCACGGCAGCACGCTGGTCCAGCATCTTGCCCACCATGCCGGGCACACCCTTCCAGACCAGGAGGGCGATCACCATCACAAAGCCGACGGCAACCCAGAATTCAGGCTCGTGCAGCATTTCCATGATCAGTTTCCTAGCGCCTTTGCCGCATCTTCGGCGGAGACCTTGTCGCCGGTCAGCCGCTCGACAATGGCGATGGCGGCATCGCGGGAGGCGGCCGTCACCGCGGTCTTGGCGCTTTCCCGCGTGCCGGCGATGCGGACATCGGCGGCGGCCATGGCATCGTGCGCCCTGGCATCGGCTTCCGCCTTGGCCTTGGCGATCTCGGCATTGAGCTTGGTGCGCGTGTCCTCGGCCAAGGCGTTGGCGCGGGTGCGGGCCGCGGCCAGCGCATTCTCGTAAGCCGCCTGGGCGGCTTCCGCCTGCTCACGCGCCTTGCCGGCTTCCGCGATGGCGCCATTGATGGTGCCGCGGCGGCCGGTGATGGCGGCGTTGATCTTGGGTCCCGCCACGCGCCACATCATCACGAACAGGAACACGAAGGTCACCGCCAGCCAGAAGAACTGGCTGGGGAAGGTGGTCGTGTCGAACGGCGGAAAGCCTCCCTCTTTCTTGGGGACTTCCGTCGTCTGTGTGGTGGCGCCGTGATCTTCCACGGTCTTAGCCGAACAGGATGATCAGGGCCACGACCAGGCCGAACAGGCCGGTCGCTTCGCAGAGCGCAAAGCCCAACAGCAGGTTGGTGGTCTGGGTGGCCGCGGCGCCCGGATTGCGCAGGGCGCCCGAGAGATAGGAGCCGAACACATTGCCGATGCCGATACCGGCGCCGACCAGAGCGATACAGGCGATGCCCGCACCGATCATTTTTGCAGCTGCAACTTCCATTGTCTTGTCCTCTTGAGGGTTAGTGCCAAAAATTAGTGATTGTCGTGGAGATGAAGGGCTTCGTTGAGATAGATGCAGGTCAGGATCGCGAACACATAGGCCTGCAGGAACGCGACCAGCAGTTCCAGCAGCATGATCGCGACGATCAGGAGCATGGGGGCAATCGCCAGGCCGGTGAAGACGCCGCCGGCCGCGCCCAGCGACACGACGAAGCCCGCGAACACCGCCAGCAGCGTGTGGCCCGCCAGCATGTTGGCAAAGAGACGGACCGACAGGCTGATAGGACGCGTCAGGAAGGAGATCAGTTCAATCGGGATCAGCAGGATGAGCAGGTACCAGGGTGCGTGCGGCACGAACAGTTTCAGGAATCCGATGCCGTGCTTCATGAAACCGACCACGATCACCATGCCGATCACCAGGCAGGACAGCGCCAGGGTGACGGCGATCTGGCTGGTGACGGTGAAGCTGCCCGGCACCATGCCGAAGAAATTGCAGCACAGCACGAACATGAACAGGGTGAAGTCGAAGGGAAAGAATTTCAGCCCGTCTTCGCCGGTCGCCGAATGGATCATGTTGGCGACGAATTCGTAGGAGATTTCCGCCATCGACTGGCCGCGGGTCGGCACCAGCCGGCCCGGCTTGACCGCAAGCGTGAGGAATAGCGAGGACGCCACCACCACCACGATCATCAACAGCGCCTGGTTGGTGAAAAAGATCGGATGTCCGGCAATGGAGAAAAGCGGCTCGGCGATGAGCGGCTTGATGGTGAACTGCTCCATCGGGTTCAGGGCCACGGACTATTTCTCCTCGCGTCGTCGGTTTCCGAAGATTGCCCCTTGGCGATCTCGGCATTTATCTCGGTTGCCGCGCGCATCACATTGCGGATACCCGCCGCGATGCCCACGATGAAAAACAAAATCAGGAAGACCGGGCGTGTGTGAAATCCGAAATGGCCGAACAGCCAGTCGATCCCCCACCCCAGGCCGCCCCCCACGATCAGCGCCGCGACCAGTTCGGTGGCGAAGCGGAACGCGATCCCCGACTGGTTCGGCGGCGGGCGCTTGGCCCCTTCAGCCTGCTTCGTCCGGAGTTCGTCGAGCCGCTTGCCCAGATCGGTCAGCCTGTCGGGGTCTGGAGCCGTCAAAACCGTCTCCCAAAGTCCGAAAAACCGCACAAAACCGGCCTTCACGGCGCGTCGAAGGCGGGCGGACCATATGTTCGCCCCTCTAGGGTGTCAAGAAAGACAGGCTGTCACAACAGCTTGATATTGCTGCCGAAAAAGGCCGTTGCGCATTATGTCGCGCGGGATTTCCCAAGCGTGTCTGTGGGTTGCGGCGAATCTCTATTGTTGATCTTACCGACATCACCTGCACGTATCCCGAAGCTGCGGTCTCCCGGACACCGGAATATGCCTAGTTAGCGCCCGCCGCCTTCAGCGCCGCGGCCACATCGCGAAAGCCTTTTTTCAGTGCCAGAACGAGCGGGACGGTGCCCGCATGGCTTGCCCGGTTTGGGTCGGCGCCGTGTGACAGAAGCAACTGCACGCTCTGAATGCGTCCATCTTCGACCACCCGCAATAGTGCCGTAGTGTCCTTGAACGGCTGGTTGGGGTCGGCTTTGGCGTTGAGCAGAACTTCCAGGGAGGGGCGGTCTATCGAATTGATCGCCGCCATGATCGGGATCATGCCGTCCTGGTCCGGATGGTTAGGGTCGGCACCTGCCGCCAGCAGCAGTTCCAACGCGCGCTTGCGTCGCACATGCGCTGCAACCGCCTCGCTGCGCAATTTTTCCGCCCTCTCGCCACTGCCGAAGCCGGGCGGCTCGCCGTCCTTTTCATAGTTGCGCACCCACTCCTGATATTTGTCGCTCGACATGCCTCCACCGATGAACAGCATGCCGCTGATCAATAGCTCGACCCTCGACGGTTCTGCGGCCATCAAAAGAGGGGTCTGGCCCTTGTTATTGGCCTCATCCGCCTTCGACCCTTTTTGCAACAGGAAGGCCACCATGTCGGCTTGCTGTTCCGCCGCTGCCAGTAGTAGTGCGCTGGAGCCATTCTCCGTCTTCGCATCCGGCTTGGCGCCCAGCTCGATAAGTTTTTGCGCGAAATCCGGCTCCAGATACGGACGCGGGAATGTGGCTTGCGTCTCTATAGTCATCGCAATATCTAGCGCCTGCTCGCCCCGCGGCGTTGCCATCAAATTGGCGCCTGCCGCCAACAGCGCTTTAGCTGCGCCCCATTGTCGTTGGCGCAGCGCCGATAGGATAGGGGTGGTACCATCTTTACCGAATGCCGCGTTGAGATCGGCATTGGCGCGAGCAAGCAGGCTGATGGCCTGGATATTGCCAACCGACGCGGCGGTATGCAGGGCGGTGATCCCGAGCCCCCTCGTGGACTTGGCGTCCGCGCCGGCCGCGAGCAAGGTTTCGACCACATCGTTATGCTTGCCCTCCACCGCCATCATCAAAGCAGTGGCCTGGACCTGACCCCTGTCGTTAGGCGAAGCGCCGTCGGCCAATAGCGCTTTGACTTTTGCGAGATCGCCCTTCTCTGCTGCAGCGGTCAGTTCGCCTTCCACGGGCGCGGCATTTGCCGGTCTGACCATAAGAAGTGCGATGACGAACAAACAGGGAAACAGGGCGCAACAGATGCGCCGAGCAAAAACAGCCATGACAAATCCTCAGCAGCCGCGGCAACTAGTTTATTGCAAGCAATGATGAAGGCCGCCTTACCGCCCGTACCGCGGCTGGAACGCCCTGTTCGCATTGCTGAAGGATCTGCCGGAAAAGGAAGAGCTACTCCGCCGCGATCTTTTCCGCTTCCGCCAGGCTGACCGACACCAGCTGACTCACCCCGCGCTCCGCCATGGTGACGCCGAACAGCCGGTCCATCCGGCTCATGGTCAAAGCATGATGGGTGATGACCAGGAAACGGGTGCCTGACATCTCGGTCATCTGGTTCAGCATGTTGCAGAAGCGCTCGACATTGGCATCGTCGAGCGGCGCGTCCACTTCGTCCAGCACGCAGACCGGGGCGGGGTTGACCAGGAACACCGCGAAGATCAGCGCCATGGCGGTCAGTGCCTGTTCGCCGCCCGACAACAGCGCCAGCGATTGCAGCCGCTTGCCCGGCGGACGGGCGAAGATCTCCAGGCCGGCTTCCAGCGGGTCTTCGGATTCGGTGAAGGTGAGCTTGGCTTCGCCGCCTTCGAACAGCTTGGTGAAAAGCTGCTGGAAGTTGGTGTTGACCTTCTCGAACGAGGCCAGCAGCCGTTCGCGCCCTTCGCGATTGAGGCTCTGGATACCGCGCCGCAGCCGGTCGATGGCGCCCGTCAGGTCGTCGCGGTCGGCCACCAGGGTGGTCATGCGGGCTTCCTGCTCAGCGGCCTCTTCCTCCGCGCGCAGGTTGACGCCGCCCAGTTGCTCGCGCTCCTGCTTCAGGCGCTCGACCCGCTTTTCGGCCTGCTCCAGCGGCGGCAGTTCTTCCCCGTCCTTGATCTCGGCGCGTTCCGCCAGTTCGGAGGGTGCGCATTCCAGTTCGTCGTGAATGCGGGTCTTCAGTTCTTCGATCCGCTGGGCGGCTCCTTCCGACAGGGCCTGGGCACGGGCGCGTTCTTCGCGGGCCGAAGACAGAGCCGCATCGGCCACCTTGGCGTGCTTGTCGGCCTCCGCGAGTACCGTTTCGGCTTCCTGGCGGGCATCGGAGGCTTGGTTGCGCGCGGCCTCTGCGGCGGAAATCGCATCCAGCAGGGTGCTGCGCTTCTCGGCGATCTGGGCCGGCACCAGTTCGGCATTGGCCAGTTCGCCGCCCAGTTCCTCGCGGCGGCGCGTAAGCTCCGCGACATGGGTCTGGGCATCGCTCTTGCGGGCGTTCCAGCGCGCCTGCTCATCGGTGATGGCTGAGAGACGGCGCATCCGTGCCTCGCCTTCACGGCGCAGGCCATCCAAGGCACCGCGCGCTTCGCTGGCCTTGGTGCGGGCGTCGGCGGTTTGCCCGCGCGCATCCGCGACATCCTGGGTCAGCTTGACGCCATCGCCCAGCTCTTCCAGCCCTGCAGCGGCGGAGGCCCGCGATTCCTCGGCTGCTTCCACCGACTGGGTGAGGCGGCGGATCTCCGCCTCCAGCGCCGCCAATTGCGACACACGCTCGGCGGCGGCGCGCGCCGCCCGCGTGGCCTGGTCCTGAGAGCCGATCAGCGCCTGCTCGGCGCTGCGTTCCTGCTGTTCGGCGGTGCGCAACGCTTCGCGCGCAGCCTCGCGGGTTTCCTTGGCGGCCGAATAGTCGGCAAATTTCGCGCCGCGAACCTGGCGCGCAGTTTCCAATTCGCCTTCCAGCGCGCTGAGGCGATTGCGCTGCGCCAGACGCTGCGCCGCCAGAGACGGGGCATCGGCGCTGGCGACAAATCCGTCCCAGCGCCACACATCGCCGCGCGCCGAAACCAGCCGCTGGCCGGGCTTGAGCTGACGTTGCAGATTGGAACCCTGGTCCGGAAACACCAGTCCGGTCATGGCGAGGCGGCGGGCCAGCGCCGGCGGCGCCTTGACGAAATCACTCAGCGGTTTGCTGCCGGCGGGCAATTCGGGATCGAATTCAAACGCACCCAGGTCGCGCCAATGATGCGGCGAGGCATTGTCCAGCGGCGCCTGCAGGTCGTCACCAAGGGCAGCGGCGAGCGCGGCTTCATAGCCGGACTGCACCGTTACCGCATCCACCAGTGGCGGGAACAGGCCTTCGCCTTCGGGATGGAGCAGATCGCTCAACGCTCTCACTTCGGCGGACAGGCGCTGTACTTCGCGTTCCGCCGTTTCCAGCGGATCGCGGGTGACGGCTTCCGCGGCTTCCGCATCCTGGAAGCGCGTGCGCGCCTGCTCGGCGCCAGCACGGGCAGCCTCGGCAGTCTCGCGGGCGCTTTCGGTTTCGTTTTCCGCAGCATGGACGTCGGGCGCGTCCTTGGCGCTTTCCAGCGCCGCGTTCAGGCGTAACTGGGCGTCCGACAATTGGCTCTTGCTGGACTCCAGCAACGCGACGGCGAGGTTTTGGCCGCGCTCCAGGCTGGCCTTCCTGGCATTCCACTCGGCAAATTCGGCCGTCAGCCGTTCCAGCAGCCTTTCGGTTTCCGCCAGGCTCTCCGACATCTCCGCCGCCAGTTGCTCGGCAGCAGCCAGATCGGCTTCGGCGCTCTCGCCGGCGGAGTTAAGCAAGGTACTTTCGCGATCCAGATCGGCCAGGGCGCTGTCGGCGTCATGTTCCAGCAATTGTTCGCGCTCGGCGTCGGTTTGCGCCTGGGCGATCAATTGGCGGATGCGCTGTGCGGCCTCGCGGGCGCGGTTCTCTTCCGCGTCCAACTGTTCGCGCTGGGCGATCAGGCGATGATGCGCCGCGCCGCGCTCGGCTTCGGTTTGGCGCAGCGGCGGCAGCAAGGCCGCTACCTCGCTTTGCGCCGTCGATGCCCGCGCCGCAATTTCGGTGGCGTTGGCGACCTGGGCGGCGGCAGTGGAAAGTTCTTCGGCGGCAATGGCGGTGCGGGCTTCGGCCGCGGTCCAGCGCAGGTAATGTGCCAGGGCTTCCGCCTTGCGGATATGGCCCGACAGGTTGCGATAGCGCGAAGCCTGGCGCGCCTGGCGCTTGAGGCTGGCGAGCTGGCCTTCCACTTCGCGGATCACGTCTTCCAGCCGCGAGAGATTGGTTTCGGCGGCGCGCAGCCGCAGCTCCGCTTCATGGCGCCGCTGGTGCAAGCCGCCGATGCCGGCCGCCTCTTCCAGGATGGCGCGGCGCGCCAGCGGCTTCTGCGAAATCAAAAGCCCGATCTGGCCCTGGCGCACAAAGGCGGTCGAACCGGCGCCGGAAGAGGCGTCGGCGAAGAATATCTGCACATCGCGCTGACGCACGTCCCGGCCATTGATGCGATAGACGCTGCCGGCCTCGCGCTCGATCCGGCGCGAGACTTCGATCGTCTCGCTGTCATTGAAGGCCGCGCCGGCGGTGCGGTCGCTGTTGTCGATGAACAGAGTCACTTCCGCCACATTGCGGGCGGGACGGCCGGAACTGCCGGCAAAGATCACGTCGTCCATTTCGCTGCCGCGCACCGAAGAGGGGCGGGTTTCGCCCATCACCCAGCGCATGGCGTCGAACAGATTTGATTTGCCGCAGCCATTAGGGCCGATCACGGCGGTAAGGCCGGGTTCGACGAACAACTCCGTCGGTTCGACGAAGGATTTGAAACCGGAGAGCCTGAGACGTGTGAACTTCAACTCTTATGTCCTTGCTATCACCCGCCTAATGCTGCTTGGCGAGTTCTGTGTCCAAAAGCTTCGACATGTTGTCGAACGGAATGTTGCCTGACCCGATGCTTGTGCCGTTCAGGATGAAAGTGGGCGTACCGGTGATGCTGTAACGGGATTCTCCGTCAGATGACACTTTGTTGATGCGCTCATCCTCAGCCTTGTTCTCCATGCATTGATCGACCTGTTCGCGGCTCATGCCCGCGATGCGGCCCAACAACACCAAACCGTCATGAACCCCCTCCGGCGTCGCAAGCGCCGGATTTAGCTGACTAAATTCGACGTCCCATTTGGCTTGATTCTTAAACAGCAGGTCAATGAAGGAGAAATACTTATCCTCAGGCAGACAGCGGGCGATTTTCTCCGCGGAACCGTCATCGGCCCTGAGCGGGAAGACCCGGAACACGTAAAAGACCTTGCCGGTGTCGATATATTTGGCCTTCAGCTGGGAGAAGGATTGCGCGTTGAAGGCGGCGCAGACCGGGCAACTGGGCGCCGCATATTCTATCAGGACCACCTTGGCCTTGGGATCGCCCAGGGTCTTGTCGGTGGGGACAATTTCATAGCCCTTGCCGCCGCCGGCGGTGGCCGTGCTGGAACCGCTGGTGAGATAATAACCGATTCCCGCCGCTGCGATCAGGACGACAACGCCGAGGATTATCCAAAGATTTTTGCCTGACACGGGTGATTCTCCGTCCCCTGAATTCGCGATTGTTTTGGCAGAGATTGCGGCGGCGGTCCAATCCAGCGGAGCACGGCTTAACCGGGCGGCTTGCCTGCCAGTGCATTGTCCAGGAAGCGCTTCATTTCTTCCAGGGTCGGAACCATGCCGGGGCTGACCTTGGTGCCGTTGACGATCACGGTCGGTGTGCCGGTGATGTCATAGCGGGACTGGCCGTCGCTGGCCGTCTGGTTGATGGCTGCCTCCTGGCTGGTGTCGGAGGTGCATTTGTTGAACTGCTCCTCGCTCATGCCGGCGGTCTTGGCCTGCTGCAACAAGGCGCCGCGTACATCCTGGACGCCATATTCCGGATCCCATTGCGGCTGGCTGTGGAAAAGCTGGTCCATGAAGGGAAAATATTTGTCCTTGGGCAGGCAGCGGCCCAGCTTCTCCGCCACGCCGTCTGGCGCGCCCAGCGGAAAGACGCGGAAGACGTAGAACACCTTGCCCGTGTCGATATAGTTCTTTTTGATTTCGGGCATGATGTCGTTGTTGAAATGGGCGCAGTGCGGACACATCGGTGCCGCATACTCGATCAACACCACCTTCGCCTGGGGATCGCCCATGGTCATGTCGCGGGCGGCGATGGGATCGTTGCCGGCGCGGGGGGCTGCGGCGCTGCCCCCGGTAGAGCCCAGGAAATACCAGGCACCGCCCGCCACAAGCAGAACCACCACGCCCAGGATGATCCAGGTCTTCCGCGACATCAGCGCCTCCAATTCCCCTTAAGCCTTTTCCTGCCAGAGTTAGCGGCGCCGCGCCAGCGCCTGCAGGGCCTTGGCCAGGCCATCCGGGCCTTGATAGCGGCGGCTGGGGTCGCCTGAAGGAAGCGGTCCGGCGGCTTTTTCGGTCTTTCGCGGCGGGAGGCGCGGCAACAGTGCCCCCTGGCTGAACTTGATTTGTGTCACGGCGGGACGCCCCAGATAGGCGTTGATACGCTCGCACAAGGCCCGCTTTTCATGTGCCAGGAACAGGGCCGCGCCCGGCGCCGCCCGCAAGGTGAGGGTGCCGCCGGAAGGTCCGTCGCTGAACTTGAGCGGCTGGGCGAGACGGGCGACTTCGGGACCGGCAATTTCGCTCCAGCGCAGCACCAGGCTGGGATCGCTGAAACCCGCGCGGACAAACGCCGCGGCGCCCGCCGGTCCGGCTTCCATGCCGATGGGCGTGGTGCGGTTGTGCCTTGGCGGCGGCGCTTCTTGTGTCTCTTTGGGCGTTCGGGCCATGGTCGGATTATGCCTGCCGCCGCCAAAGCAAAAAAGCCCACTTCTGCGAAAACCGATCTCAGCACACGCCTGCTCGCCTGGTACGATATCCACCGCCGGGTGCTGCCCTGGCGTGCGCCCAAAGGAAAACGGGCCGATCCCTATCGCGTCTGGCTGTCGGAAATCATGCTGCAGCAGACCACGGTGCAGGCGGTCGGCAACTATTATCGCAAGTTCCTGTCGCTATGGCCCGATGTGACGGCGCTGGCGAATGCCAAACAGGATGACGTGCTGGCGGCCTGGGCGGGGCTTGGCTATTACGCCCGTGCTCGCAACCTGCATGCCGCCGCCAAACTGGTGGCGTTCGAGATGGGCGGCAAGTTTCCCGCCACCGCCGAAGACCTGCGCGCGCTGCCGGGCGTCGGGGGCTACACTTCCGCCGCCATCGCGGCCATCGCCTATGACGAAAAGCAGGCGGCAATGGACGCCAATGCCGAACGGGTGATCGCGCGCGCCTTTGCGGTGGACACGCCGATGCCCAAGGCCAAGGTGGAATTGCACCGGCTGTGCTCGGCGCTGGTACCGGACAGGGCAGGGGATTTCGCGCAAGCCTTGATGGACCTGGGTTCGGCCATCTGCACGCCCAAGCGGCCGGCCTGTGGAAACTGTCCGTGGACGGATGATTGCGAGGCGAAGAAGCGCGGCATCCAGGAACAGTTGCCCATCAAGGCGCCGAAGATGGCGCGGCCCCTGAAACGCGGCGCCGCCTTTGTGGCGCTCGATCGGAGCGGTGCAGTGCTGTTGGTCAAGCGGCCGGACAAGGGATTGCTGGCCTCGATGCTGGAGCCGCCACTGGGCCCTTGGAGCGAAGATTTTCCCTCATCGGCAAAGGCGCTGAAACAGGCGCCTTTCCAGGCGGCGTGGAAAAAGCGGCCCGGCATCGTACGCCACGGCTTCACCCATTTCGAGCTGGAAACCGAAGTCTATGTCGCCGAGCTTTCCAAACGCCCCGGCTTCAAAGGCAACTGGGTTGCAGCCGACAGGCTGCGCGAAGTCGCTCTTCCGACCGTTATGCGCAAGATCGTCGAACATGGATTGGATACGGGCGGTCCGCTGTTCGCGGAAGGCGTTTTACGAAAGCCCCGAGCGTAACTGCTGGCGCAGCACATCGATCGGCATCCAGGTGCCGTTCATCTCGAACTGCCAGAAGGTCCAGCCGTTGCAGGCATCCAGCCCCTGCACATGGGCGCCCATCTGATGGATCGAGCCGGAAGCGGTGGCAGTGACCAGGGTCCCGTCGGCCCGCACCTTGGCGGTCTGATGCTTGCGCAAGCCTTGCAGCACCGTCCCCACCGGCAACAGTCCACGTTCGACCACCCAACCGAAGGGAATGCGCGGTTCGGCACGCTTGGATTTGGTGACTTCGATCACCTCGCCGTCGGCAGGCACGATCTCGGCGATGCGGGCGCGGGCCACATCGGCATAGGTCTTTTCGCGTTCGATGCCGATGAAGCGGCGGCCCAGCCTTTTGGCCACCGCGCCGGTGGTACCGGAGCCGAAGAAGGGATCCAGGATGACATCGCCCGGTTTGGTGCTGGAGACAATCACCCGGTGCAACAGGGACTCCGGTTTCTGGGTCGAGTGCGCCTTCTGGCCGTCGGCGCCCTTGATGCGTTCATTGCCGGCACAGATCGGCAAGGTCCAGTCCGAGCGCATCTGCAGTTCGTCGTTCAGCGCCTTCATCGCTTCGTAGTTGAAGGTGTATTGCTGCTTGGGATTCTTGGTCGCCCAGATCAGGGTCTCATGCGCATTGGTGAAGCGCCGTCCCTTGAAGTTGGGCATGGGATTGGACTTGCGCCACACCACGTCGTTCAAGATCCAGAAGCCCAGGTCCTGGAGCACGGTGCCGACGCGGAAGATATTGTGATAGGAGCCGATCACCCACAGGGTGCCGGTATCCTTCAGGCAACGGCGCGCGGCGGACAGCCAATCGCGGGTAAACTGGTCGTAATCCTCAAAGGACCCGAACTGGTCCCAGTGATCGTCGACCGCATCCACTTTGGACTGGTCGGGCCGCCGCAGCTCGCCGCGAAGCTGCATGTTGTAGGGCGGATCGGCGAACACCAGATCGGCGCAGCCTTCCGGAAGCGCCCGCATGCGCTCCACGCAGTCGCCTTCAATCACTTGGTCCAGTACCAGCCCGCTCATGTCCCCGCCCGTTGATCAACAGCGGAATCACACTGATTCGGCGGAGTCCCCAGGTCAAGAGTCTTGTGGAATCAAAGTGTTATGAATTGAGTCCCCTGATTCATCCCCATACCAGATGTAGTGGGTTGGGGAGGAATCCTCCGGCCGGCCTGACGGCCGTACCGGTGTTTGAACCGTCTGTTGTCCCATTTTGCGACAGTCACAAACCTGTGCAGAAACATCCTTTTGTTGCGCCGCAACTTTTCCTTATTCTTTAAAAAGCCTGAAAAATATGGTTAATCTGACTTGATTGTCCGTGGAAGGATGATTCATGGCAGAACTTTCGGACGGTGCGCCTGACGCCATACGAAGCACGGTCTATGGCATCGACAGCGCGCTTGCGTTGGTGATTTTCGCCTCGGCGGCCTTCTGGGTCGCGGTTGGCCTGGCCGTCTGGTTCTTTTTCTGAGCCGGAGGCCCCGCGTCTTGTGACAACAAGATGCCGAGGTTCGTAACGATTTGATGAAAAGTTAAAGCCAAACAACCCCTTGGCGCGCCCATGTGGCTGCCGCTAACCACTCATTCACTTATTTGGAAGAAGTTCCCGGACTGATATTCCTCTGAGCCCGGACGATTTTCATGCGCCCGCTCCAGATTTCTGCGACCATTCTTTTGTCGGTCTTGATGGCCAGCATGCCGGTATCGTCACTGGATGCGGCCAATGTGGACCGGCCGCACCAGAATGTCTGCGCGCCTTCGGAAGCACAGGCGATCTTTCTGGTCGGCTCGCAGGGTGCGTTCGCTTTGGTATCTTCGGAGAGGTGCGGCGAATAATTTTCGCAGGAGTTCGGGTATGGGGCGGCATGTGGGGATGCAACGGATGCTTGCCGTTACATTGCCGCTTTGTTTCTTCGGCCTGAAGGCGAGCGCTGAAACCGACTCCCGCCAAGCGATCTGCCAGGCCGCATGGGAAAGCTGCCTGGGCTTCGCGGAAGGAAAAAACTGGCGGCCGGTCTATGACCGCTGCCTGAAACAGCGCACGGCGTGCCTGGGCGGACGTGCCTACACCCCGGAAATAGCGCCGGTGTCTGCTTCCTCCATCCCCATCGTGCCGGTGCAACAGGGGTTCGGATCGGGCAGCGACACGGCCAATGGCGATGCCACAACAAGCAAAGCCCGCTGCCAGGACCGTCAGCCGCGTGGCGAGCGCAGCAGTTGCACGCTTGCCGATGCGGGCGAGGGTTACGGACAGAATTTCAGCCTGCTGGGGGCCGGCGTTCCAATGGCCCGGGCACAGCGCACCAGTTCGGTGGTGAAATGCGCCGGCGGCAAGCCCGCGAATTTCTATCCCAACGGCCGCATCGAATCCTGTGTGCTGGACGGTTATGGCAGCCAGGCGATTTCGCTCACCGACACATCAGGCAAGACGGCAACATGCGCGCCGCGCGTCACCGCGCGTTTCGATGCGGAAGGCCGGTTGCTGGCCTGCGATACGCAATAGGCCATAAGTGCGTCAGCGCGCCGTCACCTTGAAGCGGCGCGAATCGACAAAGTCGCACCTGGGCGCCAGGCATCTGCGCAACCGCTTGCCGGTCAGGAAAGTGAAAAGCGTGGCGATGTAAAAGAGCGGGCTGCCGCATTGCGGGCACTGGCTGCGAGACCGGATAGGTGTCTTGGTGATGCGCAAGGTGCCGTCCCGATCGACCATGAGGCCGCCATTATGACCGCATCCGGCGCGTAACGATACGGCCATGGTCCGGCATGCTTAACCAGGAAAATGCCGGTCCGGTGCGGGATTTTGGCCCTTCGGCCTGCCGCAGCGCATCTAATCCAGGGTTGTGGCGATTCGGCCTGCGAAAGGTCCTTTCGCCAATCGGCCTCACTCCACAACGATCTCGACGCCCTGCAGGATTTCGCGAATGGGTGCAAAGCTGCGGCGGTGATGGACGGTCACGCCATGGCGCCGCAACCCGGAATAATGCTCGGGCGTGCCGTAACCCTTGTTGCTGCGCCAGTTGTAGCCGGGATGTTCGTCATGCAGCCGCAGCATCAACCGGTCGCGCGTCACCTTGGCGATGATGGACGCCGCGGCTATGGAGAGTGAGCGCGCATCGCCGTCGACCAGGGTGTCGCATTTGCAGGGCAGGGCCGGCGCGTCGTTGCCATCCACCAGCGCGAACTCCGCCGCCACCGCCAGCGCCCGCACAGCCCGCGCCATGGCGAGATGGGTCGCCTGGCGGATATTGACCAGGTCGATCTCGCCCACGCTGGCTTCGCCGACACCGACCGCCACCGCCATCTCCATGATGCGGGGGAAAAGTTCCTCGCGCGTTTCTTCGTCGAGCTGCTTGGAGTCATTCAGCCCCTTGGGAATGCGCTTGCGATCCAGGATGACCGCCGCCGCCACCACCGGACCCGCCAAGGGTCCGCGCCCGGCTTCATCCACGCCGCAGATCCGCAGAGGGGCCGGACCGAGATGGGCCTTCAGCAGGCGGGACTCGTAGATGAAATGCGGCATGCCCTGTTGTAGGAGAAGGCACCGCTCCTAGAAAAGCGCCAGTTGGTCTCCCAGCCGGGCAGGGCGCTTGAACTTGTGGACAGCCAGCGGCGCGGAGGGCCGGTTCAGCCCCAGCCGCTTCACCGCCATGTGGAACCGCCGCGCCATCACTTCGGCATAGGGCCCGGTTCCCTTCATGCGGGTGTTCCAGGCGCTGTCATAATCCTTGCCGCCGCGCATGGAGCGCACCAGCGCCATCACATGTTTGGCGCGGTCGGGCACATTGGCCTCCAGCCATTCCCGGAACAGGTCCTTGATCTCCAGCGGCAGGCGCAGCAGCACATAGCCGGCCGAGCGCGCGCCATGATCGCACGCCGCACTCAGCACCGCTTCCATCTCGGAATCGTTGAGGGCAGGAATGGCGGGCGCGAACATCACACCGGCGGGAATGCCGGCATCGCTGAGGCCCTGGATGGCCTGCAGCCGCCGCGCCGGCGTTCCGGCGCGCGGCTCCATCATTCGCGCCAGCCTGCGGTCCAGGGTGGTGATCGAGACCGCCGCCTTGGCCAGGCCCATCTTCGCCATGTCCGACAGGATGTCGATGTCGCGCAGGATCAGCGGCGACTTGGTGACGATGCCGACGGGGTGGCGGAAGTCGCGCAGCACTTCCAGGATCTGGCGGGTGATGCGCATCTTCTTTTCCAGCGGCTGATAGGGATCGGTATTGGTGCCCATGGCGATCACCTTGGGCACATAACCGGGCGCGCTCAATTCCTTGGCCAGCAGTTCGGCGGCATTGGGCTTGGCGAACAGCCGGCTTTCAAAATCCACGCCCGGCGACATGCCCAGATAGGCGTGCGTGGGCCGGGCGAAGCAATAGATGCAGCCATGCTCGCAGCCCCGATAGGGATTGATCGACTGGTCGAAGCTGATGTCCGGCGATTTGTTGCGGGCGATGATGCTGCGGGTGGAGTCGAGGATCACTTCGGTCTTGATCGGCGGCGGGGCATCGTCGTTGGCGCGCCAGCCGTCGTCCCAGCCGTCATCCAGCAGGACGCGGGTCTGCTTTTCAAAGCGCCCCACCGTATTGGAGAGGGCCCCCCGGCCACGCAGGAGTTCCGGCCGGATGGTGGTATCAAGGACAACAGTCATAAATAGGACTGTACGCCTGAATGAGAACAAATCAAGTACAAAATGGAACAGGGCGATTATGCAGGTACTGTCTCAGTTTGGCAGGAATAAATTCAGCGTAGCAGCGCGCACAATTTTATTGCGCGGGGGCGCTGTTGACCACTTGTTGCACCCGCCCGGTGGCAGCGTCCAACTGGACTTCCAGCCGATCGCCCCCGCCGCGGTAGAGTAGCCAATGGCCTCCTATCTGCTTTCCGATCAAGGGGTGCAGTGTTTCAGGGTTTGGCGCTGTCTCGTGCCATTGCTCGTTGAAGGCGGTGACAGCTTCGGGAAGCGAATGGATCGGCCTTGGTGCGAAGTGAGATGCCACAAGAACTTGGGCGATTATTAGGGCTTTGAGCAATCCAAGCGCCATGTGCTTCCCCGCTAGCCGGACTATGAGACACTATCATTATGCAGAGCTTGAGGGTGAAAGTTGCCGTTCTAGGCCAGGGCCGGAAGTATGAATTTCCTCTCATGTTCCACTTTTGCGAGCAAAATGACTCGCAAGACACATTTCAGCGTACGTAATGTTTCCGACAGCAGTGCGTTCTACCCTGGACGGCGCTGTGAAAGAGAGAAGTCCGGCTTACCCTCCGTTTGCCGGGCTTTTCTTATTTCCGGCGCACGGGCTGCTTTGGACGGGGGCCTGCGGCCTGCGCTACACGCAGATGCCCGCCATGCTAAGACCCTCCACCAAGAGCGAATATCGCCTGGGGAGGAATTCATGAAAATCTTTGCTGCAGCCTTGCTGCTTGCCGGCGTCACCGTACCGGCGCTCGCGGCCACCGACATCACCCTCAATGTCCCAATGGCGTTTCCGGAAAGCCTCACTTCCACCGCCAACGGCACCGTCTATATCGGCAGCCTGCAGCAGGGCGCGGTCTATCGCGCCATGCCGGGCGCGGCGGAAGCCAAGCCTTTCATCAGCAAGGAGGCGGGCAATTTCGGCCTGGTGCTGGGCGTGCTGGCGGATGCGCCCACCGACACGCTGTGGGTGTGCGACGACAATGGCGATCACGCCTATCTCAAGACCTTCTCGCTCAAGGCCGGTTCGCTGAAAAAGACCTACGAGCTGCCGGGCGGCGGCTTCTGCAACGACATCGCGCTGAAAGGCAAAGACGCCTACATCACCGACACCAAATTCGGCCGGGTGCTGAAGTTGGCCGCGGGCAGCGACGTGCTGAGCATCTGGTACACCAACGACAAGAGCGATTCCTCGCTCGACGGTTTGGTATGGCAGGGCGATGCGCTCTACACCAACACCTATAACGGCAATCACCTGATCCGCATTTCCGTGAACCCGGACGGCTCGGCCGGCAAGGGCGTGAACCTCACCACCTCGATGGATATCTACCAGCCCGACGGCATGCGTCTGTCGTCCAGCGGCAAGATCCTGATGGTGGAAGGCCGTGGCAAGGACGGCAACGGCAGGCTGGACGAAGTCACCGTCAATGGCGATGCCGCCACCATCAAGGTGATCAAGGACAAGTACATGCTGCCCACCGCCGTCACGGTGGTCGGAAACACCGCCTATGTGCTGGAAGCCAAGCTGAACTATCAGCGCGATCCGGCGCTCAAGGGCAAGGATCCGGCACCCTTCAAGGCCTACGCGGTGCCGTTGAAATAGGCAGATTTGCGGGCGTTTATTACGGCAACTTTAAGTTCTGTCGCAGGTTTACCACGCTCGGCCACAGCGGGGGGCTGCGACGGGAAATGCTTTTGCGCTTTGCTGCGGTTGCGTCATGATGCTGTCATGATATCCGTTGTCATTCCCACGGCCAATTCCGAACGCCTGCTGCCGCGCTGTTTCGACAGCCTGATTCCGGCGGCCGTGCGCGGGGTGGTGCGCGAGGTGATCGTCAGCGACGCGGGCTCATCCGACGCGACCTTGGAAATCGCCGATGCCGCCGGCGCCCATATCGTGCGCGCCCGCAAGGGCCGGGGCGCCCAGATGGCCGATGGCGCCGCCATCGCCAGGGCCGAGTGGCTGTTGTTCCTGCGTCCGGAAACGTCGCTGGAGCCGGGCTGGGAAGTGGAAGCGGAATCTTTTGTCGCCCAGGCCGAACTGGAACGTCCCCGCGCCGCCGTGTTCCGTTTCGCGCTGGAGGATTTCGGCGGCGAGGCGCGCCGGGCCGAGGCCAAGGCGGCGCTGCGCACCCTGCTGTTCGCCCTGCCTTATGGCGACCAGGGGCTTCTGATTCCAAAACGTCTGTACCAGAAGATCGGCGGTTATCGCGCCCTGGCCGATATGGAAGATGCCGACCTGGTGCGCCGGATCGGGCGCCGCCGGCTGGTCAGCTTGCGCGCCCGGGCCATCAATACGGCGCGTCCGCACAAAGGCACGCTGCGGGGTCTGGCGTTGACCCTGTTGCACACGCTACGCGTACCGTCGCGGTTGCTGGTGAATCTTTAAAATCAGCGCATCTGGCTGCTGAACTTCATGCCATAGGAGTTGGCCGACGGCGCCGCCACCGGCTGGATCGCCTGCGTTGGAAGGTAGACCGGCCATTGGCCGCTGGCCAAATCCTGAAGGCTTTTGGCGTCCTGGCCGAAGCGGCGGCGATAGAGCCAGTGATAGAGCATCAATCGCTTTACGTAAGAGCGCGTCTCCGCCACCGGAATGCTTTCCACAAACAGCAGCGGATCGTCGCCGCCGGCCTTTGTGGTGCGCCAACGGCTCACCGCGCCGGGCCCGGCATTGTAGGCGCCGCCCAGCTCCAAGAGATTGCCGTCCAGGCTGTTCAGCAATTGCGCGATATAGCGCTGCCCCACCGCCAGCGAGGTGCTGGGAATGTAAAGGGAGTCGGGATCGCTCACCCCCATCTTGGAAGCCGTGTATGGCATCAGCTGCATCAACCCGCGCGCGCCCACCGGCGAAGTGGCGCCGGTCTGGAAACGGCTTTCGATGCGGGCGAAAGCCAGCACCAGCGAGGAATCGACCTGGTAGCCGCCATCGGGATTGTAAGGGGGAATGGGAAACAGCCCGGTGAGGATCATGCCGCGGGCGGCACAGGCCTCGCTGGCGCGCAGCTCGACATTGGGAACGCCGATTGCGCGGGCCAGGGCCGCCATCGCCGGGTCCAGCCGCTCATTGTTGTTGACGAAGGCGCGGTTGAGTTCAGAGCCGACGAATTCCGTCTCGCCGATCTGCCACAACGCCACGGCGCGGCGCGCCGACGGCACCGCCATCAGGTCGCGGAAATCCGCTTCATTGAGAACGGCATCTGAAAAACCCGTTTGCGTGTCGATGCCCAGCATGCGCTCGGCGACCAGGCCGTAGAAGCTGGGCTCCTTTGCGGCCGCGAAGTTGAGCAGGGTCACCACTTTCTGCGGATCGCCCGACTGCATATGGGCACGCGCCGCCCAGAAGGCCCCTTGGGCGCGCAGCGAATTCTGCGCCGCGGGCGTTTCCGCCAGTTTTTCCAGCCAGGTTTCGGCATCGGCCCAGTCGCTGAGGCGATAGGCGGCAAAACCCGCATCCCACATCAGTTGCGGCACGCTCGCATCGGAAACCGATATCGCCAGCCGGTAGGCCTCGGCGTCGCGCCCTTCGGCGCGATAGGAAGCGGCGATGCGATGGGCCATCACCGCCATGTCGGCGGGCGGAGCATTCACCTGCTGCATTAGCGCCTGGGCCTGGTCGGGCTTGCCGTCCTTGATGGCGGCCAGGATGGCTTGTGTTACCGCGCGGGCGGCATCGGAGGTGGGCACCGGCTCAGGCAATTCCAGGTCTTCATAGCCGCCGGTGCGCCTGCCTACGCCCACCGGCGCGGGGATGTGGGTGACCACCGCGACGGTGATGGTCTTGCGGTGACGGCGGATCTTCTTGGTCGAATGCGCCACCGCCAGGCGATAGATGCGGTCGGCGACGGCCAGCTCGCGATATTGCTCAAGCCAGTCCACCAGGGGCGCCACGGTAACGCGCTTGGCAGAGAGCAAAGGCTGCGCCTCGGCATAACCCTTGAGGACCGGGTCGCTGACTTTGGCGAGCAGGCTTTTGGCGCGGGCGGTTTCGCCTTTGCGCTGGGCTGCCATGATCTGTTTGTAGAGCGCCACATCATCGGCGCTGAGGACTTGCGGTGCGGGCGAGGATGGCGCCGAAACAGGTTCCACCGGCGCGGCGGGTTGTGCCAGCGCCGCGGAAGCGGCCAGCAGGAAGCCGGCTAAGGCGATGAATGCGCGAATGTTTTCAAGCCCTTCGTACAGCCCAGGAGAATCGTCAGTCTAGTTACCGTGCGTCGCGATACCGGGCAAGCCGAGTATGCGCATTCTCTCCTTTATCGCCTGTAAATCCCGCCAGGCCAGCTTCTTGTGCGCCGGCTGGCGCAGCAGATAGGCGGGATGCAGGGTCGGCATCAGCGGCACCATGCGGTCGCCCACGCGATATTCCAGCCAACGCCCGCGCAACTTCATGATGCCGTCGGAAATCCCCACCACATGCCGCGCCGCCACAGCACCCAACAGGATGATCAGCCCCGGATTGGCCAACTCGATATGCCGGCGCAGGAAGGGCAGGCACTGGGCGGCTTCTTCCGGCGAAGGATCGCGATTGTCCGGCGGGCGCCAGTTGATCACATTGGTGATATAGGCGTTGGCCTCGCGGTCGAGTTCGATGGCCGCCAGCATCTTGTCCAACAGTTGCCCGGCCCGTCCCACGAAAGGCTTGCCGATACGGTCCTCGTCCCGGCCGGGCGCTTCACCGATCAGCATGATGCGGCCCTCCGCGACGCCGTCGGCGAAAACGGTGTTGGTGGCAGTGCGTTTCAGCGCGCAGCCGTCATAGGCCTCCATCGCCGCCTTGAGTTCCGCAAGCGTGGTGGCGGACGCAGCCGCCGAAATCGCCCCGCCTATGGCGTCAGCGCCGGGTGGAGGCGCAGAACTTCGACCCTCCCCTTGAGGGAGGGTCGAAAATGCCGGAGGCATTTTCGGAGAGGGGTTCGTGCCACGTACAACTGACCCCTCCCCGAAATTGCCTCCGCTCCGCGGAGTCAATTTCGAGGTCGGTACGCTGGCGCTACCTCCACCCTCAAGGTGAGGGTTGGCTTTCGCGACCAGCCGGTTGACAGGCGCATCGGCGAGAGCCTCGTCGGCGCCGGCTTCCACCAGCCAGTTCAAAGTGGAAAGTGTATCGTTCACGTGCGCATCTTACGCTTTCCGCGACCTGTCAGGCCAGTTAGAAAGAAATCAATAAAAAGGCGATTCATGCCAGAGCCCCAGGATCAAGCCAGCCGCGAAAGCATGGCCTATGACGTGGTGATTGTCGGCGGCGGCCCCGCGGGGCTGGCCGCGGCCATCCGGCTGAAGCAGCTGGACATGGAAATCTCGGTATGTGTTTTAGAGAAAGGCTCCGAGATCGGGGCACATATCCTGTCGGGCGCCGTGCTCGATCCCAGGGCGCTGAACGAACTCATTCCCGACTGGAAACAAAAGGGCGCGCCGCTGGAAACGGAAGTGACCGAGGACTGCTTCTGCTTTTTCACCGCCGGCAGCGCGATTTTTCTTCCCCATGTCATCTTCCCGCCGCTGATGAGCAATCGCGGCAATTACATTGTAAGCCTCTCCAATCTCTGCAAATGGCTGGGGCAGCAGGCGGAAGCGCTGGGGGTGGAAATCTATCCGGGATTTCCCGCACATGACCTGATCGTCGAGGACGGTGCCGTCAAAGGCGTGATCACCGGCGATCTGGGCGTGGCCAAAGACGGCCATCACAAGGATGGCTTTACGCCCGGCATGGAATTGCGCGCCAAATACACTCTGTTCGCGGAAGGCGCGCGCGGCTCGCTGTCAAAGCAGTTGGGCGCGAAGTTCGGCCTGCATGAAGGACGTCAGCCGCAGAAGTTCGGTATCGGGCTGAAGGAATTGTGGGAGCTGCCGCCGGCACAGCACAGAAAGGGCCTGGTGCTGCACGGCATGGGCTGGCCGCTGGACAATGCCACTGGCGGCGGACTGTTCGTCTATCACTGGGGCGACAATTTCTGCTCAGTGGGTTTTGTCGTCCATCTCAACTACAAAAATCCCTGGCTGGATCCGTTCGGCGAATTCCAGCGCGCCAAGACTCATCCGGCGATCGCCAAGATGCTCAGCGGCGGCAAGCGCATCGGCTATGGCGCGCGCGCCATCACCGAAGGCGGTTATCAGTCGGTGCCGAAACTGTCCTTTCCGGGCGGCGCCTTGATCGGCTGCGCCGCCGGCTTCGTGAATCTGCCGCGCATCAAGGGCAGCCACAACGCCATGAAGACCGGCATGTTGGCGGCGGAAGCGGTGGCTGAGGCCCTTAAGGCGGCCAAAGAGGGTGATAAACCAGCGGGCGACACGCTGGCGGACTATGATGCGGCCTATACCAAAAGCTGGGCGGCCAGGGACCTTTATCTGGTCCGTAACGCCAAGCCCCTATGGTCCAGGCTGGGCAGCGTGCTGGCTTTGCCCTTTATCGGATTGGACATGTGGACCAACCAGCTGTTCGGTTTTTCCCTGTTTGGAACCCTGGGTCATGGGGAACCGGATTTCGCCACCCTGAAACCCGCCGCCCAAAGTCCCAAAATCGAATATCCAAAGCCTGACGGGCAATTAACCTTCGACCGGCTATCCAGCGTGTTCCTTTCCGGCACCAACCATGAGGAAGACCAGCCCGTGCATCTGGTGCTGCGCGATCCGGCCATTCCCATTTCGGTCAATTTGCCCGAATATGCGGAGCCGGCGCAGCGCTACTGTCCGGCGGGCGTTTATGAGATAATTCAAGAAGGTTCCGGCCCGCGGTTCCAGATCAACGCCCAGAATTGCGTGCATTGTAAAACCTGCGACATCAAGGATCCGTCGCAGAACATCACCTGGATCACGCCCGAGGGCGGTGGCGGTCCCAACTATACGAATATGTAGGAGAAGAATGCGCCGCGTCCTTCCTTTGATGGCCTTGCCCTTGATGGCTTCGCTGATGGCCGGTTGCGCCGTGCAGCCCAATGCAGCGCCGCAGCCCAAGCCCGATGCCCAATCGGTGGCTTTCTCCACCTATCTGTCGGCGCGCTTCGCCGCCGGCGAACACGACCTGCCGCAGGCGGCGCATTATTATGGCCGGGCGCTGGCCAACGATCCCGGCAATCCGTCGCTGCTGGCGCTGTCCTTCTTCTATTCCACCACCTCGGGCGATTTTGAAGCTGCCGGCAAATATGCCCAGGCCGTGATCGCGACCTCTCCCGATGACCGCGCCGCACGGCTGGCGCTGGCGGTGGTGAATTTCAAGCACAAGGACTATGCCGAGGTGCGCAAGCAGCTGGCGCAGTCGGCCAAAGGTCCCTTCACGGTTCTGACCGTGTCGCTGCTGGACGGATGGGCGGCCGCCGCCATGCGTGACGAACCCGGCATGCAGAAAGACATCACCGCCCTGAAAGCGCAGAGCGGGGCGGAAAACATCACTGCCTTCCATGCCGCATTGCTGCAGGATTACCTGGGCCACACGGCGCTGGCCGAAGAGGGCTACAAGAAAGCACTTGGCAGCAACCAGGCCACGCCCCGGGTGCTGGAGGCCTATGGCCGCTTCCTGGAGCGCCAGGGCCGCGGCCAGGATGCCGGCAAGCTTTATCGTGCCCATCTTGCCGAAGGCGGGCTTCTCAGTGTGACCGCGCCGGGACTGACGCGCGTCGCCTCCGGCGAAAAACCCGAGCCTCTGATCCGGAATCCCGCAGATGGCGCCGCCGAGACCTTGTTCGGCATCGCCGCGTCGCTGACCGACGCCCAGAGCGCCGACGTCTCCATCCTCTATCTGCGCATGGCGCTGTATTTACGTCCCGACCTGGGCCTGGCGCAGGTGCTGCTGGCCGACCGGTTCGAGACCCTGCGCAAGTTCGATGCCGCCATCGCCATCTATCGCAGTATCGATCCGTCTTCGCCCTATTACCGCATGGCGCAGGTGCAGGCGGGTTTGGACCTGCAGCGGCTGGGCAAGGGCGACGAGGCCATTGCGGGCCTCAAGAAGCTGGTGGCGTCTCAGCCCAATGACAGCGAAGCCTGGGTGGCCCTGGGCGACACTTATCGCGCTTCCAGCAAGTTCGCGGAAGCCATCGATGCCTATGACCGTGCCGAAAAAGCGATCTCCAAACTCTCCCGGCGCGACTGGCCCATGCTCTATGCCCGCGCCATGGCCAGGGAGAAGCTGGGCAAGCTGGACGAATCCGAATCCGATATCCAGACAGCGCTGAAGCTATCGCCGGAGCAGCCTGAGCTGCTCAACTATCTGGGCTATAGCTGGGTGGACCGCGGCCGCAATATTCCCGAGGCGCTGACCATGCTGGAAAAGGCGCGCACCCTGCGCCCCTATGACGGCTATATCGTCGACAGCGTGGGCTGGGCCTATTACCAGCTCGGCCGCTACGACGACGCCGCCAAGACCCTGGAAGCAGCGGTGCTGCTGGTGCCGGGCGATCCCACCATCAACGATCACCTGGGCGATGCGTTGTGGCGCTCGGGGCGGCGCATCGATGCACGCTTCCAGTGGAACCATGCACTCACCTTCAGCGATAACGATACGGACAAGGCGGCGATCGAGAAGAAGCTTAAGGCGGGGCTGAACGAGAAACCGGCCTGACGTGATCACCGAGCAAGCTTGCGCCAAGATTAATTTGTTTCTTCACGTCGGCGGGCGCCGGCCCGATGGCTTTCATCCCGTGCAAAGCCTGGCGGTGTTCACCGACGCAGGCGACACGCTGGCCATGGAACCAGCGATCGGCCTGTCGCTGATCGTCAATGGTCCCTTCGCCAAAGGCCTGGACGGCGAGGGCGACAATCTGGTGCTGCGGGCCGCGCGCGCGCTTGGCAGTCAAGGCGCCAATATTTCCCTGACCAAAAATCTGCCGGTGGCCTCGGGCATCGGCGGCGGCTCGGCGGATGCGGCCGCGGCGCTGCGCGGCCTGAACCAGCTTTGGGACGCTGGCAAGGATCAAACCGCCTTGTGCGAGATCGCGGCCGAACTGGGGTCGGATATCCCCGCTTGTGTCCTGTCCCGGCCCTGTTTCATGGAAGGGCGAGGTGAAGTGCTGCGCATAGCTGAATCTCTGCCGCGCGTACCCATGTTGTTGGTCAATCCGGGGGTGCCGGTGCCCACCAAGGATGTCTTCGCAGCGCTGACGGACCGTAGCGGCGTGGAGATGACCTTGCCGCGCGGCCGCTTCGCCGATACCGCCGATCTGCTGCGCTTCCTGGAAACCACCCGCAACGACCTGGAAGAGCCGGCAAAGCGGCTCCAGCCGGTGATCGGCGAGGTGCTGGCGGCCATACCCTCGCTGCCGGGAGCGCTGCTGGCGCGCATGTCGGGCTCCGGTGCCACCTGTTTCGGCATTTTCGCCGATGACGATTGCTGCACGCGGGCGGCGGAAATGCTTCAGCAAACCCAGCCCGGCTGGTGGATCCAGTCGACCTTCGTGCCGGAGACCGGGATTGTCCCTGAAAGCCCGGGCCAGGATATCGGGCCGACGCCGGAAGGGCTTTAACGCTAGTAAGCGCGTTCCACGCAAAAATCAGCGATGTCCGCCAGCGCGTGCTTGATGTCGCTCTCCGGCATCACCGTCAGCGCCGCTTTGGCCACATCGGCATAGGCGCGCGCCCGCTTCATGGTCTCCTGCATGGCGCCGGTCTGCTCGATCAGGGTGATGGCGCGGTCGAGATCGCTTTCGGTCTGGTTGCCGGTCTCGATTACCCGTTTCCAAAAGGGGCGATCTCCATCACGCGCCCGGGCATGGGCCAGGATCAACGGCAAGGTCATCTTGGCTTCGCGGAAATCATCGCCCACCGTCTTGCCCATCAGGGCCTGGCGCCCGGAATAGTCCAGCGCGTCATCGACAAGCTGGAAGGCGATGCCGAGATTTTCGCCATAGGCCTGCAAGCCCGCGACGAAATCGCTGTCCTGGCCCGAGAGCAGCGCGCCGGATTCCGCCGCCGCCGCAAACAAGGCCGCGGTCTTGGACGACACCACTTTCAGATAATGCTCTTCCGTCACCGACAGGTTGTTCGACGATTTGAGCTGCATCACTTCGCCTTCGGCGATCACCGCCGCGGCGCCCGCCAGGATATCGAGCACCGCCAGATTGTCGGTCTCCACCATCAGCTGGAAGGCGCGGGAAAACAGGAAGTCGCCCACCAGCACGGAGGGCTTGTTGCCCCACATCAGGTTGGCCGAGACCTTGCCCCGGCGCAGCGCGCTTTCATCCACCACATCGTCATGCAGCAGGGTGGCGGTGTGAATGAACTCCACCGCCGCCGCCAGCCGCACATGGTGATCGCCCGCATAGCCGCCGGCCTGGGCAGCCGCCAAGGTCAGCATGGGCCTAAGCCGCTTGCCGCCGGAATCGATCAGGTGACGCGCCAGTTCGGGGATCAGCGCCACGCCCGAGGTCATGCGGTGGTGGATCAGTCTGTCGGTGGCCGCCATGTCGGCGGCGATCAGGGCGTGCAGACGCTCGACCGGCGAGACGTCGGTCTTGGGAATAGTCCTGTGGTCGTCGAGCTGTGCTGGCCCACCCATCGCGCAAGAATACCGGACCCCTTGGGCCCCGCCAAGCGGCTCGGGATGGCGACAGAAAGGCGCGGTTTGACTATAAGTCATAAGATGCGTGCCGTTCTCAAAAGCCTGGACCCGGTGGTGTTGAACTTTGCCGCCAACCTCTTGGCGCAGGAGGGTATCGAGTCTGTCGTCTTCGATACCCATTCCAGCGTGATGGACGGCAGTATGGGCTTTTTGCCGCGCCGGCTGATGGTGCTGGACGAGGATTTTGCCCAGGCCGACAAGCTGCTACGCGATGCGCTGCCGGAAGCAATGTGACCGAGACATTTCTGGATGGCAAAGTGAGCGTCGCGCAGCCGGAAACCGGATTCCGTTCCGGCCTGGATGCGGTGATGCTGGCGGCAGCGGTGCCTGCGGTCTCCGGCCAGAGCGCGTTGGAACTGGGCGCGGGCGCCGGCACGGCCAGCCTTTGCCTGATGGCGCGTGTTCCGGGCCTGGCTGTGAGCGGCATCGAACGCGATGAGTCGCTGGTCGATCTGGCGCGCCGCAACGCCGCCGCCAACCATGCCGATTGCAGCTTTGTCGCCGCGGACATCTTCGCCCTGCCGCAGGAACTGAAGCGCGATTTCGATCAGGTCTTCGCCAATCCGCCGTTCCATGGCGAGGGGCAGCTTTCACATGATGAGAGACGCGTCGCCGCGCTGATGGACGAGGGTAAGCTCAGCGATTGGTTGAAGCTCGGCCTGCAACGCACCGTTTCGGGAGGCTTTTTCACCGCCATCCTGCGTGCCGACCGGCTGAATGAAGCCCTCGCCGCACTGCCGGAAAAGGGTGCTTGCGCCTTTCCGCTGTGGCCGCGCGCGGGCGAAGTCCCCAAGCGGGTGATCGTGCAGGTCCGCAAAGCCTCGCGCGCGCCTTTTGTCCTGTTGCCGGGACTGGTCCTGCACCGTGAGGATGGTTCCTGGACCCCGGAGGCCGACGCCGTGCTGCGGCGCGGCAATGCGCTTGCCCTGTCTGGGGCCCATCTGTAGGTTCCGCCCCTATCCAAAACGGCGACAGTTGTGGCCAAAGCCAGCACTTTTCAGGACCTTATTCTCACCTTGCAGAACTATTGGGCGGCCCAGGGCTGCCTGATCCTGCAACCCTATGACGACCAGATGGGGGCGGGCACGTTCCACCCCGCCACCACCTTAAGGGCGCTGGGGCCGCATGCCTGGAAGGCCGCCTATGTGCAGCCGTCGCGCCGCCCGTCCGACGGCCGCTATGGTGAGAATCCCAACCGGCTGCAGCACTATTACCAGTATCAGGTGATCCTGAAGCCGGCGCCGGAGAATGTGCAGGAACTGTACCTGGGCTCGATCCGCGCCATCGGGCTGGATCCCGATCTGCACGATATCCGCTTTGTCGAGGACGATTGGGAAAGCCCAACCCTGGGCGCCGCGGGCCTTGGCTGGGAAGTGTGGTGCGACGGGATGGAGATCACCCAGTTCACCTATTTCCAGCAGGTGGGCGGCATCGATTGCGATCCGGTTTGCGCGGAGATCACTTACGGGTTGGAACGCCTGGCCATGTATGTGCAGGACGTCGAGTTCGTCTACGACCTGAAGTTCAACGACCAGTTCCGCTATGGCGAAGTGTTTCACCAGGCCGAGCAGGAATTCAGCGCCTATAACTTCGAGCGCGCCGATACCGAAATCCTGTTCCAGCATTTCAAGGATGCCGAGAAACAGTGCCGGGAGTTGCTGACCGGCCCCGCGAGCGAAGGCGAGCAAAACAAAAAAACCAAGCTGGCATTGCCGGCTTACGATCAATGCATCAAGGCCAGCCACGCCTTCAACCTGCTGGACGCGCGCGGGGTGATCAGCGTCACCGAACGCGCCGCCTATATCGGACGCGTCCGTGCCCTGGCCCAGGCCTGCTGCCAGGCCTGGCTTGAGACGGACATGGGCGCTTATAAGCCGAGGTTCGGGTAATGCCTGACCTTTTGCTGGAATTGTTCTCCGAAGAAATCCCCGCCCGCATGCAGGCCGGGGCGGCGCGCGATCTGGAACGGCTGATGGTGGGCGCGCTCACCGACCGCGGCTATCTGTTCGAAGGCATCAAGGCTTTCGCGGGCCCCAGGCGCCTGACCCTGGTGATCGCCGGTCTTCCCGCCAAGCAAAAGGACGTGCGCGAAGAGCTGAAAGGCCCAAAGACCGATGCGCCCCAGGCGGCGCTGGACGGCTTTCTCAAAAAGACCGGCCTGAGCAAGGATCAGCTCCGAATCGAAAAAACGCCGAAAGGCGATGTCTATATGGCGGTGATCGAGCGGGCGGGCCGCGACACCCCGCATGTGCTGGCCGAGATCATTCCCGACGTTATGGCCAAACTGCCCTGGCCCAAGAGCATGCGCTGGAAGCCGGGCTTGTCGGTGCGCTGGGTGCGCCCGCTGCATTCCATTCTCTGCACCTTTGATGGCGAGCTGGTGCCGTTCAGCTTTGCGGGCATTTCCAGCGGGCTGCACACGCGCGGCCACCGCTTTCTGTCGGAAGGCAAGATCGAGGCCAAACGGTTCGACGATTATGCCCAGAAGCTGAAGGCCGCCCATGTGGTGCTGGATGCCGAGGAGCGCTCGGCCATCATCTTTGAAGGCGTCAAGCAGGCGGCCTTTGTCCATGGTCTGGAAATGATCCCGGACGAGGGGCTGCTGGCCGAGGTTTCCGGCCTGGCGGAATGGCCGGTGGTCTATGTCGGTACCATCCAGGATGAGTTCATGGATGTGCCCGCCGAGATCCTTCAGACCTCGATGCGGACGCACCAGAAGTATTTCTCTTTGCGTGATCCCAAGACGGGGAAGCTGGCCAACCGCTTTGCCCTGGTCGCCAACATGATCGCCAAGGATGGCGGCAAGGAGATCGTGGCGGGCAATGAGCGGGTGCTGCGGGCGCGGCTGTCGGACGCCAAATTCTTTTGGGACGAGGACCGTAAGCATTCGCTGGAAAGCCGGGTCGAGAAGCTGAAAGGCATCGTCTTCCACGCCAAGCTGGGGACACAGTACGAACGGGTCCAGCGCATCGAGAAACTGGCGGGCGAGATCGCGCACCTGATCGGGGCCGATGTGGAAATGGCCAAGCGCGCCGCAAAACTTGCCAAAGCCGATCTGACAACTGGTGTGGTGGGCGAATTCCCCGAACTGCAGGGTGTGATGGGCCGCTATTACGCGCTCCACGACAAGGAAGATGCCTCCGTCGCTGACGCTATCCGCGATCACTACAAGCCGGTCGGTCCGAGCGATGCCGTGTCGAGCGAGAAAGTCACCATCGCGGTAGCGTTGGCCGATAAATTGGACTCCCTGAGCGGATTTTTCGCGGCAGGCGAGAAGCCGACCGGCTCTGGCGATCCTTTCGCACTTCGCCGTGCTGCCCTAGGCGTTATTCGCATAGTTTTAGACAATAAGCTTCGGTTACCGCTTACAACGATTATTCCGATGGCCCGAAGAGCGGCGGGTGCTACCGCCTTAGAAGCGAATAAACTCGACGAGGTGATAATTGGGCTTGCGGCATTCTTCGAGGACCGACTGCGAGTAGCGCTCCGAGATCGGGGTTCTAGGCCGGATTTGGTGTCGGCAGTTTTTGCGTTCGATGCTGGCGATATGCGGCTTGCCGTTTCTCGATTAGAAGCGCTGCAGGCTTTCTTGAAATCCGACGACGGCACCAATCTGCTGGCCGGTTACAAGCGCGCCGCCAACATCCTCAAGGCCGAGGAAAAGAAGGACGGCAAGACCTTCATCAGTGAGGTCACAGAAAAGTTGCTGTCCGAGCCCGCCGAGAAAACGCTATTTGCGGCTTTGGCCAAGGCAAAATCGGCTATCGCCGTGGCGCTGGAAAAGGAAGACTTTGCCGCAGCCATGCAACAGATGGCGTCCTTGCGTGTTCCGGTGGATGCGTTTTTCGAGAGTGTGAAAGTGAACGCTGACGACAAACAGGTGCGCGAGAACCGGCTGAATCTTCTGGCCGCCCTGCGCGCCACGCTGCACCAGGTGGCGGACTTCTCACGTATCGAAGGATGAAACCCTCGGTGTCATGGCCCGCCGGAGTGCGGGCCATCCAGCGGGACAGACGCGGGACTTGAAGTGGAAATATCGACCCGGATGACAGACAACGTGCTTCTCGATCATCTGGATGGCCCGCATTTGCGGGCCATGACAATCATGGTTGTGACGACAGCGGCAGGTGAGCAATGACGAAATGGGTCTACGCATTCGGTGACGGCAAGGCGGAAGGCAAGGCCGACATGCGCAACCTGCTGGGCGGCAAGGGCGCCAACCTGGCCGAGATGAGCAATCTGGGCCTCCCCGTTCCGCCGGGTCTCACCGTCACCACCGAGGTCTGCACCTATTACTACGCCCATGGCCAGAGCTATCCCGCCGACCTGAAGGAACAGGTGGGCACGGCGCTGCGCGAAGTCGGCTATCTCGCCAAGGGCAATTTCGGCGATACCGACAAGCCGCTGCTGCTCAGCGTGCGCTCCGGTGCGCGGGTCTCGATGCCGGGCATGATGGATACGGTGCTGAACCTGGGCCTCAATGCCGCCACCACCGCGGGCCTGGCCCGGCTGACCGGCGACGAACGCTTCGCCTATGACAGCTATCGCCGCTTCATCCAGATGTATTCCGATGTGGTGCTGGGCGTCGACCATGCCCTGTTCGAGGAAATCCTGGACGACGAGAAAGACCAGAAAGGTGTCGAGATGGACACCGACCTGGATGCAAACGATTTGAAGCGCATCGCCGAACTCTACAAGGCGCGTGTCCAAAAGGAATTGGGCAAGCCCTTTCCCGAAGACGTGCAGGAACAGCTCTGGGGCGCCATCGGCGCGGTGTTCGGGTCCTGGCACAGCGCGCGGGCCAACACCTATCGCCGGCTGCACAATATTCCCGAGGACTGGGGCACGGCGGTCACGGTGCAGGCGATGGTGTTCGGCAACCGCGGCGAAAGCTCGGCCACCGGCGTGGCCTTTACCCGCGATCCCGCCACCGGCGAAAAGCTGCTCTATGGCGAATTCCTGATCAACGCCCAGGGCGAAGACGTGGTGGCGGGCATCCGCACGCCCCAGCCCATCTCAAAAGTCGTGCGTGAGCGCCAGGGCGGCAAAAAAGCCTCGATGGAAGAGGCCATGCCCCAGGCATTCGCCGAGCTGAAAGCCATCGGCGAGCGGCTGGAACAGCATTACCGCGACATGCAGGATGTGGAATTCACGGTGCAGGAAGGCAAGCTGTTCATGCTGCAGACCCGCGCCGGCAAGCGCACCGCCGAAGCCGCACTGAAGGCGGCTGTGGACATGGTCGGCGAGGGGCTGATCGACAAGAACACCGCCATCACCCGGGTCGAGCCGGAAGCGCTCAACCAGCTTCTGCACCCGACCCTGGACCCCAACGCTCCCCGCGAGCAGATTGCGGTGGGCCTGGGCGCTTCGCCCGGGGCCGCCACTGGGGAAGCCGCCTTCACCGCCGAGGAGGCTGAAAAGCTGGCCGCCGACAATCACGACGTGATCCTGGTGCGCACCGAAACCAGCCCGGAAGACATTCACGGCATGCATGCCGCCAGGGGCATTCTGACCGCGCGCGGCGGCATGACTTCGCACGCCGCGGTGGTGGCGCGCGGCATGGGCCGGCCCTGTGTCTCCGGCGCCGGCATGCTCAAGATCGATGCGGTGCGCGGCGAAATGGTGGCGGGCAATGTCACCATAAGGCGCGGCGACATCCTCACCATCGACGGCACATCGGGGCAGGTGTTCAAGGGCAAGGTGGGATTGCGCCAGCCCGAGATGACCGGCGATTTCGGCACCCTGATGCAGTGGGCCGATGAAGTGCGCCGCCTCAAGGTGCGCACCAATGGCGACACGCCGGGCGATGCCGCCACCGCGCGCAAGTTCGGCGCCGAAGGCATCGGGCTGTGCCGCACCGAGCATATGTTCTTCGAGGCCGACCGCATCATCGCCGTGCGCCAGATGATTCTGGCCGACGCGGAAGCCGACCGCAAAGCGGCGCTGGCCAAATTGCTGCCGATGCAGCGCAGCGATTTTGAAGGCATCTTCAAGGAGATGGCAGGACTTCCCGTCACCATCCGGCTGCTGGATCCGCCGCTGCACGAATTCCTGCCGCAGAAGGAAGAGGAATTCGCGGAAGTTGCCGCCGCCGCCGGCACCTCGCCGGCCAAGCTGCGCGCCCGCGCCATCGCGCTGCATGAAGCCAATCCCATGCTGGGTCATCGCGGTTGCCGTCTCGGGATCACATATCCCGAAATTTATGAGATGCAGGCGCGCGCCATTCTGGAGGCGGCGCTGAATGTCGAAGACCAGGGCGGCGCGCCCGTGCAGCTGGAGATCATGATCCCGCTGGTGGCGTTCAAATCCGAGCTGGATCGGCTTGCTGCGCGCATCGCAAATGTCGCGGAAGCGATCAAACAGGAGCGCGGGAAAGTGCCGGTTTATATGATCGGAACGATGATCGAGCTGCCGCGCGCCGCCTTGCGCGCCGGCGAGATCGCCGAGACCGCCGAGTTCTTTTCCTTCGGCACCAATGATCTCACACAGACCACTTTGGGCGTGTCGCGCGACGATGCCGGCATGTTCTTGAGCGATTATCTCAGCAAAGGCGTGATCGCGCGCGATCCCTTCGTTTCACTCGATACTGAAGGTGTCGGTGAGCTGATAAAAATTGCGGCGGAAAGGGGGCGCAAGACCCGCGGAAATCTCAAACTGGGTATTTGCGGCGAACATGGCGGCGATCCCGATTCCATCCGCTTCTGCCACGACTCGGGACTCGATTATGTCTCCTGTTCACCATTCCGCGTGCCGGTCGCAAGGCTGGCGGCGGCGCAGGCGGCGCTGAAAAAGAGTCGCAGTGACGTTTAACGTTGACGGCGCGCCTCGCGGGAATCATTGGATTTTTTCCCGTTGGCCATGACGGCCTGTCACGTTAATGAAAGAATTTATTTGACGATTCGTTTACCGGAGGGGATAAGCGCCTCTCCCGCTGCTGGGAACCATTCGGAACTTTTGAAGGACTACGCGCAATCGACACAGCCTGTTTGAAATAGCAACTGCGATTGAGGAACGCCGAAGGGGCGGACGTATACGCAAGAGCGAAATAGACCAAGCCGATTAGACCAAGCGACACCTAAGAGCCGAAACGAGTTACCCGATGTCCAAGAAAACCAATGACGCGATTTCGCGTTCCGACCGCGTGCTTGTTGCCGCGCTCGCGATCATTCTCGCCACCGCCAGCGCCGCGATCGGTGCCTCTTTGACCTATCGTCCGTCTACGGACAAAGTCGCCGCCGCGCCTGCGGTGCAGGTCGCCGAAGCGCCCGAGCCGGTGACCGATGCTGTGATGGCCCAGCTTCTGGCCGAGCACAAATGCCTGTCGGAAGTGCTGTATTACGAGGCCCGCGGCGAAGGCGCCGGCGGCCAGAAAGCCGTTGCCGAAGTGGTGTTCCACCGCATGAATCACGGCAATTACGGCCATTCCATCTGTGCCGTGGTCTATGAAGGCAAGGACAGACCGGGCTGCCAGTTCTCCTTCACCTGCAATGGCGACATGAAGCGCGCCAAGCAGGCTTCCGCCTGGCGCCAGGCCGAGATGCTGGCGGCGAATATCCTGACCGGCCAGGTCTCGCTCAAGAATTCAACCGGCGGCGCGCTGAATTACCATGCCATATCGGTGTCGCCGGACTGGGCCGAGACCATGGACAAGACCACCCAGATCGGCAACCACATCTTCTATCGCGGCATGCCGCGCCCGACGCGGGATTCTTAAGTCGCGTCAGAAGTCCAGCCCAATATCCAAATTCGGCGCACTGTGCGTGATTGCCCCTGAGCTGATGTAATCCACGCCCGTCTCCGCGATGGCGCGCACCGTCTGCAGCGTGACATTGCCGGATGCTTCCAGCACCGCCTTGCCTTTCGCCAGGGTCACGGCGCGGCGCAAGTCATCCAGGGACATGTTGTCGAGCAGGATAGTGTCAGCGCCGCAGGCCAGCGCTTCTTCCAACTGCTCCAACCGGTCCACTTCCACTTCGATCTTGACCATGTGACCCAGACCGGCGCGCAGCCGTTGCATCGCTTGTGTAATGCCGCCGGCCGCCTGGACGTGATTGTCCTTGACCATGGCGGCGTCATCCAATCCGAAACGGTGATTGAAGCCGCCGCCGCAGCGCACGGCATATTTCTGCAATATGCGCAGACCGGGCAGGGTCTTGCGGGTGCAGACGATGCGGGCCTTGGTGCCTTCGACCGCCTTGACCAACGCCGCCGTGAGGGTTGCTGTTCCGGAAAGCGGACCCAGAAAATTCAGCGCCACCCGCTCGGCAGTGAGGAGGCTGCGCGCGGCGCCGGAGATGGCGGCGAGCACCGTGCCCGAGGCCACATCCGAACCATCCGGAGCCGCAACCTCGAATTCCACCGCAGGGTCGATCAGGCGGAATGCAATCTCGGCACAGATCAGTCCGGCGATGCGGCCCGGCTTGCGAACCACCAGTTTTGCGCAAGCCTGTTTGTCCGCCGCAATGGTGAGTTCGCTGGTGATGTCGCCGGCGCGGCCCAGATCCTCCTCCAGCGCGGCGCGGATTTGCGGCTCAATCAAGAGCGGCGATGGCGGCCGGGTGAACGGCAGGGCGATGTCGGTCAAACAACCCTCCCCTTGAGGGAGGGTCGAAAAATCCGGCTGGTACAGGCGGATTTTTCGGGGAGGGATCTCGCAGAAACAATGACCCCTCCCCGAAATTTGTTCGCTCGTGCTCTCAAATTTCGACCCTCCCTCAAGGGGAGGGTGGAAAATCGAGTCGCGCTATCGAGCGGCATGGTGTCGGCTCGTCTCGGTTCCTGCGGCAATGCGCTCGGCGTCCGCCAAGGTCATGAAGGTGCGCACACCGGCTTTTTCCGTCTGGGGATAATCGGTGCGCCAATGGCCGCCGCGCGACTCGTGCCGTGCCAGCGCCGCCGCCGTCACCAGCTTGGCCGCCGCCGTCATGTTGAGCAGGGCGGGCTCGGCGCTGGTATTCTCCATCCGCCCGATCACGCCCAGGGCTTCGCGCAGGCCCTCGGCATTGCGTTCCAGCGCCACGTCGCGGCTCATTGCCTTGCGCAGCACATGGGGCGGGGCCGGTGAGGCGAAACGCTGCGGCGCCGGCGGCAATCCCCGCATAGCGCCCGCCGCCAGCTGCCCACGCACATCCTCCGCCACCCGGGCGCCGAAGATCAGGCCCTCCAGCAGGGAGTTTGATGCCAGCCGGTTGGCACCATGCAGGCCGGTGGAGGCGCATTCGCCCACCACCCACAGGCCCGGCAGCGAGGAGCGGCCCTGCACATCGGATGCGATGCCGCCCATGTGATAATGCGCCGCCGGCGCCACGGGAATGGGCGCAACCACCGGATCGATGCCCGCCGACATGCAGGCGGCATAGACGGTGGGGAAATGATGCGGGAATTCCGCGCCGATAGCGTCGCGGCAATCCAGGAACACTTTCTCGCCCGACACGATCTGGTTGTGGATGGCGCGGGCGACGACGTCGCGCGGCGCCAGTTCCGCGTCCTTGTGCACGGCGGTCATGAAACGCTCGCCGTGGCTGTTGACCAGCACGGCACCTTCGCCGCGCAGCGCTTCGGTCGCCAGTGGGGCGGGATCGCGTCCGATGGCGATGGCCGTGGGATGAAACTGCACGAATTCCGGATCGGCGATCAGGGCACCGGCGCGGGCCGCCATGCCGAGACCTTCGCCGCGCGATTCCAGCGGATTGGTGGTGACGGCGTAGAGCGCACCCAGCCCGCCGGTGGCCAGGATCACGGCACGGGCGCGAAACAGGATAAGACGCGCATCGGGGCCCAGGCCGGCGCGGGCGAAGATGCCGCTGACCCGGCCATGCTCCATCGCCAGCTCGACGGCATGGAAGCCTTCCAGCAGGGTGATGCAATTGGTTTCGCTGGCCCGCGCCGCCAGGGTGGCGGAAATCGCCGCGCCGGCGCCATCGCCTTTGACATGCACGATGCGGGGCATGGAATGGGCTGCCTCGCGCCCCAAGGCCAGCGAGCCGTCGCCGTTGCGGTCGAAGGGTGCGCCATAACCGATCAGGTCCTGGATGCGGGCAGGGGCTTCCTGCGCCACCAGATCGACTACGGCGGGATCGCACAGGCCTGCGCCCGCCACCATGGTGTCCTGGGCGTGGCTCTGCCAGCTATCGTCCTGGCCCATGGAGGCGGCTATACCGCCTTGTGCCCAGGCGCTGGAGCCCGACAGGCCGGGCCTGGTCCCCGCCAGCACGATACTGGGCATGGGCGCCAGTTTCAGGGCAGTGAACAGTCCGGCAATCCCTGCACCCAAGATAAGTGCGCCGTCGGTTTCTACGATATTGTCGATGCGCGAATTCATGTCCGGTCTCTGTCAGGCCTTGATTGCCAGCATGCGGTCGATGGGTGCGCGCGCCCGCGCCGCGATATCGGCCGGCACGGTCACTTCGTGAGTCATGGTCTGCAGCGAATGCAGAATGCCGTCCAAGGTGATGCGCTTCATGTGTGGGCAGAGATTGCAGGGCCGCACGAATTCCACATCCGGATGCTCCACCGCGACATTGTCGCTCATGGAGCATTCGGTGATCATCACCACGCGCTGTGGCTTGTGATCGCCGACATAATTGATCATGGCCGCGGTGGATCCGGCGAAGTCGGCCTCGGCGATCACCTCCGGCGGGCATTCGGGATGGGCCAGCACCACGATGCCGGGATGGGCGGCGCGATAGTCACGGATCTCCTGGGCGGTGAAACGCTCATGCACTTCGCAGGCGCCTTCCCAGGTGATTACCTTGACACCTGTCTTGGCCGCGACGTTGCGGGCCAGATACTTGTCCGGGATCATGATCACGGTGTCGGTGCCGAAGTCGCGCGCGATGGCCTCGACCACCTTCACGGCATTGCCGGATGTGCAGCAGATGTCGCTCTCCGCCTTCACATCGGCGGATGTGTTCACATAGGTGACCACCGGCAGATCGGGATATTTCTGTTTCAGCAGGCGCACATCGGCGCCGGTGATGGAGGCGGCCAACGAGCAGCCCGCCTTCAGGCTGGGGATCAGCACCGTCTTTTCCGGCGACAGGATCTTGGAGGTCTCGGCCATGAAGTGCACGCCGGCCTGGACGATCACCTTCGCGTCGGTGCGGGCCGCCTCGCGGGCGAGGGCAAGGCTGTCACCCATGAAGTCGCCCACGCAGTGGAAGATTTCGGGCGTCATGTAATTGTGCGCCAGGATGACGGCGTCTTTTTCCCTCTTCAGCCGGTTGATCTCGGCGATCACCGGCGCGTAGGCGATCCATTCCGCCTTGGGAATGAAGTTGGCGACCTTGGCGTAGAGCCCATCGGTGGCACGCGCCACCGCATCGGTATAAGCCAGTTCGACACCCATTTCCGTCCTCCATCACGCATATATACTCAATTCGAGTATATATCTGGGATAAAAAACCCGGCTTTCAAGGAGCCGGTTCGTTCTTTATGCTACACAAGAGCATTAAGCGGTCAAGAGTCGGAAACGCGCGGACCAGACATGTGTTTCAGGCGCGTGACATTTTCGCGCCGGCCGGATCAAGAAAAGATCGAGAATCAGCCAGCCGGAACAAGGGACTAGCTACCGGCTTTGGTCCGCCGCGCCCCCAGCCGCATCCCCGGCGCCTGCCGTTCCTTCAGGACCTCCCGGCGGAAGCGGAACAGCTCGGCAGGGCGCCCGCGCAACGGGGCCGAGAATTTTCCGGTGCCCTCAACCAGCCCTTGTTCCGCCACCAGGCGGCGGAAATTCTGCTTGTGCAGGCGAAGTCCCGCCAAGGCCTCCACCGCGCGCTGCAATTCCAGCAAGGTGAAGGTGGGCGCCATCAGTTCAAACACCACCGGACGGTATTTGAGCTTGCCGCGCAGCCGCGCGATCGCGGTGGCGAGAATGCGGCGATGGTCGAACAACATGGGCGTGCCCAGGCCCGAGCTTTTCGCCGGGCTGGTTTTTTCGCGATTGGCATTGTCGCGATAGAATTCTTCCACCAGCCCCGCTTCATAGAGGAGTTCGTAGCGTTCCAGCACGCGCTCCTCATCCCAGCCTTCGCCGAAACAGAGATTGGCGCGCTCGCGTCGCATCTCCGCCGTCTCGCGGTCGGGCGCCTCTTTCACGAATTTCTTCAGCGCGGGCAGGATGGTCTTTTCGATCATGGCGGGCTTCTGGTCGCGCCAGTCTTCCCAGGGGAAATAGTGATACCAGCCGCGCCATTGGGTATCGGGCGCTTCGCGCACCTGGCGGGTCAGAGCCAGATAGCCCACCGAGACCACCCGACTGCCTGAATCGCCGCTGGAGCGGCCCTTGTCGCCGCCCGCCGGCGTATGCCGGCCCTTATCCCCAAATGTGTAGAGCTGTTCGGTATAGCCCAGCTCGAATTTGGTCTGTTCGCCCACCCATTTGCGCAGGCCTTCGTCCAGCGTGCGATGACGGGCGGGATCGAAGGGGCCGAAAGGCAGCGCATCTTCCTCGCCTTGATGGGCCACCACCAGAACCGAGGGATGTTCGCCTTCCACCGCGACGATGGCGGCTGACAGGCCGATGGAGACTGCTTCCCTCATGGTCACAGGCCCTCCAGCGGAAAAAGGGTGGTGACGCCTTCCTCCACCAACAGCGGCGGCGCCATGCTATTGAGCGCCAGCACCATACGGCCGCCGCGTCCCAAGGCCTCATCGGCATGTTGCACCAGAAGCCGGTTGGGTTGGGCATGCGGTGCACGCTCGCGCATCGCGCGCGCGATCTGGATTTCGCACCCCGGTCCCATGCGGTCGCAGAGAATGGTGAAAGCCGACGCCATGGAACGGGAGATGCCCGCCCAGCAATGGATCAACAAGGGCTGGCGGGCATCCCAGCCGCGCGAAAATTCCAGCAGCGCATCGACGTGCCGCCGCGCAGGCGGATCGCTGCCCGCCCCTGGATCCACAATGTCATTGACCCCCAGCCTGAGATGCAGGTGCGGCGGAAAGCCCGCCGGGGTCTCGATCATATGTTCCGGCGACAAAAGGCTGATCAGATGCGACGGCGCATGCGTATCCAGGACGCCGGGAAGGCTCGACAGGGGGGCAACCAGCAGATGGGGCATGGGCGGCTTGTAACAGTTATTTCCTGCATCTTTGAATGATCAGGAAGCTCCTTTGGGGTCATAAAGCCGGTCGAACCGGGCCAGGAACTGGGCTTGCGCTTCCTTGGTGCCCAGGGGCGCCAGCCGGGGCTCTTTCATACCCTTGGGCGGGGCTCCGAACAGGCGGCGGGCCTCCTTTTCCTCAAACCCTGCCAGCTGGGTGGCCTCGTAATAGGCGGAGAGATGATCCGCCCGTTTGAAAAGGGTCTTCAGGGCTGCGGGTACCTGGGCTGGAAGCCCGAACCGCAGATGAATTGCCATCTGAAGTTTCTCTTCCAAGCTTTTGTAATTCATGCCGACGGCAGCCTTGAAGGGGCTTATGAGGTCGCCGACAACATACTCCGGGCTATCGTGCAGCAGAGCCATGAGCCGCGCCTCCCGGGACAGGCGCGGCGACAGGTCGACCACCAGCCGTTCGACCAGCACGCAGTGCTGGGCCACGGAAAAGGCGTGCTCGCCTTTGGTCTGACCGTTCCAGCGCGCCACCCGGGCCAGGCCATGGGCGATATCGGCGATTTCAATATCCAGCGGACTGGGTTCCAGCAGGTCCAGCCGGCGCCCACTGAGCATCCGCTGCCAGGCGCGGGGCGGCGCGGTCCCCTTTTTGACCAGGCCCTTTTTGATTAGATCAGGCACTGAGCAACCTGACGGCTACCACGGCGAGGGTGATGGCCAGCACGGCGCGCAGAAGGCCGTCGGGCAGGCGTGGCGCGAACAGGCTGGCCAGCATGATGCCGGGTAGCGAACCGCAAAGCAGCGATACCAGAACCGTCATGTTCACGCCTCCGGCCGCAAGATGGCCCATGCCTGCGACCAAAGTAAGCGGGACGGCATGGGCGATATCGGAGCCGGCGATCTTCACCACCGGCAGTTCCGGGTAAAGCAGCAGCAGGGCGGTGACGCCGAGCGCGCCGGCGCCCACGGAAGAGATGGTGACCAATATGCCCAGCACCACGCCGGTGAGGATGGTGTAGAAGCGGGTCTGGCCTTCGCTGAGAATGCCGACCCGCCTGGAATAGCTGGCCAGCAGACGGCGCCGGAACAACAAGGCTGTCGCGGTGGCCAGCAAAGCCACGCCCAAAATTTTGGTGACCAATGCGCCATACTGGGCGGGATCGATCCTGAGCAACGCCAGGGCTCCCAGGGTCAGAAGCGAAGCCGGCAAGCTTCCCGACGCCAGGCGCCGCACGATCCGCCAATCGATGGTCCGGTTGAAACCATGCACCAAGCTGCCGCCCGTCTTGGTGATGCTGGCATAGATCAGATCGGTGCCAACCGCGGTGACAGGATGGACGTGGAACAAAAGGATCAGCAGCGGCGTCATCAGCGAGCCGCCGCCGACCCCCGTCATGCCCACCAGAAAACCGACAGCGAAACCGGACAGAACAAAAAGGGGCTGGATGGTCTCGAACAGGGCCATTTCTCTTTATGGGTGCAAAAAATTCAAAAAAGTTCCGGCGGCGGTGCAATCAAACACAAAGCGGCCTTTGGGACAATCCGGCGGCTTTTTGCGCGAGCTTTGGGCAGAAGAACGCGGACGGCGGCGCGCTTTTGGGCATTTTCCGCGTACCGGCGCGCGATCTTAACCCCGTCCTCATCAAGATTGCGCAAGTCCTAACATGGACGCGATGCCGCAGCCGCTGCGCCTTCGTAACCTCAACAGCCCATTTAGATTTTGCCGTTACCAAGGGAGCCGTCAAAAGTTTCAAGCTCCGGATGTCGTCCCTGAAAGACCCAATGGAAAATCCCGGCCGTCGCTCGCCAGGGCTTGCCGCCGCGCTGGCCGTGTTTGTTGCCGGCATGGTGGTCGGCCTTGGCATGGTCGCGCATCTGGGCGGCCAGTTCATAGCGGGCCTGGTCATCATCGCGGGCCTCTGCTTCATCCTGTCGCTGCTGCAGCGCGTGGCGGAGAATACCCGCAAGCGCGTCACCGCCGGCGAAGCCAGCTACCGCGCCTTCTTCGATCACGCCGTCGAAGGGATTTTCCGCACCACGCCCAGCGGCCACTATCTGGCCGTCAACCAGGCCCTGGCCGATATTTACGGCTATTCCACGCCGGAGGCCTTGATCATCGGGCTGACCGACATCAGCGCCCAGCTCTATGTCGATCCCAGGCGGCGCGACAAGTTCCGCGAGCTGATGCAGGCCCATGACGTGGTGACCAATTTCGTGTCGGAAATCTATCACCGCTCGGGCCGGCGCATCTGGATTTCCGAGAATGCGCGCGCGGTGCGTGACTGGTCGGGCGAACTTCTCTGCTACGAAGGCACAGTCGAGGACGTCACCGAGAAGTTCGAGCAGGAACGCACCTTGCGCGCCGCCCTGCGCCAGGCGGAAATCGCCAACAAAATGAAGGCGGCCTTCCTGGCGGCGATGAGCCATGAGCTGAAGACGCCGCTGAACGCGGTACTGGGCTTTTCCGAAATCATCCGCGACGAGATGTTGGGGCCGGCCGGACATCCAAACTATCGCGACTATGCCGGCGACATTCACAAAAGCGGTACGCGGCTGCTGTCGGTCATCAATGACGTGCTGGATGTCTCGCGGCTGGAAGGCGGCCTGCTGACCATCGATGCCAGGCCGGAAAATGTGCTGGACGTGGCGGAATCCGCCATCAAGCTGGCGCGCAACATTGCCCAGGACCATCGCGCCATCGTGATGGAAGTGCCTTCGGATATGCCCGCCTTGCTGGTGGACCCGCGCCGGCTGGCCCAGGCGCTGGGAAATCTGCTGGCCAATGCGCTCAAATTCACGCACGTCTCGGGCGAGGTACGGTTTGCCGTCAAGCCGCAGGAGGATGGCGGCGTGCATCTTCTGGTGCAGGACACCGGCATCGGCATGGCCGAGGAAACCATCGCTGCGGCCCTGGAGCCGTTCCGCCAGCTGGATGGCTCGCTTGCGCGCCGTTTCGAAGGCGCTGGTCTTGGCCTCTCCATCGCCAAGGCCCTGGCCGAATTGCATGGCGGAACGCTTGAGATTCAAAGTGCGATAGGCGAGGGCACCACTGTTGTCATCGCGCTGCCCTCCCAATGCGTCGGCCGGCGCGGCGTGACCGCAAAAGTCGCCTGATCTTTTCTTTTGCCAATCTTTTGTTTTGTATGGACAGGGGCGGCGCGCTAAACAGCCCCGCATGATGCCTGCCCTCGACAAGGATAATTCCGCGGCCCTGGTGCTGTTTTCCGGCGGCCAGGATTCGACCGTTTGCCTGGCCTGGGCGCTGGCGCGTTTTGCGCGGGTAGAGACGGTGGGGTTCGACTATGGACAGCGCCACCATGCCGAACTGACGGCGCGGCCGCGCATCCTGGAAAAACTGCGCCGGGCGTTTCCCGATTGGACACAGCGGCTGGGTGAGGATCATCTTCTGCCGCTGGACACCTTGAAAGCGATCGGCGGCAGCGCGCTGACCGATGACGTCAGGATCGAAATGGGCGAAAGCGGCTTGCCCACCACCTTCGTTCCCGGTCGCAATGTGATGTTCCTGACGGCGGCGGCGGCCTTGGGTTACCGGCGCGGCATCTGCGATCTGGTGGGCGGCATGTGCGAAACGGATTTCTCCGGCTATCCCGATTGCCGCGACGAAACCGTGCAGGCGACGGCGAAGGCGTTGTCGCTGGGGCTGGCGCGGGACGTGCGGGTGCATACCCCTTTGATGTGGATCGACAAGGCGGCGACCTGGCGGCTGGCGGAAAGTTTGGGTGGCAAGGCGCTGGTGGAGCTGATCGTGGAAGAAACGGTCACCTGTTATGAAGGCGACCACACGCATCGCCATGATTGGGGTTATGGCTGCGGCGAATGCCCAGCCTGTCAGCTGCGCGCCAAAGGCTATGCCGGTTACCGGATCCCCGCATGACCTATAGTGTCAAGGAAATCTATTACACCTTGCAAGGGGAAGGCGCCCAGACTGGACGAGCCGCGGTGTTCCTGCGCTTTGCCGGCTGCAATCTGTGGAGCGGACTGGAGAAGGACCGGCAGGAGGCGACCTGCCGTTTCTGCGACACCGATTTCGTGGGCACCGATGGTCTCGGCGGCGGCAAATTCCCGGACGCGCGGGCCCTGGTGCGCGCGGTCTTCGAGCAGTGGCCCGGGCGCGGCAGCGCCCAATCAAATATCTTACATGATCAGGGAAAACCCTATGTCGTCTGCACCGGCGGCGAGCCGCTGCTGCAATTGGACAAGGCCCTGATCGGGGCGCTGCATGATGGGGGCTTCGAGATCGGGATCGAGACCAATGGCACCTTGCTGCCGCCTCCCGGCATCGACTGGATCTGTGTCAGTCCCAAGGCCGATGCCGAACAGAAATTGAAACATGGCGACGAATTGAAATTGATCTATCCGCAGACCGGCGCGTCGCCGGAGCGCTATGCCGGCCAGGACTTCCGCAACTTCTTCCTGCAGCCGATGGACAATGACAATCGCGCCGCCAATACCGAGGCCGCGACGCGTTATTGCCTCGAACATCCGCAATGGCGCCTATCTCTGCAGACTCACAAGCTCATTGGCATCCGATGAGCAGGCCTGCGCTAAGCGCATGTTGAAAGGCAAAGTTAGATAGCCATCTAACAACCCTCTCTTGGAGGGTTCTATGGACTCCTGGCCTCTCATCATCAGTTTTTCGAGCATTGCTGCCGCGATTTTTGCTTACAGTTTTCTGTTCGCGGTCTGAAAGGCCGCGCCGAGGCCTCGCAGTTTTGTGCTGGCCGTGCGCTCTTGGCGGCGCAGAAGCGCCCAAAACGCATACCGTCCCCGTGTAAGCCCAGCCGCTCACTGACCGGGAAAAGCCGAACCAGGGGTAAGGGGCAGGCGCCAGTCCAGGCTCGGCCGCCAAGGGCTTAAAATCGGCGCAGAAGGCCCTATTTCCCTAGGACGTTTGACCGTTTCGGGCGTTTTGAAATTCTGCAAACTTTCGTGGTAAAAGCGCCCGACAGCTTCGAAGAATGCCATGGCAAGCCCGCGCGAAAAAGTCTCTCCGGTAGACCCGATCTGGACCGCCCTGCGCCAGCAGGGGGAAGCCATGGCCGGGCGCGAACCCACCTTGGCGGGGTTCGTTCATGCCACCATCCTGCAGCATGACCGGCTGGAACAGGCCTTGTCCTATCACCTCGCCCGCAAGCTGGGCGGCGAGGATTTGAGCCCCCTGGCGATCCGCGAAATGTTCGATGATATCGCCGCCGCCGATCCGGCCTTCGGCCAGGCGGTAAGGGCCGACCTGTCCGCGGTGTTCGAGCGCGATCCGGCCTGCCATTCCTATCTGGATGCCTTTCTCTTCTATAAAGGCTTCCATGCGCTGGAAAGCTATCGCGTCGCCCATTGGCTGTGGCGGCAAGGCCGCAAGGCGATGGCGCTGTTCCTGCAAAGCCGCATCTCCCAACTCTTCGCGGTGGACGTCCATCCTGCCGCCCAGATCGGGCGCGGCATCATGTTCGACCATGCCACCGGCATTGTGATCGGCGAGACCGCGGTTGTGGAAGACGATGTTTCCATCATGCAGGACGTCACCCTGGGCGGCACCGGCAAGGAAAGCGGCGACCGCCATCCCAAGATCCGGCGCGGCGTGCTGTTGTCGCTGGGCGCCAAGATTTTGGGCAATATCGAAGTCGGCGAATATAGCCGGGTGGGCGCCGGTTCGGTGGTGCTCAAGCCGGTTCCGCCCGGCTGCACGGCGGTGGGTGTTCCCGCCAAGCTGGTCAATTGCGACTGTGTCGAAAATCCGTCGCAGCAGATGGACCATTACATCGAAGAACTGGATGACAATACCGGCTGATCCGGCTGGCAATCCTTTGCAGGCTGCTTGACGCTGAGAACCGGGCATGCGAGTTCAACCCATCCAATCATGAGGAACCGGCCTTGACCCGCAGCGAAATCTGGCGCCTGGAAAAATATCTGCGCAACCTGTTCCGCCTCGACACCATCACCATTGTCGAGCGCCCCAAGCAGCCGGATTCGGTCGAAGTCCACATCAATGGCGAGTTCGTCGGCGTCCTGTTCAAGGACGAGGAAGACGGCGAAATCTCCTATGCCTTCAATATGGCGATCCTGGAGATGGATTTACCCGAAGCGCCCGCGTCGCGCGGCTAGCGCCGGGATTTTTTGCGGTGAGGCACGTTTCGCGCTGTGCGCGAACGAAATGATCCGGGGGATCATTTCGAGGGCCGAACGCGCGGAGCCAAAGCGACGCGCCAGGCAATTTACTCGCTATCGAGTTACCACGGCCGCTCGCCCAAGCTCGCGGCGTTCGCCGCTTTCGCAGGTCCACCGGACCTGCTCACATGCTTCGCATGACGCGGCTCACCTCACGCCGCAAAATCTCCACGGTGCCGGCGCTTCCACCTGTAACGTCAGTGCTGGCGGAATCGGGCAATCAACCCATCCGCTCCGGATGACAGTTCGCGCCAGCGGCCCAGCCAGGCGCGCTTGAAGCGATAGGAAAAACTCAGATTGAGCGCCAGCGGCCGGTCGACCGCCAGGCAACTGGGGCTGGAAAAATCGGCGGATGCGCGCTCGCACAGGAAGAGCACCAATCCGCCTTTCGCGCTTTCGCCGGCGAACAGATCGTTGTTCTCATAGCCGGAGTCTCTCACAAATCCGTATTGGGTCAGGCCGAACGGCGCCTTCTCGCCCTTGGGATTGGCGATATAGGGCATATAGATGCGGTCCAGCCGCTCGCTTCCACTCAGGCTGTTGGTGCTGCCACGCAAAGACAGGCGGATGACGGGGGAATCCGCCGCATTGCCGGCGAACAGCCGCGTATCGTCGGCCGAATAGCCCCGCCAGGAGGGAAACTGCGCCACCAGCCTGACGGACTCCATTTCGCCGCCAGCCAGGGCGGTGGAACTTTCGATGTAATTGGCGGGGATGGAGAACGGGATGCCGCGCACCGAAAGCTTCACCAGGGTCGAACGGCCGCTGGGCGCAGCCGCCTGCTTGGGCCCCGGACGCAGATACCAGCCCAGCCACAGCCCCGACAAAAGTAGGACGAAGCAAAAAAAGGCAGCCGGGATCAACCAGCCGGAATGGCGGTGAATTTCTTCTCGGTCCTTGACGCTGTTCATACCCATGCCCCGCATCGATCCTAGCATCGCAAGATCACGAGACGACGGCTGTGGCAGCCACTCGTTTCAATTCTTGCGGCGCGTGGCCGGAAAGCATCATGGGCCGGTAAAGGATCAAGACGCGGATGAGTTCCGCGCCTTGATCGTGCCGTCCTGTTTCAGAGCACCGTCAGCATCGAGGCCACCAGCGGATGGCGCACAATGTCGCCTTCCGCCAGCCGCACCACCGGAATATCCGGCACCGGTTCCAGCCGCGAAGCGATCTCGGCTAGCCCCGAGATGCCCGGCAAGAGGTCGGTCTGGTCGGGATCGCCCGTCAGCACCATGGTCGAGCGCCAGCCCAGCCTGGTGAGCAGCATCTTGATCTGGGTGTAGGTGCAGTTCTGCGCCTCGTCGATCACCACAAAACATTCGCTCAGGGTACGGCCGCGCATATAGGCCACCGGCGCAATCTCGATGATGCCGTCGGCCAGCATCTGTTTCAGCCGCTTGGTGCCCAGCCTTTCGGTCAGCGCGTCGTAAAGCGGGCGCAGATAGGGTGCGAGTTTCTCGGTCAGATCGCCGGGCAGAAAGCCCAGGCTTTCGCCGGCTTCCACCGCGGGACGCGACAGCACGATGCGCTGGACCTTGCCGGCTTCCAGCGCTTCCACCGCCTTGGCGATGGCCAGATAGGTCTTGCCGGTTCCCGCCGGTCCCAAGGCGAGAACAACGCTCTGGGCGTCGATCGCATCCATGAACTGTTGCTGGGCCGGGCTCATGGCCCGGACATTTTTTACATACTTCCGGTCCCGGAATTGGCCATCGGGATCATGCGGCGTCCATTGCGACTTGTTGTGATTGGAGCGTCCGGGGAAAAGTGGATGCACATTCTCTTTGACAGCATAGGAAGAGTCACGCGACTTCGAACGCATGGAGCGTTTGGCCATAAATACTCCCGATGTGTGAGACTGATGTTTGTGGGATTGGTGTTGCAGAGTGTGAACGCGGGGGAGGGGCTATCCGGTGTCCCGGCCCTGGATTCTGTTGGCGAACGCAGTGCGAAATGCACCAGTGCCTTTTCCCCCGTGAATCGCGGCGAATCACTTCGCCCGAGTTCAGGGTATCTTTTTTTGCCAAAGCGTGTGTGAATTTCTCGCGACTTGAGCGAAGCGGAAACTGAGACCATGCCTGTTTATCGGTTGAACGACTCCAAGCCCGAGATAGCCGCCAATTGCTGGATCGCGCCCGACGCCGTGCTGATCGGAAAAGTGCGTCTTTTGGAGGGTGCGAGCATCTGGTTCGGCGCAGTGCTGCGCGGCGACAATGAATGGATCACAATCGGGCCGAACTCGAATGTGCAGGATCATAGCATCATTCACGCCGATCCGGGACAGCCTGTGACCATCGGGCGCGGCGTCACCATCGGTCATCGTGTGATCGTCCACAGCGCGCGGGTGGAGGACCATTGCCTGATCGGCATGGGCGCGATCCTGCTCAACCGCTCCCGGATCGCAAGCCACTCGCTGGTGGGCGCGGGCGCGCTGGTGACGGAAAACAAGACATTCGATGAGGGAAAAATGATCCTGGGAGCGCCCGCCAAGGCCCTGCGCGACCTCACGGCGGAAGAAATCGCGGGCATTGAAAGATCTGCGGCGATCTATGTCGCCAATGCCGCGCGGTACGCGGCGGAGCTCAAGCCTGGTTGAGTTAAGCCCGGGTTTCCGAGCGTTTTTCGGTGCCGGCATATTCGGACGGCCGGCTCCAGATGCGGCGGATGCGGGTATCGGTCTCGGGGCCAAAATTGAACCAGGCGGCCCTGTCGCGCGCGGCATCGACGATGAACAAGGTGTCCAGCTTGCCCAGTTTCTGCACCAACGCCATGCGCACCGTGTTGAGCGAAGCTTCGCTGGAAAGCACCCAGGCTTGCGGTCCGAAGCGGTGCGCCTTGCCCAGGAGGACGATTTCATCCTCCAGCCCGGCGATGGAGCGTGATTTCATATCGGCGATAATCACAAAATGGCTGGGTCCGTCGGGGCTCTCGAGTTGCGGACGGCCGCCGAAACGGGCAGGCGCCTCGGGCTCCCGCGGGCCGCTCACAGACTCTTCAGCCTGCTGGAACAGGGCTGCAAATTCCGGGTCTTCGCTGGCGAGGCGGAATTGTTCCTCGCCTGCGCGCGCGACCAGGGAATGAGCCGCCAGCCGTTTTTCGGCGTGGAAGGCCCGCATCTGTTCGACGGTATAGGGACCGTAGGTCCGGCCCCCGACGCTGATGGTCCAGGATTCCGACATGGTGAAGCGCAATCGATTGCAACTGCTACCTTAATATCGATTGGTTACCTAAGTGTTGCGCTCAAAAGGCAGGTGGACAGCAGGTTTTGTACGCTGGAAGACCGACTAAAGGCGCGCCCGACAAAGGAGGCTTGCGGCCCTGTCGATCACAGGAATTCCCACTCACCATTCCTGCGGCGGCAAGCCGTCCCGCTGCGGTCGAATTCGCGGCCCCGGCGATAGACCACCTGGGTGAAATCGCGGCACAGACGCGGCCCGCGATAATATTCGCGGTTGGTGACGATATAGCCGTGGTTGGGACCGCGATTCCATTCATAGCGGCGGCCGACCGGCCCGCGGAAACTGCGATCATAGGAGCGCGCCGCATAGGGCTGGTCTTCGCAATCCATGTCGCGCGAAATGGCATTGCCGGCCAAGCCGCCCAACAGCGCTCCGCCCACGATGCCCACGCCGTTGCCCCTGGAGAGGACGCCGCCCAACACCCCGCCCAGCACGCCGCCGGCGATGGTGCCCGTGGTGTGATCGCGGCCACTGCAGGCATCGGCAAGGGCGCCATGTGTTCCCGCCAGGGTCATCAGGCCAAGTACCATCATTGCGGCAGCGGCGCGATTTTTCATTTCAAATCTCCCATCCGGACACGTGCCGGCGATTATATCGCCATTCGTCAAAATAAGAGCAGAAACGGCGGCGGGTACAAATAGTTCCAGCCGCGGCTCCAGCATCCCGCTGGAGCCGCTGCCGTTTTCCCTCAATCGAAGCGCCAATGGCCGCTGCCGACGTCGCGACAGGCGGTGCCGGAGCGGGTGAAGCTTTGACCGCCGCGCCAGCTGGTCTCGCTGAAGTCGCGGCAGACAATGCCGCCACGGCGATATTCGCGGGTGGACGTGAAGGTGCCGCGATTGCCGCGATTGCGCCACTCATACGGGCGTCCGACATCGCCGTTCAGGCTGTCGGCATAGACGCGGAAGGCCACGGGCTGGTCGTCGCAATCGATGTCGCGGCCGATGACATTGCCCAGAAGGCCGCCGACAACCACGCCGCCGATGGTGGCGCCGGCATTGCCGCGGCTGGCTACGCCGCCCAGCAAGCCGCCGGCCAGTGCGCCGAAGATGGTGCCCGCGGTGGCATTGCCGCGGCGGCAGCTGTCCTCATAGCGGCCCTGCTGGTAATAGCCCGGAGGTGGCGGTGCAACCGCCACGGGTGGAGGCGGAGGAGGCGGTGGCGGACCGTAATCGCGGTCGTACCGGCCACCGCGGTCACGGATGCGGCGGTAACGGCCGTCGCGGTCGTAATAGCCGTTATGGTCGGCATCGCTGTAATAGCCGTCCGGATCGTTGCCCGGCGGCACCCAGCGCGGCTGTGCCGTTGCCGTGCCGGAAATCAGTGTTGCAGCCGCGCAAGCGGCGAGCAGAGCTTTCTTGATGGCCATAACAATCTCCCTTTGAAATGTCCGTAGGCGCGAGCCTCGTTCCGCACGCCTGAACCATATCTGAACGGAATGCGGCGGCTTTGGGGCCGATCCAATCTGGTCAATGCGGAGTAACGAAATCCAGTCAATAAAATCTAATCTATGGAATAGTCGGTTACCGACCAGCTCCCATTTTCAAAACTCAGGGTGACGGTTTCCACCGCCGCCGCCTTGCGCGCGAAAGCCGTGTCATAGCGGATAACGCAGACATTGTTGCGGCTCAGGTCGATCGATTTGAGACCGCGATTGGCCACCGCACCCAGCGAGGCGCGCTTGTCGGTCGCCTCCTTGGCCCAGGCGTCAGGCTTGTAGCGGGCCTGGAAGGCTTTGCCGGATTCGCTGAGGCTCTGGGCATAATTCTTGTCGTCCACCAGCACCAGCCACTGGCGGGCGCGGTCGTCGGGGGTAGGGGTGACGGCCGTGACGGTGGAGGGCTTGGCGGGCGACGCCTGCGAAAAGGCCGGCGTTGCGGCGCATAAGAGAAAAAGAGCGGCAAAAATGGGGCGCGTGAACATGGGGACCTCAAATCATCGATTCCGGCACTGACATAACGTCCCCTGCCGGGAAGGGTTCATCCTCCTTCGAGCGTCGAAACAGCATATTGCAGGCAAAAAGGCGCCTGCGCCGCACGATCAAATCAATAAGTCCGCGCCTTGGGCGCAATATATTCCACATCGTCGGACAGGGTGTAGGTGTGCACCGGACGATAATCGATCCGAGTCTTGCCGGTGTCTGTGTCCAGCCAGGCCAAGGTGTGCTTCATCCAGTTCTCGTCGTCGCGCTTGGGATGGTCCTCGCGCGCATGGGCACCGCGGCTTTCCAGCCGGTTGACCGCGCCCGCTACCGTCACCACGGCCTGTTGGATCAGATTCTCGAACTCCAAGGTCTCGACAAGATCGGTATTCCAGATCAGTGAGCGGTCGGTGATGCCCAGATCGTCGCGCTGGGCATAGATCGCCTCAATGCGGCGCAGTCCCTGTTCGAGCGACTCGCCGGTGCGGAAGACGGCGGCGTCTTCCTGCATCGCCTTCTGCATGGCGGCGCGCATCACGGCGGTGGGCGTGGAGCCCTTGGCGTTGCGCAAGGCGTCGAAGCGGGCCAGTGCTTCATCGCCCGCGCCTTTGGGCAGTTCCTGGTGGCTGGTGACGCCTTCCAGCGCCTTGGCGGCTTCGATGCCGGCAGCCTTGCCGAACACCACCAGGTCGATCAGCGAATTGGAGCCCAGCCGGTTGGCGCCATGCACACTGACGCAGGCCGCTTCGCCCACCGCCATCAATCCGGGCACGGATGTATCCGGATTGCCATTGGTCAGGGTCAGCGCCTCGCCGGTATAGGCGCAAGGAATACCGCCCATATTGTAGTGCACCGTGGGCAGCACCGGGATCGGCTCCTTGGTCACGTCGACGCCGGCGAAGATGCGGGCGGATTCCGAGATGCCGGGCAGCCGCTCATGGATGATCTTGGGATCGAGATGCGAGAGATGCAGATGGATATGGTCCTTGCCCGGGCCGACGCCACGGCCCTCGCGAATCTCGATGGTCATGGCGCGGGAGACCACGTCGCGCGACGCCAGGTCCTTGGCATTGGGGGCATAGCGCTCCATGAAGCGCTCACCTTCCGAATTGGTGAGATAGCCGCCTTCGCCGCGTACCCCTTCGGTGATCAGCACGCCGGCGCCGAAGATGCCGGTGGGATGGAATTGCACGAATTCCATATCCTGCAAGGGCAGGCCGGCGCGCAGGACCATGGCATTGCCGTCGCCGGTCTGGGTGTGGGCGCCGGTGCAGCTTTGATAGGCGCGGCCATAGCCGCCGGTGGCCAATATCACCTTGTGGGCGCGGAAACGATGGATCGAGCCATCGTCCAGGTTCCAGGCCATCACGCCACGGCAGGCGCCGTCTTCCATGATCAGGTCGAGCGCGAAATATTCGATGAAGAAATTGACTTCATGCTTCACGCACTGGCCGTACAGGGTGTGCAGCATGGCATGACCGGTGCGGTCTGCGGCGGCGCAGGTGCGTTGTACGATGCCTTGGCCGTAATTGGCGGTCATGCCGCCGAAGGCGCGCTGGTAGATCTTGCCTTCTTCGGTGCGGGAGAAGGGCATGCCGAAATGCTCCAGCTCATAGACGGCATCGGGCGCATTGCGGCAGAGATATTCGATGGAATCCTGGTCGCCCAGCCAGTCCGACCCCTTGACGGTGTCGTACATGTGCCAGCGCCAGTTGTCCTCGCCCATATTGCCCAGGGACGCCGCCACGCCGCCCTGTGCCGCCACGGTGTGGCTGCGGGTGGGAAACACCTTTGTGATGCAGGCGGTCTTGAGACCGCGGAGGGCGCATTCCAGGGTGGCGCGCAGGCCCGCGCCGCCGGCGCCGACAACCACCACGTCGAAACTATGGTCCACGATATTGTAGGCGGGCATGACGGTCCTTGATTTCGTAAAGAGCTAGAGCGCGGCGATGCGGACGATCGCGAACAGGCAGGTGGCGCCGGTGGCGATGATGGAAAAACGGATCAAGAGCATCAGGAATATCTTGGTGCCTGCCGTGTGGATGTAATCGTCCACCACCACCTGCAGCCCGAGATAGGCGTGCCACAGGCTGAAACAGACGAAGGCACCCATCAGAAGCGCATTCCAGGGATGGGCCAGGAACTGCAGCGCCGTCACCTCATTGGTGCCGGCCAGGCCCAGCATCACATAGAAGAACCACAGAGACAGCGGGATCAGCGCCACCGCGGTGACGCGCTCATGCCAGAAATGGCCGGTGCCGCTATGGGCGGAGCCCATGCCTCGCACCTTGTGCAGCGGAGTTTGCGCCGTGCTCATTGCAGATAGCCCCCATGGCCGGTCCAGCCAACGGCGAAGGCGGCCAGCGCCAGGATGATGGAGAGGGCGAAGATGATCACGCTGTTGCGCTCGGCCTCCCGCTTGTCGAAGCCGTAGCCCATGTCCCAGGCCAGGTGCCGGATGCCGTTGAGAAAATGATAGACCAGCGCCCAGGTCAGCCCGAACAGGACCAGAAGCCCGACCGGCGTGTCCGCGACGGCGTGAAAGCTTTGCCAGCCCTCCGGTCCGTTGGAGATGGAAACCAGCCACCAGGCCAGGATGATCGCGCCCACCGACAGGCCGACGCCGGTGGCGCGGTGGGTGATGGAGGTCATCATGGTGACCGGCCAGCGATAGATGGTCATGTGGGGGGAAAGCGGGCGTGCGTTCGCCATCGGTCGTTGCGGATTGTCCGCCATAAAAGTCCCTTTTGAACGGAAGGTAATTCGGGGCAGGGCGGAGTTTAGGGGGGCTCAGGTCTCAGTCAACCGCACATTGCCGGGTGCCTGCTATCGTATTGGCCGGGATCGCTTTAGAACGGAGTTGCGGCAAATGCTCGCTGCTGCCGGGGGAATATGCGCGAATCAGGGATCGGCATCCATTTGCGGGGCCTGGCCGCCAAACCGGTCCAGGGCGCCGCTGTTTGCGCGCTGGGGATGGCAATCCTCGGCCTGATGTTCCTGTCCGTGGCGCTGTGGAACGGCTTTCCCCTGATCTTCTATGACACCGGCGCCTATGTGCTGGAGGGGCTGGGCCACATATTCCTGGTGGAACGTGCCCCCATCTATGCCGAACTGCTGTTTCTGGCCGGCGCCCGTTTCAGCCTCTGGCCCATCGTGGTGCTGCAGGCCCTGATGATCAGCTACCTGATCCTGGAAGTGGCCCGGGCCGAAGTGCCCAAGCTGACCCTGGGCAGTCTGGTGTTGATCGGCGGCACCTTGAGCGTCTTCACGGGGATCGCCTGGTACGCAGGGCAGGTGGAGCCCGATATTTTCACCTCGGTGGTGATCCTGGGCACCTGGCTGCTTCTGTTCCGTGGCACGCAGCTTGGTAATGCGCGGCGGCGCTGGGTCATCGGGCTGACCGCACTGGCGGTCGCCGCCCATCCTTCTCATCTGGGTTTGCTGGGGGGGATTTTGATCGCGGCGCTGTTGCTGAAATTGCTCCTGCGCCGGCACCGCGATCTTCCGGTGCCGGATCTGAAACGCGGTTTTATCGCGCTCGCCGTCGCCCTGAGCCTGATTGTGGCAGGCAATTTCGTGCTGACCGGCAAGCTCTTCATCAGCAAGTCCGGCACCGTGTTTCTGTTCGCGCGGCTGATGCAGGACGGCATCGTCAAGCGATTGATGAACGATACTTGCCCGCCTGCGGGCACGATGAACTGGCGGCTATGCGCCTACAAGAACCGGCTGCCGCGCAGCGCCAATGCCTGGCTGTGGGGCGAACACAGCGGTTTTCGTGCCCTGGGCGGTTTCGAGGCCAGGTCGCAGCAAGACGAGGACAGCCGCGTCATCCTGGAGAGCCTCAAACGTTATCCGGTGATGCATTTGCGTGCCGCCGTCTATGAATCGATCCTTCAGTTCCTCCAGTTCAAGACCGGCGACGGTATCGAGCCGCAATTGTCGGTGCTGGAACCCAATTTCAAGCGCATGATCCCAAAGCAGGTCCCGGCTTATCTGGAAGCGCGCCAGCAGCGCGGCCTGATTCGGTTCAAGACTCTCAACCTGATCCATGTGCCCGTAGGCGCCGTTTCGGTGCTGGGGCTTCTGCTTCTGCTCCAGCAGGCCCGGCTGCGCCGCGCCTGGGATGAGACCAGCCTTCCGGCGCTGGTATTCTTAGGGCTGGTGGGCAATGCCATCATCTGCGGCACCTTTTCCAACCCCCACGACCGCTACCAATCCAGGATTGTGTGGCTGCCTAGCCTGGTGCTGCTTTTGGCCGTGACAAGGGATCGCCGTGCCTTGCAGCCCGTATCCGAGATCTAGAGTAAGAGCTTCACGCGTTGCAACCAGTCCTCGAATCCGGCACTTAACCACATGGCCAAACCCGTTTTGATCGCTCCCTCGACTCTCTCCGCGGACTTTTCCAGGCTCGGCGCGGAAATTGAGGCCGTGGAGGCCGCCGGCGCCGACTGGATTCATGTCGATGTGATGGACGGCCATTTCGTGCCCAACATCACCATCGGCCCGCAGGTGGTGAAAGCCTTGCGGCCCCATGCCAAGAAATCCTTCGACGTCCATCTGATGATTTCGCCGGTCGATCCCTATCTGGACGCTTTTGCTCAGGCCGGCGCCGACGGGCTGACAGTGCATCCCGAAGCCGGGCCGCACATCCATCGTACGCTCCAGCACATCCGGACGCTGGGCAAGCGGGCGGGGGTGGTCCTCAATCCCGGCACGCCCATCGACGCACTGGACAATGTGATGGATCTGGTGGACCTGATCCTGATCATGAGCGTCAATCCCGGTTTTGGCGGCCAGAGCTTTATCGAAAGCCAGCTCAAGAAAATTGAGGCAGCGCGCAAACGGATTGATGAAACCGGCCGCGACATTGCGCTGGAAGTCGATGGCGGCATCAATCCTGAAACCGCGAGACGTGCTGTCGCCGCCGGCGCCAGTGTGCTGGTGGCCGGGACGGCGGTGTTCCAGGGCGGGCCGTCGAAATATGCCGCAAATATTGCAGCCTTGAGAGGCTGATATGCAGGGGAGCGAGATGCTGCCGCTCCTGCCTGAGATGCTGCTGGCGGCCTTGCGCCGCCTGGCGGCACCCTTGCGCGTCTGGTGGCGCAGCAACTGGCTCTATCGCCGGCTGCTGAAAGGTCCGCTGGCCGATCATTTCATTTTTCATCCCTGGGATGCGGCGCCGCGCCGGTTGGAAGACGCCGATGCGCTGTTGCGGGGCCGCTTCCGCTTCCACGGCGTATCCGTCGATGTGCCCGACGGCGTCTCGGTGTTCGACCTGGCCCCGCCCAACCGGGACTGGCAGGCCGCATTGCACGCCTTTGCCTGGCTGCCGCCTCTGTCGAATGCCGGCGGCGAAAATGCCCGCAAGCTTGCGACCAACCTGATCGGTCAATGGATCAAGCGCCATGGCGCTTATTCCGAACCCGCCTGGGCGCCGCACATCATGGCGCAACGTTTGATGGCGATCTTCAGTCATGGCCGGCTGGTGATCCAGAATTCCGACATGATGTGGCGCTCGCGGCTTTTCGTCAGCCTGCGGGAGCAATGCCGGGTGCTGGAGCGGATTGCCGGCGAAGCGCCCGATGGGTTCGCCCGGCTGGAAACCGCGGCAGCGCTGGCCTTGTCGGGGCTCTGCCTGGACGACAGCGCAAGGCGCCGCGAAACGGGCCTCAAGCGCCTGGAAGAGGAGATCGAGCGCCAGATCCTGCCCGATGGCGGCCATGTCAGCCGCTCTCCCGAGACCTTGCTGCAGGCCTATCGCCATGTCGTCACCGTGATGGAAGGCCTGAGCACGGCGGAGGAAGAGCCGCCGCATACCTTGCGCAATGCCCATGACCGCATGGCGCCGATGCTGCGCTTCTTCCGTCATGGCGATGGCGCGCTGGCGCTGTTCCAGGGCGGTAGCGAGGGCGATGCGCGGACCATTGCCGGCCTGATGGCGCGCGACGAGATCCGCGGCCAGCCGTTCCATCATGCCCGCCATAGCGGTTATCAGCGCCTGACGGCGGGACGCACGCTGTGCCTGCTGGATTGCGGCAAGCTTCCAGACGGCGCTTTCGCGCTGGATGCCCATGCCGGCGCGAATGCGTTTGAATTGTCCTCCGGCAGCGATCGCATTGTGGTGAATTGCGGCAGCGGTGGGCTTACGCATCAGTCCTGGAATTGGGCTTTGCGCGCCACCGCGGCCCATTCCACCTTGGCCTTGGCGGACACCTCGTCGGCACAGATCCTGCCGGAAGGCCTTGTGCGCAATTTGCTGGGTCCCCGCATGATCGGCGGGCCGTCGGAGCCCACCTCACGCCGGGCGGAGACCGCCCAGGGCTGGACGGTGGAGGCCATGCACGATGCCTATGTGCCGCAATTCGGTGTCCGCCACGAACGCGGCCTCACGCTATCGCCCCAGGGGCTGATGCTGACGGGCCGCGACCGGCTGGTGCGGGAAGAAAATTCGCGCGGCCCCGCCCTGAACTTCGCCGTGCGGTTTCACATCCATCCCGATGTCCGGGTGTCGCGGCTGGACGGCGGCGGTATTCTTCTCAAGCTGCCGGGTGGGGAGGGCTGGCGGTTCCGGGCCGGCGGCGGGGTGCTGGAGGTGGAGGAAAGCGTCTATCTGGGCGCCAATCTGGTGCGGCGGGCGGAACAGTTGGTCATCAGCGGCACCATGAAGGACGCCCCTGCCGAAATCGCATGGGTATTTGAACAAATAGTTGTCTAAAATCAGGTTGTTCCGGCAGCTTCCGGCTGGCAATCTCCAGCACAAATCACCCGCCTTCAGGAGTTTTCATGGTTGAAATCATGCTGCCCAAGAACAGCCGGGTGAAAAAGGGCAAGGTGTGGCCGGCCGACAAGGCGGCAAACGGCAAGAAGCCCAAGCGCACCAAGGAATTCAAGGTCTATCGCTACAATCCCGATCTCGGCGAAAATCCCAGTGTCGATACCTATACGGTGGACCTGGACAGTTGCGGCCCGATGGTCCTGGATGCGCTGATCAAGATCAAGAACGAGATCGATCCCACTTTGGCTTTCCGCCGCTCCTGTCGCGAAGGCGTGTGCGGTTCCTGCGCCATGAACATCGCCGGGGGCAACACGCTGGCCTGTACCAAGGCGATCAATGATTGTTCCGGCGCGGTCAGCGTCTATCCCCTGCCGCATATGCCGGTGGTCAAGGACCTGGTGCCCGACCTCACCAATTTCTATGCGCAATATTCCTCCATCCAGCCCTTCCTCAAGACCAAGACGGCAGAGCCGGAAAAAGAATGGCAGCAATCGCCGGAAGACCGCGCCAAGCTGGACGGATTGTATGAGTGCATCCTCTGCGCCAGTTGCTCGACCGCCTGTCCCAGCTATTGGTGGAATTCGGAGCGCTATCTGGGCCCCGCCGCGCTGCTGCAGTCCTATCGCTGGCTGATCGACAGCCGGGACGAGGAAACCGGCGAGCGGCTTGACGATCTGGAAGATCCTTTCCGCCTCTATCGCTGCCACACCATCATGAACTGCGCCAATACCTGTCCCAAAGGTCTCAACCCGGCTCAGGCGATCGGCGAGATCAAGCAGATGATGGTCAAGCGGAAGGCTTGAGCCCTTGTTTCCTGAGAGGCTGACAAAAGGCTACCGCAGCTTTCTGGAAGGGCGGTTCGCTTCCGAGCGCGCCCGCTATCAGGACTTGGCGTCGTCGGGCCAGAGTCCGTCCATCATGGTGATCGGCTGCGTCGACAGCCGGGTGTCGCCGGAAGTGATTTTCGATGCCGCGCCGGGCGAACTGCTGGTGGCGCGCAACGTCGCCAATCTGGTGCCGCGCTACGAGCCGCCCACCACGGCGGAGACCGACATCAGCCACCAGCACGGCACCAGCGCGGCGCTGGAATTCGCCGTGCGGGCGCTGAAGGTGCGTCACATCGTGGTGCTGGGCCATGCTTTCTGCGGCGGCATCAAGGCTTTCATCTCCGAAGATGCGCCGCTTAGCGCCAGCGATTTCATCGGCCGCTGGATGCGGCAGGTGGCACCCGCCGCCGACGCGATCGGTCCGCGCGACGGCGAAGGCGAGGATGGCTATCTGCGCAAGCTGGAATTCGCGTCCGTCGAGCTGAGCCTGAAGAACCTGATGACGTTCCCGTTTGTGAAGACGGCGGTAGAGGCCGGCGAACTGCAGCTTCACGGCGCCTATTTCGGCGTGGCGTCGGGGCGTCTACTGGTTTGGAGCAAAAGAACCGGCAGTTTCGAGCCGGTCTAAGCCGGACTTGGCCGACAATCTCCGCCACAGGACCGCGCCGGCCAAATTCGCCAGCCAGCCATGGGGATTGGCGCCGACCACCTTGGTCACCATCTGCACCAGCTTCTGGATATGGTGGCGGTTGTAGACCGCCATGCTGGCCTGGCCGGCCAGCCGCGAATAGGTCTTGCGGTCATAGGGCTTTGCAGCCTCTTCCTCGGGCCGCACATTGGCGCAGTAGAAGGAAAAAGCGAGTTCGTCATCGTCGCTTTCACGCACCCGGCTTACCGCGATCCAGAGTTTTCTCCAGAAGCTGAGATCGGGCTCCGCCTGGGCCTGCAGCGTGTCGTAGAACAGCTTGTAGTGGCGGTATTCGTCGGCGGCGACGCGGCCGGCGATTTCCTTCAGCACCGGTTCCTCAGAGGCATCGCGGATCGCGGAGTAATAGGACGAGGTGCCCGACTCCACCACACAGCGCGCGATCATTTCGCCGCGGCGGGACCCGCGCACCGAGCGGCTGTCGGTTTCGGCGAAATGGGCCGGGCTATAACCCTTGCGGAAGCGGGTGAAGGCCTCTTCCAGTTTGAAGTTGGGATCGGCCATCTCGGCCCAGCGGCCCAAGGCACGGCCGTGCTGTGCCTCTTCGCGTCCCCACTGTTCGATGGCCGCGATGGTCTCGGGGCTGGCGTTGACGAAGACCCGCTTCAAATAAGTGACATAATCGGGGGCATTATATTCCACCAGCGCCGCAGCCTTCACGGCAGCCAACAGCGCAGAGTCGACCCTGGAGGAATCAAACAGGGACCAATGGACGTCGTCCATGGTCCAGCCCTGCTTGTAGACAGGTGCGACCGTCATCATTCGACTCCGACTTCCCAAACGCCTTATAGCAAACACAGTTCCGGCCGCGAAGCGGCTGCTGGAACAGCCACTTAACCTCCCTGTCGGTATCTGTCCATTGCTGTGGTTGCAATCCGGTCTCCTGAGGTATACACCGTATACCATGAATGAGGTACCTGAAGCGTACACAGCCACGGCAGTTGCGCCCCCGCCGACCCAGGCCCGCATCTTCCTGGCGGCGCGCGAACTGTTCGACCAGGGCGGTGCCGACGGCGTCTCCATGCGACGGATCGCCGACAAGGCCGGCATCACGCCGATGGCGATCTACAAGCACTTTCCCGACAAGGACGCTCTGCTGAACGCGCTGATGCTGGATGGCTTCGCCGCCTGGGAGGCGCGGGTCGAGATGCTGTCGCAAACTGAGCCGCTCGCCTGGCTTGAGGCCATGGGCGGGGCATTCCTGGATTTCGCGCTGACCGAGCCCCGCCGCTATGAAGCCGCCTTCCTGCTCAAGGCCAGCGCCGCGCGCAAATATCCGCAGGATTTCGCACAGGGCCGCTCGCCCGTCATCGCCAAGGCCGTGGCGCATATCGAAGAGGCGCGGAGCAGGGGGCAGATCGGGTCCGTTCCCGCCATCGACATGGCGATCAGCTTTGCCGCGCTGGTTCAGGGCCTAGTGGATATGTACCGCGCCGGCCGCTTCACCAGCGAAGCGGATTTCCGCGCGGCCTATGGCCGGGCGGCCGCCCACTGCATCCGCTCCTTCATGCCGGGGAAACAGCCGTGATCGTTTTGCTTTGCGCGGCCGCAAGCGGCGCGATGTTCTATCTCTCCCAGGGACTGGACGATGTCTGGTGGCTGGCATGGTTCGCGCCCGTGCCGCTGCTGTGGCTGGCCTATGGCGAAACCAGGGGCCGGCCGCTTTTCCTGGCCGCGCTGATCGCCTTTGCCTGCGGCCAGATCTACATGGTCCAGACCTATCTGGGCGCGGTTCCGATTTGGGCGATGGCGCTGATGACCTGCGGCATGGGGAGCCTTTTTGCCGCGGTTCTTCTGTTCGCGCAGGCCTGCTGGCGGAAATTACCGCCCGCCGCCGTATCGCTGAGCTTTCCCGCGGCCTGGACGGGGATCGAATATGCCATCAGCCTGGTGTCGCCGCATGGCAGCTGGGGTGCGCTGGGCTATTCGCAGGTCGGGTTTCCCGCCGCGATACAGATCGCCTCGCTTTTCGGCCTCTACGCCATCAGCTTCACGCTTTGTCTTTTGGCCTCCGCCTTGGCGCTGGCCGCGCGGGGCGCATGGAATGCTGCGCTGCCGGGCTTTGCCGTCAGTGCCTTGGTGCTCGGGTTCGGCGCGTTTCATTTGCAGCAACCGGCCGGCGAAACACTGCGGGTTGCCGCGCTGGCGGATGGGGAGGGACATCGCCAGGCTGTCCGCAAACTGGATTTTTCCGCCAGCCGCGCGATGGCCGAAAGCTACGCGGCTGTGGCGCGGCAGCAGGCGGACCGCGGCGTTCGCTTCCTGGTGATCCCGGAAACCGCGCTGGCCGCCGATCCGGCGTGGCGCGACCGCGCACTCGAGCCGCTGGCCCAGGCCGCCCGCGACAAGCAACTCACCATCGTGGCCGGCGTGGTGCTGGTGAAGCCGTGGCGGAACGCAGCGCTCTCCTTCCTGCCGGATGGCACCCAGAAGAGCTACGACAAGCGCCATCTGCTGTTGCCCGGCGAAGACCATTTTACGCCCGGCCAGGCGTCAGGCCTGCTGGGGAATGCAAGATCGGTTGCCATCTGCAAGGATTTGGATTTTCCCCACACCCTGCGCGGCGATGCCCAAATGGGCATCCGATTGATGGCGGTACCGGCCAATGATTTCGTCAAGGACGACTGGATTCATGCGCGCATGGCGGTGATGCGCGGCGTCGAGAACGGCTTTGCCGTGGTCCGTGCGGCCTTCCAAGGGCTTGAGACCATTTCGGATGCGCAAGGACGCATTCTGGCGCGCGCTTCCACCAGCGGCCGCGGCATGACAGTGATCTCCGCCGAGGTCGCGCTGGGACCCGGGCCGACGCTCTATACGCGGATCGGCGATGTCTTCGCCTGGATGTGCCTTGTTCTGACGCTGGCGCTTGCCGCCGCGTTGATCCGCAGTCCGTCCGGCGAAGCTCTTAGAACGCGGCTTTCACAAGCTTGAGGTCATCCACGAGCTGCGCTGCTTTCTGGCGGTCGGCATCGGTCTTGGCGGCGATCTCGTCTTCCTGGGCGTCGGCGATGCGCTGGTCTAGCACCGCCAGATCCATCTCGGTCATGGGCAGGGCTTCCTCGGCCAGGACCGTGATCTTGGTGGGGCTGATCTCGGCAAAGCCGCCGCGGATGAAATAGCGGTCGTCCTTGCCGTCCTTGTTCACGTCGATCATGCCGGCGCGCAGGGTCGAGACCAGGGGCGCATGACCCGCCATCACACCCATATAGCCTTCCGTGCCGGGCACCGTGACCATGTCGGCCTCGCAGGACAGCAGCAGCCGCTCCGGCGAGACCAGGTCGAATGCGATTCTTGCGACGGCCATCAGGCAGCCTTGGCGCTGGTTTCCGCCGCCATCTTCTGGGCCTTGGCGGCGACTTCCTCGATGGCGCCGACCATGTAGAAGGCCTGCTCGGGATACTGGTCGCATTCGCCGTCGACGATGGCCTTGAAGCTGCGGATGGTGTCGGCCAGTTCCACGAACTTGCCGGGCGAGTTGGTGAACTGTTCGGCCACGAAGAAGGGCTGAGACAGGAAGCGGCCAATCTTGCGCGCGCGCGCCACCGCCAGCTTGTCGTCTTCCGACAGTTCATCCATGCCCAGGATGGCGATGATGTCTTTCAGCGCCTTGTACTGCTGCAGCACTTCCTGCACCCGGCGGGCGACGGTGTAATGCTCCTCGCCGATCACCTGGGGATCGAGAATGCGCGAGGTGGAGTCCAGCGGGTCCACCGCCGGGAAGATGCCTTGCGCGGCGATATCGCGCGACAGCACGGTGGTGGCGTCCAGATGCGCGAAGGATGTGGCGGGCGCCGGGTCGGTCAGGTCGTCGGCCGGCACGTAAATCGCCTGCACCGAGGTGATCGAGCCCTTGTTGGTGGAGGTGATGCGCTCCTGCAGATTGCCCATCTCGGTGGCCAGGGTCGGCTGGTAACCCACGGCGCTGGGAATACGGCCCAGCAGCGCCGACACTTCCGAACCCGCCTGGGTAAAGCGGAAAATGTTGTCGATGAACAGCAGCACGTCCTTGCCTTCCACGTCGCGGAAGTATTCGGCGACGGAGAGGCCGGTCAGCGCCACACGGGCGCGGGCGCCCGGCGGCTCGTTCATCTGGCCATAGACCAGGGCGCACTTGGAGCCCGCTGCCGAACCCGCCTTCTTGGGGTCGACGTTCACATTGGACTCGATCATCTCGTGATAGAGGTCGTTGCCTTCGCGGGTACGCTCATCCACGCCGGCCAGCACCGAATAGCTGCCATAGGCCTTGGCGATATTGTTGATCAGCTCCTGCATGGTCACGGTCTTGCCCACGCCGGCGCCGCCGAACAGTCCGATCTTGCCGCCCTTGGTATAGGGGCAGAGCAGGTCGATGACCTTGATGCCGGTGACCAGGATTTCCGCCGTGCCCGCCTGTTCCGAGAAGGACGGCGCCTCGCGGTGAATGGAGGCGATGTGCTCCTGGCTGATGGGGCCGGCCTCGTCGATCGGCTCGCCGATCACATTCATGATGCGGCCCAGGGTGGCGGGACCGACCGGCACGCGGATAGGTCCGCCGGTGTCGACGACTTCCTGGCCGCGGACCAGGCCTTCGGTGGTGTCCATGGCGATGGCGCGCACCGCGTTCTCGCCCAGATGCTGGGCCACTTCGAACACCAGACGGACTTCCTTGCCGGTCTTGGCGTCGATGTTCTTGGTCTCCAGTGCGTTCAGGATCGCCGGCAGTTCGCCGTCCTCGAAGGCGACGTCGACGACGGCGCCGATCACCTGTTGCAGGCGGCCTTTTGCATTGGTCTTGGTGTTCATGGTTGCGGTTCCTTTAGACAGCGGAGGCGCCGGAGATGATTTCGATCAGCTCCTTGGTGATTTGCGCCTGACGGGTGCGGTTCATCTGAATGGTGAGGGCCTTGATAAGATCGCCGGCATTGCGGGTGGCATTGTCCATCGCCGTCATCTGCGAGGCGAAGAAGCCGGCCTGGTTTTCCAGCAAGGCGGTGAGAAGCTGGACCGAGATGTTCTGCGGCAAGAGCGCCTGCAGGATGGTGTCTTCGTCCGGCTCATAATCGTAGAAGGGCGCCGGACCGCCGGTGGCTTCCACCTGGGCCGGGATCAGTTGCAGCACCCGCGGGGTCTGGGTCACCACCGACTTGAAGGACGAGTGGACGAGGGTGACCACATCGTATTCGCCGTTGGTATAGGCCTCCAGCACCCGCTGGGCGATGGGCTTCACCAGGGCGAAACCGGGCGCCTTGATCCCCACTTCATAGGTTTCCAGCAGCCGGTTGCCATAGGCGCGGCGCAGGCCGTCACGCGCCTTGCGGCCGATGGCGATGATCTTGACGTCCTTGCCCTCGGCGATCAGGCCCGCGATCTTTTCGCGCGCGGCGCGCACGATGCCGCCATTGAAACCGCCGGCCAGGCCGCGATCGCTGGTTGCGACAATCACCAGATGCCGCTTGTCGGAACCGGTGCCGGCCAGCAGCAGCGGTGCCGAGGGACCGGAAACACCGGCCGCCAGGTTGGCGATGACCTTGGCCATGCCGCGGGCATAAGGCCGGGCGGCTTCCGCCGCAGCTTGCGCGCGGCGCAGCTTGGCCGCCGCCACCATCTGCAGCGCCTTGGTGATCTTCTGCGTGGACTTCACGCTTCCGATCCGTGTGCGCATTTCTTTTACGGAGGCCATCGCCCTTAACTTTCCCTTGGGGCTGTCCGTTACGAGAACGACTTGGACACTTCGTCCAGCGCCTTTTTGAGGGTCGCTTCCAGGTCGGGCGTCAATGCCTTTTCCTTGCGGATGCCTTCCAGGAATTGCGGATAGGCGGTCTTGAGCTTGGACAGGAGGGCTTCCTGGAATGCCTGCACCCGATTGGTGGGGAAGGCGTCCAAATAGCCACGGGTGCCGGCATAGATCGCCGCAACCTGCTCCTCCACGGCGAAGGGCTTGTACTGCGGCTGCTTGAGCAGTTCGGTCAGGCGCTCGCCGCGCGCCAGCATCTTCTGGGTCGAGGCGTCGAGGTCGGAACCGAACTTGGCGAAGGCCGCCATCTCGCGATACTGCGCCAGTTCGCCCTTGATCGGTCCGGCGACAGTCTTCATCGCCTTGATCTGGGCCGACGAACCCACGCGCGACACCGAGATACCCACGTTCACGGCAGGACGGATGCCCTGATAGAACAGGTCGGTTTCCAAAAAGATCTGGCCGTCGGTGATCGAGATCACGTTGGTCGGGATATAGGCCGAGACGTCGTTGGCCTGGGTTTCGATGATCGGCAGCGCGGTCAGCGAACCGGCACCATTGTCTTCGTTGAGCTTGGCGGCGCGTTCCAGGAGGCGGCTGTGCAGATAGAACACGTCGCCCGGATAGGCTTCGCGGCCCGGCGGGCGGCGCAGCAACAGCGACATCTGGCGATAGGCGACGGCCTGCTTGGAAAGATCGTCATAGATGATCAGGGCGTGCATGCCATTGTCGCGGAACCACTCGCCCATGGCGCAGCCGGCAAAGGGCGCCAGGAACTGCAGCGGCGCGGGCTCCGACGCGGTGGCCGCGACCACGATGGTGTATTCCAGCGCGCCGGCGTCGGCCAAGGTCTTGACGATCTGCGCCACGGTCGAGCGCTTCTGGCCGATGGCGACATAGATGCAATAGAGCTTGGCCTTTTCGTCGGTGCCGGCGTTGACGGCCTTCTGGTTGATGATGGTGTCGATCGCCACCGCGGTCTTGCCGGTCTGGCGGTCGCCGATGATCAGCTCGCGCTGGCCGCGGCCGATCGGGATCAGGGTGTCGATGGCCTTGAGGCCCGTCTGCACCGGCTCATGCACCGACTTGCGCGGGATGATGCCGGGCGCCTTCACGTCGACGCGGCGGCGCTCGGCGGCGCCGGTGATCTCGCCCTTGCCGTCGATGGGATTGCCCAGCGGGTCGACCACGCGGCCCAGGAGAGCCTTGCCCACCGGCACTTCCACGATGGCGCGGGTGCGCTTGACGGTGTCGCCTTCCTTGATGGTGCTGTCGTTGCCGAAAATCACGCAGCCGACATTGTCGGTCTCGAGATTGAGGGCCATACCCTTGATGCCGCCGGGAAACTCCACCATCTCGCCGGCCTGGACATTGTCGAGGCCGTGGACGCGGGCGATGCCGTCGCCGACGCTCAGCACTTCGCCGACTTCGCTAACCTGGGCCTCGGCGCCGAAATTCTGGATCTCGCGCTTGAGAATGGCGGAGATTTCGGCAGGTTGGATATCCATCTTGCGGTTCCTTCGTTCTATTCCGTTGTCTCACCGGTCAGGTGAGCGGGTCTAATTCTTCTGCCCTTCGCTTATGCTTCGGGCGTTCGTCGCTCAAAACGGTCCGCCGGACCGTTTTGTTTACTTCGTAAACCGCTCCTCACCCTTTCATGGCGCTGCGCAAGCCATCGAGCTTGGTGCGAAGAGAAGAGTCGATCATGCGCGAACCGACCTTGACGATCAGGCCGCCAAGAAGAGTCGGATCGACGCGGGAATGCAGACGCGGTTCCTTGCCCAGTCCGGCCTTGAGCATGGATCTGAGTTCGGCGACTTCGTCGTCGTTGAGATGCCGCGCAGAGGTGACTTCGGCTTCGGTCTCGCCGCGCGATTGGGCGACCAGATGCTCGTAAGCCGTGATGATCTGGGTCAGCACGAACAGGCGGCGCTTGCCCGCCAGCAACAGGATGAATTTTGTGGTGAGGGGATGGGCGCCCATCTTCTCCAGGATCGCCTTCAGCGCCTTGGCCTGGTCGGCGGCGCCGAACACCGGCGATCGCACCAGACGGGCCAGGTCTGGGCTTGAATCCAGGGCCCGGCGCAGGCTCGCCAGGTCGGTGCTGACCGCATCGACGGCCTTCTGGTCCTGGGCCAGTTCGAACACGGCATTGGCGTAACGTCCCGCCAGCCCGCCTTGCGCCTTTTCGCTCGCCACTTTGATCCTTCGCGGCCGAGGCGCGCGCTTTGCGCCGATCGGCCGATGGTGCTGGTTAAATCAATGAATTCATTATTGTTTTTCGCAGTCACGCGAGTCACCCCGCGCGCGCGGGTGCCAGTTAGCATGGGGTGTGACGGCGACGCAATAATGACGGCAACGCCATGCTGTCACAGGTATTTCAGGTCAAATCGGACGGAAGAACCGCGACAGGCGGAACTGGCTGAACCAGGAAGCGGGAGTGTGGGCATTCAGATAGTCGTAGGACCCCAGCATCACGTCCGCCCGAGCCACCAGATTTTCCGCCGGGATGAAGCCGACCCCGCCATCTTCCGGCGCCACCCGGCTGTCGCTGGAATTGTCGCGATTGTCGCCCATGGCGAAGATGTGGTTGGCCGGCACGACAAAGACCTGGGTGTCGTCCAGCACGCCGTCCCAGCGGGTCTTGAAGATGGTGTGTTTCACGCCGCCCGGCAGCGTCTCGGTGAATTTGTCGATCGGGTGGTGGTAACCGTCCGCTTCTTCGACTTTGCCGGTGCCGGCCGCTTCAAGCGGAACCAGCGTGCCGTTGATCGCCAGCCGGCCGTGTACCATCTGCACCCGGTCGCCGGGCAGGCCGATCACGCGCTTGATCAAGGTGGTACTGGGATCGCGGGGCAGGCGGAAGATCACCACATCGCCGCGCGCAGGCAACTTGCCGAACAGCCGGTTGTCGGAGGCTGGTCCCAGGCCGAAAGGCAGCGACCAACGGCTATAGCCATAGGCGAACTTTGTGCCCAGCAGAGTATCGCCGATCTGCAGGGTGGGCTCCATCGAACCGGAGGGAATATAAAAAGGCTGGGCGAGGGCGGTGGTGGCGCCAATCACCAGGAAAATGGTTATCAGGGGCTCGATGAGCCAGCCGGCCAGATGCCGGATGATGCTGTGCTTGGTCATGGGCGGCATTGTTGCGCGCTTTTGCGCCCTGACAAGTGCTTTTCGGGTTAATCCGCCACCCCGCGGGATCAACTTGACCTTGGAACCCTAAAGGCCGATATGGCCGCCTTTAAATCACCGCCGGTATCGCCATTTAAGGCCCATGATCGAGATTTCACAGGAATTCGGCTTTGACGCGGCTCACTATCTGGGCAATGGCGCGGCTGAGAACCGCCGCCTGCACGGCCATTCCTTTTATGCCGAGGTGATCCTTCGCGGTGAGCCGAACCCCGCCACCGGATTCCTGCGCGATTTCGGGGAAGTGGATGCAGCACTTAAAGCGATCCGCGAGGAATTGGACCACCGCTTGCTCAATGACATCGACGGGCTTGGCGTCCCCACCCTGGAGAATCTGGCGCGCTACATCTATGCGCGCGCAAAGGCCAAACTGCCGGAAGTGGTGCGGGTGAAATTGCGCCGGCCGTCTTATGGGCAGACGTGCGTTTACGAGGGATAGCGCGATGGCAAAAAAACTCCAGCTCGGCCGCGCCGTAAAGCTTCCCGCTTCGCCGGAAGAGGCTGTGCTGGACGCAGTGCCCAATCCTCATACCGGCAGCGATTATCTGGTGCGCTTCACGGCGCCGGAATTCACCACCCTCTGCCCCATCACCGGCCAGCCGGATTTCGCGCATTTCGTGATCGACTATGTCCCTGGACAGAAGATCGTCGAGTCCAAGTCGCTGAAGCTTTTCCTGCACAGCTTCCGCAACGCCAGCGGCTTCCATGAGGACACGACCGTCAAGATCGGCAAGCGCATCCAGCAGGCCATCAAGCCCAAATTCATCCGCGTTGCTGGCTACTGGTATCCGCGCGGCGGCATGCCGATCGACGTCTTCTGGCAATCGGGAAAATTGCCGTCCGGCGTGTGGGTGCCGGAGACCGGCGTGCCGCCCTACCGCGGACGCGGCTGAGAATTTCTCAGCCGAGGTGCTTCGGATACGCCCGGTTTCAGCCTGTATACATCCAAGCGCACGCTTCTGTCAGCGCGTTCATGAGGCTGGCCCTTAACCTTTGATATGCTAGCTTTCTGTTTCAGACTGGGAATACCCAGCTGAGTCGGGTTCCGGGGGGAATTCTGATGTCACAGCATGATCTGGTTCTGCTTGCCATTGCCGTCATCGTCATACTGGCGGTGGTGGTCGCCATCGCGCGTTTCCGGGTCCATCCCTTTCCGGCGCTGGTGGTCGGCTCCCTGGTGCTGGGTTTGTGGGCCGGCGCTTCCACCGACCAGGTTCTGAAAAGCTTCCGCATCGGTTTCGGCGATACGCTGGCCAATGTCGGCGTGCTGCTGGCGCTGGGCGCGATGTTCGGTGAACTGCTGGCCAGTTCCGGCGGCGCGGAACGGGTTTCTTCTTCCCTGCTGAAGATCGGCGGCCCGCGCGCCGTTCCCTGGACCATGTGCGCGGTGTCGATGATCCTGGGCCTGCCACTGTTCTTTGAAGCCGGCGTGGTGCTGATGATGCCCATCATCCTCAATGTGGGCAGGCGGCTCGCCGATGAGCCCGGTGGTCTGAAAGGCAATCCTTATCTGCTGGCGGGCCTGCCGGTGTTCGCAGGTCTTTCCGTGCTGCACGCCCTTGTACCGCCGCATCCCGGACCGATGGTGGCCATCGACGCTATGAAGGCCGATCTGGGCCAGACCCTGATCCTGGGCCTTCTGATGTCCATTCCCATCGCCGTGGTTGCCGGGCCGCTTTACACCTATTGGATCGCGCCGCGCGCCAGTGCGGCGCCGCCGGTGGACCTTGTGGGCCGCCTCACCCACCAGGATGAGCATTTCCGCGCCCCGGGACTTGCCACCACCATTCTCACCATCCTGTTTCCCATCTTCTTGATGCTGGGCAAGGCGGCGGCCGATCTGCTGCTGCCGGCGGGCCATCCCGCGCGCACCCTGTTCGAATTCGTCGGCAATCCGATTGTCGCGCTGTTGCTGGCGGTGATCCTGGGCTGTTTCACCTTCGGTTTTTTTATCGGCAAGGACACCCGCGCGGTGGGCAAGTTGCTGGGCGATGCCTTGCCGCCCATGTCGGCTATCATGCTGATCATTGGCGCCGGCGGTGCCTTGAAGCAGACCCTGATCGATGTGGGATTGGGTGCGGTGATCGCGCATGCCTCGCAGCTTGTGAATCTCAGTCCCTTGCTGCTGGCCTGGTTCACCGCCGTGATCCTGCGGCTGGCCACCGGTTCGGCGACGGTCGCGATCGTCACCGCCTCCGGCCTGATGGCGGCGACCGTCACCGTCAATCCCAACCTCAGTCCCGCGCTGATGGCTTTGTCGATCGGCTCGGGCTCGCTGTTCTTCTCCCACATCAACGATGCGGGCTTCTGGCTGGTGAAGGAATATATGGGCATGAACCTGCCCAATGTATTCAAGACCTGGTCGATAGTGGAGACCATCATTTCGGTGCTGGGGCTGGTCCTCTGCCTGGCCTTGTCGCTGGTGATGTAGCCGCCGGCTATCTGACCGGACAAACCTTCATCAAGGTGACGCGTTGCGCCGCCAGATCGCCAAAGGTGAAAGCATCCTCGCCGACCTGCTTGGCACCATATTCGAAGCGCGCTACCACATGATGGGCGCCCGCCAGAGCTTTCTGGATGCGATCGGTGTCATGGACCGTGACCACTTCGGTCGCCTCATCGCCAAAAGCATCGCCGACCATCACGACCGGCTTGGCATCGTCAATCGTCAGGCTGACGCCCGCCGGTCCTTCCGGCATCAGGTTACGGTGGGGCAGGAACATCACACGAAAACCATTCTCGGTGTCGCAATAAAGTGCCATGCGCGCCGGACCCTTGTCGGCATCGGCCCAGGCTTCCATCAGCACCCGGTCCATGAAGCGGTCGGGCTGGTGAGAAACTACCCAGTCCTGATGTGCCGGCGCGGCCAGTGCCGCGCTTGATGCCAGCATCAAGATTGCCAGGGAAAATCGTGTCATGGCGCAGTTCTAGCGCGATGCCGGGCAGGCGCAAAGGCTGCCGGACTGCAAAAGGCCAGACTACCGGATCGCCAGTTTCTTGAGGACCGGCAGCAGCGGCTTTTCGCTTTTCGCATAATCCTTCCAGGCCTTGCTCTTGGCGAGCAGGCCGGGCGCGGTCCGCACCGTGAAGCGTTTGGGGTCCAGGCCCTTTTTCACCGCGCTCCATTCCAGCGGCATGGAGACGGTGGCGCCGGGCCGGGCGCGCGGCGACAGCGGCGCCACCGCGGTGGACATGCGGTCGTTGCGCAGATAATCCAGGAATATCTTTCCGCGCCGCTTGGCCTTGGACATGTTGACCAGATATTTGTCCGGACTGTCGGCAGCCATGCGGGCGCAGATTTCCCGCGCGATGGCCTTGGCCTCAGGCCAGCCGATGGATTTGCCGGCATCGAACGGCGTCACCACATGCAGGCCCTTGCCGCCGGTGGTCTTGGCGAAGGGGACCAGGCCCAGATCTTCCAGCCGTTCCTTCAACTCTTTGGCCGCCGCGATCACATCCTCAAAATCCAGCCCTTCGGACGGATCGAGATCGAAGACAAAACGGCCGGGCACTTCCGGCTTGTCCGGCGCGCAATTCCAGGGGTGCAGTTCCAGCCCACCCGCCTGTGCCGCAGCGGCCAGGGCTTCCACCCGGTCGATCTGCAGATAGGGTTTGCGATCACCCGACACCTTCACCAGCGTGAACAGGTTGGATTGTCCGGCGCCGGCATGACGCTGGAAAAAGTGCTGCTCGCCTTCGATGCCGTCCGGCGCGCGCACCAGCGAGCAGGGCCGTCCCTTGATGTGCGGCAGCATCCAGTCGCCGATGCTTTCGAAATAGCGCGCCAGTTCCAGTTTGGTGACCGGTTTGCCATCGCCGGCGTCCGGCCACAGCGCCTTGTCCGGATGAGAAAGAGGAATGTTCATCACCACAATATTTTGGGTGGAAGCCTTTTTCGCCTTGGGTTCGGCCAGTCTGGTCTTCGCTGTCTTGGGGCTCATCGGTGTCTCCGCCTGTATCTCTCCGGCAGGCTTGTCGGCCCGCAGGCCCTTGAAGGCAGCCTGGCGCACATTCCCATCGCCGGTCCAGCCGGCGAATTCGATTTCCGCCACCAGCTCCGGTTTGAGCCAATGGAGGCCGGGTTCATGGCGGGGCGCGCCCTTGCCGGTAAAGGGCGAGGCAGTGGCCGCCATTTCCTTCAGCCGCGGCATCAACCGTTTCACCTTGTCGGCGGAATAGCCGGTGCCGACGCGGCCGACATAGACCAGATGATCGCCGCGATGCACCCCCACCAGCAGGGAGCGGAATTTGCCGTTGGTCGTGCTCCAGCCGCCCAAAATCACTTCATGGCCGGCGCGGCATTTGGCCTTGGTCCAGGTATCGCCGCGGCCCGAAGTGTAGGGCGCATCGCCGCGTTTGGAGACGATGCCTTCCAGGTTCATGCGACAGGCCGATTGCAGCACGGTGTCGCCGCTACTGGTAAAGTGATCGACAAAGCGAAGATGGCTGTCGGCTTTCGCTTTTTTGAGCAGGGCCTCCAGCCGCGCCTTGCGCTCCACAAGGGGCAGGGCGCGCAAGTCCTCGTCTTCAGAGAATAAAAAATCGAAGGCAAAGAAGATCAACGCATCCGACTTGCCGTCCGATAGCGCAGCCTGCAGCGCGGCAAAATCCGGCGCGCCATTGTGGTCCAGGGCGCAGACTTCGCCGTCGATGATGCAATCGGGCAGCTTCGCCGCCGCCTTGGCGGTTGCCGCAAACTTGTCCGTCCAGTCCAGGCCTTTGCGGGTGAGCAGCCCGGCTTTGCCGCCCTCTACCCGGAGCTGCATGCGATAGCCGTCGAATTTGATTTCATGTACCCAGTCCGGACCCGATGGCGGTTGGTCGACCAGCCGCGCAAGTTGGGGCTGGACGAAGGAGGGGAGCCGGGAGATTTTTTTCGCCCTCGACTTTATTTTCACAGGCACCGGCTCAGGCTCTTCGTCTTTGTCATCCTTTTTGCTTTTGGAATTCCAAATCGCATTCGCCTTAAACGCCCGCGCCCGCATGAAGGGCTTGGGGCTTTTGCCCTTGCCGGTCTCGATCGCCTCCATATCGCGGCCCGAAGCGACCGAGTGATCTTTTTTAAGGATTCCTTCGCCATTGCCGTCCTTCGCATACTGATCGCGATGCTTGATCAGCAGCCAGTTGGTGCGCTTGCCGCCGAACTTGTCGCCTTTCATGCGCACCAGCACCCAGCTTCCCTGCAGCTTGTCGCCATCCAAGGTGAATTTAAGATCGCCCTTGGCCAGCATCTTGTCGGGATCGCCTTCCGGCTCCCAGAAGCCCCGGTCCCACAGCATCACGGTGCCGCCGCCATACTGGCCTTTGGGGATGGTGCCTTCAAAATCGCCATAGTCGAGGGGATGGTCTTCCACCTCCACCGCCAGCCGTTTGTCGGCGGGGTTGAGCGAGGGCCCGCGTGTCACCGCCCAGGACCGGAAGGTGCCGTGCCATTCCAGCCGGAAGTCGTAGTGCAGGCGGGTGGCGGCATGTTTCTGGATCACAAAACGCAGACGCTTGGCCTTGCCGACGCGCCGCTTGCCGCTGGGCTCCGCCGTGACCGAAAAGTCCCGCATGGACTGGTATTTCTCCAGTCCCTTGGCCGGGGGTTTCCTGGTGCCTTGGCTTGTTTTCTTTGCTGTTTTCCTGCCCGCTTTGCCGGCAGTTCTGGTGGCGGATTTCTTCCTGGCGGCCATGTCACTCCTCACCTTGGAAACATAGTTCCGCCGGGGCGTTTCCGTTCCGACCTTCAAGGAAAAACAACATGGGCGCCCGCAAAAAGACCAAGGCCAAAAGCCATCATAAAGCCAGCCCCCACAAGGCTGCGACCCATGGCCATCACCGCCCGGCCAATTCCAACGAGCCGCGGCTGTCGTCCCGCCCCATGTGGCAGGGCAGCCTGCGCCTGTCCCTGGTTTCCTGTCCGGTGGCCCTGTACGGCGCCACCAGCCGCTCCGCCGACATTTCCTTCCATCTGCTCAATCCGGAAACCAACAACCGCATCCGCATGATCCCCACCGATCCCGATACCGGACCGGTGGAGCGCTCCGACTTGGTCAAGGGCTATGAGATTTCCAAGAACCATTATGTGGTTCTCAGCAATGATGAGCTTCAGGCGGTGAAGCTGGAAACCACCAAGACCATCGATATCGAGCGCTTTGTCGATGAGAAGGATATCGACCGGCTTTACTGGAACGATCCTTATTATCTGCTCCCCAACGATAAGAGCGGGGTGGAAGCCTATACCGTGATCCGCGAAGCGTTGGCGGAGACGGGGCGCATCGCGCTGGGCCGGGTGGTGATGCATACCCGCGAGCGGCTGGTGGCGCTGGAGCCGCGCGACAAGGGGATCATCGTCTATACGCTGAGAATGGGCGATGAGGTGGTGCAGCCCAAGGACGCCTTCGAGGATATTCCCAATGCCCGGCCCAACCACCAGATGATCGAGATCGCCCGCAAGATCATCGAACAGAAGGAGGGCCCGTTCGAGCCGGGCAAGTTCGAGGACCGTTACGAGAATGCGCTGCGCGACCTGATCCGCCGCAAGGAGAAAGGTGAGAAGCTGGTCACCGCCGAACCGGTGGAAGAGGACAATGTGATCGACCTGATGGAGGCTTTGAAGAAAAGCCTCAAGAGCAAGGGCCGCGCGGCTCCGGCCAAGGCACCGGCCGCCAAGCGCAAGGCCCGCTGATTTTTGTCGCAGCAGCTCGCGAAACCTGCCAGAAAATGGCGCCATGTGGGGAAAGAGCTGGGATGCGTTCCAGAGAACCACGCCCGCGCTGTTGCCGGGCGGCATGGCGGCATGGGTCCCGTTAGCCGTTTTGTTTAGTGCGGCGCCGCGGCGGATTTCACATCCAACACCAGTTGGTCGGTGCATTCCGACAAGTTGGCGGCGCCGCAGTTTTGCTGACTTTGGCCCAGCGAGTTGCCGTCGCGGGCGAAGACAGTGACGAAGCTGTAGAAGGTGCCGCTGACTCTCTTGTGATCGACATCGACCTTGTCGGGAACGGTCACAATAATGGCATGCGGTGTGGCGCGGGATGCAGGCTCGAGCGGCGGCTGGGCAAGAGCATCCGCGATCGCCTTGTTCAGAGGCGCGAACTCGCCGCCCTTGAGAGGCTGAAAGTAGACGGGGATTGTCTGGTCCTGTGCCCGGGCCATGGCGGGCAACAGAAGGAGGACGGACAGCGCAACAAATCGCATCATGGGACTCGCGGGACGCATGAGTCCATGATTTCACCGCTCTTGCGCGCCTTGTCCAGCGACAATTTTGTCATCTCGCCTTGACTGCCGATGATCTGCCGTCAGAGTCGGGAGACACAAAAACCATGGACCCGGGGGAAATTTGCAGAAGCTCATCATCCGCAAGATTCGCGCCCGGGCGGTGAATGTCCCGTTTGGCAAGCCGCATCCCACGGCGGGCGGTACCGTGACCTCGGCGCCGCTGGTGCTGATCGATCTGGAGACCGCCGAGGGCGTCACCGGGCGGACCTACCTCTTCTGCTACGCCGCTTTTGCGCTGGCGCCGGTGGTGCAGCTGGTGGAAAGCCTGGGCGCGCTGGTGGCGGGCGATGTGCTGTGCCCCCTGGACATCAACCGCAAGCTGATGGGGCGACTGAGACTGTTGGGACCGCAGGGGCTGACTGGCATGGCGGTGGCCGGCATCGACATGGCGGCCTGGGATGCGCTGGCCGTGGCGCAAGACATGCCATTGGCGAGGCTGTTGGGTGGTGCTCCGGTATCGGTGCCGGCCTATCACAGCTGCGGCATGGGAGGCGTGGCCGGCGCTGCCGAAGATGCGGAAGAGACGGCGCGGTTGGGTTTTGGCGCCATCAAGTTCAAGATCGGTTATGGCGAGGTGCGCGACGACATCGCCGTGATCGCGGCGGCACGCAAGGCAAGCGGCAAGCTTCAGATTCTGGTGGACTACAATCAATCCCTGGATGTCACGGGGGCAATCGCACGGGCGCAGGTATTGGACGGCGAGGGTCTGGTGTGGATCGAAGAGCCCACCACCGCGGATGATTATGCCGGCCATGCGAAAATCGCCGCCGCGGCCGCGACACCCATCCAGATCGGCGAGAATATGTGGGGTCCCACCGACTTCGAGAAAGCCATTGCGGCGGGCGCGTCCGACCACATCATGCTGGATGTGATGAAGATCGGCGGCGTCACCGGGTGGATGAAAGCGGCGGCGCTGGCGGAGGTGCATGGCCTGCGCGTCTCCAGCCATCTGTTTCCGGAAATCAGCGCCCAGCTTCTCTCGGTCACGCGCACGGCGCATTATCTGGAATATCAAGACTGGGTGGCGCCGGTGCTGGCCTCACCGCTGCAGATCAAGGACGGCATGACGGTGGCGGGCAGCGCGCCGGGCGCCGGCATCGCCTGGAACGAGGAAAATATCGCGCGCTGGCTATGCTGAAGGTTCGCGACGGCAGACGGCGCTTTTGACAGCCTACCGCACTGGTTTGGTTTTGCGCGGGTCGGTGATCAGCAGCATCAGCTGGAGTTTGAGGGAACGGCCGGACAGGACTTGTGCGACATTCGCATAACCTTCTTTGGCCAGCGCGCGCCTCAGATCGCCGATGTTGGTAACCGCACCGCTCTTGGCGATTTCAAAGGCCCGTTCCACTATGCCTGCGCGCGGTTCCACAAATATCCTCAAGAAATTTCCGGTTCAGGAAAGGCCAAAAAGTCTGGTCCGCTCCCGTAGATTCGCAGTGGCGGCAGGACCTTCCAACATCCTGGCCAATTTTCTGGCCAACATTATGGCCCATGACTGCTAGGGCGACAAAGGATTATTGACGTCTCAGCCGCAATGTTTGCCGCGTCTCCCGAGGTTGGGCGGTATCCACGCTATCATTGCGGTCACGCAATATCGCGTCACGCAGCGCCTGGGGATCGACGGTCAGATACTCGGTAACGCCGGCGGTCGCGATTTGCAGGATGACCGCGGTCTGGCGCCAGACCTCGGTGGTAAGCGTATCCAGTCTTTCTTCTTCCAGATCGACTTTATAGGACCCCGCCGGTGCGGCAGCGTCCATGCCCTCAAGCCGGAAAGGCCGCTGGAAGCTCACGGTCGAATGGCTGGTGCGTGTCATCATGGCTTACCTCCTTCAGGCAAGGCAGCAGCCGGACGGCATGACTGCCGCCCGGCTGCGCCCGGCGCAGCATTTACCCAAATCACACAAACGCGATGCCGTGTGCACCAGCAGGTGTGAGGGCACTCAGCCGCACCAGAAGTCGCGACGGAAGCACACGCGCCCAGCTGATTTTAGCGAGGAGCGAAGTGCGCCGCGCCGTCTCATTTCTATTCGGCGGCTGCGTCGTTCCGCGGCATGTTGGGATATTTCTCTGGATGACCGGTATGTGCCACCCGCCTTCAAGATGGGGAGTGATGCCTGGATTACAACCAGCGCCGACAACTATATTCGCGAACAGCGCCACCGGGCACACAAGCGGTGAAAAGAGCGGTGAGGATTGCCACCGGCGCCATTCACCGCCTATCCGCACATTCCTGCCCCGCTAGCGAATGCGATCGGTGTCGATGGCGGTCTTGGCCACATGGACGGCGCGGTCCAGGCTGGCGCAACTGGCCGTCCTCCATCCTTCTGAGACATGGCCATCATGTTCGATCATAGCGCCCTCGCGTGTGACGCGGGAGGTGAAGCGGCCGGCTTCTTCGGTGGTGGTGATGATATATTCCAGATATTCAGTGCGTGTTTCCGCGCTCATTCAGCTTCCTTGCTCGCGGATCTTCCAGACCCAGATACGCCACGCCGCGCTGGGGGACTGGCATCGGCATAGCACCGTTCTGCCTCGCTGGCGAATCTGGACGCGTACCGGAACCGAGTGGCGATAGTCCTGACAAAAAACGCCGCAGGCCGAAGACGGCTTTGCGGTGGCCGGTAACGAAGTAAGCCGTGCTAAGGCCTGGTGCTGGCGGTCTGTTCGAAGCCGGGCCTGACAAGACAAGCAATACCCGCCGTCTTGATCTGGTCACACAAAGCCATCGCGGATTTCCGGTCTGGTCCACTCGCGGCCAGCAACCGGTACCACATCCCCTTGGGGCCCAGGTCTGCCTGTTCCACCCGATGCGACAGCGAAGCCAGGGCCGGATTTTTCCGGGCCTGCTCCCATTGCGCTTCGGCTGCCGCCGCGGTCTTGAAGGCGCCCAGCTGGACATAAGTGGCGTTGGCTGACGCCACCGGCGTTTGCGGCCTGACGGCTGGTTCGGCGCGCGCAGGTGGGTTCGCGCTGACAGGCGGGACAGCGGGAGTTTTGACGGCACGCTTGCCGCCCAGGGATGCCAGGCGTTCCTTGGCTTGAGAGAGCCCGCCACGGGCCGCCGATATGTAAAGCTCGGTCGCCTTGTTCAAATCCTTGGGCACCGCGTTGCCGTCCTCATACAGGCGGCCCAGCAGGAACTGACCCAGCGGATGTCCGCCGGCGGCTGCTGATTGCAGCAACGGCAACGCGCGTTTGGGGCTTGCCACCCCGGCTTCGCCATTCAGATACATCTCGGCCAGATCGACTTGCGCATTGGACATGCCGGTGGCGGCGGCCGTCCGCAAAATGTCTTCGGCTTTTTGCGGATCCTTGGTGACGCCTTGGCCCTTGCGCAGCATCAGGGCGACATTACGCCTTGCGGCCAGATCCTGGTCCTTGATCTGCCACCAGATCTTGAACGCATCCTGATACTGGTTTGCGTCATAGGCTTTGAGGCCGTGATCGAATTGGACGGCAAGCTCGGGCCCCGTCAAAGCGCGCGCATTACCGGCGATGACCATCCAGACAAGGACGAAAAACCAACCAGCCCTTTGACGCACGAAAGCCGAACTCCTCTGCCGGGAAAGCGCAAAAATCCGGGGACGGACGTTGAAAATACGGGAGTGACAACACACTCCTGGAAGGCCCCCGGAAGAGACGGTGGCGAAAAGGCCGGTTGCCGTCCAGTCCCTGGTCCGCGGCCGGCCCCGGACATGACGCGAAGGAAGGCTCTCGCGGGGTCTAAATCCTTCTAATATTTTGAAAAACATAATGCCGTGCAGAACCCGCACCCAACCAGGGCCATGCCACCGGCCGGCCGGTTGGCGGCCACAGACGGCCGGGCGGCGGGCCGGAGCGGAGACTCAGTCCCGCTGGCCGGGCCTTTTGTCCGGGCGGGTATGCCCCAAATGATCAGTAGCCGGACGAAGTTGGAAATTTCCGGCTCCCGAAAGTGATGCTTCACACCGGCGCCGATTTCGGCAATGCCGCTCGCCATAAAAGTAAACACACTGCTTCGGCGCGTTAACAGATTCCGTTTTCGACTCGATGCGACTTTGATTTCGGGAGTCACGCATCGTGCAACATGAAAAGCTGACATAAGCAACAAAGGTAGTATTCAGAGGAACTCTGTTAACTGTATTTACAAATTCGCGCCGTTAACGAACTAAACTGCTGTTCGCAAAAATGATTTCCACTGGCTCAGGTCTTGCTTTGCTGATCGCCGACAACAGACGGAGGAGGCAATCATGAAAGCTTTTGGACTGGCCGCTCTCTTGATCCTGGGCAGCGCCGCAGCGGCGAATGCGGGGATTGTTCAGATCACAAACGCATCACAACTGGGGTCCTTTGACACGGTCGATTGGGGAATCTTCGGTCCCGTGCCCAGCAGCGTTTCCACCTTCGCCCAGGCGCCCGCGGGACCGTTGATGGTGCACATCAACACCGCGGCGGGCACGCTCAATCTCGAACCCGGTACCGCTGTCGGCGGCTTCCTCAGCACGGACACTTTGCTGAGCCAGGTGCCCGGCAATCTCAGCGATCCGGTGCTGGTGGGCTTTTCCTCGCCTGTACAGGGCGTAGGCACCCAGATCGAAAGCCTGCTGGCCGGGGACTTCACCGGTTTCATGGATCTCTACGATTCCGGCAACAATCTGCTGGGTGAGGTCTCGGTGACCGGCACCACGACCACCGACCATGACGGCAGCGCACCCTTCATCGGCGCGATCTCGACCGCCGCCGACATCGATCATGTGATTTTCTCGGTCTATAACGGCAATCCGCAGTTTCCACATGCCGGCGATGTGGCGATCAACGCCCTGGACTTTGTGCCGGTGCCGGAGCCCGTGACCATGTCGCTGTTCGGCGCCGGCTTGCTCGGCGCCTTCGCGGCACGGCGTCGCCGCGGTGCGAAGTCCTAACGGGTTAAAGATGCCGTGACAGGAAGCCCAGATGAAGTGCGCGCACTTCATCTGGCTTCTCGTCCATGGGGAAATGGCCGGCATCCAGGATATGGGTTTCGCAATTGGGATTGTCCCGTCCGAAACCCTGCGCGCCTTCGACCATGAAAGACAGGTCGTAACGCCCCCATACCACCTGCATGGGCGGTTTGGTCTGCCGCAGCCAGGCCTGCCATTTGGGGTATGACGCCACATTGTTGCGATAGTCGTAAAACAGCGTGGTGTGGATATCGCCCATGCCGGGCCGGTTCAGCATGGCAAATTCGTCGTTCCAGCTATTGGGGTTATAGAGCTCGACATTGGGTGTCTTTCCGACATGGCGCGTGCGGGCCGCGTCGAAGGACAACAGGTTCTTCTTGAGGATTTCGCGGTTCGGCTCCGGATCTTTCCAGAACGCCTTGCGCGCGTCCCAGGTGGGGCCCAGCGCCACGTCATAGGCGGCCGCGTTCTGCGCGACGATCGCCCGGATGGCGGGCGTGTCGGCCATCGCCATGCGGAAGCCGATGGGCCCGCCATAATCCTGCATCACGATGGTGTAGCGCCGGATGCCGAGCTCTCTCACCAGTTCGCTCATCACGGCGGCGATGTGGTCGAAGGTGTAGTTGAACTTGTCCGGCGGCGGCGCATCGCTCAAGCCAAATCCCGGATAGTCGGGCGCGATGACGTGATAGCGGGAGGCGAGGGCAGGGACCAGCCGGTCCCACATGCGCGAGGTCGAGGGAAAACCGTGCAGCAGCACCAGATGCGAACCCGCAGGGTCGCCGGCTTCCTGATAATGGATGCCCACACCTTCGATGGTGGCGCGCTTGAAGCGGATGCCGTCGTAGCGCGTCACGGTTGGAGCATGGTTGGCCATGGCCGTTTGATCCTCCCATCCGACAAGGGCGGCCGCCGATGCCATCACAGCCGCCGTCCTGCGCGTTACACTGACCATCTGTCACCCCTGTCCGCAAACCATTTCGAGCCTTAACAAGACTCTGCCGGCTTGCCGGATATTCCCTTGATCAATGGACGCATGGGAACGGCATTGTGGGATTCTGCCAGAGCCGGTGCTGTCCTGATGCCCAAAAACTGTGGCTTGCCTCCGGTTGCCGCCACAGGCCAGTATTGCGTTTACGGGGTGGGTTGTTGGATGGCTATTGATAGCGTCGTGCCGCGATCGGCCGGCCAGGATTTAGCCTGGCGGGCACTGACCCGGCATCGTGATATCCAGTTCAGTTTTCCCGACTCTCCAACCGCCAATCCACCGCCGTTATGGCTGCGGCGTTTGTTGGACTTTTTGCAGCGCCACAGCGATTGGCTGGGATATGCCGGTTGGGCCCTGTTGGCGGCCGGTGTCCTGGTGCTGGGATTTTTTCTGGTACGCCATCTTCTCAGAAAGGGTTGGGCTCAAGCCGAGATTCCGCCTTCGCGCTTCATGCCTGCGTGGCAACCGGATGCGGCCCAGGCGCGGTTGTTGCTGCGCGATGCCGATGCATTGGCCGCCGAGGGCCGCTTTGCCGATGCAGCCCATCTGCTTTTGCTGGTCTGCATTCAGGAACTCGGTGAGCGCCGCCCAGGCTCGGTGTTGCCAGCGCTTACCAGCCGCGAGATTGCCCATCTTGACGCCTTGTCACCCAAGGCGCGCCACGTGTTCTCGTTTATCGCGCTGGTGGTGGAGCGTTGCCTGTTCGGTGCCCGCCTCTTGGCGGCGGAAGACTTCGCCCAGGTGCGCGCCGCCTTCGAGCAGTTTACCGTTTCCGACACCTGGAAGGCTGCCGCATGAACGACAGTTTCATGAGCGGCCGGCTCGCGGGTTTTCTGGTCCTGGTCAGTGCCGTGTCCCTGCTGGGATTGTTGCTGCTGTTCGCTTATGCGCCTTATCTGCGCAGCGATGACAGCAACGACACCGATGTGGCCTCACGCTCGGCGGTCGGCTTTGCCGGACTGAGGGAACTGCTTTCGCTGTCGGGGATACCCAGCGAAATCGATCGCGGTCCTTTGGTACGCGGCAACTCCCGCCCCAGCCTTGTGATCCTGACGCCGGCCGATACGACCAGTGCCGCCGATGTCACCGCCTACGAATATTCGGCGCCTACGCTGATCGTCCTGCCCAAATGGACCACTGCGACCCTCTTGGAAAAACCGCAATGGGTCAGCAAGAGCGGGATGCTGAACAACCCTCAAGTTGCCCGGCTGGTGGCGGGCGTGGCGCGGGGTGCAACTCTCGCCAACAAGACCGGCAGCGCCCGCAATGTCGAGACCATGCTGGGACCGGCGGCGCCGCCTGGCCTTGCGCCAATTGTCCTCAAACATATCGAGGAGCTCCGCTCCATCGGGGGTACCCGCACGGTCCTGACCGCGCGAGACAATGGTCCCATTCTCGGTATGGTTCGCCATCAAGGCCAACCCATCTATATCCTCTCCGAACCGGATCTGATGAACAATCAGGGCCTGGCCGACGCTGATACCGCGCGTGCCGCTCTGGCGGTCATCGCGCAGTTGCGCCGGGGAGAAGGGCCGGTGCGCTTCGATGTGACGCTCAACGGCCTGGGCCGCGATCCCGGCCTGCTGCACGCCGTCTTCGAACCGCCTTTGCTGGGGGCCACGGTTTGCGCCTTGCTGGCGGCGCTGCTGATCGGCCTGCATGCCGCCAGCCGTTTCGGTTCGCCGCAGCGCGCGGGCCGCGTCTTCGCCCGGGGCAAGACGGTGCTGGCGGTCAACACGGCCGAACTGCTGCGGATCATGGGCCGCGAAGGCGCGATGGCGGTGCGTTATGTGCATGCCGCGCGCGAATTGGTGCTGATGCGGCTTGGAGCACGCCGGCACGCCGCGCCCGAACAGGACGAACTGCTGGCCATTCTGGAACGCCAGAACGGCTTGGATATCCGATATGGCGCGCTGGCCGCAGAAGCCGGCGAAGCACAAAGCGGTGCCGCCCTGCTGCGGATCGCACAGAGAGCCTATTTTTGGAGGAGGGGAATCACCCGTGGATATTGATGCCATAAAACAGTTGGGCGACGGCATCCGCGCCCAAGTCGGCAAAGTCATCATCGGCCAGGCCGAGACCGTGCAGTTGATGCTGGTGGCGCTTTTTTCCGGCGGCCATGTTCTGCTGGAAGGCCCTCCGGGCATCGGCAAGACCTTGCTGGCGCAGTGCTTCGCCCGCTGCCTGGAATTGGATTTCGGGCGCATTCAATTCACGCCCGACCTGATGCCGGGCGACATTATCGGCGTCAACCTGTTCAACTTCCAGACCGGCAGTTTCGCGGTGACGCGCGGCCCGATCTTCTGCGAGCTGCTGCTGGCGGATGAGATCAACCGCACCCCGCCCAAGACCCAGGCCGCCCTGCTGGAGGCGATGCAGGAGCACCGCATCACCCTGGACGGAAAGCCCCACGCGCTGAGCGAACAATTCATGGTGGTGGCGACCGAGAACCCCATCGAGCAGCAGGGCACTTATCCTCTGCCCGAGGCGCAGCTCGACCGCTTCCTGTTCAAGCATGTCCTGGCCTATCCCAGCGAGGAGGAAGAACGCGGCATCGTCGCCGCCACCGGCGCCAGCGTTCGCATGCCCGATCCCGGAAAGCAGGGGGTCGAGCCCGTGATTTCGCGCGAGGATCTCAAATCCGCCATCGCCGCGGTGGGGCGCGCCAGGCTGACCGATCCCGTGGTGGATTATATCGTGCGCATCGTTCGCGCCACGCGTGCCGTGGCCGCCATATCCCACGGCGCTTCCCCGCGCGCAGCCGCGATGCTGGCAACGGCGGCCCGTGCCAATGCCGCGCTGGACGGACGCGACTATGTCATTCCCGATGACGTCAAGCAGCTTGTTCTGCCGGCCCTGCGTCACCGGGTGATCCTGTCGCCGGCGGCCGAGATCGATGGCCGCAAGGTGGACGAAGTGTTGGCGGAGATCGTCGCCCGCACCGAGGTACCGCGTTGACATCGGTCTATCCATCGCGCCGCGCGGTGTTCGCCGTGGCGCTGGGGATCCCGCTGTCGCTGGCGGCGGCGCTTGCCGCGCCCGGCCTGTGGGCGGCCGGTGTGGCATGGTCGGTGCTGGCTGTGCTGCTGATGGCCTTGGATTGGCTGTTGGGCGCCAGTGCCCGACGCCTGAGCGTGAATGCGGACCTGCCCGATATGCTGGGGGTTGGACGGACCGGCGCGGCCAACTTCGCGCTGAGCTTCATCGGCAGGACGCCCGCCATCCTGGAGGCGGATCTGGAGGGCAATGAACGCTTTTCTATCTCCCCAACCCGCCAGATGCTCGCGAGGGAAGGAGATCGCGTGGCGGCCGCCTTTCAACTCACACCGCTGCGCCGTGGCGAAGGACGGCTGGAAACCTTGTGGCTGCGCTGGACCGGTCCCTTGGGATTGACCTGGATTCAACACGCCCACCCTTTGGCGCGTGCGGTGCCCGTGGTGCCCGACGTGCAAAGTGTGCGCGAAGAGGCGATGCGCCTGTTTCAGCGCGACAACAATGCCGGGCTGCAGCTCCAGCTTGAGCGCGGGCGCGGGACGGAGTTCCATGCCCTGCGCGATTTCCAACTGGGGCACGATCCGCGTCAGCTCGACTGGAAGCAATCGGCCCGCCACAACCGTCTGATCGTCAAGGAATTCCGCGTCGAGCAGAACCAGCATATCGTGGCGGCGCTGGATACCGGACGGCTGATGAGCGAACCGCTGCAGGGCCAGCCGCGCCTGGACCGCGCGCTGCAGGCGATCCTGCTGCTGGCCTTTGTCGGCCTGAAGCTGGGAGACCGGATGGGGCTTTACGCCTTTGACAGCCGCCCGCGCCTGCGCAGCGGCAGCGTCTCGGGTGTGCGTGCGTTTCCCGCCCTGCAACGGCTGGCGGCGACACTGGATTATTCCGATCAGGAAACCAATTTCACCCTGGGCCTGACCCAGTTGGCGGGGGACCTGGAGCATCGCTCCGTCATCGTGCTGTTCAGCGATTTTTCCGACACCACAAGCGCCGAGCTGATGCTGGAGAATGTCGGCCATCTCCTCAAGCGCCATACCGTGCTTTTCGTGGTTTTCCGCGACGAAGAATTGGAAGCCATGCGCCGCGCCGAGCCGCAGACGCCGCGCGATGTCAGTTGCGCGGTGATCGCCGATCTGCTGCTCAAGGAACGCGAGGTGGTGATGGCGCGGTTGCGACAGCTTGGCGTGCAAGTGGTGGATACCCCGGCCGAGCACGTCAATGCGGGGCTGATAAGCGCCTATCTGGCGTTGAAGCAACGTATCAGGCTGCAGCCATGAGCGAGCTTGTTCTCAAAAGCCAGCGCTTCCGCCGTGAACGGGAAGCGGATTGGAAAAGGCTCGAAAGCCTGTTGGGCCTTTTGGAGGCGGGGAAACGCAACCAGCTCAGCGACGATGACGTCATCGCCTTGCCGCTATTGTACCGGGCAACCCTGTCGTCGCTGTCCGTGGCGCGCAGCATCTCGCTGGACCGCAATCTGGTGGATTATCTGGAAAGCCTGTCCACCCGGGCCTATTTCTTCGTGTATGGCACTCGCACCACCTTGGGCGAGCGGATATCCAGCTTCTTCCTGCGCGATTGGCCTGGTGCCGTCCGCACCTTGTGGCGCGAAACCGTGATCGCGGCCGGCCTTGGCGCGATGGGTGCGCTCGTGGCCTTTGTCGTCACCTTGCGCAATCCGGCCTATTTCTATGTTTTTGTGGATCGTGCTTTGGCCGGCGGGCGCGGTCCCCGCGCTTCGACCGCCGAACTGGGCCGCACCATCTTCGGTCATCAGGGCGACAAGGCCTTGGGCTTTTTCGCCAGTTTCCTGTTCACGCACAATGCGCAGATAGCACTGCTTGCCTTTGCCCTTGGCTTCGCGTGCTGCCTGCCGACCGCTTTCCTGATGTTCTATAACGGGCTGATGCTGGGCGCCTTCCTTGCCCTTTTCTACAGTCATGGCCTTGGTGTCCCCTTCGGCGGCTGGATGCTGATCCACGGCGTCACCGAGTTGTTCGCCATCACCCTGGCAGGCGCCGCGGGCTTTCGCATCGGCTGGGCCCTGGCTTTTCCCGGAAGCAAATCGCGGCTTGCCGCGGCAGCGGATGCCGGACGTCTGGCCGGTACCCTGATGGCGGGCGTGGTGCTGATGCTGGCTGTCGCCGGCTTGCTGGAGGGGTATGGCCGGCAACTGGTTACCAATACGGCCCTGCGCTATGTCATTGCGCTCGCGACGGCCCTGGCCTGGGCCGGCTATTTCTACGCGCCTTATTTCCGAGCCTTGGGGCGCCGGCCATGAAAGCGCCCAAGTCGCTGACCCGCGAACTCGTCACACCGGAAGGGATCGATCTTCGTCTCGTTCTGGCGGATGGCGGCGAGCGGCTCGGTGCCTTCCTGCTGGACGTGGTCTTCATCCTGATTGCCCTGATAGGCCTGACCTTGGGCACCATCGGCCTGGCGTTCCTCTTCTCGTTCCGCTCGGCCGATGTGCTGGGCGTGATCTGGATTCTGGGCTTTTTTGCCTTGCGCAACTTCTACTTCATCGCCTTCGAGCTGACGCCCCGCGCCGCCACGCCGGGAAAGCGCATCGTCGGAATCCGGGTGGCGACGCGCGACGGCTCGCCCCTGACCGCCAACGCCATTTTTGCGCGCAACGCCATGCGCGAGCTGGAAATCTTCCTGCCCCTGTTGTTCATGATCGCAAAGACCAGCGACATCGACGCCTGGATCGGCATTGTCGGCATGATCTGGTGCGGCGTCTTTGTGTTCTTTCCGCTGTTCAATCGCGACCGGCTGCGGGTGGGCGACCTGGTCGCCGGCACCTGGGTGGTGGTGGCGCCGCGGCGCGTGCTGAGCCCCGATCTTGCTGCGCCGGAATCCAAGCTGGTGTTCAATGAAGCGGCGCTGGATGCCTATGGCATCAAGGAACTCAATATCCTGGAAGACGTGCTGCGGCGGGGGGATGAGGAAACCATGCGGATCGTTGCCGCCCGCATCCGCAAGAAGATCGCGTTCGACCATCCGGTGGCGGAAGCGGAATTCCTCTCCGCCTATTACATCGCCTTGCGTGGCCGGCTGGAAAACCGGCTGCTGTTCGGCCGTCGCCGGCGGGACAAGTATGAGAAGGTCTAGTCGAAGGCCGCCGCCATCTGCTGGGCGCCGATGCCTTCCTTGACCAGGCGCAACTCGTAATAAAGGCAAGCCCATAAGGTTGCCGCCAGCGTATAGGCCACGACATGCTCGAGCCATTCCATCACAGTGAAGGCAATCGTGATCTGACCTAGTTGAGGTCTAAGAATGGAAACGCCCATCAACGGGCGAACGGCCAGAGCCGTTCCCAGCGCAAATGTCAGATACATCAAAATTAACAAAAACACGGCGCCCCGATGGTCTTTTGTCAGACTGCGGCTGCGGCTGAAGCTCTCTATGATACCCGTATTTTCGATAGCGCGCGCGGGGACCACCACGATCCACATGCACATCAGAATCAGACCAGGCACCAACAGCAGAATGATCCCTAGCAAGGAACCCAGAAGGTGCAGAATGCCGATCAGCATGAGCGGAAAAAAGGATCGCCGTGCCACCGACAGACAGGACATGAAGTTGGGCCGTTCGCCACCGAAATGAGCGACCACGAGCTGTGTCACCGAAGCCAGCAGTAGGTAACTTGCCATCACGTAGGCGAGCACCTTCAGGATCGCTGTAACTGCATAACGCCCTTCGGCGCCCGAGAGCATTTGGTTCAGCGCATCCATGCCGGCCACTTCCGGCAAAAACAGCGTAAAAAGGCCCAAGGCCAGCATGGGTGACATCAGAACAACCGCCAATTGCGTGACGACACCGGGATTGGCGATCAAAACATCAAGCAGGCGGCTGATGACCCGTCCGATACGAAAGTCTTCGGCCGGTTGGAAAACTCTCTCCATGCCTCTTCCTTGCCGCACATCCTTTGGCGCAAGCCTCCTAGTCGAAGGCCGCTGCCATCTGCTGCGCGCCGATACCTTCCTTGACCAGGCGCAGTTCGTAGTAGACCGAGGCCACCCCAACCGCGGTGATGGCCGCCAAAACCACGCGTTCAGCCCAATCCACCACAAGGTACACGGCATTGAACTCCGTGAGAGTTTTCGCAAGCATCGAAACGCCGAACAGCGGACGCGTTGCAAATCCGATGGCAATCGCGATGACCAGGTACATCAGGACCAGCAGAAAAATCTTGCCCCGATATCCCTTGGTCAGGGCCCGGCTGCGTCCGAAGGTTTCGGTTATGCCGGTATTTTCCACCATCCGCACCGGCACGACCACCGACCACATCAAGGCCAGGATGATGCCCGGCACAAGCAACAGCATCATTCCGGCCATGATGGCAAGTCCGCTCAGAATCGCGATGACGATCAGCGGAACAAGCAATTTCAGCGCGCTGGAGAAGCTTTGGCCCAGACCGGGCCGCTCGTCATTCAGATAGGTGATGGTACCCTGAACCAGCGCGGCCTGGAGAATGAAACTGAGTATGATGTAAACCAGCGATTGCAGCGCTATGAGCCGGAAAAACGCCGACGCGCCGCCCGCGGCCAATGCGCCAGCCGGGGTCAATCCGCTGCTGGTCAGATGGGAGGTTGTGTAAAGCGTCAACAGCAGGTTGGGTATCGTCAGCAGTGCCGCCAGCGGCAGGAAGACACCCAGATTGGCGAACAGTGCGTTGAACAGGCGGCTCACAACCCGCCCGATGCGAAAATCCTCCGCCGTATCGAGTACCGCCATGGCCCGCCCCTTATTTCCCCGCGACATCTTTGGCGTTGCCGTTGTCGGAAGCAAGATCGCGGCAATTGACGATTTGTCAGTCAATCTAGCCTGAGGTAGGGGCCGGGTGGCATCCGACGCCCGACCCTACATTATGAGGCTAATATCTCTCCCCACAAATGGCAGAGCCCTATCGAAAGCACGAACAACGTTACTTTCGGGGTCGCGATAATAAGAAGTCTCAACGGAAAGGAATCCATCAAATTCCCAAGAGACCTCCATGCCAGGAACGTAGCTTGTTTTTAGAGTCGGAAACACTTTGATCGACGTTTCTTTGCCGCCCGGCAAGACATCGGCAATTTTTATGCCGTTGAAGGGACGCAAGTGCTGCAGGCTATGATCAGCATACAGCGGGATATCCGTTGCAACTACGACATGCCTTTCGGCGGGCCAATCAATTAACGTTGCAAGTATCTTCCTACCAGACTCTAATGCTCGTTCCATTTCGCTCGAACTCGGTTGGACGTCACCGTGAACAATAGCGTTCCGAATTCGATTGAAGAGTTCCACTGAGCCAATTAGATCTTGCATGAGCCCATATTTTGTAAGCTCCTTGAAGCCTTGGCTGATTGGTATATTGCTGCGAGAATTCAAAGTACCCAGGCGCGCCAACGCTCTTCTCAATTCTCGCTCTATCTGTCGTCCTAGAAAGATAAGCGTCGTTTGAGAAGCAGAGGCCGCACTCTCCGCGATGAGGTCGGCGTATCTTACATGCTTATTCCCGCTTGCTTTGACTGCAAACATATCAAGCATAAGGTCGCTGATCTCGTCGTCCTTCTTATTTCTCAACAACCACGCAGCCCACTTCCGGTTGGTGTCTATAGCCTGAGCCTTTGAAGAACCCTCTAAATTTGGTTCGGTGGAATTATCCGCAGGAATGTTTTGCGAGGTCTTTGATGTTTGAGGCTGAAATTTGTCATCGAATGTTGCTGCCGTAGTCGTTGCTGGATTTATCTCGGTTGCCTCATACGCACCCGGCGCGGGCTCCGCCGGGGGGGCCTCTGGAGGATTTGTCTCCGCTACAGTCTCCGCAACGGTATCGGCTTTTTCTTTCAGGCCCTCAGTTTTCGTTTCAAGTTTCTTGAGGTCGTCTTCAAATTCCACTTCCTGCCCAAAAATCTTCCCTTTTTTTAATTTTCTGAGGAGGTTCTTTAACTCCTCACGAAAAATAATGAGTACCGTTACCGCAATGATCACCCACCCTAGGTGGGCGAGCGCCTCAACTAGCGATGTAGCGTCGCTCAGAAAACTGTGCGTCTCATCCTTCGTTGCAGATGGCTGTAAAACCACCGGGACATACACAGGGGGCGCAGCAACAGGCTGTGCGATCGCCGGCGCCTTTACAGGTGCTGCTGCAACGACAGGCGATGCTGGTACGGCCATTTGCCCCTCCTTCAACCCGTCCCTTGGGTTTACACTCGACTCTTGGCAAGCACATCCGCAAGTTCCGCGAGGGATCGGATTGGGCGACGATTCCTAATTGCAGGAGTAGAGGGCAACGAAAAGCTATGGGCGGCTTTCCTAGCGAGTCCAGGCGAGCCACTTCGATCCTTGCCCGAAGCCTTGCCCAATTCGGCCGTTCCACGTTCGGACGCGGCGGTGAACAGGCTCTAACCTACTGGAAAAGAATGGCTCCCCGGGCAAGATTCGAACTTGCGGCCAACCGGTTAACAGCCGATTGCTCTACCACTGAGCTACCGAGGAACGCAGCAGGACGCGGGTATTAGCGCGTCCGGAGTGCCAAACCAAGCGGGAAATGCGCAAAGCCTTTGGGGCGCTAATCCCCCATGCCCCAAAAGAAAAATGAGGCCGGGAGTGATCCCGGCCCCAAGGCGTTGGGTAATGGTGGGGTGTCTTCAAGGAAGACGCGGGAACTATGCTGCCAAGACAGTTAACAAGGCCTTAACCCTGAGGGGTGGGAGGCCAAAAAAGTTCCATCGGCGGTCAGAAACCAGGCATTCCCGCAAAAAAGGGCCCGGAAAGCTATGACAGGCCGCGCCGTCTTGGGTTAAACCCGCGTAATGCAGACCGTCTCACGGCTTTCGACGGCTCAGCGCGAATCCCTTGCCCGCCAGGACACGCCCTTCCTGTCGGCTGGGCTCGTCCTTGGCAATGCGCGCTCCTTCGAGGCCCATTTGCGGCAGGCCGCCAAGCTGATGCGCGACCGCCAGACTTCGGCTTCGCCCTGTGTGCGCCTGGTCCGCCATGTCTGCGATCTGTTCGACCGCAGCGTCCCCGAATCGGCGCGGACCAAGATCGCCTGTGCCAGCGGTTGTGCCTTCTGCTGCTACCAACCCGTGCGGGTGAGCCCGCCCGAGGCGTTCTTTCTGGCCCGGGCCGTGGCGGAGCATCCCGAATGGGAAGCCGGCGTGCGTGAAGCAGCAGTCCGGCTTGAGGGCAAGCGCGCCGATACCGCCCGGGTCGCCTGGCTCCGCTGTCCGCTGCTGGACCAGGCCAACAATTGCGCCGCCTATGCGGTGCGCCCGTTCGCCTGCCGCGCCTATGTCTCGGTCGATGTGAATGACTGCAGCCGCGCCTATCCCCAGCCGGGCGACGGCGTGGTGCAGGAGCCGGTGCAATACAAGGATCTGCGCAGCAGTTGCCGCATGATCCTGCAGGCGTCGCTGAGGCTGAACGGCTTGCCCGACAATCAGTATGAGCTGAATGCCGCGCTCTGTGTGGTGCTGGACACGGAAAATGCGGAGAAGCGCTGGCTGCGCGGTGAAAACATCTTCGCGCCGCTCCCCGCCATTTCTCCCAACACGCCGGATGTCGAACAGGTTCTGAATCTGATCGCGGAGCGGATCGGGCCCACTCTTTGATGTCGTAGTCTATAGGCCCTGACCCAACCCAAGAACGACTGACTGCTTATGTCCCAAAGCGGACGTGCAACTAGCCCGTAACTCATACCGAAATCTCCGCGAACTGCAGCAATCGCGTCGTAGGCGCGTTTTTCGATACGGAGCGCGCGACGCGTTCTCGAACGTCGATGAAGCTCTTGTCTTGGGTGACATCGGCAGAACCGAGACTCCTTGGGGCCAACTCGCTCAGCGTGTCCGGAATCGGACAAGTGCCCGCATTTTTCGTACGCCGGCGGACACCGCAAGGGCGATCTCATCCTATAAGTGACTGAAATGTCTTTGTTAACCTTAGGCACGCTTTTTGCGAAGCAGGAGTTGGAACTGTAGCGCCTTCTCAGTCGGGCGAGCTCGTTGCGGTCCAAACTTGAGGGAACGGAAAGCGCAATCAACTGCCGGACACCGACCATGTTTCACAACTATTTGATCACCGCATTCCGTAACATCGTTCGTCACAGGCTCTTCAGCTTCATCAACATTGCTGGCCTGTCCATCGGCCTGATCGCCGCCATCCTGATCGGTCTGTTTGTGCAGCAGGAGCTCTCTTTCGACACCTGGTTGCCGGGGAGCGAGCGGATCTACCGCATCGCGTTTCTGATCCATGTGCCGGGCCAGGCGGAGCGCGATGCCGGCGCAGCTTCCGCCCCGATCGGGCCCGCGGCGGTCCAGGAAGTGTCCGGGATTCAGGAACAGGCCCGCTTTCATGCCCAGACCGCGACCATCGCGGTTGCCGACAAACATTACGCGGCGTGGATCTACGAGGTCGACGCCAACTTCTTCACCATGATCCGGCTGCCCTTCATCGCGGGAAATCCGGTGACGGCACTCGCCCGCCCGGACGGTGTCGTGCTGACCCAAGCCGCCGCCACCCGGTATTTCGGCACAGATCGCGCGATGGGCAGGACGTTGCTGTTCGATTCCACGACCCCGCGCGTCGTGACCGGCATCCTGCGCGATCTTCCTTACAACACGCAATTTCAGGGCGAGTTGTTCGTGCTCTATCCGCGCCCGCTTCCGAAAACCGCCGCCACGATTATGAATCTGGACCCCGACAAGTGGCTCACCATGGATGTTTCCAGTTACATCCGCCTGGCGCCGGGTATGGACCCGCAAGCTGTGGCCAGCCAACTCACCGCCGTGTTCCAGCGTCATTTGTCGCCTGCATTCATGTCCCGACTCGGTTCCGTGATCCACGGAAAGAAGAACGACGTGATCAAGGCCAAGCTCGTTCCGCTTCAGGATGTGCATCTGACGCCCCACACCCAGGGCAGCGTCAAATCGCCCAGCAGCAAGACCCTGGTGTTCGGCTTTGCCGCCATTGCCGCTCTTGTGCTTCTGGTGGCCGGCGTCAATTTCACCAATCTGGCGACCGCGCGCGCATCCTTGCGCGCCCGGGAAGTCGCGCTGCGCAAGGTTTTGGGCGCGAGCAAGCGGCAGCTGGTCGTGCAATTCGTTACTGAAGCCGTTCTGACCGCGTTGCTGGCGCTCATCATCGCTTTCGCGGCTACGGAAGTGCTGTTGCCGGTATATAGCGGCTTTTTGGGGCACACGATAACGCTCGATTACCTCGGCAACTGGCCGTTCGTCGCCGCGATGATCGCGATAGCAGGGTTGACGGGGTTGATCGGCGGCATCTATCCGGCCTTCATTCTGTCAAGCTTCCGTCCGGGCCGGGTTTTGCATTCCAAGGCTGCCGCGTCCGGAAGCACCGGCATGATGCGCACGATCCTGGTGGTCTTCCAGTTCGCGGTTTCGATCGGCCTCGCCATCGCGGCGGCGGTTATCTTCACGCAGATACGCTTCGCCAGTCACCTTGATCTGGGCTTCGACCGCGACAACATCGTGATAGTGCACTTGAACGGGGCCGGCCTTTCCCCAGCGTCGCTCGAAAGCATGAGCGGAGAGGTTTCGGCCCTTCCTGGCGTGGCGGGGGTCGCCATGTCGGACAAGGTGCCTGGGAGCGGCAATTCGCCGGCGAACGTCGTCCGCATCGCGGCGACGGGCGCCAGCATACAGGTCATGAACTATTCCGTGTCGCCCGAATTCGCCGCTATCTATGGCGTCAAGCTGGAAGCCGGCCGCTTCCTGTCACGAAACCGCGGCACAGACCTGCATCACGGCGCACAACCGGAAGACGGCCGTACAGTGGTTATCGACGATTACGCAGCGCGCGCCTTCGGCTATACGCCCGACAGCGCCGTCGGCAAGACGATTGACCTCATCGGCGGACGCGTGACCATCGTCGGCGTGGTGCACAATGTCCTGTTCGCCGGTGCCCAGGCCGTACAGGTCGCGCCAACCCTGTTCTATACGGATCCGGATTTATACTACGAGATGTCGGTGCGGCTGAAGGCTGGCCAGATACCGCAAACGCTGGCGGCGATCAACCGCATCTGGCAGCGCTATGTTCCCGCCAGGCCCATCCGCAGCAAGTTCGTCGAAGAAAGCGTTGGGCAGTTCTATGCCGATTCCGAACGTCAAGGCGCGCTGCTCAGCATTTTTGTCATTCTTGCAGTCTTCATCGCCGCTCTGGGACTGTTCGGCCTGGCCGCGTTCGTCGTCGAACGCCGCACCAAGGAGATCGGCATCCGCAAGATCATGGGCGCCAAGACGGGGGACATCATCCGTCTGCTGCTCTGGCAGTTCTCGATCCCTGTCCTGCTGGCCAATGCTATCGCCTGGCCGGTCGCTTATTATTACTTACGCCAATGGCTTGAAGGTTACGCCTACCGTATCAGCCTGGATCCCGGTTACTTTGTTGCAGCGGGCATGGCAGCGCTCTGCATCGCCTGGCTTACTGTCCTTGCTCATGCCGTGCGTGTCGCGCGCGCCAATCCCATCCACGCACTTCGGTATGAGTAACAATCAGCTGATTGGTTTGACTGAGGAATAGCTCAACAGGGTTGAGCACTGCAAATGTCCGCTATTGGCGCCAAGCGGACATTGGACTGCTAGCCACAGTTGCAACCGGCGAACAGTTTCACCACCTATTTCGCATCGGCATAAGCTCTGACCAGGTCGGTCCAGAAGTCGCGGCCGATGAACACAGCGCGCACCGCTTCGCGCTCGTTCAGGCCATGCACGCCGTTGCCGTCGGGATCGGACCAGTCGCCGGGCACGCCATAGGAGGGAATGCCAATGGCTTCGAGATAGATGCCGTCGCTGGCGCCGGTGGACATGGAAGGTATCAGCGGCACGCCGGGATAATATTTCTTCATCAAAGCCTCGGCCGGCCCCATCACCTTGGGGTCGAGCGAGGGCGGCTGCGCCAAAGGTTCGATCGGCGGCATCAAGGTGACGGTGAGTTTGGGATCGCCGATCACTTTCGCCAGGGTGGTGCGGGTGCCTTCCACCGTTTCGCCGGGAAAGATGCGGCAGTTGATGTTGGCGCCGGCACGCTGCGGCAGCGCATTGTTGGCATGGCCGCCGTCCAGCAAGGTGGCGACGCAGGTCGTACGCAGCAGGCTGTGGTTGATGCGGTCCTTCGAGGCCGTGGCCGCCGCCTTTGTGTCGTTCGGATTTTTGGAAAGCGCCACCATGGCCGCCCCAATCTCATCGTGCCGACGTGCCCCGGCCATGGCGAAATAGACCTTGGTGGTATCGGTGAACTTCACCGGAAACTCGTAATCGCGCACCTTCACCAGCGCATCCGCCAATTCATAGATGGCGTTATCGCGAATGGGAATCGAACTGTGGCCGCCCGGATTGGTGGCTTCGATGCGGAAATTACGGCTCGCTTTCTCGCCCACATTCATGGTCTGGAACTGCAGATTGCCATGACCGTCGGTCTGGCCGCCGCCGCCCTCGTTCAGGGCGAATTCCGCCGCCACCAGGTCAGGCCGATTCTTGGCGAGCCAAGCCGCGCCATTGAAGGCATAGCTGGTCTCCTCGCCGCAGGTCAGCGCCATCTTGATGCTGCGCCGGGGATGATAACCGGCCTTCTTGAAGCGCATGAGCATGTCGAACCAGGCCGTGCTCATGGCTTTCATATCGCCGGTGCCGCGGGCGAAGAAATAATTCTTCTCCTGCACCAGCTTGAAAGGATCGCGTGTCCAATCGGTCCGCTTGGCTTCCACCACGTCCAGGTGGCCCAGGAGCAGGATCGGCTTCAGCGATTTGTCCGTGCCATGCAGGATGGCAGTGACGCCGCCGTCCCTGGGATGGGCGGGATCGGCGAATTGGGCGAAATCGGAGTCGGGAAAGCCTGCCGCCTTCAGGTGACCGGCTATCTTGGTGGCCGCTTCGGTGCAGCTTCCGGTGATGGGGGTGGTGTTGGTCTCGACCAGCTCTTTGTACAGGGCGAGATAGGCGGTCTGGTCAGGGCGAAGGGGCTGATAGGGTTTTTCTTCCTGCGCCATGGCCGCCGTCGCGGCCGTTGCCAGCATCACCGCCACTAGCTTTTTCATAGAAATCCCCCAATGCCCACGATCAGCAGATCACGGACAACAGGGCGCGCACAGCGAAATTGTCGCCAGTTCGACCAAATTTCGGCTAAGCCTTCTCGCTTCGGGCGCAGCAAGCACTGGTTCAGCTTTCTTTCAATATGGGGCCGCCTCGAGCTTCCACCGCCGCCGCGCGAAGTGCGTTCGCATTAGGGTTGGCGGGCCAAGCCAATCGGACGCCCGCTGCACCTCCGGTCCTTGTTGCGAGACCGGAGGTGCAGCGGGCTGAAGGTGATTACTTCGGGGCGGGAATGGAGACGATCTGACCGGCGCCGCGATTGGCGATCCAAAGTTCGCCGCGGCCCGGTTCTATGGCGGTCGGCTGGCTCAGGCCTTCTTTGAGCACCGTGACATGGGCGCGGTCGCCGTCGATGGTGAGCATGTGAACCTTGCCCGAGCCGTTCTCGGCCTGGACGATCTTGCCATTGTAGGTGCGCATGCCGTCGATGCCCTTGACCGGCGCATCCATCCAGATCTGAACCGGTGTACCGGCCTTGCCGTTGGCATCCGCCGGAACGCGATAGAGATTGTTGAAGAACACGCTGTTGTAATAGAGCACGCCATTCAGGAAGGTGAGGCCGTCAATGCCCGTCACCAGGCGGTTGTCCAGCCACAGCTCGGCGCTCTGCGCGCCCGGCGCCAGGCGATAGATCTTGGCGTTGGCGGTATCGGAGATATAGAGCGCCTTGTCCGGACCGACGGCGAAGTCATTGCAGGTGCTGTTTTCGCCCGGCAGGTTCCAGCGCAGCTTGCGCGCGCCGGTTTTGAGGTCGCTGCCGATCAAGGCGGTGTGACGCTGGACTGGCGTGGTGTTGGCCACCGGCGTCAGCATGCAGCTCCATACCGTGTCGCCATCGACCAGCTGGCCGAAGAAGAAGGTGCCGGGGCCTTCGGCGCTGGCGTCGATGAAGACTTCCGGCGTCGTGGAGCCGGGCTTGATCTTGTAGACATAAGGCGTGGAGGCGCTGCCCACGATCAAGGTGCCGTCGGGCGCGGCGGCCAGGCTTTCGGGCTGGGACTTGTCGTCCTTGATCAGAATCTCGGCGGCCATGACCGGGGCCGAAAGCGCGAATAGGGCGGCGAAGCTGATGGCAATCTTGGAAAAACGGTACATGAACTCTCCCCTGGCAAGCCCCTCATTGGGCGTTGTTCCCGAACATTCATAGCCAGAATTGCGGAGGTTTTGTGGAGGCCACGCCCGGAATTGAACCGGGGTTCACGGATTTGCAATCCGCTGCGTCACCACTCCGCCACGTGGCCTCAATTTTTTTGGTCGCTCCAGCTCTCGCTGACGCTCCGGGATACGCCGGGCAGGGCCCGGCGTGCGGCTGGCGGCTATAGCAGACGGGGAGGCGGACGGACAAGCGCACGGGTAGAGGGCAAAATCTCAGGCCGTTCGCATGGCTGGCCGCCATGCTCACCCCCCTTGCGTGCGTTAGCACGCTGAAGGGGGAGGTGCCCGTGCCCGCGGGAGCGGGCAAAGGGCGGAGGGGGTTATAAAAAGCCACGTTGTAGGGGCGGGGGCCGAAAGCCTATAAGCCGCGAGACAACTTTCCCCGGGGTCCTGATGTCCGAATCTGCGCGCTTCAACATGATCGAGACCCAGCTCCGGCCCGCGGACGTGACGGACCAGCGCATCCTGGCGGCCATGAGCGCGGTGCCGCGTGAGAAGTTCGTCCCCGGTGCTGCTCGCGCCCTGGCCTATGCCGATGTGCCGGTCCAACTGGCGCCCGGCCGCTCCATGCTGGACCCCCGCAGCTTCGCCAAACTGATTCAGTTGGCCGGTATTGGGCCGGATGACCGCATCCTGGATGTGGGGTGCGGTACCGGCTACTCCTCGGCGGTCCTGGCGCGGCTGGGGGCCGAAGTGGTGGCGCTGGAGCAGGATGCCGATTTGGTACGCGCTGCCAGTGGTTTGCTGGCAAACGTTGTGGGCAAGGTTGAACTGGTGCAGGGCGGCCTGGTGGAGGGCGTCAAGATGCAGGCCCCCTTCAATGTGATCTTTGTCAACGGCGCTGTCGAGGAAGTGCCCCAGAGCCTCTTGTCCCAGCTGGCCGAAGGCGGACGGCTGGTGGCGGTGCTGAAGGACGGCCAAAGCCGGGCCTGGCTGTTCCTCAAGGAGAATGGCCAGGTGGGCCGGCGCCCGGATTTCGATGCCGATATCCCGGTGCTGGCGGGCTTCAAGAAGGCGATGGGTTTCGTGTTTTGATCTTTTACCCCCTCCGATTTCAGCTTCCGCTCGATCGCTTCGCTACCCTCGCCCGCTGAAATCACCTCCCCCTTGGGCGTGCTTGCGCACGCAAAGGGGGGTGAGCAGGGCGACCAGTCCTGCGAACGACCTGAGCAAATGGTTCCAGTCGTTAACTTTATCTTTGCCGTATCCCGGCCACTGTCCTAGGCTGAAACATACCGCCAGGACCTTTGGCGGCCTTTCGGAGCTGCCGATGTCGAACCCTCAGCACGAACCCACCATGGAGGAGATCCTTGCCTCTATCCGCAAGATCATCTCCGAGGACAGTTCCGAACCTGCCGCCGCCCCGGCCCAGGAAGCCGTTTCCGAACTTGCATCGGCCCCCGCCGCCCCGGCGCCTCTAGCCCAGCCTCAGGCCGTCTATCATGAGGATGTGCTGGAACTGACCCAGGAAGTCGAAGCCCCGCCACCGCCGGTTCCCGCCGCGCCGGCCCCCGCTCCAGTCGAGGACATCGTGTTTGAGAATGTCGCGCCCGCCGCCGCCAATGAGCATTCCGATATCTTTTCCGACCATACCCGCAAGGCGGTGGAGGACACCTTCAACGCCATTCCGGACGAAGAACCGGAGCCGCAGCGGGTGGCGCACCACGCCCCGGCGCTGGCGCCGGTGGACGGCGCCTCGGTCGAAAATGTCTTCGAGCGGGCGGTGCGTGAAAGCTTCGAGCCGGTCTTGCGCCAATACCTGTCCGACAATTCCACGGCGGTGATCAACGGCATGAAGCCTTTGATCCGCGAATGGATGGACGAGCATTTCCCCGCCCTGCTGGAAGGCGCGGTACGCGCCGAAGTGGAACGGGTGGTCAAAGCCCGCGGCATGAAGCGCTAACCCGGCGTACCCGCAGCCGCTGTTCTCTAATAACGCAGGGGCTTGACCCGGGCTGATTTCTTCCGCATTTGCGGCTCACCATGCTCGACAAGACCTTCAATCCCCAGGACGTGGAAAAGCGCATTTCGGCCCTTTGGGAGGCATCCGGCGCTTTCCGTTGCGGCAACCGGCCCGAGGCCGAGGCTTTTTCCATCGTCATTCCGCCGCCCAATGTCACCGGACGGCTCCATATCGGCCACGCCCTTAACAACAGCCTGCAGGATATCCTGGCACGGTTCGAGCGCATGCGGGGCAAGGACGTGCTCTGGCAGCCGGGCACCGACCATGCCGGCATCGCCACCCAGCTGATCGTCGAGCGCCAGCTGGCCGAGCGTCAGATGACCCGGGTGGGCCTGGGGCGTGAGAAATTCCTGGAAGAAGTGTGGAAATGGAAAGCCGAATCCGGCGGTGCCATTGTCGAACAGCAGCACCGGCTGGGCGCCAGCGCCGACTGGAGCCGCGAACGTTTCACCATGGACGAGGGGCTGTCCCGTGCCGTCCTCAAGGTGTTCGTCGAACTCTACAAACAGGGACTGATCTACAAGGACAAGCGGCTGGTCAACTGGGACCCGCGGCTGCAGACAGCCGTCTCGGACCTGGAGGTCGAGAATATCGAGATCAAGGGCCACCTCTGGCACATCAAATATCCGATCGAGGACAGCGATCAGTTCATCACCGTGGCCACCACCCGGCCTGAAACCATGCTGGGCGACACAGCGGTGGCGGTGCATCCCGGCGATGCGCGCTACACGGCCTTGGTAGGCAAGATGGCGGTGCTGCCGCTGACCGGGCGGTTGATCCCCATCATCGCCGATGAATATTCTGATCCGGAAAAAGGCACCGGCGCGGTCAAGATCACGCCTGGCCATGACTTCAATGACTTTGAAGTGGGCAAGCGCCACAAGCTGCCGCTGATCAACATCCTCAACAAGGACGGCACCTTGAACAATGATGTGCCGGCGCCTTACCGTGGACTTTCACGAGAAGCTGCGCGCAAGAAGATCGTGGCCGACCTGGACGCGGCGGGCCTGCTGGAGAAGAGCGAGCCCATCACCCATGCGGTGCCGCATGACGAAAAAACCAAGACCGTGGTCTTGGAGCCGTTCCTCACTGAGCAATGGTACCTCAATGTTCAGCCGCTGGCGGACAAGGCCATCGCGGCGGTGGAGAAGGGCGAGACCAAGTTCGTTCCAGACAACTGGGCCAATGTCTATTTCGGCTGGTTGAGGAACATTCGGCCCTGGTGCATTTCCCGCCAGCTCTGGTGGGGCCACCAGATTCCGGTCTGGTACGACGCGGATGGCAAGATTTATTGCGCCGAAACGGAAGACGAAGCAAAGGCGCTGTCCGGCGGCAAGGAACTGACGCGCGATCCCGATGTGCTGGATACCTGGTTCTCGTCGGCGCTGTGGCCGTTCTCGACCCTGGGCTGGCCGGACAAGACGCCGGAGATCGCGCGCTATTATCCCACCAGCGTGCTGGTGACGGGCTTCGACATCATCTTCTTCTGGGTCGCCCGCATGATGATGATGGGCATCCATTTCCTGGGCGAAGTGCCGTTCAAGACCGTCTTCATCCACAACCGGGTGCTGGACGAAGCCGGCGCCAAGATGTCCAAGACCAAGGGCAATGTGGTCGATCCCATCACCCTGATCGACGAGTTCGGCGCCGATGCCCTACGCTTCACCCTGGCGCTGGCCGCAGGCCAGAGCCGCGACATGCGGATCGGCCCGACACGGGTGGAGACCAACCGCAACTTCGCCACCAAGCTGTGGAACGCGGCGCGTTTCTGCGAAATGAACGGCTGCGTCACCGTGCCGGGTTTCGATCCGGCCTCCGTCGGCCAGACCGTCAACAGGTGGATCGTGGCGGAAACCGCCCAGGCCGTGACCGATGTGACGGCCGCGCTGGAAGCCTTGCGCTTCAATGATGCCGCCGGTGCGGCCTATCATTTTGTCTGGGATGTTTTCTGCGATTGGTACCTGGAATTCGCCAAGCCGCTGTTCAACGGCCAGGAAGAGTTGGCGAAAGCCGAGACAAGAGCGACCGCCGCCTGGGCGCGCGACCAGATTCTCAAGCTGCTGCATCCCTTCATGCCCTTCGTCACCGAGGAATTGTGGGAGAAGACCGCAGTGGCACCGCGTCACAGCCTGCTGGTGGTGGCGGAGTGGCCGAAAATTCAAAACCCCGCAGGCGCGGATGCCGCGGCGGCGGAAATGAACTGGGTGATCGACCTGATCAAGGGTGTGCGTTCGGTGCGCGCCGAAATGAATGTGCCGGCGGGCGCGAAAATCCCGCTGGTGATGACCAACGCCTCGGCGGAAAGCGCGGCGCGCCTGGCGCGTCACATCGACGTGATTTCTACCCTGGCACGGCTATCCAGCGCGGAAGCCGGTCCCACCATTCCCAAGGGTTCGGCGCAGTTCGTGCTGGGCGAAGCGGTGGTGGCCCTGCCGCTGGGCGATGTCATCGACTTCGTGAAGGAACGGGCCCGGCTGGAAAAGGACCTCAAAAAGACCCAGGACGAGATCGCCCGTTTCGACGCCAAGCTGTCGAACGAGCAGTTCGTGGCCAAGGCGCCGGAGGATGTCCTGACCGAACAGCGAGAGAAGCGCGCCGAGGCGGCGGCGCTGGCAGCGCGGTTGACCGACGCGATCGGACGGCTGCAAGGGTGAGGTGCGGCGCTCCGGAGGCGCGTGAGCAGGTCCCCCATAGCGACAGCGTATGAACGCGAAAGCGACGAACGCCCCGAGCTTGGGCGAGCCGCCGCCCCAGGGAATGACAACCGGGGCATGACAAAAAGGCGCATTACCCCTGACGCCGGCGCGGTTGCAGTGCGGCAAGTGACTTCCTAGCTTTTCGACAGTCGTCGAAATACCGAGGTTCCATGCCCAACCTGCCCACTCTGTTCAGTCCCCTGAAGCTGGGCGCGCTCCAGTTGCCCAACCGTATCCTGATGGCGCCTTTGACCCGCAGCCGCGCCACCCCCGATGCCCGGGTCCCGACCCATCTGCAGCGGGACTATTACGTCCAGCGGGCCAATGCCGGGCTGATCATCTCGGAGGCCACCTCGGTTTCGCCGATGGGCGTGGGCTATGCTGCTACGCCGGGCATCTGGTCCGATGAACAGACCGAAGGCTGGAAAAAGATCACCAAGGCTGTGCATGACGCGGGCGGCCGCATGGTGCTGCAGCTCTGGCATGTGGGGCGTATTTCCCACCCCTTGTTTCTCAACGGCGCGCTGCCGGAAGCACCCAGCGCGGTCAGGCCTAAAGGCAATGTCTCTTTGGTGAGGCCGCCGACGGAATATGTCGCGCCGCGTGCGCTGGAAGGCGAGGAAATTCCCGGCATCATCGCCGCCTTCAAACGCGGGGCGGAGAATGCGATGAAAGCCGGCTTCGACGGCGTGCATATCCATGGCGCCAATGGCTATCTGCTGGATCAGTTCCTGCAGGATTCCACCAATCAGCGCAGCGACGGCTATGGCGGTGCGCTCGAGAATCGCGCCCGGCTGATGCTGGAAGTCACGGATGCCTGCATCGCGGTGTGGGGCGCGGACCGCGTGGGCATGCACCTGGCGCCACGTATGGACAGCCACGACATGGGCGACAGCGACCGGCTGGGCACTTTCAGCTATGTCGCGCGCGAGCTGGGCAAACGGAAGCTGGGTTGGATCGCGGCGCGCGAGGCGCAGATCGGTGCGGACACGCAATTGGTCGACAGCCAGGGCCGGCCCAAACCGATCCAGAATGCCGAAAGTATCGGCCCCATCCTGAAGCGTGAATTCGGCGGACCCTTCATCGCCAATGAAGGCTTCACCCAGGACAGCGCCGAGAAGACCTTGACCGAAGGCAAGGCCGATGCCGTGGCATTTGGTAAATTGTTCATTGCCAATCCCGACCTGGTGGAGCGATTCGCAAAACATGCGCTGCTGAACAGTTGGGACACGGCGACTTTCTATTCCGGCGGCGAGAAGGGTTATGTCGATTATCCGGCGCTGCAATCAAACCTTGCGGATGCCGCAATCATGCCTTGATCCCGAGGGAACCTTTTTCCCCCACGGTACGTTTTCGTTCCGGTAATGGGGGATTGCCCCCGGCAACAGGAGATTCACATGACTCGTTTCAGCAGGATTGCTGCCGCCGCCGTGATCGCGCTGGGCGCAGGTACTGTTTCAGCCACTGCCGCTTGCAACGGTGACGCTTCCACCGAAACCGTATTGGGTGCCGGTTCGGGCGCCCTGGTTGGTGGACTTGCCTCGCACAGTATCGTCGGTGCCGCGGTCGGCGGTGTCGCCGGTGGTCTGATCGGCAACTCCATCGGCCATTCCAACAACCGGTCCGACTGCCGCCGTGCGGCGCGGGCCCGCAGTTATCACCATGAGCATGATGCCTATTACATCGACCGCGATGGTCGCCGTCACTATTATTGATTTGAAGCCGATTGGTTGAATGCAGGCCCCGGGCTGAAGCCCGGGGCTTTTTTATGCGCGTGCCAGGACCTCATATCCGGAAGGCGATCTTGCGCCGGTAAAGCCACAGCGCCACCAGCCAGCACAGCAGCATGTACAAGATCGCCGTGAGCAGGGAGCCCAGCGGTCCCGAAGCCAGCGCCTGCATCACATGCTGTCCGAACCAGCTCCATAGGCCCACACCATCGATGCGGATGAGATTCAGGACCATCTGGATAAGAATGGCGACGACATAGAGCAGAATGGGATTGCGGCCGAAAATCTCAAAAAAGCGCACGCCGAACTTGCGCCCGGCAATGTCGATCCAGGCCATCAGCCCCGCCAGAACCACCAAAGCGATTCCGACCGTGAACAGGACGAAGCTCGACGTCCACAGTTTCTTGCCGATAGGAAACACGGTGCTCCACAGCAGCGCCAGCAGGATGAGCGCCACGCCGGTTACCAGGAATCGCGTCACGGTTTGGGCATTGGCGCCCATGCGCCGGATGGTGAGCCCCGCCAGATAGCCCAGGATCACATTGACCGTGGCAGGCAGGGTGCCCAGCAAGCCTTCCGGCTCGAAACCTTCGTCCTTGCGGTACATATGCGCCTGGCCGATCACCGCCAGGTCCACCTTGTTGCCGATATTTCCGGTCTTGCTGAGAGCGGTGGCGGCGTCTGGTGCGCCCGCAAGGAGGATGCCCCAATATCCCAAAAGCAGAGCTATCGACAGCGCCAACAGCCCCTTCACGCCCATATAGCGTGCGGCGACTGCGGCGATAAAATAGCAGAGCGCAATGCGTTGCAGGACACCGGGAAACCGCGTCTCGGAAAAGGGCTTATAGACCCAGCCGTGATCGGTGAGGCGAAAGAAGGGAAACCAATAGGTCAGCACGCCGAGCGCGAGGATGATCGCCGTGCGCCGCACCGTCTTGCGCCAGAATTCGGCTTCGCTGGTTTGCGCGCTCGCGCCGAACGCCATGGCGTTGCCCACCGCGAACAGGAAGGAGGGGAAAACGGCATCCGCAAGGGTGAAGCCGAACCACGGGGCATGATCCAGGATGGGGTAGGGTTCTGCCCCCGCGCCCGGCGTGTTGACGATGACCATCAGGCACAGCGCCATGCCCCGAAACACGTCCAGCGATAAAAAGCGCGTTCGCTCCATTCGCCTGCCCCTTGTTTTTCGGGAGCCTCACGCAATGCGCTGCCCCTGGCAAGCACCCGCTCCAGCCCGCAGTGCAGCAGAGCGCTTGCCTGGTCCGGAATGGCAGCCATGCGGCCGCCGGTACAGGCTTTTTCTTTGCCAGTCCGCCCCCTGTCGATTAGAACCAGCCGGCATTCCGCGCCAGGTCTCCCCATGTCATCCGACAAGTCCAAATTCGATAAATCGAAACTGCCCTCCCGCCATGTCACCGAGGGGCCGGAGCGGGCGCCGCATCGCTCCTACCTCTATGCGATGGGACTGACGGAGGAGCAGATTCACCAGCCCCTGGTGGGTGTCGCCACCGCCTGGAACGAGGCCGCGCCCTGCAACATCTCGCTGATGCGCCAGGCCCAGGCGGTGAAAAAAGGTGTCGCCGTGGCCCGCGGCACGCCGCGCGAATTCTGCACCATCACCGTGACCGACGGCATCGCCATGGGCCATGCCGGCATGAAATCTTCGCTCGCCAGCCGTGACGTGATCGCGGATTCGGTGGAGCTGACCATGCGCGGCCATTCCTATGACGCGCTGATCGCCATGGCCGGCTGCGACAAGAGCCTGCCCGGCATGATGATGGCGATGATCCGCCTCAACGTGCCGTCCATCTTCATCTATGGCGGCTCCATCCTGCCGGGCAAATTCCGCGGGCGTGACGTGGTGGTCCAGGACCTGTTCGAGGCCGTCGGCCTGCATTCGGTGGGCAAGATGGACGATGCCACCCTCGACGAGCTGGAGCGCGTGGCCTGTCCCTCGGCCGGCTCCTGCGGCGGCCAGTACACCGCCAACACCATGGCGATGGTGGGCGAGGCCATCGGCCTGGCGCTGCCCTATAGCTGCGGCGCACCGGCGCCTTACGAAATCCGCGACGCGCTGTGCTCCAAGGCGGGCGAGCAGGTGATGGAGCTGCTGGCCAAGCGTATCCGCCCGCGCGACATCGTCACCCGCAAGGCGTTCGAGAATGCCGCCATGGCTGTGGCCGCCACCGGCGGTTCGACCAACGCCGCGCTGCACCTGCCGGCCATGGCGCATGAAGCGGGGATTGATTTCGACCTGTTCGATGTGGGCGAGATCTTCCGCAAGACGCCCTATATCGGCGATCTCAAGCCGGGCGGCAAATATGTCGCCAAGGACCTGTTCGAGGCCGGCGGCATCCCGCTGGTGCTGAAGGCGCTGCTGGACGGCGGCTTCCTGCATGGCGACGTGATGACCGTCACGGGCAGGACGATGGCCGAGAACCTGAAGAATGTGAAGTTCAACCAGGATCAGGATGTCATTCGCCCGACCTCCAATCCCATCTCCTCCACCGGCGGCGTGGTGTCGTTGAAGGGCAATCTCGCTCCCGATGGCGCCATCGTGAAGATCGCGGGCCTGAAGGAGCTGCGCTTCGTCGGCCCGGTGCGGGTGTTTGACAATGAAGAAGCCTGCTTCGAATGCGTCGACAAGCGCCAGTACAAGGAAGGCGAGGTGCTGGTGATCCGCTATGAAGGTCCGCGCGGCGGGCCGGGCATGCGCGAGATGCTATCCACCACCGCGGCCCTCTATGGCCAGGGTATGGGCGACAAGGTGGCGCTGATCACCGACGGCCGTTTTTCGGGCGCCACCCGCGGCTTCTGCATCGGCCATGTCGGGCCGGAAGCGGCAGTGGGCGGCCCCATCGCTCATATCAAGGACGGCGACATCATCACCCTGGACGCCAACACCGGGGAGATCTCGGTGAATGTCAGCGAGGCCGAACTGGCGGAGCGCGCCAAGAGCTGGAAGCCGCGCGAAACGGAATATGGCTCGGGCGCAATCTGGAAATATGCGCAGCTGGTGGGACCGGCGCGGTTCGGCGCGCTGACCGCGCCCGGCGCTGAAAAAGAGAAGAGCTGTTACGCGGATATCTGATCGCTGGTTTGGAAGCGAGCTTCAGTCCTCCGCCATTATCTTTTCGATGCGCTGGTCTGGAACCAGCCATATGCACGTGACCACGCCGTAGCACAAAAGCGCGGCCCAGGGTGCCGCGAAGGATAGTGCGATCCCCGTGGCATAAAGCATGGCTGAAATCTTGCCTTTGAGATCGCGCCCCAGCACGGCGCGTAGCGGCGAATTCTCCCCCTGGCTGCGGATGATGACCTTCTGCATGATCAGCCACGCAATCGCGGGCGCCAGCAGCGAGACGCCATAGAGCGCGGTCGGCACAGGCATGAAAGGATGTTCCCCCAGCCAGGCGGTGGAAAAGGGGATCAGCGACAGCCAGAACAGCAGGTGAAAGTTCGCCCACAGCACGGCGCCATTTACCCGCGACACCAGATGGAAATAGTGGTGGTGATTGTTCCAGTAGATCGCCACATAGATGAAGCTCAGCACATAAGCGAAGAACACGGGCCACAATTCGTGCAGGGACTCCAGGTTCGCGCCTTCTGGCGCTTTGAGTTCCAGCACCATGATGGTGATGATGATGGCGACGACGCCATCGGTCATGGCCATCAGACGTTCTTTTCCCACGGCGACTCCCCCGTTTTACCGGGCGATGCTAGCAAGGCCGGCGCGATTGCCAAACCGGGCGGGTCAAGTTTTGCGCGCTTGGTGTGCCGACTTAAGGACACGAAGAGCGTTCCCGCCCCAGAAGCCGGCAAGCTGGCTTTCGCTATGGCCCAGCTTGATCAAGCGCTCGGTGATTTTTGGGATGGAGGCCACATCCTCCATGCCGGCGACGCCGCCGCCGCCATCCCAGTCGCAGCCGACCCCCACATGATCCGGCCCCACCAGGTCCAGCGCATGGGTGACATGCTGCATGTAGATTTCGAAGGTGGCGCGGGGCTGGGGATAGCGGGCATCGAGCGCCTTGATGCCGCTTGCCACCTCGCGCATGACCGCGGTTCTCTGTACGGGCGTCAATTCGCCGAGATTTCGCATTTTCTGCATCAGTGCGCCGCGCGCCTTGTCGCGTTCGGGATTGGGCGGCACGTCGACCAGATAGCTGTTGTAGGAATTGATCTGGATGGTGCTGCCGGCGGCGGCCAGCTTTCTGATGCGGTCATCGTCGATATTGCGGGGATGGTCATGGACGGCGCGGCAGCCGGAATGCGACAGGATGATGGGACTGCGCGATATCTCCATCAACTGGTCGAACACCGAATCCGCCGCATGGCTGGCATCGATCACCATGCCAAGGTCATTGGCCAGCGCCGCCAACTCGCGGCCTCTGGGTGACAGGCCGTTCCATTGCGGCGTGTCGGTGGCGGAATCGCCGAACTGGTTGTTCTTGAAATGGATGAAGCCCACCATCCGCACCCCCAGCCCGTGGAAGCTGCGCAACAACGTGATGTCTTCGCCCAGCGGGTAGCTGTTCTCGATGCTCTGATAGACGATACGCTTGCCGGATGCCGCGATGCGCGCCGCATCTTCCGCTACGAACGCCAGCTCGAAAGCCTGCGGATGCGCCGCCACCATTTCGCGGATCTCGGCAGCCCGCAACAGCGCGGCGTCGCGCGCCGCCATCATGCCTTCCGGGGTCAGCGGCCCCTGTGGTGTGTAGATGGCGAAAAAACCGCCATCCAATCCCCCCTCGACCATGCGGGGATAGTCCACCTGAGTGAAATCACTCGCGTAGGAATGACGCCGCATCATGTCCCAGCCCGGCCGCGCCAGGCTGGCCGGCGTGTCGAGATGGGTGTCAAGACAGACCAGACGCTGATGCAAGGCGCCGGCAGCTCCCGTTTTTGCGAAGCCCGGGGCGGACAACCCGGCGAGCACCGCCGCGCCGTTCACCATGATTTTCCGTCGCGAAACCGTCATGCCGAGCTCCCGTCGCTTTCGAAAACCTAGGGGAGGCCACAGGATACGGCTAGGGCCGGCTTGCTCTTGAGCCCATGTGCGGTAAGTTAAATTTGACGATAGGTGTCTGCGGCGGGGTCAAGGTGCGCAAGGTTGCGTTTGTATTGGGCGTGCTGGTGATTTTGTCGGCACCTGTGGGGGCTGACAGCGCGCGGCAGGCCCTGTTTCAGGACCGCAACATCTTCCATTCCGGCCTGCGCAACGCCCATACCATCGCGCTGACCTTCGATGACGGGCCCAATGCCCATACCGAAGAGGTGCTGGACGCGCTCAAGGAGATGCACGTCAAGGCCACCTTCTTTATCGTCGGCAACCAGGCCCACCGCCATCCCGAAATCTTGGCGCGGATCGCGCGCGAAGGCCATCTGCTGGCCAATCACAGCGCCACCCATGCCTTCCTGGGGCGCAGCTATGACGCCGATCCTGATAAGCTGCTGGACCAGATCCGCGACGTGCATGACCAGATCGCGCCCCTGATGGCGGCGGGCGACAAATTCTATTTCCGCGCCCCTTACGGCCAGTGGACCGCGACCCATGCGCATATCCTCAATTCCGACCGCGAACTCAGCCGTTATGTCGGGCCGATCTATTGGGACGTGGGCGGCGACATTACGATGTCGGGTGACGGTTATGTGATGAGTGCCGCCGATTGGGATTGCTGGCACAAGGACTGGTCGGCCCGCACCTGCGCCAAGGGCTATGCCCGCGAAATCCGCCGCAAGGACGGTGGCGTGGTGTTGATGCATGCCATCCACCTGCGTTCGGCCGAGCTGGTGCGCCAGGTCGTGCCGCCCCTGATCGAGGAAGGTTATCGCTTCGTCCGCCTGGATGAGATGCCCGAATACCGCCGCTATGAGACGCGGCCCCAGAAAGGCGTGGCCGACACAAGGCAAAGCCCGCAAAAGCTGGCTGGGCTTCGCCCCGAAGACATAAAATAGCCGCACGATCTGCCCAGACTTCCCGCAAACAATAAAGGGAGGGTTTGCATGTTCCTGCGCACCGCGCTGTTTGCCGCCGCTTTGACCAGTCTCTTGCCCATTTCCAGCTATGCCGCTGACGCCAAGCTGGCCGCGGCGGTCACCGCCCCCAACCGGGATGCCGCCAACAAGGCCCGCGACGCCGCCCGCCATCCGCAAGCCAGCCTGGAATTCTGGGGCCTCAAGCCCAACCAGACCGTGATCGAGGTGGCGCCGGGCGGCGGCTATTGGAGCGAGATCCTGGCGCCCTATGCCAAGAGCACCGGCGGCCATTATATCGCGGCCACCGGCAAGCCGGACCAGAAGCTGCCCGAAAGGTTCAACGACAAAGCGGTCTATGGTGACATTCACTATACCGTCTTCAGCAACAGCTCCGGACCCATGGGACCCGCCAGCTCGGCCGATCTGGTGCTCACCGCCCGCAACATCCATGACTGGCTGTGGACGCCGGGCATGGCGGAAAAATCCATGCGGGATTTCTATGCCGTGCTGAAGCCAGGCGGGATTCTGGCGGTGGAGGATCATCGCGCCGATCCCAGGCCCCAGAAGGGCGATGCCCGGGACGGCTATGTCGCCACCGCGACCATCGTGTCGCTGGCGGAAAAGGCCGGATTCAAGCTGGAAGCCAAATCCGAGATCAATGCCAATCCCAAGGACACCAAGGATCATCCTTTTGGCGTATGGACTTTGCCGCCGGTGCGCCGCAGCGCCGAGAATGGCGACAATCCCAAATTCGACCACAGCAAGTATGATGCGATCGGCGAAAGCGACCGCATGACCTTGCGCTTCCGCAAGCCTGCCTAGTTCGTCCCAGCCTGAGTCGACATTATAGCGGCGTGAGTCGGATCGGATTCCTCTGCGCGGTGCTGGCCGCCACCCTGTTCGGGGTGGGCGGGACTTTCGCGCAATTCCTGTTCCAGAACCGCGGCGTCAATATCGACTGGCTGGTGACCATGCGGCTGTTGTGTGCCGGCGCCGTGCTGCTCTTGATCGCGGCTGCACGGCAGGGGCGCAGCATCTTCGCCATCTGGCGCAGCGATCCGTCCCAGGTCGTGTTGTTCGGCTTGGTGGGCATGATGCCGGTGCAATACACCTATATGGCGGCGATCAATGCGTCGAACACCGCCACTGCCACGGTGCTGCAATTCACGGCGCCCGCCATGATCGCAGTGTGGCTGGCGCTGAGGGGCCGCCGCTGGCCCGACCGGCGCGAATTGGCGGCGATTGCGCTGGCCATGCTGGGGACCTTCTTCCTGGTGGCGCATGGCAAGCTCGGTGCCTTGTCCATTTCACCTCTGGCTTTGTTCTGGGGCTTGGCCAGCGCGGTTGCAGCGGCATTCAATTCCATCCAGCCGGCGCAATTGCTGCGCAAATACGGCGCCTCGCTGGTGGGCGGCTGGGGCATGCTGGTGGGCGGAGCGGCGCTGTCCTTCGTTCACGCGCCCTGGAAAGTGGAAGGCGTGTGGGATCCACAAGCTTACGGCTTTCTCGCCTTCATCCTGCTGTTCGGCACGCTGGCGGCCTTTTATCTCTACATCAAGGCGCTGCATCTGATTGGTGCGCAGAAATCGAGTCTCTTGACCTGCGCGGAACCTTTGTCTGCTGCCGTGTTGGCGGTGTGGTGGTTGGGCCTGGCCTGGGGCGCGATGGACTGGCTGGGCACGGCCTGCATCCTGGTCACCATCGCCTTGCTGGCCAAGGAACAATCGCAGGAAGGCCAGTCGGAAAAGGTCACCTGACGGGAATGTAACGCTGCAATTCTGCGGGAGCGCCTAAGCTGGCCCGCGTTGGGGCGACGACCAATAGGGAACGCGAAAATGAGAATCACAACAATGCTGGTTGCTGCCGCATGGATGACAGCGGCTGGGACAACAGCTTTTGCGCAAGCACCGCAAGGCAATGGCGGCATGGCGGCTTGCCGTGACGATGCGCAGAAATTCTGCGCCGACAAGACCGGCCCCGACCGCCGGGCCTGCATGGAAGCCAACAAGGATAAACTGTCAGATGCCTGCAAGGCGGCGCGTGCCGCACGGGCACAGGGACAATAGATCAGGGCCCACAATCCGATTGATATGAAAATAGCGGGGGGAACCCCGCTATTTTCATCGGCGGCCAACTCCCTTACCATTGCCTGGGGCGTTTCGTAGAAAGCGCCCTAGTGTCGTGGTTTCGAAGTTCGCACTATTATCGATATAGGGCTCTGCGCGAACTTCGAAACCAAACGACACTAGAATCAATAAGTTGCTAGTGTCCTGCGATTCCGAAATTCGCTGGGAGATCGATATCAAGATCGTGCGAATTTCGGAATCGGGACACTAGCGGGAGGTTCAATGGGATTACTCGATCGGCGCGATCTGTTCGCAGGTGCCGCCGCATTTCTGGGAGCCGAACTGGTGGCGCCGCTGGCGAAAGCGCTGGCGGCAGAAGCCGCGCCGGGTTTTGCCGCGTCCCATGCCGCTCTCACGCCAGAGCAGATGCTGCTGGTGTCCGCCATCAGCGAACGCATCGTCCCGGCCACCGACACGCCGGGCGCCATTGCCGCCGGCGTCCCCGCATTCATCGAGATGATGCTGGCCGACTGGTATGAGCCGACCGACCGCGAAGAGTTCATGGCCGGCCTGGGTGTGCTGCGCGGCTACACCGATATCCAATATAAAACCGCCTTCGCCTCGCTCGCCCCCGAGGAACAGGATCTGGTGCTGACCTCGGCGATGCAGGGGCGGATTTCCGGCCTGTCGGGCAGCTTCTTCGAACATTGCCGCCAGCTTGTGATCCTGGGCTATTACTCGTCGGAGATCGGCTGCAAGCAGGAGCGTGTCTATGTTCCGGTGCCCGGCCATTATGACGGCAAATATCCTTACGCCCAGGTGCGGCGCGTCTTTTCCTCCTGAGTCCGGAAATTCCCCATGGCCACTTATGACTTCGACGCCATCGTCATTGGTTCCGGCATCAGCGGCGGCTGGGCCGCCAAGGAATTGTGCGAAAAGGGCATGAAGGTCTTGATGCTGGACCGCGGCCGCATGGTCGAGCATCGCAAGGATTATATCACGGAAGGCAAGGGGCCCTGGCAGCTTCCCTATCGCGGCAACCTGCCGCCGGCCGAGGTGGAGCGCGATTATGTGATGGCCAAGTGGGGCGGCGCCAATCTCACTGCCCAGACCCATTACTACAACAATGACCGGCTGAACCCGATCGACTTCGAGAACAGCAAGCCGTTCCGTTGGGTCCGGCCCAACCAGGTCGGCGGCAAGTCGCTGATCTGGGGCCGGGTGGCGCTGCGCTGGAGCTCTATCGACTTCGAAGCCAACAAGCGCGATGGCCATGGCAGTCCCTGGCCGGTCAGTTACGACGAGATCGCGCCCTGGTATTCCTATGTCGAGAAATATGCCGGCATTGCGGGCTCGAAAGAGGGCCTGCCGCAACTGCCGGACGGGGAATATCAGCCGCCCCATCCCATGAATGTGGCGGAGATCTGGGTCAAGGAACGGCTGGAGCGCGCCATCCCGGGCCGCAAGCTGATCCCCACCCGCACCGCCAACATGACCGAGGACAAGCCGGAGCAGGGCAGGGCGCGCTGCCAGAGCCGCTCTATGTGCGCGCGGGGGTGTTCCTTCGGTGCCTATTTCTCCACTCAGGCGGTGACCCTGCCTGCGGCGCGCAAGACCAACAATCTCACTTTGATGTCGGACCAGGTGGTGACCAACCTGGAATATGATCCCAAGACCAAGCGCGTCACCGGTGTGCGGGTGGTGGATGCCAACACCATGCAGGCGCATGTCTATACCTCGCGCACCGTGTTCCTGTGCGCCTCGGCGATGGCGTCGACGCAGATCCTGCTGAATTCGCGCCTGCCGGGCAGCGAGCGCAGCTTTGCCGACTCCAGCGGACTATTGGGCCACTACATCATGGACCATTCCTTCCGCACCTCCTTCTGGGGCACTGTCCCGGATGCCGAGTTGAGCCCCTATATCGCCTATGGACGGCGTCCCAACGGCGTCTATATCCCCCGTTTCCGCAATCTCGACGGCCAGGACCGTGACGCCGATTTCGTGCGCGGCTATGGCATGCAGGGGGCGGCCGGGCGCGGGCCTGCCGGCGCCGTGGGCTTCGGCAAGACGATGAAGGAGGGCCTGCGCCAATATGGCCCCTGGACCATCCGCTTCACCGCGTTCGCCGAATGCCTGCCCTACCAGGACAATACCCTCAGCCTGAACCCCAACAAGCTGGACCGCTTCGGGGTGCCGCTGGCGGTGTTCAATGTCACCTTCCGCGACAATGAAATGAAGATGATGCGCGACGCCGCGATCCAGGGCGAGACCATGATGCGGGCTGCAGGGCTTGTCGATGTCGGCTCGGTGAACGAAGAGCATGTGCCGGGCGATGCCATTCATGAGATGGGCGGGGCCTGTATCGGCGCCGATCCTCGCGCCTCGGTGGTCAACCGCTGGAGCCAGGCGCATGACGCCGCCAACCTCTTCATCACCGACGGTTCGCAGATGGCCTCGACCAGTTGCGTCAATCCCTCCATGACCTTCATGGCCTTCACGGCGCGCGCCGCCGATCATGCCGTCAAGCTGGTAAAGGCGGGAACGATTTAGGGGCTAATTTCTGTCGGACGATCACAAGTGGCCCTGCCGCTCGCCCAAGCTCGCGGCGTTCGCTGCTCTCGCAGGTCCACCGGACCTGCTCGCGCGTTCCGCGCCGCAGCTCACTCCTCGATGATGTGGCCGGAGCCCATGATCGAGCGCTGAATCCGCGCCGGCCTGGTCGTCAGACGCACGTCGCCGGAGCCCATGATGGTGGCCTTGAGCTCCTCGCCGGGTGCCAAGGTGGCGGAGCCGCTTCCCAGCACCGTCACAGAGACGCTACGGGCGGCCAGCTTGCCCAGCCGGGCATGGCCTGAGCCCAGCACGTTCACATTCAACCGGTCGACCTTGCCTTCGGCCGTGACGGAACCCGAGCTGGTGACGGTGATGTTCAGCTGCGGCTGCTCGACATGTCCCAGGTCGGTGTCGTTGCTGCCATGGATCTCCACAGTACCGCCTTTGGCGTCCACTCCGGCCATAGGCGGCTGGGGAGGCTCGGGCGGCATGCCCGGTTGGGGCGATCGGACATCGCGGTGGTTATAGGAATAGTTGTATTTGTAGGAATAGTCGTAGCGGTAGGGATGTTCGCTCTCCCTGGCCGCCTCGCGCGCCATCCTGGAAACGTCGATTGCCTTGAGGGCATTCTTCGCCGCGTCTCCCGCCAGCTGCCTGACCTCGCCGCTGCCCATGATCGTCTGGCGCAGTTCGGCGGGCTTGGTGAGAAGTTCGAGATTGCCGCTGCCGGCGACGAAGAGCTTCACCTTGCCGTGGGGAGATAGAGTCGCATCGCCACTGCCCAGGATGGAGATATTGGAATCGCCCGTGACCGAAAGCCCGCCAAGATCGGCCTTGCTGGAACCGGCAATCACCAGGTTCAACCGGTCCACCTTGCCACGGCCGGTGACGGTGCCGCTGCCATTGAGATGCAGATCCAGGGCCGGCTGGTCGAGCTCGCCCAGGTCGAGATTTTCTCCGCCATTGACGACGAATTTTCGGATCGGAACATTGACGATGGCTTCCACCTTGCGTCCGTTGGCGCGCGAGATGTTGGTGTCCGCGGCGATACGCCCGCCGCTTACCCGTACATGCTGCAACACGTCCGCCGGTCCGGTCACCGATATTTGAGGTCCGGATATTTGAGGCCCGGATATTTGAGGTGTTGACGGCGGGGGCGCGCCTTGCGGCAGGTCCTGGGAGGAACGGTGCGGCTGGTAACGGATGTTGATCGGCGCATCCAGCGCTAGGGTATCGCCGCCATTCCAGCGCCACGCTTTTTGGGTAGCGAGATCGATCAGCGGCTTGATCTCGCCCAGGGTGCGGGTGTCGTGGAAGATGTCGTCGCCGCCGATGGCTGCGGCCATTCCCAGGAAGCCGGCGCACAACAGCAGGCCGGCGGCCGAAGTGATGATCAGGGTTTTGGACATGGGTTTACTCCTCGTCCCCCGGCTTCAGCAGCCGGTAATTGAGGCGCATATAGCTGCCAAGCAGTTTCAGTCCGCCGCCCAACAGCAGCGCGAGCAGCCCGCCCACACCAACCACGCCTGAGATCAGGCCCAGTCCCACCAGCGAGGGAACCAGCACATTGCCATTGCCCGAGAGCAATCCGCCCAGCAGATGCAGTCCGGTGCTGCCCACCACATAAAGCACATAGGCGGCGATGGCGGCGCAGCCGGCCAGCACCAGGATCACCGGCAAAAGAATGAAGATGTTGAAGGCTTGAAGACCGATCAGCCCCAGACTTGCCTGAACGAAGGTGCGGGGATTGCGCCGTTGTTCCCAGCGGCGCAGCTTTGTCTCGGCGCTGAGCTCGCTGCCCAGCCGCAAAGGATCGCCCAAAGAGGCGGCGACTTCCTGTTCGTCGCGCCCATCGGCGACGGCATCGCTGAAATGGGCCTCATAGTCCATCACGATGTCGTCGATTTCCTCCCGCGACAGGCCCTTCAAGCCCTGGCGCAGGCGGGAGATGAAAAGCGCGCGGCTCACGGAGCGTCCTCCAGCATTTTTTCCACCGCCGTCATGAAGATCTTCCATTCCTCGCGTTGGGCCTTGAGTGTGGTGCGGCCGGCCTCCGTCATCCGGTAATATTTGCGCGGCGGCCCGCCAGGGGCTTCCACCAGGTAGGTGCTGACCAGGCCATCGTCCTGCATCCGCCGCATCAAGGGATAGATCGTGCCTTCTCCCATGCCCACTTCTTGCATCAGGCGGCTGGCGATCTCGTAGCCATAGGAGTCGGCCCTCGCCAGAAGGGTCAGGACACACAATTCCAGAACGCCCTTGCGCAACTGTGTCTGGATGCTCTCCGCCAAACCGATGACTTCCGTTGATGTGGGCGTTGAAGATGAAGGCCATGTGCCGTCCTCCAAGCTAACGTTCGACAAGTTCTGCCGCAATGCGCCGTACCCGCTGCGAATCGCGACTCAGTTTCCGGCGATGTGCACGCCGCCGGAGCCCGTGACAAATTGGTTGAGTCTGGCGGGCATCGCGGTCATGCGGACACTGCCGGAGCCCGCGACATGCACATCGGCCTGGTCCCGCGGCGTGACGATGACATCGCCGCTGCCGGCAATATGAACATCGGCGCGGCGAACCTGTGTGTCGCCCATCCGCACATTGCCGGAGCCGGAAATGGACACTTCAAGCCGGTCCACCCGGCCGGCAGCGCTGATCTGGCCGGTGCCGGCAATGGCGAGATTGAGACGGTCCTGGTCCAGGCGCCCCAATTGAACATCCTCGTCGGCGCCATAGACCGCGACACTGCGCAGGGCGACGCCGCTGACGGTGATATCGAGGCCTTTGCGGCCCTGACAATCCTCGCACCAGCGAATCTGTCCTTGGCCGACGCGAAGCTGCTCCAGCGCCTTGTCCGGACCGGTGATGACGATGCGGGCGGAGCCGGTCGGCACATAGTGCACGGTGGCGCCGCTGACGCCGATGCCCAGTCCTTCGCTGCCGTCCCACGCCCATTCCCAACGTCCTGATTGTTTGAGGGAAGGATCGCGTGGCGTGAAGTCATCCATACTTCGCGCCCAAGCCGGCGCTGCAAACAGACAGAAGACAAGCGCGGCTCTCACAACTTTGGCGTTTTGCATTTTGACCTCCGGATTCTGATCGCGACCTGACGTTCGCTCTTGTATAGCGCATGGTACCATGTTAAGCAAGGTACAATGTTATGCATGCTGTACGGTTATACAAGGAACAAGGCGGGACCATGAAAAAGACAGCGTTTTTATGGACTTGGCTTTTTGTGGCACCCGCTTGGGCTGCGCCGGAGCAGGGGATTTCCAGCTACCCGGCAGCCTTTTTCACCGATGCCAGGCCGGCCACGGCCTATGACATGGTCACGCGCCTGCCGGGTTTTGCCTTCGACAGCGGCCTGTCGGCACGCGGCTTTGCCGGCACGGCCGGCAATGTGCTGGTGAACGGGGCGCGGCCCACCGCCAAGACCGATGATCTCAACAGCATCCTGCAACGCATTCCCGCCGCCAATGTGGAACGGGTCGAAGTGATCCGCGGCGGCGCGCCGGGAATCGACATGCAGGGCCAGACGGTGGTCGCCAATGTTATTCTCCGCAAGGATGCTTCAGACCAGACCATTCTCACCGGATCGCTGACCTATACCGGCGCCGGACAATGGTCGCCCGCGCTCGGCGTCGAGTATCACGGCCAGAGCGGAGATTTGCGCTACGAAGCATCGCTGTCGCGCACTTCGGTGATCGGGGACGATTCACCCGGCAACGGCTATCGGGTCGTCACCGCGCCGGGCCAGGCGCCGGTTTACGACCGCGCGGTGCGCACCGGTATTCTCAAGACCGGATATTCCCTGCATGGAGGATTGATCGCCCCTCTGTGGGGTGGGGAGTGGAACAACAATTTCACCTTGCAGACCACCGATTTCCCCAGCGGCCTGCGCTATTACGGCAATGGCGGATCGCGTTTCGATTCCATTGCCCGTGTCAGGAACGGCGAATTCGGCAGCCACTGGCAGGGCATGTTGGGCCAGGTGAATCTGGAGACGCTGGTATTGCAGCGGATCGGCCACGAGGACGACAGCAACACCAGCGCCGCCATCGGCTCAAGCCAGATTTTCCTCTCCGGCAACGATACCGGCGAAAGCATCGCGCGAGTTACCGCGCGCTACAGTTTCAATCCGGAATTGAGCCTGGAAGCAGGCGGGGAGGGTGCCTACAATTTCCTCGATGGTCATTCCAGTTTCACCTCCAATGGCGCAGCGGTCATCATTCCCAACGCCAATCTTTCCGTGGATGAGATACGCGGCGAAGCCTTCGCCAGCGCCACCTGGAAAATCACGCCGCAGCTTACGTTGGAAGGCGGCGCCCGGTTGGAATTCTCTTCCATCTCCGCCACCGGCGACAGCCACAACAGCCGCAGCTTCTTTTACCCCAAGCCGCGTCTGTTGCTGTCCTGGTCGCCGGACGACAAAAGCCAGTTGCGGTTGCGGGTGGAGAAGAAGCTTGGCCAGCTTAACTTCACGGATTTCGCGGCCTCTTCGAATTTGTCGGGTTTCGGCATCTCCGCCGGCACACTGGATCTGCGGCCCGAGCAGCGCTGGCAGTTCGAGGGCGCCATCGAACGGCATTTCTGGGAACGTGGCGGCCTGGTGCTGAGCGCGCTGCATGAGGAGGTCACCGACCTGCAGGATTTCGTGCCGGTGGGCGGCGGGTTGGACGCGGCGGGCAATATCCCTCACGCCACCAGCGACAAGCTTTCCATCACCGGCCAGGTGCCGCTGGATTTCCTGGGGCTCAAAAACGGTTTGTTCAAGCCCAACCTCTATTGGGCCACCGGCAGCCTGATCGATCCGGTCACCGGCGAGCGGCGGCGCATCTCCAACCTGCGCAATATCAATTCCTATTACGACATCATGCAGGATATCGATTCGCTGAAATCGACCTGGGATTTCAGTTGGGGCACCAGCTTCAGCCGCACCACCTGGCGCATCTCCCAGATCAGCCGCGCCGCCATCCACAACAGTCCGTACCTGAATTTCAGCTGGGCCTACAAACCGACCCCGGACCTGAAAATCACGCTCGGCGCCGACAATTTCGCTTCTTATCGCTTTGAACTGGAGCAGTTCAATTTTATCGGACCGCGCAATCTGGGACCGCCATCCTCCATCCAGGATGTCTTCACGCGTACCCAGCCCCGCATCTATCTGAATCTGCGCAAGACCTTCTGATTGCCGACCAGAATGTCATCGAGGGTTGTCGCCGGGCGAAAGATGCCGCACACTGGTACCGTTCACAAAATAAACAGGGCGGAAGAATGCGGATCTGGGCGGCGGCGTGCGTGGCGTTGGCATTTCTTACGGGACCGGCTTTTTCCGCCGAACCGCGCAAGCCGGGCGAGTATCCACCGACCGCGGATTCGCTGCCGCAGCCGGGTGTGCCCAAAGGTAAGCTGATAGGGCCGCTGGAATTCCATTCCAAGATCATCGAAGGAACAGTGCGGCGCTACTGGATCTATGTCCCCAACAAATATGACGCCAAGACTCCGCCCAATCTGCTGGTGTTCCAGGATGGCCAGCGCGCCATCAATCCGCAGGGGCCGCTGAATATTCCGGTGGTGCTGGACAACCTGATCGCCAAGGGCGATATCCCGCAGACCCTGGGCATCTTCATCACCCCCGGCAATACCGGCACCGAACATTATCCCGACGGTCTGGGACCGGCGGGCTGCACCGGCTACGCCTGCACGGGCAATCCCAATCACCGGGCGCAGGAATATGACGCCCTTAGCGATGCCTATACGCGCTTCCTGATCGAGGAGATGCTTCCCGAGGTCGCCAAGAGCTACAAATTCACCGACGATCCCAAGCGCCGCGCCATCGGCGGCACCAGTTCGGGCGCGATCTGCGCCTGGACCGTGGCGTGGCACCGGCCCGATGCCTTCGGCAATGTGATCAGCATGATCGGGAGCTATACCTCAATCGGTTATCATCCCGCCACGACCACCACGCCCATGGTCCCGGGCGGCGACACCTATCCCGGCCTGATCCGCAAGAATCCCATCCGCCCGATCCGCATTTTCCTGCAGGACGGCACCAACGACCTGAACAACGAGCACGGCAATTGGCATCTGGCCAATGAGCAGATGGTGTCGGCGCTGCAATGGGCCAATGCCAACGCCGATGAGAAGAAGATTGCGGGCGCGCGCTATGATGTCCGCTATGAATGGGGCGACGGCGCCCATTCCGATGTGCATGGCGGCTGGCTGCTGCCGGGCATCCTGCGCTGGATGTTCGCGAAGTAGGCGCGGGTCTTTGGCTTAGCTTTTCTTAGCGAGCGGAAGCGAGCTTAGAAAAGCTTGCCCCGCTTCGAGCCCGCGTAGCGGGCGAGGGCGGTAGCGTCATGCGGAGCATGTGGACTGAAGCCGCCAGCACGGTCAGGGACGCACAGCTTGTCCATGTTCTGTCGGCGGGGATTGAAGGAAGACTTGCTCGGTCCCGAATGACATCCAAACCTTGCGCCAACGCAGCAAGTCCATGCCCAAAAGCATTTGGGTGACCCCGAACCTTTCGTCATCGATGAAAACCGGTGCGTCACGATAGGTGGTCTGGCCGACGGTAAAGCTGCCGAAATGGTGTTCGTATGCCCGCACGGGAATCCCGCTCACGCCAAAAGAGCTTGCCCGACGATCCGAGCGCAGTTCCTCTTCCTGCACGCCGACTTCCTGCGCAGTGTCGATGCCGATTGAAGTATGGACCGACCCGGTATCTATCGCTGCGTTGATCGCTACCCTGTTCAAGGTGCCGCTTGTCCTGTTCAAGGTGACCGGAATGAACAATTGGCCGCTCAATTGCCGTTTGCCATGGATGGCATCGAATTTTCCGGCCCATGGCACGAAGTTTCCGCTGCAGTTCTTCGAGGTGTAGAGGGTCAGGATCCGATTGGGAAAATCGAACTCCAACTCGAATTGCGAAAGCAGGTCGATTCCGAGCAGGCCCTCCGGCGATCCGGGCCTGCCCTTTATGCCGGGTGCGAAATTGACGGTCGTCAATTCATAGTTCTCCCAACGGCCACCGCCCAACCCGAAAGAGTGCGCTATCAGGGGGTGCGCCGCCTTTATTTCGCCGCCGATCCCATAGACACCGAACTTTCTGCGCCGGTCTTGCGGCAAGTGGAGTTGCGCGGCGAGTTCGGGAGATATCGCGCTGCCGGCGGATCCCGTATCAATCAGCATGGTGACGGGATGCTCGTTGATGCTGACTGTGGTGGTAAACCATCCCGCGCTTTCATTCAGCGGCAAACGGGCCACGCTTTTCAGCGAACAGGAATTTGCCGGCTCCTGTGCGTGAACGCATAGGGTCAGGCCCAGCAGACTGGCGAGTGTTGCAAGAACCCGCCGGGCGCGGAGGCAAGGATTTCCGGTCATCATGCCGCCGGACTATTGCAATGTGAAATGGTCCTCACGATAGGCGCTGTCCGGCTGTGTCCCCGACGCAGGTATATTGGTGCATCTTGCAGAGCGCCACAGGCTGGCCGGCGGATGGTTAAGCCTTCAGCCCCAGCAGCCGGTGGGCGTTGGTCCAGGCGATCTTGCTGAAGATCGCGGCGGTGGTCGACACCGCCAGCAAGGTGAGGGTCTCGCGCGCCACGCATTTGCCCCGCATGCGCGGCGCCACCCGGTCGGAATTCTGTGCCGCGCCGCCACCCTTGCCGTCGTCGCAATTGCAGTCGCTGCCGAAATGCAGCTTGTCCTGGTGGCGCTTGAGAAAGTCGCTGGTGAAGGCGGGGTCGCGCGACAAAGCGTTGTTGGCCGAATTGGCGCTCGTGTCGGCGAACAGGTTGGGATAGTCCGACAAAAGCCTGTCGGTGACGCCGCCCGGCACGATGGGGCCGGTGGGGTAGGCGTCCTGCTCGTGATAGTCGGCGCTGATATTGGCCCAGAAGGCGTCGGCATGGCCGATGAATTTGGTCTTGGGATAGGCTTTGAGGATGGCGGCGAAACGCTTGATGCCGGTGTTGTAACCGCCCGGCGCGGCGGGCTGGCCGACCTCCTGGAAGTGGATCAGCACAGGCACGTTCAGTTCCGCCGCCAGGTCATAGACCCGGCGCATCTCCCGCCCGTCCGCGGCGACAGGAAACTTAAGCTCACCAAAGCCTTTGGCGCCGGACTTCACGGCCTGGGTGAGGATTTTCTCGGCATCCGGCCTGGCGACATCGGTCGAGCCGAACCAGCAGGGAAACAGGCCCGGCTTCTGCGCCTGCAGGGCCGCTACCTCGGACGCCGCGTCCCCACGGGTCAGGAGATTGGCGGCGGTGATGCCCGCGCCCCGCTGATGGGCAATGTTCAGCTCCGCCGTCTTTCGGATGTGGAAATGCATATCGATAACAGGCCAGCTCCAAACCGGCGGCGGTTCCTGCGCCTGAAGCGGTGAGGTTGCGGCAACGGCGCCCAGCGACGCCAAAAGGGTCCGACGGTCCATCAGGGGAACTCCTCAACTCATTTCGTACGCTAACCCATTGTTTCCGGCTGGAGGCGAATTTCATTTCGAAAATGCTGCGCCGCAGCATGTCGCAATGTTTCGCGAACTTTGTGGTAGCGAAACCATGTCCAAAAGCCGCAGTTCACTTTAGAATAAATATCAGGAATAAAGGATGTTTAGTCGGACTCGGTGGCCGCAAGAAGCCGCCGGGCGGGAGCGAATTCGAATATGTCGCGTATCACCAGGCAAGTATCTTTCGCGGTCGGCATCTTCGCCGTGGCAGGGCTTGCGAGTTTTCAGCTTTTCGGCAGCGCTTCCGCCCAGCCGGCGCCAGCACCGCAGATGGCCGCCAATACGCCCGCGACCGCGCCGGTGACGACGGCGTCCGAGCCTCTCACCACATCCGATCGCAAGCACATGCTGATGCAGTACTGCACCGCATGCCACAACGACAAACTCAAGACCGCGGGCATGTCGGTGGTGCCGCTGGACGCCGACAATCTCCCCGCCAATCTCGCCACCTGGGAAAAGATCCTGCGCCGTTTGAGTGTGGGCGAGATGCCGCCGCGCGGCATGCCGCGCCCGCCCAAGGAACAGATCACCGATTTCACCAACTGGCTCGGCGGCTCGCTGGACAAGCTGGCCGCTGCTCATCCCGATCCCGGCCGCGCCACCATCCGCCGGATGAACCGTATCGAATATGCCAATGCGGTGCGTGACCTGCTGGCGCTGGATGTCGATTTCAGCAAAAGCCTCCCGGTGGACGATACCGGTTATGGCTTCGACAATATCGCCGACATTCTGACGGTCTCGCCCACCCTGATGGACCGCTATGTCAACACGGCCGGCAAGGTGAGCCGGCTTGCCACCGGCCTGACCTCGGACAGAGCGGTCACCACCGATTTCAAGCTTACCAAGGACCTGTTCGAGAATGCGTTCGGCGTGCCGTCCTACAATGAGCGGGCCAGTGACGACCTGCCGCTGAATTCCCGCGGCGGCGGTTCGATCAAGTTCTATGCGCCCTATGACGCGACCTACACCGTCCAGGTTTACCTGAATTCCGGCTCCGGTACGGAGGCCGAAATCGATTCCTACAACCGGGTCGAGACCAAGGTGCCGCTGAAGGCGGGCCTGCGCACCATCGGCATTTCCTTCCGCAAGAAACTGGGGCTGGACGAAAATATGATCGCCAGGACCACCACCGGCGAGCGCCCCAAAAAGCCCGAAGGCACGCCCGAGCAGTTGCCGATGGATGTGCAGGTCGACGGTGCGCGGGTTGCCACCTTGCCGGTGCCGTCGTTCGGCAATGGCCCATACCTGCAGCAAGCCTTCTATCAGCGCGACGTGATGCAGGTCTCGATCGTGGGCCCCACTGACATCAAGGGACCCGGCGACACGCCCAGCCGCCGCAAGATCTTCCTCTGCCATCCTTCCAAGTCGGTTTCGGAAAACGCCTGCGCCACCAAGATACTTACGGCCATCGCGCATCATGCCTATCGCCGGCCGGTGACTTCGGCGGATATCGCGCCGCTGATGAAAATCTATGCCGAGGGCCGCAAGGGTGCGGATTTCGAGCATGGCATCGAGGCCTCGCTGGAAGCCATCCTGGTGGCCCCCGATTTCCTGTTCATGCGCGAGACCGATCCGGTCAAGAGCAAGCCCGGCACGGTGCATCGCATCAGCGATCTGGAACTGGCGACGCGGCTATCCTTCTTCCTGTGGAGCAGCATTCCCGACGACCAGCTCCTGGCGGCGGCCGAGAAGGACCAGTTGCATCAGCCCGACGTGCTGAAGGCACAGGTGGCGCGGATGCTGACCGATCCCAGGTCGAAGGCGCTGACCGACAATTTCGCCGGCCAGTGGCTCTATCTGCGCAAGTTGGAATATCAGCGCCCCGACCGGCGCGTGTTCCCGGACTTCGACCAGCGCCTGCGCCAGGCGATGCTGACCGAGACCAACATGTTCTTCGACTATGTGGTGAAGGACAATCGCAGCGTCGTCGACTTCCTGGACGCGGATTATACCTTCCTCAACCAGCGGCTGGCCGAGCATTACGGCATCCCCGGCGTCTATGGCACCACCTTCCGCAAGGTGCAGCTCGATCCGGTCAAGCGCCGCGGCGGGTTATTGAACCAGGCCAGTATCCTGACCGCCACCTCCTACAACAACCGCACCTCGGTGGTGCTGCGCGGCAAGTGGATCCTGGAGAACATCCTGGCATCCCCGCCGCCGCCGCCGCCGCCGAACGTGCCGGCCCTGAACGACGCCAAGAACGGCAAGCTGCTCACCGTGCGCGAGCAGATGGAGATGCACCGCTCGAATCCGGTCTGCGCCTCCTGCCATACCAAGATGGATCCGTTCGGCTTCAGCCTGGAAAATTACAATGCCATCGGCGCCTGGCGGGTGGCGGATGCCGGCAAGAAGCTGGACGTCTCCGCCGTGCTGCCCGACGGCACCAAGTTCGACGGTCCCACCGGCCTGCAGCAGGTGCTGTTGGCCCGCAAGGATCAGTTCGTCGAGGCCTTTACCGAGCGGCTGATGACCTATGCGCTCAGCCGCGGCATCGAAGCCTATGACATGCCCGCCGTGCGGTCGGTGCGTTATGCCGCCGCCAAGGATGATTACCGCATGCAATCCATCATCATGGGCATCGTCCAAAGTGTTCCCTTTGTCATGAGAAGGACTCCAGACACATGATCACGCGCAAACCTCTTGATCGCCGTACTGTCCTGCGTGGCACTGGCGCCGTTCTGGCGTTGCCCGTGATGGAAGCCATGATGCCGAGCAGCAGCGTGGCGGCCGAGGCTGCCGACGCGGCCCGCAAGCGGTTGCATGTCATCTACACGCCCAACGGCATGATGATGGAGCACTGGACACCGGCTGCGGCAGGCAAGGACTATGAGCTGACGCCGATCCTTCAGCCGCTGGCGCCTTACCGCGACAAGTTCGTGGTCATCAGCGGTCTCGACCAGGCCCAGGCCGAAGCGCTGGGCGACGGCGCGGGCGATCATGGCCGCTGCTGCGGTTCCTGGCTCACCGGCATGCATGTCAAGAAGACCGAAGGCGCGGACCTGGCCAGCGGTGTTTCGATGGACCAGGTGGTGGCCAAGCAGTTCGGCGACCTGACCCAGATTCCGTCCCTGGAAATGGGCCTGGAACCGACCAGCCTGGTGGGAAGCTGCGACACCGGTTACAGCTGCGCCTATACCAACACGCTATCCTGGAGCAGCGCCTCCACGCCGCTGCCCGTCACCGTCAATCCGCGCGAAGTGTTCGAGCGGCTGTTCGGCGACGGCGACAACCTGGACGCCAAGAGCCGCCTCGCCCAATTGAAGCGCCAGGCCTCGATCCTGGATTTCGTGGCCGGCGATGCCAAGCGCCTGTCCAGCCGGATGAGCGCCAACGACAAGAAGAAGCTGGACGAGTATCTCACCTCGGTCCGCGATATCGAGCGCCGCATCCAGAAGATGGAAAAGCGCGGGCCCGACACCGCGGCCTTGCCGGCCTATGCGCGTCCCACCGGCGTTCCGGACGATTTCCAGCAGCATGCCCGTATGATGATCGACCTGATGATCCTGGCGGCCCAGGCCGATCTCACCCGCGTCAACACGCTGATGCTGGCGCGCGAAGTCAGCGGCCGATCCTATCCGGAAATCGGGGTGCCCGATGCGCATCACGCGCTCAGCCACCACGGCAATGATCCGGAAAAGATCGCCAAGCTGACCAAGATCAACCAGCTGCACATGGAGCAGATCGCCTATTATGTGAAGCGGATGAGCGAGACCAAGGACGGCAACGGCACCTTGCTCGACCACTCGTTGCTCCTGGCCGGTGCCAGCCTTGCGGATCCCAACAAGCATGAGCACCGCAACCTGCCGACCATCGTGGCGGGCGGCCTGATCGCCGGTAACCGCCACATCGCGGCGGCCAAGGGCACACCGATGACCAACATGATGCTCTCGATGATGGACACGCTGGGCGTGCATACCGAAAGGCTGGGCGACAGCACCGGTCGCCTGACCGAGTTCACGGCCTGATCGCAACGGATAAAGCGTAGAGATGAAAAAGGCATTCGGACTGGGTGTTCTGCTTCTGGGCGTTCTCCCCGCGGCAAGCTGGGCGGGACCGCTGGAAGACCGGCTGGCCGAGGCGGTGCGCGACAACGACACCGCCGGGGTCAAGAGCCTGCTGGCGCAGCATGCCGATCCGAACCTGCCGCTGCCGGACCAGTCCGTGCCGCTGGCCTGGGCGGTGGACCGGCAGAACGAAGAGTCCGTCCAACTGCTGCTGGCTGCGGGTGCCAAGCCCGGTATCGCCGGCATGGACGGCGCGGTGCCCCTGACGCTTGCCTGTGAGCTGGGCAATCCGGGAATCGTGTCGGACTTGCTGAAGGCCGGCGCGGATGCCAAGGCGACGCGTCCGGATGGTGTCTCGGCGCTGGCATTATGTGCCGGCATGGCAACCCCCGATGCGTTGGCGGCTTTGACGGCCAAGGGGGCGGACGTAAATGTCGCCGATCCCGAAGGCCAGACGCCGCTGATGTGGGCGGCGGCCAAGGGGCAGACCGAGAATATCTCCTATCTGGTCAAGCACGGCGCCAAGGTCAACGCCGTCACCCAAAAGGGTTTCACGCCGCTGTTCTTTGCGCTGCAGAGCAAGGTCGCGCCGGCTTCGATGGCACTCTTGAACGCGGGCGCCGACACCAAGGCGGTCCTGCCGGACGGCACCACCGTGATCACCGGTGCGCTGCTGGAAAACAATGTGCCCTTCGCGATGCAGGTGATCTCGCGCGGCGCCGATGTGAATGCACGCGACAAGGATGGGCGGCAACTGATCCATATCGCCGCCGCCAACGGCGATCCCGATCTGGTGAAGCTGGTCCTGTCCAAGGGCGGCAATGCCAATGCCATGACCACGCCGCCTCCACCGCCGGCTCCGCCCCCGGGCGAAACCCCACCGCCGCAACAGGTGCAGGTTGCCGCCGCGGGTGTCGGCGGCGGCAGCGGCGTGCCCAAGAAGAAGCCGTTGGAAGCCGCAGAATATCTGGTCCCGCCGCCGGTCGCGGCCACCGCGCCGCTGTTGCTGGCGGCGCGCGCGGGCTCGGTGCCGGCGATGCAGGCGCTGGTTACGGCAGGCGCCAAGACCGACGTCAAGGCGACGGATGGATTGACCCTGGCGCTGGCCGCTGCCGGCAGCGGCAATCTGGAAGCGGTGAAGTACGCGCTGACCCTGGATCCCAACATCAACGCCATCGCCCAGGGCGGCAAGAGCATAATCCATATGGTAGTGGCCAATCGCACCGCCACCGACAATGAGGCGATCATCACCTACCTGGCCGACAAGGGCGCGGTCCTGAACGTCAAGGACGATCACGGCATCACCCCGGCGGACTTCGTCAACCGGGTGGGGCCGGAGAAGATCCGGGTCTTCTACGTCCAGTTCATCAAGGATCGCGGCGTCACCGCCAGCCTCAACCACTAACAGACGCCCGCGTCTTCTCAGGCGGCTGTTCCATAAGGAGTGCCGCCATGATCCACCGCCTTGCCGTGGCTGCGTTCGCTTTGGCAGCCTGCACCGTCGCCGCGATGGCACAGACCGCCGTGACGCCGTCAGGCCTGCCGCCTGTGCCCAAGGTCAGCGACGTGCGCCTCTATGTGCTGGATTGCGGCACCATCATCTCCCATGAGCCGGAGCGGTTCGGCCTCAGCCGCCAGGATGTTCCAGATCCGGATTTCGCCGATCCCTGTTTCCTGGTGGTCCATCCCAAGGGGATTCTGTTGTTCGATACCGGCCTGACCGACGCACAGGTCGGCCGTCCCATCTATGAGAACAAGATGGGATATGAGGGCCAGCTCAAGACGGTCTCGCTCAAGGGGCAATTGGCCAATATCGGCGTCACGGCTCCGATGATCACCTATCTCGCCATTTCCCATTCGCATTGGGACCATGTCGGCAATGCCAATGACTATGCCGGCTCGACCTGGCTGGCGCGCAAGGCGGAATATGACGTGATGTTCGGGCCAGGTGCGAATGCGGTGGCGCGCAAGGGCTATGAGGCGCTGGCCAAGGCGCGCATCCAGTATATCGACGGCGATTACGATGTGTTCGGCGACGGCAAGGTGGTCTTGCTGTCCACCCCCGGCCATACGCCGGGGCACCAGTCGCTTTATGTGAAGCTGGCCCGCACCGGCGGGGTGGTGGTCTCGGGAGACCTCTATCACTACACCGCCGAACGCACCTTGGGTCACATGCCGCCGCGTGAGCAGACCTTGGAGACGCCTGCGTCACGCAAGAAAGTCGAGGACTTTCTGGTCCGTACTCACTCCCAACTCTGGATGGGGCACGCGATCGACTGGTATCAGAACGCCGTGAAGGCGCCTGGTTGGTATGATTAGCAGGTGCGGCGCCCCTGCTATCCGATACGCGATGTGATCGCCTTGGCTTCCAGATAGTTCGACAGCACGGCCTGGCCCATTTCACGGCCCCAGCCCGACTGCTTGTAGCCGCCAAAGGGCAGGGCGGCGTCGAACACATGGTAGCAGTTGATCCACACCGAACCGGCCTTGATGGCATTGGCGAGTTGGTTGGCCTTGGCGATGTCGCGGCTCCACACCCCGGCGGCCAGGCCGTAGATGGTGTCATTGGCAGCGGCGATCAGCTTGTCGTCCACCTCCTTGAAGGGGATGGCGACCACGACCGGCCCGAAGATTTCTTCCCGCACCACTTTCATGTCCGGCTTGGTGTCGACCAGCACGGTGGGGTTGACGAAATAGCCGCGTCCTTCCGGCGCCGAGCCGCCGGTGACGGCGCGCGCGCCTTCCTCCTGTCCCGAGTGCAGATAGCCTTTCACCCGGCCATGCTGGACTTCCGACACCATCGGGCCCATTTCCGTTGCCGGGTCCATGCCGGCGCCCAGCTTGATCCGGGCGGCGTTGGCGGAAATCCCGGCCACCACCTTGTCGAAGACTTTTTCCTGCACGAACAGCCGCGAGCCGGCGTTGCAGCACTGGCCGTGGTTGAAGAAGATGCCCGCCGTGGCGCCCGCGATGGCGGCATCGATGTCGGCGTCATCCAGGATGATGTTGGGCGATTTGCCGCCCAGTTCCAGGCTGACCTTGCGCAGGTCGCGCGAGGCGGCCTTCACGATCAGCCGGCCCACATCGGTCGAGCCGGTGAAGGCGATCTTGTTCACATCCGGGTGGGAGGCCAGCGCCGCGCCGGCGGTCTCGCCGAAACCGGGCACGATATTGACCACGCCGTCGGGCAGGCCTGCCTCCTGCAGCAGTTCGCCCAGCCTAAGCGCCGAGAGCGGCGTTTCTTCCGCCACCTTGAGCACGACGGTGCAGCCGGTGGCGAGCGCCGGCGCCAGCTTCCAGGCCGCCATCAGGAGCGGGAAATTCCACGGGATAATCTGGCCCACCACGCCGACAGGCTCCAGCCGGGTGAAGGACAGATATTGCCCCGGCGATACCAGGTTCGAGATGGGGATGTGCTTGCCTTCCAGCTTGGTCGACCAGCCGGACATGTAATGGAAGATGTCAGCCGAAAGCGGCACGTCGGCGACGCGCGCCACGCTGAAGGGCTTGCCATTGTCCAGGCTTTCCAGCTGCGCCAGTTCGTCCAGATGCTCCAGGATCACATCGCCGATCTTGTGCACGATGCGGCCGCGCGCCGAAGGGCTCATGCGGCCCCAGGGGCCTTGTTCCAGCGCCTTACGGGCGGCGCGTACCGCATCATCGATATCGGCGGCATCGCCTTCGGCCACCGTGGCCAGCTTCATTTCATTGGCCGGGTCCAGAACGTCGAACACCTTGCCGGAATGGGCCTGCACCCATTTGCCGTCGATCAACATGGGGCGGGGCGCCGACAGCCAGCTCCGCAAGGACGCGGGCACGCGCTCGACATTCGAACTGATGGTGGTCTGGATGTTCATGCTCGTCTCCCTGAATTTTTCTTTTTTGCGATGGAGAATGGTTGCCCGGCTTGGGGCGCAACGCCGTGCGATCAGGCTAGCAGAACGGATGCCGAAACACCGAATCACAAATCGGGGAACTGAGGTCCCACGGGCCGATGTTGCGGTGCGAAACGGGATTTGCCGATGTTGGCGGAGCGGGCATTCCTGTGTACCGTCGCGGCCACAGAGGAGGGCAGTTCCACAGCCCTCCCGGCGCTGGGGAGAAACCATGAAGAATCCGATCCGTTCTCGCAAAATCCTGTTCGGTGGCGCGTGCCTTGCCGCCCTGATTGGTCTCGGTGCCGGGCAACTGGTGCTGGACCGGGGCGCAGCCGCGCAGGCCCAGACGCCGGGGGATACCATGGTGCCCTGGTTTGAGGTGGATCCTTACTGGCCCAAGCCGCTGCCCAATCACTGGGTGCTGGCCATGAGTATCGGCCTGGGGCTGGATGCGAAGGAGAATGTCTGGGTCTTCCACCGGCCACAGACCCTGGAACAGAAAGAATCCTATGCCACCCGCAACGAGGCCGATTGCTGTATCGCCGCGCCGGACGTGCTGGAGTTCGATCCCGCTGGAAACCTGGTCCGCCACTGGGGCCGCGACCAGGTCAAAGGCAACGGCCATGACTGGCCCAGTTCCAATCACGGCATCACCATCGGCCCGGACGGCAATGTCTGGCTGGGCGGCAATGGTGCGCCGCAGCCCGGGCCTGCGCCGGGCAGCGCGGAACAGTTCGCGGTCAAGCCTGGCGCGACGCCGCCAGCGCCCGCGCCCTATGCCGGCAGCGTGCCGATTTATCACGACAGCTTCATCTTGAAGTTCACGCCCGACGGCAAATATCTGGGCCAGATCGGCAAGGCCAGTGCCAGCAAGGGCAGTCTGGACACCGACAATGTCCGCGGCGTCGCCCAGATCCGCTTCCTGCCCAAGACCAACGAGATGGTGCTGGCGGACGGCTACGGCAACAAGCGTATTTCGGTGTGGGACGCCACCACGCTCAAGTTCAAGCGCATGTGGGGCGCCTATGGCAAAAAACCCGACGACACACCCATTCCGCACTATGACGTGAACTCGCCGCAGTTCGGCAATCCGGTGCACTGCGCCCAGCCCTCCAATGACGGGCTGATCTATGTCTGCGACCGCACCAACAACCGCATCCAGCTGTTCAAGACCGACGGCACCTTCGTTCAGCAGTATATTGTCAAGCCCGGCACCAAGGGCGACGGCTCGGTATGGGAAATCGCCTTCTCGCCAGACCCGCAGCAGAAGTTCATGTACATCTCCGACGGCGCCAACGAAAACATCCATGTCTTCGATCGCCAGAGCATGAAGGAACTCTATTGGTTCGGCGGCGGCGGGCGGCAGCCCGGCCAGTTCTATGCCGTGCACAGCATCGTCACCAATTCCAAGGGCGACATCTACACCACCGAGACCTATCGCGGTCAGCGGGTGCAGAAGTTCGTCTATAAGGGAATGATCAAGCTCAGCGACCTGATCAAAAAAGGCACGGTTGGAGGCAGCCGCATCAATCCATAAAGAGGCGAAATGCTGAAGCAGATCGGCATAGGTGTGGGATTTCTTGCGGTGGCCGGCGTGGCTGGAGGCCTGTTTGTGGCCAAAGCCACGCCGGAGCGTGCGTTGACTATCGTGTCTTCCCGCACCGTTCCCGCAGACGGCAAGCCCTTCGCGCCGGTGTGCAAGTCCGGCGAGATATTGGACAGCCGTCCCGATCCTGCCTGGGTCAGCGCCAGCTTCGAAAAGGATGGCTGCAAAGCGCCGGGCATGCCCAAGTGGATCGATGGATCCAAAGCCACCCGCGAGCAGGTGGTGGCCAGCATGGCAGAGCTGAAGCGCTACATGGCCGCGTCGGACGGCTTTGAAAGATGCATTCAGGATTTTGTCGAAGCTCGCAAAGCCAACGCGCGTGTCGACGGGCAGGCGCTCGGCACCCCGCTGGTGATCATCGAGAACCACCGTATCGCGGTGAGCCAGCGCAACCGCAAGCTTGCCGCCGACCGGGTCAAAGCCACGATCACGGCTTTCAACGACTATGGCAGTGACTGCGGCTAAGCTCGGACTCAGGAACATGCCTGATCTTAATGGTTTTTGGCGCTTTTCCGGCCGCCGCGCATGTCCTACGATATGGCGGCTGAACAACTGTCGACCCCTGCTTAACAAAGATGGCTAAAACCAAAGCCGCCTCCAAATCGAATGCGTTCGAACCGGATGTCGTGATTGTCGGCTCCGGCGCGGCCGGCGGCATGGCCGCCTATGTTCTCACCCGCGCCGGTATCAAGACCCTGATCCTGGAAGCGGGGCGCGATTACGATCCGGTGGCCGAAGCCGCCATGTTCAAGTGGAACCATGAGGCGCCGCTGCGCGCCAGTTCCACCCCCGACAAGCATTTCGGTTTCTATGACGCCACCGCCAATGGCGGCTGGGAAGTGCCGGGCGAGCCCTACACCAATGCGCCAGGCTCTGTGTTCCGCTGGTGGCGTTCGCGCATGCTGGGCGGACGCACCAATCATTGGGGCCGGCACGTGCCGCGCTTCGGGCCCTATGACTTCAAGTCCCACAGCCGCGACGGGTTGGGGATGGACTGGCCTATCTCCTATGACGATGTTGCGCCTTATTACGACCGCACCGAAAAGCTGATTGGCGTCTATGGCACCAATGCGGGGCTGGAGAACCATCCCGATTCTTCGCCCGGCATCCTGCATACCCCGCCCAAGCCGCGCGTTACCGAACTGGCGATCAAGGCGGGCGCCAACGCCCTGGGCATTCCCTGCGTGCCGGCGCGCTATGCGGTCCTCACCAAGCCGATCGATCACCCGCATGCGCCGCGTCAGGCCTGTTTCTATGCCACGCCATGCGGCCGCGGTTGTTCCATTGGCGCGGCTTTTCAATCCACCACCTCGCTGCTGCCCATGGCGATGGGTACCGGCAAGGCGCGCATCATCACCAACGCCATGGTCTCGCGGGTTGTCACCGGTCCGGACGGCAGGGCGACCGGCGTGGAGTATTTCGACAAGACCGGCGCCAGCCATTTCGTCAAGGCGCGCGCCGTGGTGGTGGCCGCCAGCGCCTGCGAAAGCGCGCGACTATTGCTCAATTCCAAGGACGGTGGCCTGGCCAATTCCAGCGGCCAGGTGGGGCGCAATCTGGTCGATACCACCGGCACCAATGTCACCGGCCATATTCCGGCTCTGGAAAACCGTCCCCGCTACAATGAGGATGGGGCGGAGATGGCGCATCTCTACATTCCCTGGTGGCTCTACAAGGAACAGGCGGCAGGCAAGCTCGATTTCCCGCGCGGCTATCACTACGAGATTGGCGGCCGCTTCGGCCAGCCGGGCGCAGGGCTATCACTGGGCGGGATGGAGGACGGTTACGGCCTGTCCTTGAAGGAAGATGCCCGGCGCTATTACGGGGCGCAGCTTGGCTTCACCGTGCGCGGCGAAATGATCCCCAATCCGGATTCCTATTGCGAGCTGGACAGCCAGGTGAAGGACAAGTTCGGCCTTCCCGTGCTGCGTTTCCACTGGAAGTGGTCGGATCACGAATATCGCCAGATCGCGCATGGCATGCAGACTGCCAAAGAGATCATCGAACGGCTGGGCGGCAAGGTGATCAGTCCCATGCTGCCGCCTGAGCAGGCCATCGCGGTGGGCGGCTGGATCATCCATGAGGTGGGCACCACCCGCATGGGCGCCAAGGCGGCGGATTCGGTGACCGATGGCTTCGGCCGCACCTGGGATGTCGACAATCTGGTGGTGGCGGATGGCGGTGTCTTCACTTCCAATGCCCACAAGAACCCGACCCTGACCATCATGGCGCTGGCCTGGCGCAGCATGGACCGTCTGGCGGACCGCATGAGAAAGGGAGAAGTATGACTGTCTCCCGTCGCGAAACGCTTGCCTGGGTAAGTGCCACCCTTGCCAGCCCATGGGTCGCCAGCCTGGCCGAGCCGGCCTTCGCGCAAGGCGATACGGGGCTGTGGAAAGAGGTGGACGTCGCGCCTGTCACCGCGTCGGGCTATGGCTCCGATCCCAATCTGCTCAAGCCCAGCGTGCCCTGGCCACTAACGTTGACGCCGGACCAGCGTGCCAGCTTGCGGATTGCCGCCGACCTGATGCTGCCCGCTGACAGCCATTCCCCTTCGGGCAGCGCGCTCCAACTCGATGCTTTCATCGACGAATGGGTGAGCGCGCCTTACCCCGAGCAGCAGCGTGACCGCAGGCTGATCCTGTCGGGACTGGCCTGGCTGGATGCGGAGAGCAACGCCCGCTTCAACCACGGGTTCGCCGCCGCCAGTGACGGCGAGCGCCGCGCCATTTTCGACGACATTGCCTTCAAGGGCAGGGTGAAGGAGGGCTATGGCCGCCCCGCCTTTTTCTTCGCCCGCCTGCGCGGACTGATGCTGGGCGGCTTCTTCTCGGGCCCGGAGGGCATGAAAGACATCGGCTATATCGGCAACACTCCCGCGACCACTTTCGCGGGCCCGACCAATGAGGCGGTTGCGCATCTCAATGCCGCGCTGGCCAGGCTGGATATCAAGAGCGCCTGAGCCGGCTCAGTTCGCGCCCAGCCGCCGGATCCAGATATTGCGGAACGAGACATGGCTGTCGGGATTGCCATGATCCTGCAGCGCCAGCGGCAATTCCGCCGCATGCGGCGCATAGACACCCACCTTGGCGTGCACCGTCGCGCCGATCAGGACGGTGTTGTCCTGCACCAAGACGCCGTTCAGCATCACCGTCATGCGCGCCGGGCTGGTCACCTTATCGCCGTCGAAATGCGGGCGGTGAAAGACGATATCGTAGCATTGCCACACGCCCGCCGGCCGCGCCGCATTCACCAGCGGAGGGAACTGGGAATAGATGCTGCCCACCATGCCGTCCGGATAGGTCTCGGTTTTGTAGTTATCCAGGATCTGCACTTCATACAGGCCCATGGGGAAGACGCCGCTATTGCCGTGATATTGCGGATTGGCCGGTGGCTTGGGCTGGGCGGGCTCCCGGAACTCGACGTGGATCTGCGCGTCGCCATAGGCCTCTTTGGTCTTGAGGAAGTTGTAGACCCGCGCGCCGGTGGTGACGACGCCGTCATGCACCGTCCATTCCCCGAAATGATCGCCGGTCCATTTCGACAGGTCATGTCCGTCGAACAGCACATCGGCATCCTGAGGTGGCTTGGCGGTGCAGGCGGTGCCGGTATCGACATGGCGCGGCTGCGGCCGGCGGATGTCGTCCACATTATATTGCGAGCCGGGCATCTTGGGTCCCGCCAGGGTCAATTGAGCCAGCTTGGGATCGGACAGCCAGACGGCCCAGGCCGGATGCTCGGCCATCAGGCGCTTGAGCTCTGCCTGGTCCACGCCGTTCTCCTGGGGCGTGGCCGAAACGGCAAATACGCAACTCGCAGCCGTTCCCAGTGCGATCCCCCATGCATGCCGAAGAATGGTCCTCATTGCACCCCCTGACAGAAACGGAGGATATGATAGCCTGTTCCAAAGGCCGCGTGGTAGCGGGCTTTTTGGGCACGGCATGTCCATGGCCAGGGCGGATCAACCGCCCGGCTTCGCCCCGGGGGATAACATGAAGGCGGACCTGGAACGCACGACAATTCGCGTCGTTATCTGGCGGCTGATTCCGCTGCTGCTGCTGGCCTATCTCGCCGCCTATGTCGACCGCATCAATATCGGTTTCGCAGGAACCGCGCTGAAGCGCGATCTCGGTTTCAGCAATACCGTGTTCGGTTTCGGCGCGGGGCTGTTCTTCGTCAGCTATTTTCTGTTCGAAGTGCCCAGCAATCTTTTGCTGGCCAGGTTCGGTGCGCGCCGCTGGATCGCGCGGATCATGGTGAGCTGGGGCTTGCTCTCGGCGGCCATGATCTTCGTACAGGGCGTGTACAGCTTCTATCTTCTCCGCTTTCTCCTGGGCTTCGCCGAAGCGGGTTTTTTCCCCGGGGTGATCTACTATCTGGTGTGCTGGTTTCCGGCCGGCTATCGCGCGCGGATGATGGCCTTGTTCACCGCCGGCATCCCGCTCTCCACCGTGATCGGGGCACCGCTGTCCAGCCTTTTGCTGAACATGTCTGGGACCATGGGATTGCCCGGCTGGCAATGGATGTTCCTGCTGGAAGGCTTGCCGGCGGTAGGGATAGGAATTCTCGTGTTTTTCCTGCTCCCCGATCGGCCGCGCGATGCCTCGTGGCTGTCGACAGACCAGAGGCAATGGCTGGAGGCGGCCCTGGCGGCCGAACCGGGCCATTTCGTCGCGGCGCATGTCCCCAGCACGCTGCGATCCTTTTACGATTTGCGCGTGATCGTGCTGTGCCTGATTTACTTCGCCAACATATCGGCGAATCTGTCGCTGGCATTCTTCCTGCCGCAGATCATCGCCACCATGGGCACGACCCAGACCCAGACCGGCTGGCTTACCGCCATTCCTTCCGCCGTCGGTATCCTGGGTCTGGTGGTCATTGGCTGGCTGTCGGACCGTTTCGCCAATCACCGTGCCTTGCTGTTGACATCGCTGCTGATCACCGCATCAGGCCTGTTTGCGGCCGCGCTGTTCGGCGCGGGGGGCGCGTCGGCCATCGGGATCGCCGCTCTGGCTTTCGCCAGCATCGGTATCCACGGCCTGAAAGCACCTTTCTGGTCCCTGGCTCCCATCGCAATGGCAGGGTCGGCGGCTGCGGGCGGCATTGCCTGGATCAATTCCGTCGGCAATTTGGGTGGCTTTTTCGGGCCCTCAATTCTGGGCTGGCTGACAGACATGTTCGGAACTTATAAAGCCGGTATTTACGCCCTGGCCGCGGTTCAGGTCGTGGTCGCGCTTCTGGCCGCATGGATTTTGCGGCCACAGGCTGGGAAGATGAGGGCATGAGCAAAAAGGGTATTGCGAGAGGGCTTACCAACTACGGCGATCAGGATTTCTCTCTCTATCTTCGCCGCTCCTTCGCCCGCTCGATGGGCCTGTCGAACCGGCTTCTGGCAGCGCCCATCGTGGGGATCGCCGCCGCAGAATCCGGTTTCAACAATTGCCACCGCAACATTCCCGAACTGATAGAAGCGGTTTCACGGGGCGTGCTGGCGGCGGGCGGCTTGCCAAGGGTGTTTCCCACCATCTCTTTGGGGGAAGTCTTCCTCAACCCCACCAGCATGATGTTTCGCAACCTGATGGCGATGGACACGGAAGAAATGATCCGCGCCCAGCCCATGGACGCCGTGGTGCTGATCGGCGGTTGCGACAAGACGGGTCCGGCGCAGTTGATGGGGGCCATGTCGGCGGATATTCCCGCCGTGCAGCTCGTCACCGGTCCCATGTCCACCGGCCGCCACAAACAAGAGAGGCTTGGCGCCTGCACCGATTGCCGGCGGTTCTGGGGAAAATACCGCGGCGGCGAGATCGACTCCGACGAGATCGAAACCATAGAGGGGCGGCTTGCAGTGACCACCGGCACCTGTGCCGTGATGGGCACGGCCAGTACCATGGCCTGCATTGCCGAGACCTTGGGCATCGCCCTGCCGGGATCGGCGGCGATTCCTGCCGTCCATTCCGGGCGGCTGCTGGCGGCGGAAGCCAGCGGCCGGGCCGCCATGGCGCTGGTGGAAAAGCCCATCCGGCCCAGCGAGATCATCACGGAAAAATCCATCGCCAATGCATTGAGGGTGTTGATGGCGATCGGCGGCTCGACCAATGCCATCATTCACCTGACGGCAATCGCCGGCCGGGCAGGCGTGAAAATTTCGCACGACCAGATCAACAGCATCTCGGATTCCACGCCGGTACTGGTCGACCTCAAGCCGGTGGGCGAAGGCTATATGGAGGATTTTTTTGCGGCCGGCGGTGTCGGTGCGGTGTTGCGCGAACTCAGGCCGCTGCTGCATCTGGATACGCGGGATGTGGAGGGGCGAACCCTGGGCAAGCGGCTGGAAGAAAAGCTCGACTGGGTTGATCGCAATGTCATCCGGGAGTTCGGCAATCCCATATCGCCATCTGGCGGCCTGATTGCGCTGAGCGGCAACCTGGTGCCCGGCGGCGCCATCCTCAAGCGTGCTGCGGCGACGCCCGCGCTGTTCGAGCATGAGGGCCGCGCCGTGGTGTTTGAAAATCTGGAAGACCTGGCCAATCGCATCGACGATCCCGCGCTCGATGTGGCGGCGAACGACATATTGGTGCTGAAGAACTCCGGACCCAAGGCGGCCGGGATGCCGGAAGCCGGCTATATCCCCATTCCGCGCAAACTGGCGCAGCAGGGCGTCAACGACATGGTGCGGATTTCCGATGCGCGCATGTCGGGTACCGCCTTCGGTACGGTGGTGTTGCATGTCGCGCCGGAAGCGGCGGTCGGCGGCCCACTGGCCGCGGTCAAAAGTGGCGACCGCATCCGGCTGTCGGTCGCCGGCAAGCGGGTCGATCTTTTAATCAGCGAGGAGGAGATGGAAAGGCGGCTGGCAAACCATGTGCCCCCACCGGCCCCCAGACGCGGTTATGCCGCGCTTTATCACCGCACCGTGACCCAGGCGCCGGATGGCTGTGATTTCGATTTCCTGGCGGGCAGATAGCATCCGCATGCGCCAAAGCCCCAAGTCGATCCTGGATACGCCGGCCTTGCTGCTGGATCTTGATGTGCTGGAAGCCAATATTGTCCATGTCGCGCAGATCTGCCGGAGTCACGGCGTTTCCTGGCGCCCCCATTTCAAGGGCCACAAGACCCTGGAAATCGCCCAGATGCAGATTTCCGCCGGCGCCATCGGCGTCACCTGCGCCAAGCTGGGCGAGGCGGAAATACTGGCCGCCAATGGCATCCGCGATATTCTCATCGCCAACCAGATCGTAGGGCCGCTCAAGGTCCAGCGCCTGATGCGGCTGCTGGACCAGGCCGATGTGATCGTCGCGGTGGATGGCCGCGACAATGTGCTGGAACTGGCGGCGGCGGTACGAGAGGCCGACAAGACCTTGCGGGTGGTGATCGAAGTCAATGTGGGGATGAACCGCGCAGGCGTGGAACCGGGCGACGCCGCGCTGACGTTGGCGGACGAAATCGCCCGGCACCCCAGCCTGCGTCTGGTGGGTATGATGGGCTGGGAAGCCCAGACCACGGCCATTGCCGATCCGGCGGAAAAGGAACGCGCGGTGGCGGCGGCGATAAGGCTGCTGACGGCCAGCGCCGAGCTATGCCGCAAGGCCGGCCATGACATGCGGATCGTGAGCTGCGGCGGCACCGGCACCTTGCTTTATTGCGTCAAGCAGCCGGGCGTCACGGAAGTGCAGGTAGGCGGCGCCGTGATGAATGACGAGCGCTATCGCTGGCTCTACAATATCGACCTGCCTTTTGCGTTGACCATCCTGGCCACCGTCACCAGCCGGCCCACGCCGACGCGGGTGGTCCTGGATGCGGGGCGGAAATCCATGAGCAGCGATGCCGGCACGCCCCGGCCCTTGCTGGTGCCCGGTGTGCGCGAGGTGAAGCTATCGGCGGAACATGTGCAGTTGGAGCTGGAAGCGCCCAGCGACCGGCCCAGGGTCGGCGACCGGGTGGAATTCGTGCCGGGCTATACCGACACCACCGTGCATCTGCATGAGGAGATCATCGCCCTGCGCGATGACAGGATCGAAGCCGTCTGGAAAGTGGCGGGCCGGGGCAAGATCAAATAGCTGTCAGGCGCACAGGCGGCCGCAGACCTCCAGATCGTCCGGCGTGTTGATGTTGACCAATGCCGCGGACTCAAATTCGGCCCGCGCTACCCGGAAAGAGCTGAGCCAATCCTGCACCGAGCGGTTCATGGTTTCCATCAGGTCATGCTGCAACCGTTCCGCCAGGTCCACCGGCCACAGCCCGATGACGGGATGAAGGCCGCGCGGACAGCTTGCAACGGCGATATCGGCTTTCTGATCGTACAGAGCCTTTGCAAGCCGCAGCACCAGATCGGCCGGCAGGAAGGGAACATCGCCGGCGACGGTAAGCAGATAGGCCTGGCGCGGATGGCGGCGGCGTGACCACAACATGCCCGTCAGGATGCCGGCCAGCGGCCCCTGGAAGCCGGTTATCACATCCGGCAGCACCGGCAAGCCGAACGGCAGAAATGGCGCCGGATCGCTGTTGGTGTTGATCAGGATATCGCAGGCCTGGGGCGCCACCGCATCGATAATGCGCGCGATCAGGGTTTTGCCGCCCAGCGGCAGCAGGCATTTGTCGCCGCCACCCATGCGTGACGAGCGCCCCCCCGCCAGGATGACAGCCGGAGGTTTCATGTCTGTCTGCCCCAGGCTTCACAGATGGCATTGATCATCGGCTTGAGATGGAAGCTGGACGCGGGATGGATGGCGCTGGCAAGGCCATGCGCCTTCAGCGCGCTCTCCATCACCGGGCCGATGGCGGCGATGGGCGTGCGCGCCAGGCCCTGGGTCAGTTCCAGCATCAGGCCATATTCCCGCGCCACCGCAAACAGGCGGTCGATCTGAGGCGAGGAGGTGAAGGCGATCATGCCGATCCGCCCCGCAGCCAGATCGCGAATGACCTTGGCAACCTGTTCGGATTCAGTATCGGTGGTGTAGCGATAGGGCGTCACCGGGAAAACCCGCGCCCCGCGGGCGATGAGGGCCTCCACCAACGGCTGGCCGCCATCGCCGGGATAAAGCTGCACGCCGATGCGTGCGCCTTGCAGCTTTTCTTTTTCCAGACTTTCCAGCACGCCTTGGGAGGTGGGCGCAGCCGCGGTGATCCCCGGCACCAGCCCGATCTCTCGCAAGGCCCGGGCGGGTTTGGGCCCGCGTATCACGGTCCGGCTTTTGCCCAGGGCGCGGATGAAATCCTCGCGGTGCGCCCCGCTGATGGTCAGCAGGTGCCGCAGGCCTTCGCCGGTCAGAAGGACGGTGAAATCGAAAGGTCCGGCGACCAGTTCGCCGATCCAATGTTCGGCTTCGCTGCTGTCTTCCAGGGCGGCGATCTGTACCAGCGGACAGCGCAGAGCACGCGCCCCTTGCGCTTCCAACATGCCGGCGAACAGGTCAAGCTCGCGGCTTTCCGGCACCAGGATCGTCAGGCCGTCCAGCGCGCCCATGTCATTCCGCCGCGTTCAATGCAGGCTGAGACTGCAACAATTTCTTCAGTTCGGGAATGCAGGAACCACAATTGGTGCCGGCTTTCAGCCGGGTCCCGATCTGGGCGGCGGTAGTGAGGCCCTCGGCCTGGATCGTGGTGCGGATTTTGTCTTCGCCGACGGAGAAACAGGAGCAGATGATCTTTCCCGCCGCCGGCGCGCCGTCCGCTTGTGCGCCCGCCAGCAAGGCGATGCGCTCCATCGGTGATATCTCTCGGCCCAGCAGGTTTCTGGCCTGGTCGGCGCCGCCCAAGTCCGTGCCGGGCGGTCCGAAGAACACACAGGCGGCCAATTGGCCATGCAGGATGCCGGCATAGCGGAATATCGCCTTGCGCGGATCGGAATAGGAAATCAGCTCCGCTTCCGCCGGGATGCGCAACAGCCGCCGCAACACGCCCTCGGAATGGACTTCCTGTTGCAGCGGGTGCCAGCCGGCCATGTCGAAAGCGAAACCGTTGCTGACGGGCGCCTTGGACCACCACAGTGCGTCGCTGAGTTCCGGCTCGCCGCCGGTCAGCCGCAACAGATGCCCACGCCAGGCCTCCGTCACCGCGGCGACCCGCACTTTGCCGCCCTTGAGGTCGGGCTGGCCGGAAACCGGATCGGTGACGGCATGCACCAGCCGGTCGATCGGGCCAGAGGACGTGAACTGATCGGTCCAGTGCATGGGGGCGAAGACATCGCCGGGCCGCACGCCTTCGTCCAGTGAGATGCGCATCACCACCGCGCCATGATCATTTTCCAGCCGCGCCAGACCGCGATCGGGGATACCGCGTATCGCGGCGTCGCGGGGATGCATGGCAAGCGACGGGCCCGCAATGTGGGTCATCAGATGCGGCACCCGCCCGGTGCGCGTCATGGTGTGCCATTGGTCGCGCACCCGGCCGGTGTTCAGGGTCAACTCGGATTCGGACGGCTGCTCCTGCCGCGGCGCCCGAAGCGGCACCATGCGCGCCTTTCCGTCCGGCGTGGAAAAGCCGCCGCGCGCGAACAGGCGGGGACCGCTGACGCCCTTGCCGGGTCTGGGCACCGGCCATTGCACAGGCGGCAACTCGTCGTATTCGGCATCATTGATCCCGGCCAATCCGCCCAGATTGAAAAGGCGCGCACCGTTGTTCTCGAACTCCGACAGCGCGGCATGCTCGCGGAAAATGTCGGCAGGACCTTGCCAGCCGAATGCCTCGTCCCATCCCATGCGGCGCCCCACTTCGGCGAACATCCACCAATCGGGGCGTGCCTGACCGGGCGCGGCGCGAAAGGCGCGTTGGCGGGAGATGCAGCGTTCGGAATTTGTGACTGTGCCGTCCTTTTCCGCCCAGCCGGCGGCCGGCAGCACGATATGGGCCAGTGCGGTGGTGTCGGTGGGCCAGGCGTCCGCGACGATCACCAAAGGACATTTTTTCAAGGCTTCGCGCACCTTGCCGGCGCGCGGCATGGAGTCGGCGGGATTGGTGGCGGCGATCCACACCGCTTTCACCCGGCCGTCGCCCACCGCTTCGAACAGGTCGACGGCCTTCAGGCCCGGTCCGGTGGCCATTCCCGGCGAGCGCCAGAAGCGACCCACCCGCTCGACATCTTTTGGCGTGAAAGCCATGTGGACGGCAAGCTGGTTGGCCAGTCCGCCCACTTCGCGTCCGCCCATGGCATTGGGCTGGCCGGTGAGCGAAAAGGGACCCATGCCGGACCGGCCGATGCGCGCCGTGGCCAGATGGCAATTGAGGATGGCGTTGACCTTGTCGGTGCCGCTCACGGACTGGTTCACGCCCTGGGAATAGAGCGTCACCACCCGTTCGGTGACGGCGAACATCTCATAGAAGCGGCGGACGTCGTCCAGCTTGAGGCCGCAGGCCGCCGCAGCAAAGCCGATGGAAGGCGCCGCGATCCGTGCGGCCTCCAGCGTCTCTTCGAAGCCGGAGACATGGCGCGCGATCCAGTCCTTGTCCAGCGCCTCCTGGTTGGCGAGATAGACCAGCAAGCCACTCCACAGCATCACGTCGCTGCCCGGCGCCAGGGCCAGATGCAGGTCGGCGGTCTCGGCGGTGGCGGTACGGCGCGGGTCGATGGTGATGATTTTTGTGCCGCGTTTTTCGCGGGCCGCCATCAGCCGCTGGTAGAGTACCGGATGGCACCAGGCCATATTGCTGCCCACCTGGATCACCAGGTCGGCTTCCTCCAGGTCGTCATAGCAGCCCGGCACGACATCTTCGCCAAAGGCGCGCACATGGCCGGCCACGGAGGACGACATGCAAAGCCGCGAATTGGTGTCGATATTGCCGGCGCCGATGAAGCCCTTCATCAGCTTGTTGGCGGCATAATAGTCTTCGGTAAGGAACTGGCCCGAGACGTAGAAGGCGATGGCCTCGGGTCCATGATCCCGGCGAATGCGGGAAAATTCGGCTGCGATATGGTCCAGCGTTTCATCCCAGCCTGCCTCGCGGCCGTGCATCATCGGCGTGGTGAGCCGGTCGGGCAGGGCCAGCGTGTCTTTCAGCGCCGCGCCTTTGGAGCACAGCCGTCCGAAATTGGCCGGATGCGCGGCATCGCCCTTGGGAACGCCATCCACCACGGCGACCCCGCAGCCGACTCCGCAATAAGGGCAGGTGGTGCGTGTCAACGTTCAAACTCGTTCGAGTTGAAGGCCGACATAAAGCTCGCCATTTTCCAGCTTCACCGGAATGGTCTGGGTGCGGCCTTCGTCAGGTTCCGCCGCCATGCCGGTGTCCAATCCGATCACCCAATTGTGCAACGGGCAGGCGACGCTGTTGCCGTAGACGATGCCTTCCGACAGAGGCCCCTGTTTGTGGGGACACTCATCCACCAGGGCGAAGAATTTGTCCTCACCGGTGCGGAACACCGCGATGGGTTTGCCGCCCATGCCGAAGCACAACCGGCGCGCGCCGCGCATGGGGATATTGTCCACCGGGCCGATTTTCTTCCATACAACTTCATTATCCATTTTGGCGTCAGGCATCGGCAAGCTCCGGCAGCTTGGTGAATTCATGGCGGTCAACACCGTTGGCGCGCTCCGCCCAGGGGTCGTCCTGGCAGAATTTCTGGGAGTAGATGAAACGCGCATGCAATTCGCGACGCTTTCCCGCATCCGCCAGGATGTCTTTCACAGTGGCGATGCCGCGGCGGGCAACCCAGGGCGCGGTGCGCTCCAGGTAATGTGCCTCCTCACGATAAAGCTGCATGAAGGCGCCGACATATTCCATCACCTCGTCTTCGGTCGCCACCCGCACCAGGGGATCGGTGACGCGCACCTCGATGCCGCCATTGCCGCCCACCAATATGTCATAGCCGGCCTCGACACAGACGATACCGATATCCTTGATGGTGGCTTCGGCGCAGTTGCGCGGGCACCCCGACACCGCCAGCTTGACCTTGTGCGGCGTCCAGGAACCCCACAGCATCTTTTCCAGCTTGATGCCCAGTCCGGTGGAATCCTGGGTACCGAAGCGGCACCATTCACTGCCCACACAGGTCTTCACGGTGCGCAGGCCCTTGGCATAGGCATGACCGGACACCAGGCCCGCCTTGTTAAGATCGCCCCATACGGCGGGCAGGTCTTCCTTCTTGACCCCCAACAGGTCGATACGCTGGCCGCCGGTCACCTTGACGCTGGGGATGTTGAACTTGTCCGCGACATCGGCGATGGCGCGCAGCTCCGACGGCGTGGTGACGCCGCCCCACATGCGCGGCACGACGCTGTAGGTGCCGTCCTTCTGGATATTGGCGTGCACCCGCTCATTGATGAAGCGGGAGCGGGAGTCATCGACATATTCTCCCGGCCAGGCACAGAGCAGATAATAGTTCAGCGCTGGCCGGCATTTGTGACAGCCCTCCAGTTTTTTCCATGCGAAAGCAGTGCGCACAGCCGCCATGGTCTTGAGGCTTTGCGCCAGGATCGCCTGGCGCACCTCGTCGTGGCCGGCTTCGGTGCATTCGCAGATCGACGGCGCCTTCTTTTCCACTGCGCCCCCCAAGGTATCCGCCAGGATGGCTTCGACCAGGTTGGTGCACTGACCGCAGGAGGCGGACGCCTTGGTATGAGCGCGCACCTGCGACAGCGAGGCCAGGCCCTTGTCCTTGATGGCGCAAACGATGGAACCCTTGGAAACACCGTTGCAGCCGCAGATCTGAGCGTCGTCCGGCATGGCGGCCACGTCGAGACCGGATTTTCCGGCCGGAAGGCTTTCGGCGAAGGCGCGGCCGAACACCAGCTTGTCGCGGATATCGGAGATGTCTTTCTTGTCCCGCATCAGGCCCAGATACCATTGGCCGTCCGCAACATCGCCATAGAGCACCGCGCCCACCAGCTTGCCGTCGCGCAGCACGATCTTCTTGTAGAGACCGCGATTGTCGTCGCGCAGGGTGATCTCGTCGTCGCTTTCGCCTTCCGCCATCAGGGCACCGGCCGAGAATACATCCACGCCCGTGATCTTGAGGCTGGTGCTCAAGGCTTTGCTGGTGAACAGGGCATGATCCTCGCCGGCCAGGCGCGAGGCGCAGACCTTAGCCTGGTCCCAGATCGGTGCCACCAGCCCGAACACCGCGCCGCGATGCTCGACGCATTCGCCGACGGCAAAAATATCGGGATCGCTGGTGCGCATATCGTCGGTCACCACGATGCCGCGATTGACTTCCAGGTCGGCCTTTTTCGCCAGGTCGATATTGGGGCGGATGCCGATGGCCAGCACCACCAGGTCGGCGGGAATGAAGCGGCCATCCGCCAGTTGCACGCCTTCGGCCCTGTCGGTGCCTACAATCTCTTCGGTCTGGCCGTCGGTGAAGAAGGCGATGCCGCGCCGATCCAGGTCGCGCTGCAAAAGCTGGCCCGCCGCGGCGTCGAGCTGGCGTTCCATCAGGGTCGGCATCAGATGGACCAGCGCCACAGACATGCCGCGCTGCTTGAGGCCCCAGGCCGCTTCCAGACCCAGCAGTCCGCCGCCGATCACCACGGCGCGCTTCTGGGTGCGGGCGGCGTCCAGCATCTTGTCGACATCGGCGATATCGCGGAAGGCGCAGGTGCCGGGAAGACCCAGGCCTGGAATGGGCGGCGCCAGGGGCCGTGAGCCGGTGGCGATCAAAATCTTGTCATAGGGCACGGTCACCCCCGACGCCGAGGTAACGGTGCGGGCCTGGCGGTCTATGCCTTGCGCTGCATCGCCGGTGATCAGGGTGATGCCGTTTTCGTCATACCACTCGCGACTGTTGATCACGATGTCGTCGACGCTCTTGTCGCCCGCCAGCACACTGGACAGCATGATGCGGTTGTAGTTGACGTGCGGCTCGGCGCCGAACACCGTAATGCGATAGCGCTTGCCACCCGGCAGCTTGAGCATCTCCTCGACCGTGCGCATGCCGGCCATGCCGTTGCCGATCACCACCAGATGTTCGCGCGGATCATTCATCATGTTCATGGGATCGCGCCTTTCAGATACGGGCCGCGGCAAGGGCGCCGCTTTCGCGCCGCCAGCGCGGCCTGACAGAAACGATGCCGGCAAAGGCAATCAGCGCCATGCCCGCAAAGACCGAAAAGCCGAAGGCATAGCTGCCGGTGAATTGCTGGGCATAACCCAGGCTGGCGGCCAGATAGAAACCGCCAACCCCGCCGGTCATGCCGACCAGGCCGGTCATCAGGCCGACATCCTGGCGGAAGCGTTGAGGTACCAGCTGGAACACCGCGCCATTGCCCATGCCAAGCGCCGACATGGCGAGGACGAACAGTGCCAGTGTGACCGGAAGGACAAGGGTACCGCGCGCGACCATGAACAGGATGCCCGCGACGATCAGATAGACAAAGGACAAGGAGCGCGTGCCGCCGATGCGGTCTGCCAGCGCGCCGCCGAACGGACGGGCAAAGGAGCCGGCAAAGACGCAAGCCGCCGTGCAGTAACCGGCCTTGACCGGCGACAGGCTGAACTGGTCATGGAAATAGATCGGCAGGAAGGACGACAGGCCGACAAAGCCGCCGAAGCTGATGGCGTAGAAGAACATCAGCAGCCAGGCATCGTGGGATTTCAGGATGCGGGCATAGTCGGCCAACGTCTTGCGCGGCGGGCATTGCGGGCTGTTCTTGGCGGTGAAGAAGAACAGCGCAAACACCAGCACCAGCGGCAGGGCGGCCAGGCCCAGCACATTGTGCCAGCCCAGGGCGACGGCCAGGCCCGGGACAAACAGCGAAGCCAGCACCGTGCCGGAATTGCCCGCGCCTGCCAGGCCCAGCGCCATGCCCTGGTGCTCCGGCGGATACCAGTAGGACACCATCGGAAGGGCGATGGCGAAGGAGGCGCCCGCAACACCCAGCACCACACCCAGCAACAGGACCTGCTGGAAGCTGTGAATGCCGATCCACCAGGCCCCGGCCAATCCCGTGATCACCACCAGCTGCATGATCAGGCCGGTAAGGCGGGGATGAAACTGTCCCACCAGAATGCCGTTGACGATGCGCAGGAAGGCGCCCGCCAGCACCGGCACGGCCACCATCAGGCCCTTTTGACCGGCGCTGAGATTCAGGTCATGGGCGATCAGGACCGCCATCGGTCCCAGCAGCACCCAGACCATGAAGCTGAGATCGAAATAGAGGAAGCAGGCGATAAGGGTGGGAAGATGTCCGGCTTTGAGAAACGCGCTTTTCATCCATGGCTCGCTTGGGCGCTTGTGCGCCACATGCGAACCGCCATTGGCTCGCGGGATTGAACCTCGCTTGCAAGCCGCATCCGCCCTTGAACGCAACCCGGCCGGGGTGGCGTGGCCTGACCACGCGAACACCTGACAGCCAACTCTACGCAAAAGCCGGGCCAGTTTTTTGCGGCTGCAAAATGGCGGAATTCCTGGTTTTTTCCAGCGAATCAGCCGGGTTACTTGCCCAAACCTGCAGCCAATAGGTCAAAGTTTGTGCAGTGCAAACAGGCTGCTTAAAAACTGGCCGGCGCAGGCACATCTCCGAAAATCGCGAAATCGCAGAAACCATCGGGAAGCATGGCGATGGCGGTGGGAAGGGCGTCCAGCAACCAGGGCGCCTGATGGGCGCCTTCGCTTTTGGAGTCTGCCAGGGGCACGCTGATGTTCAAAGGCGCAACCGCGGCGCGATAGATATCCGAGCGATAGACCCGCGCCGCCAGGGCCTGGTTATCCACGGCATCGATCAAATCCCAGCGCGCCATCTGGTCCAGGAACCACAAGGCATGACTGCGCCAGGGAAAGGTGGCGGCACCGCGCCAGAAGCGCGACTGGTTGTCGGGCGAGATCGGGCCGCCCGGCAAGGACGACAGAATGGCATGGCTGTCCACACCCAGATATCTCTGTCGCGACAAAAGCGCGGCGGTGTAGGAAGCATTTTCGGGCGCGTCGCAGAATTGCGCGGCGCGAACCAGGGCGCGCACCGCGCCTTTCAAGGCCTGTGGATTTTCCTCCGCCCAGGAACCCCGAACCGCGAAGGCCTTTTCCGGGGCGTTGCGCCAGACATCGTCGGAGCTTGCCACATTGATACCGGCGCCGCTGCGGGCGGCGATCTCGCCCCAGGGCGCGCCGGCACAGAAGCCCGCGATCTGTCCCGATTGAAGCGCTTCCACGGCGCGGGCCGGGGGCACCACACTCAGCCGCACATCGCGGCCTGCTTCCAGTCCCGCCGTCGCCAGCCAGTAGCGCAACAGCAGATTGTGCGTGGAATAGGCGTGCACCACACCCAGCGGCAAGGGTTGGTCCTGGCCGGCGAGGCAGGCCGCCAGCGCCTGGGCGGTGGGAAGTCCGCGCTGCTTGGCCGTTTCACGCACCCGCTGGGCCAGGTCGCGCGTCAGGGTGATGGTGTTGCCGCCCATGCTGATATTGCAGGGCACGACCAGGCGCTGGCTGATGCCGCGCAATCCCAGCTCGATGGCGAACACCAATGGCGGAACGATCACCGCGGCATCCAGGAAACCGTAAGCCAGCTTGTCGGCGATATTGGCCCAGGAGGGCTCCTCCAGCAGCTCGGCATCCACGCCTTCCTCGGCGAAATAGCCGAATTCCTGGGCGACGATGGCGGGCGCGGAATCGGTGAGGCGCAAAAAGCCGATGCGCAATTTGGGACCGGCGCGCTGGGTTTTCAGGGCCACGACCTCGCTCATGGCTTGCTCTCCCGGTGATGATTTTCTTCCTCGGCGACAAAATCCGCCACCACCTGCGCCAGCTTGCGGGCTTCGTTCATCGCCTTCTTCTGCAGCCAGCGATAGGCTTCCGGTTCGGACATCTTGCGGTCCTTCATCAGGATCGCCTTGGCGCGCTCGATCAAGCGGCGCTCGTTCAACAGCGCCTTGGCGGTGGCGAGTTCTGTTTCGACATGGCGGTAGCGCTGGAACAGGGCGATGGCCGAAGCCATGATGGGGCGCACATCCTCCAGCGCAACACCCGATAAGTTGTAAGAACAAACCCCCGCAGCGATGGCTTCCTGGGCGAAGGCGGGATCGTCGGTGCCCGCAAACATCACCACCGGTTTGGCCGCGGAAACCAGGCGGATATCCTCCAGCGCGTCGCGGTCGGGCAGGGCCATGTCGATGATCACCAGGTCCGGCCTGGCCTGTTCCACGGCGGCCGCCAGATCGGGGCCCTGTGCCCGCAATACCCGTGCGAAACCGGAGCCCGCCAGCTTTTCTTCCAGCGCGCGGGCGCGGTCTTCGTCCATGTCGATCAAAAGGATGGTCAATGCCATGGAGACAGTATAGCCGGGCCCGCGCTTTTTTCGCCAAGCCTGTTGGCCTATGTTGTCGCGCTTTGAACCTTTCGTGAGGTCCGGTGGTTCGTCTGGTTTTTTTGGGAAAATTCGGCGACGTGGCGCCGGCCGGTCTGGAAGAGATCGCGCTGCCCGGCGATGTGCGCACGCTCCATGACCTGAAAGACTGGGTAGCGCGCCGGCAACCGCTGCTGGGCGAAGCGATGGCGGCGACCCGCACCCGGCTGATCGTCAATCAATGCGTGGCGCATGATCTGTCACAGCCGGTGGCGGATGGCGATGAAGTCGCCTTCCTGCCGCCCATGAGCGGAGGCTGAGATGGACATCCGCATCGCCCAGGCGGCTTTCGACCCGCAGGCGGAAATCGGCGCATTTACCAGCGGGCGCAAGGATGCCGGTGCGCTGGTGAGTTTTGTGGGCTATTGCCGCGCGGCAACGGATGGTGTCGCCGTCCGCGAATTGCGGATCGACCATTATCCCGGCTTCACCGAAAAAGAAATCACGCGGCTGGCACAGGATGTGGGCCGCCGCTTCGATTGCCCCGATCTTCTGGTGATCCACAGGGTAGGGGTGATCCATCCGGGTGAGGCCATCGTCCTGGTGGCGGCGCTTTCCACCCACCGCGCCAACGGCTTCGATGCCGTGAAGGTGCTGATGGATTATTTGAAAACCGATGCGCCCTTGTGGAAAAAGGAAACGGGACCGGCGGGCGCGCGCTGGATCGAGCCCAGGCCGGAAGATCATGCGCGGCGCCAAAAGGCGGAAAAGGAAGAGAAATGACAGAACTCCCCAATCCGCCCGGCGGCGGACGACTGGACCCGGACAAGACATTCCGTCCCTTGCGGGTGGCGGTGCTGACCGTTTCAGACAGCCGCAACGAGGACAGCGACACATCGGGAAAATTGCTGGCCGACTGGGTGGCGCGTGACGGCCATGTCCTGGCGGCCCGCACCTTGGTCCGCGACAGTGTGGCGGAGATTCAGGCGCAGGTGAAGAAGTGGATTGCCGATCCGGAGGTCGATGTGGTGATCTCCACCGGCGGCACCGGTCTGACGGGGCGCGATGTCACGCCGGAAGCCTTGCGGCCTCTATTCGACAAGACGATCGAAGGATTCGAGACGGTCTGGCACATGACCAGTTTCCAGTCGGTAGGGCTTTCCACCATGCAAAGCCGCGCCTGCGCGGGGCTGGCGAAAGGCACGCTGATCTTCGCCTTGCCGGGCTCGAACGGCGCCTGCAAGGACGGCTGGGACAAGCTGATCCGCTGGCAGCTCGACGGCCGGCACGGGCCCTGCAATCTGGCGGAGCTGATCTCCCGCTTTACCGAGGTTTGAATGGTCAAGCTCACGCATCTGGACCGTAAAGGGCAGGCTCGCATGGTGGACGTGGGTGAAAAGCCCGCAACTGCGCGCGAGGCAGTCGCGCGGGGTCGCGTGGTGATGAATGCCAAGACCTTCAAGAAAGCTCTTGCCGGTGATTCCAAAAAGGGCAGTGTGCGCGCGGCAGCGGAGTTTGCCGGCATCATGGCGGCCAAACGGACTGCTGAACTTATTCCACTGTGCCATCAGATCGCTCTGAGCAGCGTGAAGGTGGAGATCGCGCCGGACAAGAAGGCGAGCGCTCTGGTGGTGACGGCACGCGCCAGGACGGTGGGCCAGACCGGCGTGGAGATGGAAGCCCTGACGGCGGTGTCGGTCGCCTGTCTCACCATTTACGACATGCTGAAGGCGTCGGACCGCGCCATGGTGATCGACGGCATAACTCTGCTGGAAAAAAGCGGGGGCGCCTCTGGCGACTATCGGCGCGCGCCCTAGCGCGGCGTGAAGCCGGCTTTTTTGAAGATAGTGCGCGTCTCCGGGCTGCCGAGAAAATCCAGAAATTTTTTCGCGCCGGGCGAGGCGGTTCTGATCAAAGCCGCGGGATAGACAATGGGAGCATGCGTGTTTTCCGGAAACACGCCGGCCACCCGCACCGCTGGGGCCACTTTCGCATCCGTGGCATAGACGATGCCGTAGGGGGCTTCGCCGCGCGCGACATATTCCAATGCGACGCGCACATTTTCCGCCGGCGCCAGTTTGGATGCCACACTGTCCCACACGCCCAGCGCCGTCAGCGCCGCCTTGGCATATTTTCCGGCCGGGACGGACGCCGGATCGGCCAGGGCCAGCCGGCGGTCGCCCAAGGCGCCCGTCAGGTCAAAATGCGGCCCGATCCTGGGTGCGGACGGCGCCTTGGGGCCGGCGACCAGCACCAGTTGATTGCCCAACAGGTCCTTGCGCGTGCCGGACGCGATCAGGCCCTTGCCCTGGAGATAGTCCATCCAATCGCTGTCGGCGGAGAAAAAAATGTCGGCGCGGGCGCCCTGTTCGATCTGCCGCGCCAGGGTCGAGGACGCCCCAAAAGACAGGGTCACCGCCTGGCCGGTCTTGCCCTTGTATGCATCCGCCACTGCTTTCAGACTGTCGGTGAGGGAAGCGGCTGCAAAAACCGTGATGGACCCGGCGGGCTGGGCACCGGCGGGGATGGCGGAAAAAGAAAGCGCCAAGGTAGACGCCAAGGCGGAAGAAAGAAGGATGCGGCGGTTGATGGACAAGCAGGTCATCCCTGGTTTTGCGTTTCCCGCAGGCGTTGGCTACAAGCGGAAATAACGTGTCACAGAGCAGCAATCCTGCCAAGTCTCCGGGGCGCCTTCCGTCCGTGGCGGAAGCGCGTGCGGCCATGCTGGCGCAGGTTCGTGCGGGCGCCGTAGAGACTGTTGCCTTGCAGAATGCATCGGGGCGGGTGCTGGCGGAGCCTGTTTCGGCCGGCCGCGATCAACCGCCTTTTGCCGTATCGGCCATGGATGGTTATGCGGTGCGCAGTGCCGATACGCCCGGCCGCTTGCATGTCGGCGGCGAGTCCGCGGCTGGCCATGGTTTCGAGGGGCAGTGCCAAAAGGGCATGGCGATCCGCATCTCGACCGGCGCGGCGGTGCCCGAGGGCGCGGACGCGGTTGTGATGCAGGAAGATGTGCAGCGCGACGGCGAGCATGTGGATGTGCCCGCCGTCGAGGCGGGGAAAAATATCCGGCCGCGCGGTGGCGATTTCACTGCCGGCACCTTGTTGCTTGCGTCAGGCCGACGGCTGGATGGCGTGGCGTTGTCGCTGGCGGCGGCGAGCGGATTGGCACAATTGCGTGTCACGCGCCCGCCCCGGGTGGCGATCCTGAGCAGCGGCGATGAACTGGCTGCGCCCGGCTCAACACCGGGCCGGTTCCAGATTTTCGACTCCGGCACCTTTGGAATGGCCGGGCTGATCCAGTCCTGGGGTGGCGTGCCGCAACGGTTGGCGGTGGAAAAAGACGATCCCGCCGCCATCGCCCGCGCCGCGGAGCAGGGCCTGGATGCCAGCGATCTGCTGGTGGTGATCGGTGGCGCGTCGGTAGGCGATCACGATCACGCGCGGCCGGCGCTGATGCGGCTGGGTCTCAAGCTGGCGGTCGAGAAGATCGCGGTGAGGCCGGGCAAGCCGACCTGGTTCGGCGCCGCGCGCCAGGGTCTGGTGCTGGGACTGCCCGGCAATCCCGCTTCGGCGCTGGTATGCGCCATGCTCTTCCTGCGGCCGTTGATGGAAGCGATGTTGGGCCGCGATCCGCAAGCCTGCGTTGCCATGCGCCGGGCGCGGCTTGCGCATCCATTGCCTGCCAACGGACCGCGAGAGCATTATCTGCGCGCGCATCTGGATGTGGATGAGGAGGGGCGGCTGGCCGTTCGCGCCTTTGAGGATCAGGATTCCTCCCTGATTTCGGTGTTCGCCGCCGCCAATGCCCTGATCCGCTTGGCGCCCGATGGTCCGGCTACGGCAACCGGCGCGCTGGTCGATGTCCTGCCGCTGGAGAGCATTTGATGTTGTCGCCAGGGGAAATGCAGATCCTGGGCACCAGTTTCAGCGTTGCCGCTTTTGCCTTGCTGTGGTCGCTGCCGCTGGCCATCGCCTGCGCCTTTCTTCTGTCGCGGCAATTTCCCGGACGCTTCACCCTGGATGGTCTGGTGCATCTGCCCATCATCCTGCCGCCGGTTTTGACCGGCTTTCTGCTGTTGCTGTTGTTTGGGCGGCAGGGGCCCATTGGCGCGTGGCTGGAGCGCGTGGCGGGCATCCATCTGGCTTTCACCCGCCAGGGCGCGGCCCTGGCGACCGCAGTGATGACTTTTCCAATTCTGGTGCGGGCCATTCGCGTTGCCTTTGAGGCCATGGACCCGAAGTTGTTCGAAGCGGCTGCAATGTTGCGCGCCCGCCCGCTGGACCGCTTCTTTTCCATTGCCCTGCCGCTGGCCGGGCCGGGCATCCTGGCCGGCATGGTGACCGCATTTGCCGCCGGCATGGGCGAGTTCGGCGCCGTGATCACCTTTGCCGCCAATATCCCGGGTGAGACCCAGACATTGCCATTGGCGATCTATGCGGTGTTGCAGCAGCCGGGCGGAGAAGGCGCGGCGCTGCGATTGGCGGCGTTATCGTTCGCCGTGGCGATGGCCGGTTTGATCGGCGCGGAACTTTTGCAGCGCTGGATGCTGAGGCGGCTCAGAGGATGATGGATTGGGGATGATGGCGCTGGACGTCGATATCCGGCTCAAGCACGGCGCCTTTCAGTTGGCGGCGAAATTCAGCGCGCCCGGCGACAGCGTCACGGTGCTGTTCGGTCCTTCGGGCAGCGGCAAGACCAGCGTGCTATCGGCCATAGCCGGGCTTGTCCCCAGCGACGGCCATATCCTGTTGGGCGGCTGCCCGCTGGGTGACAGCACAGCCGGACTGTGGCTGCCGCCGCACCGGCGCGGCATCGGACTGGTGTTCCAGGATGCGCGGCTGTTTCCGCATCTCACGGTCCGGCAAAATATCGCCTATGCCTGGAAGCGCGCGCCGCTACAACGGCGGCACGACGTTGCGGATGCGGCGCGGTTCTTCGATCTCCAGTCAGTGCTGGACAGGCCGGTGGTCAATCTTTCCGGCGGTGAGAAAAGCCGGGTGGCGCTGGCGCGCGCGCTGGTGGCGGCGCCGGACTTCCTCTTGCTGGATGAACCCTTCGCGGCGCTGGACGGGACGCGGCGGCGATCTTTCATTGCGGTGTTGCTGGAGATGCAGCGCAGCTTTCGGCTTCCCATGCTGGTGGTGACGCACAATATCGACGACGCCGCGGCGCTGGCGTCGAACCTGGTGGCGCTGAAAGCGGGGCAGGTGGTGGTCCAGGGACCGTTCGGCGAGGCAAGCCGCGACCCGGATTTCGCAGCGCTGCTGGATGCGCGCGACAGCGGTGCCGCAGTCTCCGGATTGTTGCTCCACAAAGGCCATGAGGCCGCCCAGCGCTATCTCTGGCTGAGGGCCGATCATATCGTGCTGGCGATGGAGCCTCCGAAAGCCGTCTCGGCACGCAATATCCTGGAGGGTGAGATCGTCTCGCTGCGGCAGGAAGCCGATGGCAGCCGCCTGGTCGAACTGAAAACCGCGGCCGGCCCGATCCTGTCGCGGGTGACGGTCGAAGCGGTGGAGGAACTGGGTCTGGCAGAGGGGCGCGCGGCATGGGCGTTGGTCAAAGCGCATGCACTATAGGGCGTGGGAGCGATAACATTTGAGTTGCATTCCCGACATTTTGTTGTCCGAGTTTTTCTGACAGTATGGCTGGAACGGCAAAAATTCCGGGGGGTTAGCGTTGGTTGGGTTGAGCATCGAAGAGCGCCGGCGGATTGAAGATATCGGGTTCATGACCTGCATGACACTGGTCCTGTTGGGCAATTATGCCCAGACCGGCCATTTCGGCGGACCGCTGGCCTACACGCCGTTCAATGTGGCGGCGCACCTGTTGGGGCCTGAGCGCGGCGGCCTTCATTACGATTACCGCCGCCCCAAGCATCCCTTTGGCGACAAGTTCATGATGGCGGCGGGCCACAGCGTGCCCACCTGCTACGCGCTTTACATGATCCTGGGCCAGGCGCTGGAGCGCAAGTTCAAGCTGACCGGCGACAGGCGCTACTATGCCGATCCGCATGTCGCGATCCTGCCGGTCGATGCGCTGGGTTTCCGGCGCGGGGCAGGCGCGCTCAAGACTTTGCTTCAGGACAATGGCCTGGCGGATGATCCATTGTTCGAACAGGCCAAGGCGCGGGGCATCAAGGCGCTGTCCGGCCATGCCGAAAGCATCGACGTCACCAATGACGTGAATGGCGGTCCTTCCGGCGTCGGTATTGCGACGGCGGGTGGCAAGGCGGCCTTTTGGGACATGGCAGGCGCGGTGGATGCGCCCAAGATCATCGCCCTGGAAGGCGAGTTCGCCATGACCGAGGGTCATGCGCAGGAACTGAAGACCCAAGCCCTGGCGTTGAAAGTCGGCAAGCGGCTGCGCGTGATCCTGTCCGACAACAATGCCGGCATCGACGATGTTTTGCTGGGCGGCGTGATCGACCGAAAATTCACCGGCTACAATCTGGTGGAGCAGTGGACTTCCTATGGCTGGAATGTCCTGACGGTCGAGGATGGCGGCGAATATGGCCAGGTGACCGCCATGCTGGAAGCCATGGAAGCCATCGATCCGTCCGACCGGCGGCCCGTCATCGCCATTGCCAAGACCACCAAGGGCTATTGGCCGGCGGCATCGAACGGGCAGTTGACGGACAAGGTGAGCCAGATCGTCAGCTATCAGAGCCATCCTTACAGCCAGAAGATGAACTCGGATTATTTCGTGGCGCTGGCCAGCACCTTCGAGGCGCGCTACGGCATCGAATTCGAAGGCATCCGCAAAGGGCCGGCGGCCAATGAGCGCGAACGCCTGGTCCAGTTCAAGACCAATATCGACAAGGTGATGTCGGTGTTCGAGCGGGATGGCCTGGGCGACTGGCTGGCGGAACGGCTGGTGAGTTTGGGCGATGCGGTCAAGGACGACCGCGACGTTGCCTTTGCGAAAGGGACCGATCCGTTCCTGGATGAGCGGCTCGACCCCGCCAAGCTTCCCCGCGAGCCTGTGAAGGTCAAGGTTTCGAACCGCATCTCCGGCGCCAGCAAGGAGGTTTCCATCGCCCTGTTCCGCAAGCCGGGCGAGGCGGCTGGCGGGCGGCGCGGCATCTCCGAGATTCTCAAGTGGATGAACTATGTCACCGACAACCGCTTCGTCACCCTGGCGGCCGATCTGTCGGAATCCATCAATGTCGAGCATGGCAGCCTGTGGGGCCATTATGACCCCGAGACCAATCCGCTGGGCACCCGCGTCAAGGCGGCGATCCAGGAGGCCGGCAATGTCGCGAGCGCCATCGGCCTGGTGAGCCAGAGCGCCAGCGTCGATCCCGCCCAGTTCAAAGGCGTGTGGGCCTTGAGCGGCACCTACGGCGCCTTCACGCCGCTGATGTACACGCCGGCGCGGGTATGGAGTCAGCAAAACCAGGACAGCCGCTTCCGCATGGGCGTGCTGCATATCCTGGTGGGGCATTCGGGGCCTGAGACCGCAGCCGACGGGCGCACCCATTTCGGCATCTTCGCGCCGCAGGTGTGGAAGCTGTTTCCCCGCGGCCAGGTCATCCACCTGAACTTCTGGGACTATAATGACGTGGCGCCGGGTTATTTCGCGGCAGCCTCGATCGCCGCGCGCGATCCCAAGGTGGGCATCATCATCATCGAGGTGGCGCGGCCCGACAATCCGGTGGCGGACCGCAGCAAATTCGCGGATTCCGATCTGCTGGCGGCCAGCAAGGGCCTCTATGTGATCCGCGACTTCGCGCCGGGCAAACCCAGACAGGGTTATGTCATCGCCCAGGGCGCCAGCGCCTCCGTCAACCTGGTGAAGATCCTGCCGCGCCTGGAGCAAGCCGGCATCAATGTCAAAATCATTTCCGCCATCAGCGAAGAGCTGTTCGACCGCCAACCGGAAAGCTACCGCCATTCCGTGCTGCCCCCTGAAGCGCTGTATGACGCCATGGTGGTGAGCACCGGCACACGCCGGGTCTGGCCGGTGCGCGATCTGGGGCCGCTGACCGATGCCTATTCCATGACGTCTGACTGGGACAATCAGTGGCTGACCGGCGGGCTGGAGGCGGATGTCATTGCGGAAGCCCATCTCGATCCGGAATCAATCTTCAAAGGGGTCGCGCGTTTCGCCGAAGAACGGGACACGCGCATCAGCAGGCAGAAGGCATCGTTGAGCTGAACGCGGTTCAACTTCTGTGCAAAGCGTGCCGGTTTCGTGATCGTGCTGCACACATCCTGTGCAGCGCAGCAAAAAATCTGTCTTATTTTTAATAACGCTATTGCAACGCAAAAAATAATCTCGCAAGGATCGCATATCCGGGCAGTGACTCTGTCCCGGCAGGGTCAAGGGCGACCCAATCAAATTCCATAGGCGGAGCTTTCGGGCTCTGCGTTTCGGACAAAGGCGTCTGATCGGCGAGGCATCGCCGGCCAGGCGCCTTTTTCTTTTTGGCCTTGTGGCCGACAGAAGGGGGATGTGAATGCGTTTTTTGTGGAAATCCGGCGGCGCTTTTTGCGCGTTGGTTTTTTTCTCCGGCACCGCGCATGCGGAACTGCCGCTGGCCGGCATCATCGCGCAGGGGCGGCCGGTGATCGATCTGCGGGCGCGCTATGAAACGGTGACGGACGCCAGCAAGTCCCTGGACGCCAATGCCAATACCGTGCGGGCGCGGCTGGGCTATGACACCGGTTACTGGAACAGTTTCCAACTGGGCTTCGATTTCGACCAGATATGGACTGTCGGCGGCGCCACTTACAACAGCACCCGTAACGGCAAGACGGCCTATCCCACCATCGCCGATCCGTCGATGACGGCGCTCAACCGCCTGACCCTGACCTATGCGTCCGACTTCGACACCAAATTCACCATCGGACGGCAACGGCTGCTGATCGGCAACCACCGCTTTGTCGGCAATGCGGGGTGGCGCCAGCACGAGCAGACCTATGACTCCCTGTCGGCGGTCAATACGTCCATCACCGACCTGACTTTCACCTATGCCTATCTCTACCGTGTCAACCGGGTGAACGGGCCTGCGATCCCGGTGCCGTCCAACACGCCCGCCGCGGCGGCGGGACAGGCCAATTACTTCAAGAGCGACAGCCATGTGATGGATGCCGTCTATGTCGGCATCGATAACCTGCGGCTGGAAGGCTATTCCTTCCTGCTCGACCTCTCGGCGCCTGGCTTTGCCACGAGCACGGCGCAGCAAACAGCGACGGCTCGGCTATCCACCGCGACTTATGGCGGGCGCGCCGACTACAGCTTTCCGGTCGGCGAAGATGTGGGCGGCAAGCTGAGCGGAGAATTCGCGCATCAGACCAACTATGCCAACAACCCGTTGTCGATCAGCCTGAATTATTGGCTGGGCGAAGCCAGCGCCAGCTATGCCGGCCTGACCGGCCTGGTTGGTTATGAAGTGCTGGAAGGCAATGGCACCATCGGCTTCGCCACCCCGCTCGCCACATTGCACGCCTTCAATGGCTGGGCCGACATGTTCCTGACCACGCCCAGCAACGGGCTGAAGGATCTCTATCTCAAGGCCAGCTATGGGCTGCCGGCGGATTTCCTGGAGATGAAAAGCCTGACCGGAATCGTGACCTGGCACGATTTCACCACCGACAATCTGAACGCCGGTATCGGCAGCGAATGGGATGCCAGCCTGGAGCTGGCGGTCGATGCCAACGCCTCGGTGCTGGCGAAATATGCCGCCTATCAGGGCTCGGGTGTCGCGTTTGGCGGCTTCCCCGACAAATCCATCTTCTGGCTGCAGCTTGCCTACAAATATTGAGCGGATCGGAGAGACCCAATGAAACACAGCAATCGCAGAACAATTCTCAGAGGCGCGGCCAGTACCGCAATCCTGACGGCCGCGCGCGCGGTGGTGCCGGGCGGGGCCTGGGCCGCCGCCGGCGATGCGCCGGAAACCACCGCCGCCACCTTGGGGTTCATCGCGCTCACCGACTCCGCGCCATTGATTGTCGCCAAGGAGAAGGGCTTTTTCGCCAAATTCGGCATGCCGGATGTCAAGCTGGCCAAGCAGGCATCCTGGGGCACCACCCGCGACAATATCGAATTGGGCGGAATGCACGGCGGCATTGATGGCGCTCATATCCTGACGCCGCTGCCTTATCTGATCTCCGCCGGCAAAGTCACCAAGAGCGGCAAGCTGCCGATGAACATCCTGGCCCGCCTCAATACCAACGGCCAGGCGATCTCGGTCGCCAAATACTATCAGAGCATGGGCGTGGGGCTGGATTCTTCCAAGATGAAGGGCGCATTCGCCAAGCTGCGCCAGAATGGCGGCGACCCCAAAGTGGCGGTGACATTCCCCGGCGGCACGCATGATTTGTGGATGCGCTATTGGCTGGCCGCCGGCGGCATCGATCCGGACAAGGACGTCTCCACCATTGTGGTGCCGCCGCCGCAGATGGTCGCCAATATGAAGGTCAAGACCATGGAAGCCTTCTGTGTGGGCGAGCCATGGAATGCCCAGCTCGTCAATCAGGGCATCGGTTTCACGGCCCTGACCACTGGCGAGCTCTGGCACGACCATCCGGAAAAAAGCTTCGCCATGCGTGGCGACTGGGTTGAGAAGAACCCCAAGGCCGCCAAGGCACTGACAATGGCGGTGATCGAGGCCCAGCGCTGGAGCGATAATCCGGCAAACCGCAAGGAGCTGTGCGAGATCGTGGCACGGCGCGAATATTTCAAAGTACCGGAGGAGGACATTATCGGCCGCACCTCGGGCGCAATCGATTACGGCAACGGAAAAAAGGTGGAGAACTTCCCCTATCTGATGAAGTTCTGGAAGGACTTCGCTTCTTATCCCTTCCAGAGCCATGAAGCCTGGTTTCTCACCGAGGACATGCGCTGGGGCTTCATGCCCCCCGACACTGACATCAACGGGCTGGTGAAGGCGGTCAATCGCGAGGATATCTGGCGGGCTGCTGCCAAGATGGTGGGGGTGAAGGATGAGGAAATCCCCAAATCCACGTCGCGCGGCGTGGAGAAGTTCTTCGACGGCAAGACCTTCGATCCTGCCAATCCCAAGGCCTATCTGGCCAGCCTGAAGATCAAACGCGTCTGAGTGGAGGACATCGTGACGATGACGGGAACACTCGGCCAGGCTGAAAGAAAGCCGCGCCTCAGGCCTTGGCTGGCGCAGCTCAGACTGCTGGAGAAATTACGCAACCTGGCGGGGGCGCTGCTGCCGCCGCTGATCACCATCGCCGCTTTGCTGCTGTTGTGGCAGATATTATGCGGGCAGGAAGGCTCATCCCTGCCGCCGCCCACCAAAGTGGTGAAGGACACCTGGGAACTGATCCGCGATCCCTTTTTCGACAATGGCGGTACTGATGTCGGCCTGTTCTGGCAGATACTGGCCAGTCTGAAGCGGGTGGCTATCGGCTTCAGCCTGGCGGCGGTGAGCGGTATCGCGCTGGGGGTTTTGATCGGGCAGAGCAGCTTCGCCTATCGCGGGCTCGACCCAATTTTCCAGGTGCTGCGCACCGTGCCGCCGCTGGCTTGGCTGCCCATATCCCTGGCGGCGTTCAAGGACACCAACCCGTCGGCTATTTTTGTGATCTATATCACCGCGATCTGGCCGATCATCCTCAACACGGCGGTGGGCGTGCGCCAGATCCCGGAGGATTATCGCAACATCGCCCGGGTGCTGCGCCTCAACGGCTGGGAATATTTCATCAAGATCATGCTGCCCGCCAGCGTGCCTTACATGTTTACGGGCCTGCGCATCGGTGTGGGGCTGTCCTGGCTGGCGATCGTCGCGGCCGAGATGCTGGTGGGTGGCGTCGGGATCGGCTTCTTCATCTGGGATGGCTGGAACAGCTCGCTCTTGAGCGAGATCATCCTGGCGCTGATCTATGTCGGCATCATCGGTTTTCTGCTGGACCGGATCATCGGCTTCATCGGCCGGCTGATCGCCGGCAGGCCGATCTGAAAGGATTGATTCCATGCATGGCTATCTGACCATCGAACAGGTGGGGAAAAATTTCGAAACGGCCAAAGGATCCTTCATGGCTCTTTCGGAGGTGTCCCTGGCGATCGAAAAGGGCGAATTCGTCTCCATCATCGGCCATTCCGGCTGCGGCAAGTCCACGCTGTTGAACATTGTGGCGGGACTGTCCCGGCCCAGCACCGGCGCTGTGCTGCTGGATGGCAATGTGGTGGATGCGCCGGGGCCGGATCGCGCCGTGGTGTTCCAGAACCATAGTCTGCTGCCCTGGCTCACGGCTTACGCCAATGTCCGGCTGGCGGTGGACAAGGTGTTCGGCAGGATCAAATCGTCCGCGGAACGGGATCAGTGGACCAAGCATAACCTCGCGCTGGTACATATGGATCACGCGCAGGGAAAGAAGCCGGACGAGCTTTCCGGCGGCATGCGCCAGCGTGTCGGCATTGCCCGGGCATTGGCGATGCAGCCCAAGATATTGTTGCTGGACGAGCCTTTCGGGGCGCTGGACGCGCTGACCCGCGCCCATCTGCAGGACACGGTGATGGAGATTCATCGCCAGACCAAAAGCACCGTCATCATGATCACCCATGACGTCGACGAGGCTGTTCTGCTGTCGGATCGCATCGTAATGATGACCAACGGTCCCGCCGCGACCATCGGGGAGATTTGCGAGGTCAAGCTGGATCGTCCCCGCCGCCGGCTGGAAGCCGTAGACACGCCCGAATATGCCCGCTGCCGCAAGCAGGTGCTGCAATTCCTGTACGAGCGGCATGCCAGAGCGGCATAAGAGGGGCTGCGTGATCATGTCTCCATTGCCGCAAGAGGTGGATTTGCTACAGTCGGGTGAAGGGGGCGCTACGCGGTTTCATGACGGATCAGGCCAGCATACTGATCATCGATGAAAACCGTGCACGCGCTGCGATCATCCAGGAAGGCTTGCGCGAAGCCGGCCACCTCAATGTGCGGTGGCTGAATGAGACCGGCAACCTGCTCAGGCGCATCGTCGAAATCGATCCAGAGGTCATCATTATCGACCTGGAAAGCCCCAACCGCGACGTGCTGGAGCAGATGTTCCAGGTGAGCCGGCTGGTCAAGCGGCCGGTCGCCATGTTCGTGGACCAGAGCGACAGCGAGGCGATGCACGACGCCATGGTGGCGGGGGTGTCGGCCTATGTCGTGGACGGGCTGAGGAAGGAACGGGTCAAGCACATATTCGATATGTGCATCCTCCGCTTCAATGTCTTTTCCCGGCTGCAGGAGGAGCTCCACGAGGCCAAGACCGCGCTTGCAGACCGCAAGGTGATCGAGCGCGCGAAGGGCATTTTGATGGCGGCGAAGTCGCTCAGCGAACAGGAAGCCTATGTCCTGATGCGCAAGACCGCGATGGACCAGAAACGCCGCCTGGCCGAAATCGCCCAGGCCATCGTCACCGCGGAGGGGATGCTGAAATGAGGCGGCCCGCATGAAGAATATCAGGGTGGGATTTATTCCTCTGATCGATGCCGCCATTCCCATCGCGGCGCGGGAATGCGGCTTTGCCGAACGCGAAGGGTTGGACGTCGCGCTGGTCAAGGAAACGTCCTGGGCCAATATCCGCGATAAGCTGGTGCACGATCTATTCGATGCCTCCCACATGCTGGCGCCGCTGGCGGTGGCCACCAGCCTGGGCATCGGCAATGCGAAGGTCCCTCTGGCGGTGCCTTTCGGCCTTAATGCCAATGGTAACTGCATCACCCTGGCGTCTGGGCTCTATCGGGCGCTGGAGGAAGTCCTGGGCCATCGGCCAGAAAACCCGCGGCAGTCGGCGCAGGCCTTGAAGCGCGTGATCGATAAGCGCAAGGCTGCGGGCGGCCAGCCTGTTACATTCGGTATTGTGTTTCCGTTTTCGGTCCATGCCATCATCGTGCGGCATTGGCTCAGGCTGGGCGGCATCGATCCCCATAACGATGTTCTGTTCCAGGTCGTGCCGCCCCCTTTCATGGTCGCGAGCCTCGCAGAAGGCGTGATCGAAGGCTGCTGCGTGGGCGAGCCCTGGAACAGCCGTGCGGTGGAAAGCGGGGTAGGAAGCATCGCCGTTTTCGGGGCGGAAATTTCACGTTCGGCGCCGGACAAGGTCCTGGCGCTGCGCGACGAAATAGCGGCCAAGGACCCGGACACCATCCATCGGCTGTTGCGCTCCTACAAAAGCGCCGCGCGCTGGTGTCAGGAACGCGGCAACCATGGCAACCTGGCTCATATGCTGGCCCAGCCGCAATATCTGGGCGTGGCGCCCAAGACGGTGTTGAACGCCTTGTCCGGCACCCTTGCCGTCAACCGCACCGAAACACGCGCTATGGACGATTTTCTGGTGTTCGAGGGCGATGAAATCAACCGGCCGGATCCGCGCAAGGCGCGCTGGCTCTATGCCGAGATCGCCAGCGGCCTCCGCCAGCCGCTCGATGAAGCGCAGGCTCAGGCGGCATCGGCGGTTTTCCGGACCGACATGTTCGACGCCGCGACGGGCAATAATGCACCACATGAAGCGCCCGATCCCATCGGGCTGAAATTCGGCCCCGCCTTCGATGCGTGGGACCTTCCCGCTTATGTCAGCGCGCTGGAGCGGTGATCAGAGGTGGAGGCTTACGGCGAGGCTGAGAATGAACAGGCCCATGATGAAGGCCCAGTAGCCGCTCAGGGCCAGGGCCAGGGCATATGCCGCGCTCGAGCATTGTTTTTTGCGGAAGGACTGGGTGCTGTTGCCGGCGAGCACGGCGGGACCCGCGATCACCATGACGGCATAGTGAATGAAGGTGGTAAGTTTGCTCTTGGGCTCGCTTGCCAGCAGCCGATAGGTGTTGGCAAAGAGTCCCGATGCGGTGATCCCCGCCGCAAGGGTGAACAGAAAAACGAGAAAATGGTGCATCTTCCCCTGGCCCGGCCCGATTGGCGTGCCAAATCGGGCCAAAAATCCGCTACTGGGGAAGCTCTCCGCAAAAATCGGGCAAGCCCGATCGGGGTTGCCGGGCGGATTTAACCAAACGGGGGTCAGAGCCAGACGAAATTGCCGCGAGCCGGCGTGGCTCTTATCTGGCGAGGATGCAGAATGATCTGGAAGCGCAGGCCGAGATCGTCGGAGGTCACATTCACCGTGGCGCCGATTTGCTGCAATTCGTGACGAACCGCCACCATGCCGTTTCCCGCGTCGCGCCATTCCGCGAAATCAGCCGGCAGCCCCACGCCGTCATCGCCAATGTCTATGACGATTTCGCCTTTCTTGTTTACCCGGCATTCCATGGTGACCTCGATCGAGGTGCCGGCGGGGTGGGAATAGCGATAGGCGTTGGAAACGATCTCGCACACCACCAACTCCAAGGTCGCGCCCTCCCGCATGGTGATCGGCGCGCCTTCCCCCAGCTTGGCACTCAGGCTCAGGGTGATGCCGGGTGCGACCCGGCGGCGGCAATATTCCACCAGTTCGATGAGTACGGAACCGAGATCGAGTTCGTGATCCTGGATACTCAGGGGAGGGAGCAGCAGGCCATCGAATGGCTTGCCGATAAAGTCCGGGCTTGATTTCACCATGGGATGCTCCACCGGCCCGTCAGAAATGCCACAAGCCGCTCCACAATTCCGCCTCATTTCGAGCCTGCGACAGGTTCACCACAGGTCTCTTGCGGCAAAGCCACAGGGTTTGCAGGCCGGCCACACCAAGAACGATTCGTGAAATTGTAAGTTCCGGGTGCGACTTTATTTAGCGTTAACGTCCTATCAATTTTCTTTGCTCATTGTTCGCATTGACCCGCTAGTGTTGGTGCCTGCCTGTTGCCGATTTGCGATCAGCGACGTGGAAAACAGGGGGCTGTTGGGGGGCGCCAACCGGCGATAGAGGAGCAATGCCGTGCTGTTTACGTTTGTGATGGAGGGATTTGTCATTGAATAGATCCCAGGAAAAGACATCGTCGCCGCTCAAGAGTGACCAAGGCCCCCTGGAACGTTTCAACACCTATTTCGAACTGGTATCGGCCAGCACCAGGGATTTGATCGAGACAGCCTTTGCGCTGAGATATCAGGTCTACTGCCTCGAACGGGAGTTCGAGGATCCCACCCAGAAGCCGGATGGGCTTGAGACGGATCATTACGACCATCATGCCGTCCACAGCCTGGTGATCCACCGGCCCCAATCCGAAGCGATCGGAACGGCCCGCCTGATATTGCCGCAAGCGCGCGCCGGCAGTCTTCCTATCCAGAAACTGCTGAAGAAGAACGGCCTCAAATCGACCGACTATTTCCCCAACGATGCCGTGGCCGAGATATCCCGCTTCGCCATCTCCAAGGAATTCCGGCGGCGCAATTCCGATACGGCGCCCGGCGCCGTCAAGGGCGAGCGGCACAGCAATCTGCCCTGTCTGGGATTGATCCAGATGCTGGTGCGGCAAAGCCTGGAATTGGGCGTCGAGTATTGGGGTGCGGTTATGGAGCCGCAGCTGCTGCGGATGCTGGCTTTGATGGGTGTCCGGTTTGAGCCCATCGGTCCGATGGTGTCCTATCACGGGCTCAGGCAGCCCAGTTACTGCCATCTGCCGTTGATGCTGCGCACCTTGGCACTGACCCGGCCGGAATCCTGGACCGTGGTGACGAACAATGGCGAACTGATGTTCGAGCCCGCGGCGACCGATCTCAGGCGCGTTGCATAGCCTGGCGCCGGCGGTTCAAGACCGGCTGGAGGCGCTGGATGTGCTGAAGGTGCCGGAGAGGATGATCTCCCGTGCCGGACGCGGCTGGGTCTGTTCACCGGGAATGGGAAATATCCGGAACATCTTGCGGCACAGATTCATCGCGCGCCGGCACACACGCCAGAAAAGGCTCAGTTGCACAGGCATCTGGTTGTGGCAGAAGGCCAGCTTGCGGACATAGGAAGCGATCCGCCATTCCGCCACCGATCCGGCCGGAAAGAAGATCACATCGCCGGGCCCAAAACTCTGGGTAAAGCCGTTTGCATCCGTGACCGCGACGCTGCCTTCCAGGATGTGGACCGTTTCGTCGAAATGATAGCTCCAGCGGAAAGCGCCCGCCGTGCAGTCCCACAGCATGGTCCAGGCCGACTTGTCGCTGCTGTGCGCCAGCACGCGATTGCGGGCGTTCGGCGCTCCGTCGATGATCCAGGATGGATCAATCGGGGCGGCGGACAATTCCAGGCTTGTCGTGCAGGCAATGATGCTGTTGTCGCTCATGGACGCCCCGTATATCGCCTCAGGGGTAAATTTATTGCTTCCCTGTCATGAAGCTGCGGGGCTTCAGGCGGCTCTTTCGACTTCCTTCACATACTGGACCGCGATGCCTTCGATGTGATGGCGCACCACCCGTCCCCGGGCACGCCCCAAGTTAACGATTTCACCGACCGGGGGACGGGTCCGGGTCCGCAGCGATACCCCATCCAGCGATATGTCCAGTACATCGCAGTGAATCTGCTCGCCATTTTCCCGGGTGATGCTGCCGCTGACAAGCGACGGCGTACGGGCGTGCTTGCGCAATTCCGTCACCCCCGCCGCGCCGCCCGCAGCGAAGGTCGTGAGCATCTCCTTGAGCCGGCTTCGCTTGGTTTCCCCGATGGCGAATTCCAGCGCCAGCTGTCCGTTGGGATGGACGATGGTTTTACCTTCAAAACGGCCGAAACTCTCGATGTAGAGTATCAGGATCACGCCCGCCTCGAAGTTGGCGTCGCATTGCACGGCCGCGCCGCCTGCCGACATGTTCAGCACCTTGCAGGGGGCCGATTGTTCGTTGAGAGGATTGAAAAGCTGGCCCGGCAGGAAAAGTTTGATGCGCTCGTATTTGCGCCTTTCTTTGGGGGGCGGGGTATCTGATTCCTGCACCATCGCAGCTGCTCCAGGACGACGGAAGCGAGTGTGGGCCTGAAGAATTAGAAGCCGGTTTTCCGGACGGCTAAAATTCCCGAAGGTGGTTAACCCTTGTCGGCTCGCGGATCATCCGCCGGTCCGGCCTTTCCCGAAACGATACAGCGCTGTCCCCGGTCGGGAACCGGCGCCCCGTCATCGTGGCGGCCCAATGTACAAGCCTTTGAATTGGCGGGTGTAATCATCTTTCGGATTCCGGCACCGGGCTTGCTTTATGCCATGTCATGACCAGGAAGCGTTACAGACAGGGACTGGCAGCCCTCACCTTATTGGCAGCGTTCCTTCTGCTGCTGACGGCGCTGCTCTTCGCCCCCACCTTTGCCTCTGCGGGCCATGACGGAGCGAATACGCATCAGCAGAAGCCGGGACAGTCGCATCATCCGCGCAAGGTATCGACCGGCTCATCGGATGGCGCCTATGACGCACCCGCCGGCTGGAAAATGGCAGACAAGGGACATTGGAATGCCGAGGGCGGCACACCAGATCATTGCGTTGGGCTTGATTGCTACGACCTGAGCGGCGGCGGCATCTCCTATGGCGACGATGACAAGCACGCCGGTTCGGGCGGCAGCGGCAATTCGCACGGCGGACAAGATTCGTCCAACGGCTATCTGCCGTTCATTGCGGGCGGCGGCGGTTATCCGGGCGGTGGTAGCGGAAACGGCGCGCAGGGCGGAAACAATCCGCAGGCGGACAATGCCGGCAAGCAGGATGACAATTCGCAAGGCGGCGACTCTGGCAAGCCGCAGGGAGACAATCCGCGGGGCGATGATCCGCAGCCTCAGATCGTCGCATTCGATGTGCCGGATCCCGACAAGACCAATCCGCCGCCGCTGGATCCCAACGCGTGCCCCTTTGCCGACAACTGTGGCCATGGAAAACAGCCCGATCCCCAGCTGGATTCGACCCCTTCATCCAACGAAGTCCCCGAGCCGCTGACCTTGTCGATCTTCGCCGCGGGTCTGGCCGGATCGGTTGCCCTGCGCCGCCGCCTCAAGGCCAGGTAGACCTGAGCGCTCACTTCAGCACTCACTTCCGACATCAGCGAAGCGATCTGTCCAGGCAGGATCGATCATGGTTCCGGCCGATGTCACAGAACCTCCGCGAATTTGAGACGTTGGAGAACTGACAAGTTCACAATTTGCGTCTCAAGGTTGCATGGCTCTGCTGTATTACAATCGCCCCGAATATCCCCGCAAAAACATCGCGCCAAAACCCGGCGATGCGATCGAACGCGAGTTCAGCGATGAGCTGCGCGACGCCCGCTTCCCGCCCGGATGGTATCTGCTGCCTTCTTTCGCAGCAGTGCTTTTCGCTACCACTGCACTTGTGATGTTTGCCTAAGGAATAGACGAGGCCGCAATCGCCCAAGTGATCTTAATGCCAAGGGGGTGCAGTTCCCCATAAACAAAATCGAAGACGCTAGTGGGATTTGATGAGGACGCGGTCAGCGCGGGAGAGGGCGTAGAAGCATTGCATACCGCGCCAGACTTCGAAGTTATTGCCATCTGCGAGCTTGCGCGCAGCCAAGATCGCCGCCGCATCAGATCCGGAAATGTTCGATGTAATCAGGGTGGGATAGTCGTCCCCTTGAAGGACGCGGATTTCATAAAGCATGGTGCCTCCAGCCCTGGATAGCCCTGCCATTGGGCACTTTATTTCAGCCGGAGTCCATCATCCTTTGTCACGAACCCCGTCGCTTCGGCCGGGGTTTTCCCGTGGGTGTCTTGTGGGTTCGGAATGGTCTTTTGCTTCAAACCGCCCCAAGCGTCTCGCACCCAGCCAAAGTTCTAGGGCGTGCCCATCGACAAGCTGTTTGGTCTTCTCGATAGCCTCATCGTCGCTGTCGCATTCGATGACGGACGCCCGCAGGATGTGGCCGTCGAAGCCAAACGTATAGACACGATATTCAGGCACCGCAGGCTCACCTCTAAGCCAGGACGGGACCGTATCGTTACCACCGCGCGGAGGGGAAAAAAGTTCCGCGCCCTTTGGTACCGATGGACTTTTCGTATTGTTGACGGCGTATATCTCTGACTGACTATCACTTCTCAGAGGTTGTGTTCTCTGGTCGTTCGTAACCTCGGATCGGTGTAGCGGTGCGGGAAGTACAATATTAGGATTTTAAACCCAATATTATACTTCGCGTACCAGCCTGGCGGAATTAAGGGTTGCCGCTCGGGGGCGCCTTAGCCTCCAGGTCCTTGGCAATCCTTTCTAACAAGTCGTTCGTCCGGCGTGACTCGGCCAAAACCTGTGATTGGAAATCGGCCTGCTGGTCTCTGAGCGCTTGGGCTCCCCTGACATGGCGGGCTAAGCCGCCAAAAGGAAACGGCGGCCTTGGCCGCCGCTGCCGGAAGACATATCCGCGCCAGAGCCTAGAACTGAGGGGAGAAACATCTTGGCCGATGCCCCAGACCAAGTGCGAATCTCCCGCCGTTGTGAGGCAAGGTGAACTTGGAGCCCGCGACCGTTCCCGACGGCGCGGGCTTCGGTGCTTATGGCACGGTCCGCCGTATTGGCTCAGGCTGTTGATGTAGTTGTCGCCGGAGGAGCCGGCGTCGTGGCGTCGTCGCCCTGGGACACGGCCACGGCGATTCCCACGACGGCGGCGGCTCCAAGGGCTATGTACAGGATGGTATTGCTGTTCTCCTGGGCGTGCTTCACGCCAGCGGCAGTTCCCGCTGGGAGAGGGCCTAAATCACCCGCCAAGGCGGCGCTTGTGGTCAAAGCCAAGGCAAAAATTGAAGAAATCAACCGCATCTGGTGCCCCCGTTGTTGCGGGCGGAACCTTATCAGTGATTATTTATCAGGCAAGCACGCGCCAACGGCACGATGACCGCCCGGCACCGCAAGTATAATATTGGGATTTTAAACCTATAAAACCCCGGGAACCGGTCTTCCCTACCGGCGTTTGCGCTATGGGAAAGTGCAAACGGGGGCAATATTGTCACATATCCGCGATTGGGCTGCCGGCTCATGGCAGTGCGATGACGCTTATGGCTATCCGGAGGGGTCCGCCCAATGAGTGAGGCCCATAGCGTTTCCAAACAAAAGGGCAACCACGCTCCCATTACCCTGGAAATCGGCGCACGGCCCGACCAGGGCGCCTCGCCCGCCGAGCTTGAGGCGCTGCTGACCGCGCTGCAGGCCATGCAGAATGGCGATTTCACCGTGCGTTTGTCGGGAGGCCGGGCAGGGATCGTCGGCAAGATTGCCGACACTTTCAACGAGATCGTCTCCGCCAACCAGAAGATGGCCCAGCAGCTGGACCATGTCGGTGAGGTGGTGGGCAAGCAGGGCAAGACCCGGCAGCGGCTGAAGCTGGGCCTCAACAAAGGCGCCTGGGGCGAGATGGAAGTCTCGGTGAACACCCTGATCGACGACCTGTTGTGGCCGACAGTGGAAGTGACCCGCGCCATCTCCGCCGTGGCCAAGGGCGACCTGCTGCAGACCGTCAATCTGGATGTCGATGGCCGGCCGCTGAAAGGCGAATTCCTGCGGGCCGCCAATATCGTCAACACCATGATCAAGCAGCTTAGCGTCTTCACCTCGGAAGTGACGCGCGTGGCGCGCGAAGTGGGCACCGAAGGCAAGCTGGGTGGCCAGGCGCAGGTCAGCGAAGTGACCGGCGTGTGGAAGGACTTGACCGAGAGCGTCAACTCCATGGCCTCCAACCTCACGGCCCAGGTCCGCAATATCGCGGAAGTGACCATCGCGGTCGCCAATGGCGATCTGTCCAAGAAGATCACCGTCGACGTGCGCGGCGAAATCCTGCAGCTCAAGGAAGCCATCAACACCATGGTGGACCAGCTGCGATCTTTCGCGTCGGAAGTGACCCGCGTGGCGCGCGAGGTGGGTACGGAAGGCAAGCTGGGCGGCCAGGCGCTGGTGCCCGGTGTGGCCGGCACCTGGAAGGACCTGACCGACTCCGTCAACGCGATGTGCGGCAACCTCACCGACCAGGTGCGCAACATCGCCCAGGTGACCACGGCGGTGGCGCGCGGCGACCTGTCGCGCAAGATCACGGTGGACGTGAAAGGCGAAATCCTGGAACTGAAGAACACCATCAACACCATGGTGGACCAACTCAACTCTTTCGCTTCGGAAGTGACGCGCGTGGCGCGTGAAGTGGGCACCGAAGGCAAGCTGGGCGGCCAGGCCCAGGTGCCCGGCGTGGCCGGCACCTGGAAGGACCTGACCGACAACGTCAACTATATGGGCTCCAACCTCACGGCCCAGGTCCGCAATATCGCCGAAGTGGCGACCGCCATCGCCGGCGGCGACCTTTCCAAGAAGATCACCGTCAGTGTCTCGGGCGAAATCCTGCAGCTCAAGGAAACCATCAACACGATGGTGGACCAGCTCAACGCCTTTGCCTCGGAAGTGACGCGCGTGGCGCGTGAAGTGGGCACCGAGGGCCGGCTGGGCGGCCAGGCCAATGTGTTGGGTGTGGCCGGCACCTGGAAGGACCTGACGGACTCCGTGAACTCCATGGCGTCCAACCTGACGGCCCAGGTGCGAAACATCGCGGAAGTGACCACGGCGGTGGCGCGCGGCGACCTGTCGCGCAAGATCACGGTGGACGTGAAGGGCGAAATCCTGGAGCTGAAGAACACCATCAACACCATGGTGGACCAGCTCAACGCCTTTGCCGCCGAGGTGACGCGCGTGGCGCGCGAAGTGGGTACCGAAGGCAAGCTGGGCGGCCAGGCCGTGGTGCGCGGCGTGGCCGGCACCTGGAACGACCTGACGGACTCCGTGAACTCGATGGCGTCCAACCTGACCAACCAGGTGCGCAATATCGCCGAGGTGGCGACCGCCGTGGCGCGCGGCGACCTGTCCAAGAAGATCACCGTCAATGTGTCGGGCGAAATCCTGCAGCTCAAGGAAACCATCAACACGATGGTGGACCAGCTCAACGCCTTTGCCTCGGAAGTGACGCGCGTGGCACGCGAGGTGGGCACCGACGGCAAGCTGGGCGGCCAGGCGGAAGTGCCGGGCGTGGCCGGCACCTGGAAGGACTTGACCGACTCCGTGAATTCCATGGCCGGCAACCTCACGGCCCAGGTGCGCAACATCGCCGAGGTGGCGACCGCCATCGCCGGCGGCGACCTGTCGCGCAAGATCACGGTCGACGTGCGCGGCGAAATCCTTCAGCTCAAGGAAACGCTCAACACCATGGTGGACCAGCTCAACCGCTTTGCGGGCGAGGTGACCCGCGTGGCGCGCGAGGTCGGCACCGAAGGACGGCTGGGCGGCCAAGCCAATGTGCCGGGCGTCGCCGGCACATGGAAGGACGTGAACGACAACGTCAATCTTCTGGCGGCCAACCTCACCACCCAGGTCCGAAACATCGCGGAAGTGACCACCGCGGTGGCGCGCGGCGACCTGTCGCGCAAGATCACGGTGGACGTGAAGGGTGAAATTCTCGAGTTGAAGAACACCATCAACACCATGGTGGATCAGCTCAACGCCTTCGCTGCCGAAGTGACGCGCGTGGCGCGTGAAGTCGGTACCGACGGCAAGCTGGGCGGACAGGCCCAAGTGCCCGGCGTCGCCGGCACCTGGAAAGATTTGACCGACAACGTCAACTTCATGGCCTCCAATCTCACGGCCCAGGTGCGCAACATCGCCGAGGTGGCGACCGCCATCGCCGGCGGCGACCTCTCCAAGAAGATCACCGTGGACGTGCGCGGCGAAATTCTGCTGCTGAAAGAGACCCTCAACACCATGGTGGAACAGCTTCGCTCCTTCGCGGGCGAAGTGACCCGCGTGGCGCGCGAGGTGGGCACCGACGGCCGCTTGGGTGGCCAGGCGGTGGTGCCCGGCGTGGACGGCACCTGGAAAGACCTGACCGACTCCGTGAACTCCATGGCCGGCAACCTGACGGCCCAGGTGCGCAACATCGCGGAAGTCTCCACCGCTGTGGCGCGCGGCGACCTGTCGCGCAAGATCACGGTGGACGTGAAGGGCGAAATCCTGGAACTGAAGAACACCATCAACACCATGGTGGACCAGCTCAACGCTTTCGCGTCGGAAGTGACGCGCGTGGCCCGTGAAGTGGGTACGGAAGGCAAGCTGGGCGGCCAAGCCCAGGTGTCCGGCGTGGCCGGCACCTGGAAGGACTTGACCGATACCGTCAACGTGATGGCGGCCAACCTCACCGAACAGGTGCGCGGTATCGTGAAGGTGGTGACTGCGGTGGCCGACGGCGACCTCAAGCAGAACCTCACCGTCAAATCCAAGGGCGAGGTGGCCGCGCTGGCGGACACCATCAACAGCATGACCGCGACCCTGGCGACCTTCGCCGATCAGGTGACGACGGTGGCCCGCGAAGTGGGCGTGGAAGGCCGTCTGGGTGGCCAGGCGAACGTGCCCGGCGCGGCAGGCACCTGGAAAGACCTGACCGGCAACGTCAATCTGTTGGCCGCCAACCTGACGACCCAGGTCCGCGCCATCGCCGAAGTGGCAACCGCCGTGACCAAGGGCGACCTGACCCGTTCGATCCAGGTCGAGGCGCGCGGCGAAGTCGCCGAGCTCAAGGACAATATCAACACCATGATCGGCAATTTGCGGCTTACCACCGACCGCAACACCGAACAGGACTGGCTCAAGACCAACCTGGCCAAGTTCACCAACATGCTGCAGGGCCAGCGCGACCTGACGGCGGTGGGCAAGATGCTGCTCGGCGAGCTGACTCAGCTGGTCAACGCCCAGATGGGCGTGATCTACCAGATGGAGGCCGGCGATCCGCCGACTCTGCGGCTGTTGTCCGCCTTTGCCGATCATCCCGTCGATGGCCATCCCCGGGAGTTCAGGATCGGTCAGGGCTTGGTCGGCCAATGCGCCCACGACAAGCGCACTATTCTGGTTTCCGGCATGGACGGCGCCGTCGCCATCTCCTCGGCGTTGATGAAAGTGACGCCGCGCAATATCATCGTCCTGCCGGTGCTGTTCGAAAGCCAGGTCAAGGCGGTGATCGAGCTGTCGTCCTTGTCGGATTTCACCAGCCTGCAGATCGCCTTCCTGGAGCAGCTGACGGCCGGTATCGGCATCGTGCTCAACAGTATCGAAGCCACCATGCAGACCGAAGGCCTGCTCAAGCAATCCCAGCAGCTGGCCGGCGAGCTACAGACCCAGCAAAAGGAATTGCAGCAGACCAACGAACAGTTGGAACAGAAGGCGCGCGAACTGGCCGAGCAGAATGTCGAGGTGGAGCGCAAGAACCAGGAAATCGAACAGGCCCGGCGCGCCCTGGAAGAAAAGGCGACCGAGCTGGCCCTGACCTCCAAATACAAGTCGGAATTCCTGGCCAATATGAGCCATGAATTGCGCACGCCCCTGAACTCGATCCTGATCCTGGGCCAGCAGCTTGCCGAAAACCCCGACACCAACCTGACGCCCAAGCAGGTGGATTTCGCCCGCACCATTCATGGCGCCGGAACCGACCTGCTCAACCTGATCAGCGACATCCTGGATCTTTCCAAGATCGAATCCGGCACCGTCACGGTGGATGCGGAGGAAGTCAGCTTCGTCAGCGTGCTGGATGCGGTGGCACGTCCGTTCCGGCATATCGCCGAAGGCCGCCAGCTCGATTTCTCGGTCAAGCTGGACCCCAGCCTCGACCGCACCATGCTGACCGACTCCAAGCGTTTGCAGCAGGTGCTCAAGAACCTTTTGTCAAACGCCTTCAAGTTTACCACCCAGGGCGAGGTCAAGCTGTCGGTGTCCGCGGCGGCCGAGGGATGGGGCCCATCACATCCCATCCTCAGCCAAGCGCCCGCCGTGGTGGTGTTCGAAGTGTCAGATACCGGCATCGGCATACCGGCTGAAAAGCAAAAGCTGATCTTCGAAGCCTTCCAGCAGGCCGACGCCTCAACCAGCCGCAAATATGGCGGCACCGGTCTGGGTCTGGCGATCAGCCGCGAATTGTCCAATCTTCTGGGTGGCGAGATTCAGCTGCGCAGCGCGCCCGGCGTCGGCAGCACGTTCCGGCTTTATCTGCCCGTGCGCTATGCCGGTACCACCGTGCCGCAGCGCATCAACACCGGCTCGGCCAAAGCGGCTGTGGTCAGCCTGCCGGACCGCCCGGTCGAGCAGATCATTGACGACCGCGCTTTGCTGAAGCCCGACGATACCGTCCTGCTGATCGTGGAAGATGACGCTCATTACGCACAGATCCTGCTGGACCTGGCGCACGACGAGGGGTTCAAGGCGGTTGTTGCCTTGCGTGGCGAGGATGCGCTGGAACTGGCCAGCGAATACAACATCGCCGCCGTCTCGCTCGATATCTTCCTGCCCGATATGCTGGGCTGGACGGTGCTGAGCCAGCTCAAGCAGAACCCCAAGACGCGGCATATCCCGGTTCAGATCATCACCCTAGACGAAGACCGCCAGCATGCGCTGACCCGCGGCGCCTTCTCCTTCGTCACCAAGCCCACTTCGGCGCAAGGGGTGCAGAACGCGCTCGCCAAGATCAAGTCTTATATCCAGCCGCGCCAGAAGGTTCTTCTGGTGGTGGAGGACAATCCCGCCGAGCAGCTCAGCATCACTGCCTTGCTGGGACACAGCGACGTGCAGATCGAAACGGTCGATACCGGCGCCAAGGCGCTGGAGCTGCTGCGGGAAAGGCCGGTGGATTGCGTGGTGCTGGATCTCAGACTGCCGGATATCTCCGGTTTCGAGCTCCTGGACCAGTTGAGCAAGAATCCGAAGCTTGCGGATATTCCCGTGGTGGTCTTCACCGGCCGGGAGCTGACGGCGGAAGAGGAGGGGCATCTGCACTCTGTCGCCCGCAGCATCGTGGTCAAAGGTGCGGAGTCGCCCGAGCGGCTGCTGGACGAGACCGCTATCTTCCTCCACCGCGTGGTCAGCGAGCTGCCGCCGGACAAGCAGAGGATGCTGGAACGGCTCACCAGTTCCGACGAAGACCTGGTCGGCAGGGTCGTGCTGCTGGTCGACGACGATGCCCGAAACATCTTCGCCCTTTCCAGCGCGCTGGAACGGCGCGGCATGCGGGTCCTGACCGCGACCACCGGCATGGAGGCGATCAGCATCGTCAATGACACACCCGAGATCGCCATCGTCCTGATGGACATCATGATGCCGGAAATGGACGGCTATCAGACCATCGGGCGCATTCGCGAGAACCCGGACTTCCGCCGCCTGCCCATCATCGCCCTGACCGCCAAGGCCATGAAAGGCGACCGTGAGAAATGCCTGGAAGCCGGCGCCTCGGATTACCTGGCCAAGCCCGTCAATACCGAGCAGCTCCTGTCGGCGCTGCGCATGTGGCTGCACCGCTGATCGCCATGGAAAACAGGGAACCCGTCAACGTTCTCCTTGTCGATGACCAGCCCGGCAAGCTGCTGAGCTACCAGGTGATGTTGTCGGAGCTGGGAGAGAATCTGGTCTCCGTCACTTCGGCCCAGGAGGCGCTGGGCTATCTGCTGAAGTCCGAGGTGGCCGTCATCCTGGTCGATGTCTGCATGCCCGAGCTTGACGGCTTCGAGCTGGCCAAGATGATCCGCGAGCATCCCCGCTTCCAGAAGACCGCGATCATTTTCGTCTCGGCGGTCCATATGTCGGAGTCGGACTATCTGCGCGGCTATGAGGCGGGCGCGGTGGATTATCTGTCCGTACCGGTGGTGCCGGAATTGCTGCGCGCCAAGGTGCGGATTTTCGCCGAGCTGTTCCGCAAGAACCGCGAGCTGCAGCAACTGAACCAGGAACTGGAAAGCCGCGTGGCGGAGCGGACCGAGGCGCTGGAACGTGCCGCCGCACGCCTGCGCAACAGCGAACAGGGCCGCACCCTGGCGCTGGCCGCCGGCAATATGGGATCCTGGGACTACAACCTGTCTTCCGGCGAATGGTTCTGGGACGAAGGCCAAAGCCGCATTTTCGGCGTCGATCACTCCAGTTTTGTGCCGACGGAGGAGCATATCCTCAGAGCCCTCGATCCCGATGACGTGCAGAAGCTGCGCGCTGCGGTCAAAGGCCTCGAGCCGGGCAACGAGACTTTCGATATCGAAATCCGCATCATCCGCTCCGACGGCGATGCCCGCTGGTGCCAATTGGTGGCCGCTGCGACTTTCGATGCGGAGGGCGGATTGGGACGGCTGAGCGGCGTCACCACCGACATCACCTATCGCAAGGAGGCGGAAGCCCATCAGGCGTTGCTGGCGCGGGAGGTCGATCACCGCGCCAAGAATGCGCTGGCCGTGGTCCAGGCCATCGTCCGCCTGGCGAAACGCGACAGTATCGAAGATTATATCGCCGCCGTGGAAGGCCGCATCACGGCCCTGGCGCAGACCCATGAGCTATTGTCGAAAGCGCGTTGGGAAGGTGCGGAGATACTGCATCTGATTCAGGACGAGCTTGCGCCCTATAATGACGGCCAGGAACGTGTCGTGGCGGATGGCCCCGCGGTTTTCCTGACGCCGGAAGACGCCCAAACCATTGCCATGGTGCTGCACGAATTGGCCACCAATGCGGCCAAGTACGGCGCCCTGTCTGCAAAATCCGGACAGGTGAATATCGCCTGGAAGCATGCCGGAGAGAACCTCACCCTGGCCTGGAAGGAGAATGGCGGGCCTGCGGTGCGAAAGCCCGGCAAGACAGGCTTTGGTACCAAGATCATCTCTTCCAGTGTTGCCGGCAGCGGCAAGGGGCGCACCGAATTCCTCTGGCTGGCGGACGGTCTTGAATTCCGGCTTGAACTGAGCTGCCAGGTCAAGCCCGCCTCCGGAAGGCCGCTGCCGAAATCCGCGGAAACCGCCAGGCCGGTTGCTTCGCCTGTTGCCGATCCCCAGGCCAAGGCGCGCCTGCTGCTGGTCGAAGATGAGACGATGGTCGGCATCTTCATGGAAGAGCTGCTGGGGGAGATGGGCTTTGCGCCGACCTATCCCATCAACAATCTCGCGGAAGCCGTCGCAGCGGCGCAGCGAGAGCGCTATGACGGGGCGGTGCTGGACATGAATCTGCGCGGTGAATCCATCTATCCCCTGGCGGAATTGCTGCACGCACAGAATGTGCCTTTTGTCTTCGTCACGGGCTATTCGCGCAGCGGGGTCGCGGAACAATTCTCCTGGGTGCCGGTGGTTCAGAAACCGGTGACGTCCGAGGCTTTGGCGCAAGCGCTGAATGCACGGTTTGGCCGTTACCCGCAGGATGCCGACCGGCTGGCGGCCAGTGCTTAAGCGATAGGTGCCGCCCGCCGGCCACGATAGGCGGCCAGCGCATCGGTGGTGTCGATGTCGGTTACCGGCGCCTCATCGTCCGCCTCGATTTCCGCAAGCTGGCCGGCATGGGATGCCAGCACTTGCTGGGCGCCCCGGTCGCCCGTCAGCGCCATCATCTCCGCGAAGAAAGCGCGTCCCCACAGCACCGGATGGCCACGGCGGCCCTGCGCCGCCGCCACACAGATCGCACGGCCCGCATGCGGATCGAAGGCCGCGATCAGGCGGTCGATCAGGGCAGGGGAAATGCCCGGCATGTCGCCCAAAACGATCATAGCGCCGGCGCAGTCCTGCGGCACGGCCGCGATACCGGTTTGGAGCGAAGTGCTGAGGCCTTCCCGGAAGCGTTCGTTATGGACAAAGACCACATCGGCACCTTCCAGGGCCGCGCTCAGTTTTTGCGCTTCGTGACCTGTCACCACCAGCACCGGATCCAGCCGGCTGGCCAAGGCTGCGTCCACCGCATGGCGGACCAGGGCTTTGCCGTCCAACATCTCCGTCAGCTTGTTGCGGCCCATGCGGCTGGAGGTGCCCGCCGCGAGCACAATGCCGGCGATGCGTGGCAGCGGTTTTTCACGGCGCAGCTTGACCAATTCCGCCAGGATGGCGATGGCGATCTCGCTGGGAGAGCGTGCCCCGATCGAAAGCCCCACCGGGCCATGGATTCTTGCAAGGTCTGCTTGCGGGAAGAAGGCCCCAAGCCGTGCCAGCCGCCTGGCATGGGTGCGGGCCGAGCCCAGAGCGCCGATATAGAAAACCTCGGAACGCAATGCTGCCGCCAAGGCCATGTCATCGAGCTTGGGGTCATGGGCCAGCGCCACCAGCGCGCTGCGCGCGGTCAATGGCTTGCGCGCCAGCGCTTCATCGGGCCAGGCGGGCTCCACCACCAGGCCGGGGAAACGTTCATCGCTGGCATAAGGCGCACGCGGATCGATCACCCGCACGCGGTATCCCGCCGGTACTGCCACTGCGGCCAGGGCCTGGGCGATGTGCACCGCTCCGACCATCACGATTTCCCATGGCGCGCTGTAGACGTTGAGAAACCAGTCCTCGCCCTCCAGGGTGATCCGCCGGCTGGCATCCTGCCGCAGGGCTATCGCCGCGGCTCGTCCCAGGGCGGAGGTGTCCGTGGCGGGATCGACAAGTCTTTCCTCGCCGCTGGCCAGGTTCAGGGCGCGCACCAGCGCCCGGCCTTCGCGCCGCGCCGTCATCAGCTCTTCAAGGGTCGCGCGCCGCATGCGAGGATCAAAGCTCAGATATCAAAGGATCGGCTCGACCAGGATTTCGATCTCACCGCCGCACAAAAGGCCCGGTGCCAGCACGCCGTCGCTGACGCCAAAACTGGCGGTGCGGTTGCGGCCGTCCTTGAGTGCTTCCAGGGCCAGTTCGATCACCGCATTCTCCACGCAGCCCGCCGACACCGAGCCTTCAAAGGCGCCGTCATCGCGCACAATGATGTGGCTGCCGCCTTGGCGGGGGGCCGAGCCGGTGGTTTTGACCACCGTGGCCAGCACCACGCCATGTCCGCGCGCCAGCCAGCCGGCGGCGATAGCCAGAACATCGGCTTCGGTGGCGGCAAAGCTGGACACTCTATCCTCGTGCGATCTGGCAGATCTTCAATATAAGCGCTTGAAATCCTGCGCTTTTATAGATGCAATTTCTTGCGTATACTACAGCTATGTCTAACGAGTCCGGACAGTCTGGGGCCTTGGTCGATCAGTTCGGCCGGACGGTGGATTATATCCGCGTCTCGGTCACCGACCGCTGCAATCTGCGCTGCACCTATTGCATGAGCGAGCAGATGAAATTCCTGCCCAAGGCGCAGTTGCTGAGCCTGGAGGAACTGGACCGGCTCTGCTCGCTATTCGTCCGGCGCGGTGTACGCCATCTGCGGCTGACAGGCGGCGAGCCCTTGATGCGGCGCGGCATCATGGACCTGGTGCAGGCGCTGTCGCGGCATCTCCGAAGCGGCGCGCTGGACGAACTCACCATGACCACCAATGGCGTGCGCCTGGACGAATTCGCCGAGCCGCTGAAAGAGGCTGGTGTCGAGCGCATCAATGTCTCGCTGGACAGCCTGGACGGCGCCACCTTCGCCCGCATTGCCCGCGCCGATTGCCTGGACCAGGTGCTGGACGGTATCGCCGCCGCCCAGCAGGCGGGGCTCAAGGTCAAGATCAACACCGTGGCGCTGAAGAATGACAACCGCCGCGAAATCCCTGCGATCGTCCGCTGGGCCCATGAACGCGGCATGGACATTACCTTGATCGAGACCATGCCGCTGGGCGAGGTGGACGAGGACCGCACCGACCAGTTCGTGTCGCTCACCGACCTGCGCCGGGAAATGGAGTCCTACTGGACCCTCAGCGATCTTCCCGACCGTACCGGTGGACCGGCCCGCTATGTCCGCGTCGCCGAGACCGGCGGCAAGCTGGGATTCATCACGCCCTTGACCCACAATTTCTGCGAGACGTGCCGGCGGGTGCGGGTGACCTGCACCGGCACCTTGTTCATGTGCCTGGGCCAGGAAGGCTCGGTGGATCTGCGCGGTCCGCTGCGCGCCTCGGCGGATGACGACTTGCTGAACCAGGCCATCGACCAGGCGCTCGCAGCCAAACCCAAAGCGCATGATTTCCTGCTGCCGGTGCGCGGCGCGGCACCCGCGCTGGGGCGCCACATGTCCATGACCGGCGGATAATCCGCCGCTAAGACAAGTCCGTGAGCCCCCGGCCCACCGCGATGCGGATCAGTTCCGAGGTCTGCGTCACGCCCAGTTTTTCCTTGATCCGGCTCAAGGTGTTGGCGACCGTCTTGTAGGCCACGCCAAGTTTTGCCGCGATCTCCGAAAGGCCGTTTCCGGCCGCCAGCAGCCGCAAGATTTCCAGGTCCCGTTCCGTCAGCGGCCTCAGATAGGCGTCGTCGGCCAGGTCCCGCATGGCGATTTCGCGCTGGATATTCTTTTCGATGGCGATCTCGCCGGCCAGGACCGCGTCCACCGCTTCCAGGAATTCCTCCGGCAGGGTGTTCTTGCTGACAAAGCCCCGCGCACCCGCCTCCAGCGCCTTGGTGGCATAAATGGCTTCTGCGTGCTGCGAGAAAATCAGGATGGGGACTTTGGGGACCGCGCTCACCAGCCGGCGCAGCAGTTCCAACCCGCCCAGGCCCGGCAGATTGAGATCCAGCACGATCAAGTCGATTGCAGATGCGGCAACCATGCTCAGGGCTTCTTCGCCGCTGGCGGCCTCGAGGACTTCGATCTCGCCCCGCTCGCCCAGCAGCCGGCGGATGCCGGAACGGACGATGGCATGATCGTCGACGACCAAGAGGCGGATCATGCCGCTTCATGCTCCCGGGCAAGCGGGAAGAGCGCGGACAGGCGCACGCCGCGGCCCACGACATTGTCGATGTCGAGGCGGCCCTTCAAGGCCAGGACACGCTCATGCATGCCGGCAATGCCGGCACGGCCCAGGCTGATGCCGTCTCCGGCGCCGCCCTTGATACCGCCGCCATCGTCTTCCACGGTCACGGCGAGTTGTTCTTTGTCCGATTTAATTGCGATCCGGATCAGCTCCGGATGGCCATGGCGCAGGGCATTGCTGATACTTTCCTGCACAATGCGATAGGCGGCTTCCTCAAGGCTGCGGCCCAGGCCTGCGTCCAGGCGAATGTCCAGGTCAAAGCGGATGTCGGGATTGCGGCGGCGCCAGAAGGCGACAAGGTCGCCGATGGCAGCTTCCAGTCCAAACTCCAACTGGGTGACGGGACGAAGCTGCCGCAGGATATTGCGGACATGCTGCTGGATGTGGATGACCGCTTCACGCACGGAGGCGCCCAGGCGGTGGGCTTCCGGCGTGCCGATCTTTCCGATCGCCTTGGCGTCGATCTGCAGCGCGAACAGGTAGGGCCCGACTTCGTCATGCAGGTCGCGGGCGATACCGGTGCGTTCCTCTTCCTGCACGCTTTGCAATTGTGCATAGAGCTGGCGGTTGGTGCGCGAAAAGGCCGACAGTTGCGAGGCCATGTGATTGAAGCCCTGTGCCAGGCGGGCAAATTCCGGCGGACCCTTGATGTCGAGGCGCGTGTCATAGCGGCTTTCGGAAATCGCCTGCAGTCCGGTCTGGAAGCGACCCAGGAAACGCATCGCCATGCCGAAGGCCAGCGATACCGCAAGCATGGCCGCAACACAGAACAAAAGCATGATGACAAAGGCATCCCGCACATGGCCCCAGACTTCCGCGATCTCGCTCTGGGGATCGCTGGTCAGGACGATCACGCAGGGGTAGCCGGGCAGGGTGATGGGAATGTGGACCACCAGTGGCTTGGAGGCCATCAGGCGTGCAAACCAGGGAGGAGCCGGATCGGCTAGCACGCCGATCTGGGACTGCACGATGACCTTGCCGGCCTCATTGACCAGCGCGGCCCTGACATGGCGCTGGCCCTGGAAGCTGGAAACCACCTCGCGCAAGGTCACCGTATGCTCGACATCCGAGCGCAAGGTGTCGCGGACGGACTGTTCCGCACCCTTGAAGGCGGTCCGGACCTCCAGATCGACCAGCGCATGGGCGTGCCAGGACAGCAGGGCAGCGCCCGCGCATAGCGCCAGGATCAGGAGGGCGGCGAGGGAGCCAAGGACACGGAATTTCAGCGACATGGGGCAGGACGATCCTGGAAAGATCATCTTTATAGCGCGGAACGGCGGCCCAGTTGACGCGGGATTTTTTCCCGATTTTGGGCCGTGTTCGCAAGTGCGGAATTGGGCGGGTCTGGCGGCACCCGCGGCGGCTGGTTTAAACTCCGCCCAGGGTTCTGACTCTTTGAGGATTTTGACATGAAGTTCACCTCTGTTGCCGCTTTGCTTATCGGCGCCGCTATCCTGTTCCCCAGTATGGCCTCGGCCGCCTGTTCAACCTGCACCATCCAGTCCAAAAAACAGACCAAGGACGGCAAGTTCGAATACAAAATGAGCTGCATCCACGACACCAGCGGCGACGAGATCATGAACACCGTGACCGCCGCCAAGGATGTCGATGCGATGAAAATGGCGAAAGGCAAGTGCCCTTAAGCGGGATTGACAGCCATGACGGGTGATGCGCCCAAGCGACCCCGGTGCATCACGCGCCGCGGGCTCATTGCCCTGTCGGCGCTGGCTGCAGGCGAAGCCCGCGCCCAGCAGCCGAAGATCGGCAAGGCGAGCAAGAAAGTCGCGGGGTATATCGACAAGCCCGATGCGAGCGCCCAGAACTGCTCGCAGTGTCATTTCTATCTTGCTCCCTTCGACTGCATCATCGTCGAAGGACCGGTCAGCCCCTGGGGCTATTGCAACTATTTCGCCGACTGACTTTTTTTTACGGGCTGGGTTCGCTTTCGATCTGTTCCGGCGCTTCCGTGGCCAGAGTTTCCAGCCACTTGATGATCGCGCTATGGTCTGTGCCATAGCCGAGCCGGGCCTCGGCTTGCGTCCAGGCTTTGCGGGTCGTCTCAAGCAACGGCAATGCCAGGCCCGCGCCTTCGGCCAGTTGCGCCGCCAGTTCGACATTGGCACGCAGGACGCCCAACTGAAGGCCGGTCTTGAATCGGCGCGTCACCACATCCGATGCCAATATCCTGGACAGTTCGGCGCCGCCCAGCATTTCGCTGACCTTGAGAAGATTGCCCGCCTCAAACCCGAAATGAGCGCCCATCCTGATGGCCTCGCTGGCAGCCAGGAGCTTGGCCGCGCGCAGATAGTCCGCAATGGCGCCGGCTGCCTGGGCGGACCCTGTCACGCCGGCCCGGATAACCTTTGAACCCAACTTGTCCAGGATGGGGCGGCAACGTTCCACACCTTCGTCTTCGCCGCCGACAAGCAAAGTCAACTTGCCTTCCTTGGCGTCGTCGGGCGTGCCGAAGGCGGGCGCGTCCACCAGCTTTACGCCATGAGCCTCAAGCTCTTTTGCCAGCACAGCGGTCTGAAGCGGATCGGTGCTTCCCATATCCATCACAATGCCGCCCTTCTTGAAGCCGGTGGCAACGCCCTCCCAGCCAAAGCAGACCTCGCGCAGTTCCGCCGCGGAGGGCAGAACCGTGATGATGACATCGCAATTCTGCGCCATCATTTTCGGCGAGCCGACGTTCAGGCCGCCATAGTTGTTGGAGAAGAAGCGAGGCGTCAGGTCGTCGGTGTCATAGATCTGCAGGCCCGGAAAATCCGTCCATAACAGCCTGAGCGCGATCTTGGAGCCGAAGGCCCCGATGCCGATCACGCCCACCGACAATTTTGGAGGCAATTTGGGTGGCAGTTTTTCTGGCGATTCCGACATGGCGCTTTCTCTCACCCCCGTCACGCCGTGATCTTGAGCGCCTCGTCCAGCAGGAACAGGTCGGTGAGCAGCGCCCGCACATGGATCGAGGCGTTCAGATTGTCGATCAATTGCGAACCGATCGAAGGCTGCGCCAATACCAGGCGGATCGCGGCAGAAGACTTGGCGGCGTCCTGCCGCAGGACATCCGCAAAGGCTCCCGCCTGCGCCGGTGCTGCTTCCGCGATCACGGCGAGAGCTGCATCTGCCTTTTCCAATGAGGCACGGATGCCGCCGGTGGCGTCCTGGTCCTCCTGCCGGCGCCCCTGCGCGGCATAGGCCAGCATGTATTCATAAGTCTCTTCCACGGCGTCAATGGCTTCACCCAGATTCATGGGGTCCGGTCCTTTTCGATTGCAGGAAGCTTATTACGGAAGCACGAGGCGCGCTAACCCTCGTCCTCAATCCTTGTCTCAATCCCTATCTGGAGCCGACCAGCGCCGGGGGTCGTGATGATCCAGATATTCCTTGCGCGTGATCCAACCGCGCAGCATGGAACGCGTCAGGTGCCACTCATCGGGGCGCAGCGCGAAATAGACATGGACGATCACCATGGTCACCAGCGCCATGCCGGCAAGCCCATGGATGGCATAGACCACGCCCCAACTGTCGGTGGAAAGCCAGTAGGGATCGCGCTGCCAGAAGGGCGTATCCACCTTGCGCCACATCAACAGGCCGCTGGCGATGGCGGCCAGGATCAGGACGGCGATTGCCAGATGGTACAGCTTCTGCGCCAGGCTGTATTTGCCGGGTTTGCCGAACGGGTCCTTGAGATCTTCGCTGTCGATCATCATGGACCAGAAATTCTGCCAGAAGCTGGCGCGAATGATGTGGAACAGGACAATGGCGGTAAGGACAAGACCGGTGACCCAATGGATGTCCACCCAGGCAAATTTGACACCCAGGATCGGCAGGAACGCCGTCACCAGCAGGATCAGCACCGCCACGGCCATCGTCCAATGATAGGCGCGATCGATAAATTTGTGCCGCTGGACGCGGCCCGCCGGCATCGAACCTGGCGTCATCTTTTCATCCATGCTCATGATGTGTGTTGGCCGCTCACCGTGGCCTGTTGGGGGCCGCGACGGCCTTGAAGACGGCGTGGGCGATAACGACCGCGATCCCGGCCAGCGCGAACCAGGGCAGGAGCCCGTAATTCGCGCCGATCAGCGTGTCACTGCCGCCATAAATGGAACTGGCATAATGAAACAGGGACATGGCCTATGCTTTGGCGTCCCTCACCGCGCGCATCACCAGGTTTTCCATCAGCGGGATCTTGAACCCGTTATAGTTCAAGGGCCGCGCGCCGCGAGAAGCCGACTGGCCGGCCAGCTTGGCGAGACTCTCATTCAAGGCCTGGCCCTTGACGATCTGCTCGACCGAGGTGAGCCGGCGCGGCACCGCGCTGACGCCGCCGCAGACGATGCGCGCATCCCGCACCGTGCCGTTCTGCACTTGCAGGGCGGCAGCCACGTTCACCAGCGGGAAGTCCCAGGTGTTCCGGTCTGCCACCTTCTCGAAGTAGAAGTTGGAATTCGCCCAGGTCTTGGGGAGGCGGACCGCCACCAGGATTTCCTCGGGCTTGGTCGAGGTCAGGTGGGTGATATCGACCTTCGGCCCGATGAAGAATTCATCGCCGCCGATCACCCGCTCGCCGCTTGAGCTTTGCAGGACGAATTTGGCATCCAGCGCCACCAGGGCGGGCGCGCCATCCGAAGGCGACACCGCCACGCAGCGGTCCGACTCGAACAGGGCATGCTCGCGGTTGATCCCTTCCGGTGTGTCGGCGAAGCAGGTGTTGCCGCCGGCCCGGTAGCAGGGCAGGCCATAGCGGTAATAGAGGCAACGCGCATCCTGGGAGGCATTGCCGCCGATGGTGCCGGCATGGCGGATCTGCGGGCTGGCGACATGGCTGACCGCATCCGCCAATAGCCGGTACTTCGCCTTGATGATGGGATTGCGCTCCACCTCCGTCAGGGTGGTCAGGGCACCGATCTCGACACCGTCGGGGGTTTCTTTGATCCCGTGCATCTCTTTGATGCCGCTGAGGTCGACCACCGCCTTGGGGCGCTTGATGCGTTCCTTGAACCACACCAGGCTGTCATAGCCCCCAGCCATCTTCCAGGCGTCCTTGCCATAGCTGTCCAGAATACCCAGCGCGTCCTTGAGCTGGGTGGGCTGGAACAGATCGAAGTTTGGCATCATGTCCTTGCCGACCATCTCTCGCCCTCCTCAGACCGTGTTGACTTGGAGGGGTTTATGCGCCGGTGGGCGCCCCGCCAGATGGTTGATGATCATGTCGGGCGTGACCGGCGTGCGATTGAACAAGTGTCCGCCCAGGGCATCGGCGATGGCCGATGTGATGGCGGAAGCACCAGAGCCCAGCACGGGTTCGCCGACCCCTTTGACCCCGATCGGATTCTGCGGATCGGGCTTTTCCACCGCTGCCCAGCCGACCTCGACAGGCACATCCAGATAGGTGGGCAGCTTGCCCTGGTGGAAGCCTACCGAAGCCGGAATGCCCAGCTTGGGATCATAGATATGGCGTTCCATGACCATGCCGATGCCCATGACATTGCCGCCGGAAATCTGGTGGCCCAGACCCAGGGGATGCAGCACGGTGCCGCAATCGGCCACGCAGATCATATCCTTGATCTCGAACTTTCCGGTTTCGACATCGAGTTCGATCTCGGCCATGGAGACGGACAGGCCCGGGGTCACGCCGACACGGGGCAGATTGTCCTTGGCCGCCGCAATCAGCCCAGAGCCGGCGATCATGCCCACCGACTGCTTGGTGATGGCGTTGAGATCATCAGGCAGTTCCTTGCCGCTATACTTGCCGCCCAGCGCGATGGCCTTCTCGGCCGCCTCTTTGAAGGTGAGCGACTTGGAGGCATCGCTCTTGTGGGCGACCTTCTCCTTGCCCACCACATAATCGGCCGGTTGTCCGCCATGTGTCTTGGCGGCGATGTCGGTCAACTTGTCCTTCATGTCCATCGCCGCCGCATACATGGTGCGCGACTGGGTCGAGGCGCTCAGGCTGCCGGCCTGCGGCGAGTTGAAGGGCAGGCCCTTGCGGGTGTCGCCCCGCTCGATCACCACATTCTCCCAGTCGCAGTTGAGCAGATCCGCGGCGACCCGCGCGGTGGCGGAATGGGAATAGGTGCCGAGGTTGCCGATGCCGGTATGGACGTGGAGCTTGCCGTCCGAGGTGATCCGCAAGAGGCCGTCAAAGCCGTTGGTGCCGGCAGAGTGATAGCCCTGGCCGATGCCGATGCCGGTCACCTTCGAGCCATTGCGCTGACCCGACAATTTCTTGCGGTCGTTCCACTTGAACATCAGGGCTGCCTTGTCCAGCGCCTCTTTCTGGAAGGCGCTGGTCAGGGGACCGCGGTCCTTGCCGATCTTGCCGTTGTTATCGGGCGCATTGATACGGCGGATGGCGATCCGGTCGATATTGAGCTGCTTTGCAGCCTTGTCGAACATGGGCTCGACCAGGGCCGCGAACTGGTTCTCTCCCGGCCCGCGATGGGCGCCCATCGGCACGGTATTGGTCAGCACCGGGACGCTGCGGAATTTGCAGGCATCCGGCTGGTACATCATGGTGAGCGCATTGCCGGCGGCGCGGAAGTCGCCCGCAGTTGCATGAGGCCCGCTCTCCTGCACCAGATACATGTCGGCGGCCAGCAGTTTGCCGGAGGCCGCGAAACCCATCTTGATATAACCCTGGAAACCCGGCCGGGCGGCGCCGATGCCATATTCGTCGGTCCGTGTGATGCGATGCATCACGGGCCGGTTGATCTTTTTGGACATCAGCGCGGCGATGGCCATGTTGGGATAGCCGGGAATCTTGCTGCCGAAGCCGCCGCCGCAATATTCCGCGATGAAGACCAGGTTTTCCGGCGGGATATCGATATAACGGGCGATATTGGCGATGGCCGCGGTATGGCTCTGGTTGGAGCCGTGCAGGAAGCATTTGCCGCCCTGCCAATAGGCAAAGGTTGAGCGGGTCTCCATGCAGTTATGCGAATAGGTGCCGGTGACGAAGCTTTCCTCGATCGTGACCTTGGCGCTCTTGAAGCCGGCATCGACGTCGCCATAGCTCCATTCTTCCGCCGCGCGTCCCATCGGCATCTTGCTGTCGCCCGCGGTGGCGAAGTCGGAAGCATCCCATTTGACGGTCTGCAGCTTGATCTGGCCGGCCGCGACATTGCCGGCGGTGCGCGCATTGGGACCGCCGGGAAACAGGCTTTCCAGCGGGTCCACGACATGCGGCAGCTGCTGATAGTCTATCTTGATCGCTTCGATGGCGTCGGCGGCGATCTGTTCGCTTTCCGCCGCCACCGCCAGGATCGGATCGCCGACATAATAGACCTCGTCCTTGGCCAGGATGGGCAGGGCAGGCGGAGGGAATTGCGGAACATCGTCGGCCGTCAGGATGCCCAGCACGCCCGGTATCTTGAGCGCCTCGGAGGTATCGATGCTTTTGATTTTGGCATGCGGTATGGGGCTGGTCAGCGTCTTGCAGAACACCATGTTGTCGGCGCGGAAGTCTTCCGCATATTTGGCGCGGCCGGTGACCTTCGCCTCGACATCCATCGGCGTGAAATCTTTTCCGATCAGATTGTATGCCATCTTTTAAGCCTCCCGCGACGCGGTCATGACTGCCTTGAGATAATGGTCATAGGCGCCGCAACGGCAGAGATTGCCCGACATGCCCCGGCGCGCTTCGTCCACGGTCGGTTTGGGGTTCTGCTTCAATAGCGCCACCGCGGCCACGACCTGGCCGGAAGTGCAGAAGCCGCATTGCGGTCCCAGCTCGGTGATCATGGCTTTCTGCACCTTATGAAGTTCGCCGTTCGGACCTTCGATGCCTTCAATGGTCGTGACCTTCCGGCCACGCACGCTGTGCGTCAGTGTCGAACAGGAATAGGTCGAGACATCGTCGACCATCACCGTGCAGGCGCCGCATTCGGAATGGTCGCAGCCCAGCTTGGTGCCTATGAGGCCCAGCTTGTAGCGGATCGTATGGATCAGGGTTTCGTTGGGCAGGACATCCACCCGCCGGTCCTTGCCGTTCACGTTCAGCGTGACCAGCCGTTCCACCGCGCCTTTCGCCCGGCCCAGGCCTGAGCCATAGCGGTCGTAAACGATATAGCCGGCGGCAGAGACCGCGACACCGGACGCGATCACGCCTTTGATGACTGTGCGCCGCGAGGCCCGAAGGCCTGAAGAACCGGCGGGATCGGTTTTGTCAGCGTCTGACATGCAGGCTCCCTTTGTTATGAGAGCCGGACTGGCCTACTGCTGCGTGAAATGAAGCCGCTAACTGAGATACGCTACAATGCCTGGCCCCAAAACGCGCTTTCCTGCCCGGCTGATCTTATTTTTTGCAAGTAAATCATAGGGCGCCCCAGCCAGACAATAGCGTCTGCCGCCATCTGACCGTGATAGCGCCCAACAGCGGGTTTCTATGGCCGCAATTACGTTAGATACAAACAGATATAACGCTCAATGCGGGCGGCCGAATCGTTGATGCAGATCGATGCTGAGTCGGAACGCTGCCTTCACATCATCCTGAGACGTAATCGATTGCAGTGCAGCATCGCGGCACGTCTGGGCATCGGAGTTGCCGCCATCCTGGGCCAGATCGCACCAGGCATAAGCCTTCACATAACTTTTCTCGACCCCGGCGCCGTCGAAGTAAAGGCTGCCCAGCATCATCTGGCCTTCGGGCTGTCCATGCTCGGCGGCCTTGCGCAGCCAATAGGCGGCCTTGCGATTGTCGGCGGCGACGCCTAAGCCGCGGCGATACATGAAGCCGATCCCCGCTTGGGAGGCGGGATCCTCGCGCTGGGCAAGAGGCAGCCAGATTTTCAGTGCTTTCGCGAAATCGCCGCTATGGTACGCGGACAGTCCCTCCCGGAAGGGTTGATCGGCGGGAGCTGCCATGACGGGCACAAAAGCCGAGGCTGCAATCAGGACAGCAAGGATAGATAAGCGATGGGCCGCCGAACCGAGAGAGCGGACCATCGTCGTCACCGCTTGTGCCGCCAAACCATCCATGAACTCTGGCAGGGTGAGAATCATTGTCAACGTTCGAAGCGGAAAAGCGCCACGACGGGAACGCGCACCGCGCGGCAGCGCTGCCGAATTTCTCATGGCAAGCGACAAGGCGCTGGCTTAGCATGTGTTGTGCCGGTTCTTGTCGGTGCAAGTCTCAACCAAGCCATCCGATCCATGCCGCATCTTTCCATCCGCATCGATTTTGAACCCTCCGGCAGCGTGCTGGGGCCCGGCATGGCGCAGCTGCTGGAGCGCGTGGCCGAACTGGGCTCGATTCGCCAGGCGGCCGCATCCATGGACATGAGTTACCGCAAGGCCTGGCTGCTGATCCAGGATATGCAAAAGACCTTCGATGGACCCGTGGTGACGGCGGAGGTGGGCGGTGTCGCGGGAGGCGGCACGCGCCTCACCGAACTGGGAACCAGTCTGCTGAAAACCTATCGCCGGATCGAAAGCCGTGCTGCGGCAGCCGCGGAAAGTGATCTGGGAACTTTGTCGGCGATGGTAAAGGCCAACGCCGCGCCCCGGCGCAAACGCAAGCGCGCCAACAAAAGCTAAAGTTCCAGGCGCACGTAATGGCGCCAATGGTACGGTAAACGTGCAGCTAGCCTTCCTATGTGTCCGGTTCTGGACCAAGACGAAGCGCCGGCTTTAACCCGGCTTTAGCGCAAAAGTTATTCAATTCTCGGCCAGTCAAGCGTGGCGGCATAGCGTCTTCGCGAACATCTGCGGGCCTGATTTGATACCGAGTTTGGAAAGCGGCAAGCGACACGGACTGGCAGACTTCCTGCCCGTCTCCGCGATGGCGCTGGCGGGCTTGATCGTTTCCCTTTTCGTCTTCCTGGTTTTGCGCGGCTATTATCTCAGCGCCGACCGCCAGCAGTTCCAGCGCGATGCCGCCTATTACAGCGGCAATTTCAAAAGCGATGTGGAACGGCATGTCGCCTCGCTGGCGGCGATCCACGCCTTCGTCTCGGCGTCTCACAATGTCAATCGTTGGGAATTTTCCGCTTTTGCGCACCAGATCCTGCCGCAGAATTCGGGATTCAAGGCTGTGCTGTGGCTGCCCCAGGTGGGCGAGGCACAGCGCAAGCCTTTTGAAGCGGGCCTGCAGCGCGATGGACTCTATGGATTGCATCTGCGTGAATTGAAGCCGTCGGGAGAATTGGTGGATGCCGGCATACGGCCGGTCTATCTTCCCGTCGCTTATGTCGAGCCCTTTGAAGGCAGCGGCAATCTTCTGGGCGTTGATCTTTCGAACAGCAGCATTTACGCACAACTCATCCGGCGGGCGCGGCTGACGGGCCGCCAGGCCGCGTCGCCGCCGCTGAACCAGGCGTTGGTCGAAGGCGCGCGCGCACCGATTGTGCTGGTCGCTTTCCCGCTCAATCGGCCGAAAACAGTACGAGAGGCTGGTTTGCCCGACGGCCCGGAAGGCTATGTCCTGGGGATATTGCAATTGGAAGGCGTCATCGACGATGCCGTCGGTTCGCGTGCGCCCATCCAGGCGGCGATCGGGTATGGCAAGGCCGGGGTGCCTTCGATTTTCCTGGACAGCCGGCCGGGCAAGACAGTGACGCTCGCACAATGGCTCGGCGATTCTGAATTCCATCAGACCACGGCTTTCACGGTAGCGGGCCAGCCCTTCTCTCTGGTGCTGCGCTCGGCGCAGCGCGGCAGTCCGCTTACCCGGTTCTATGTCCCCGCAGGCGCCGCCTTGTTGACACTTGCCCTGGTCGCCATGCTGGCGCAAAGCATGATCACTACCGTCCTGCGCAAACGGCAGGTGGAACGAGCGGTGATCGAGCGGACCGCCGAGCTTTCCGCCGTCAACGCGGCGCTTCGCGAAGAAGTGACTCAGCGGCGTCAGGCAGAAGCGGCGCTGCGGATCGCCAAAGAGAAGGCGGAAATGGCCAATCGCGCCAAGTCGGCCTTCCTGGCCACCATGAGCCACGAACTGCGCACGCCCTTGAACGCCATCATCGGCTTTTCCAGCATGCTGGCGCATCGCGATGGCGCCTTCGAAGCCAGGGCGGAGGATTATCTGCAGGAAATCAACCGCAGCGGCGTGCGCCTGCTCGATCTGATAAACGACATTCTCGACATTACCCAGATGGACACCGAGGCGGCCGGCACGGGCGATACGATGGAACTGATCGACGTCATCGACAATGCGATCGCCAAGGTAAAACCGCTGGCCGATCAGGCCGGTGTCTCGATCAGGCGCGCCGTGGACGACGGACTTCCTGCGCTTGGGGGCGACACGAGACGGTTGCAAAAGGCGCTGTTTCACTTGCTTGCGAATGCGGTGAAATTCAATCACCGGGGCGGCTGGGCGCAGATCGCCGCCGGCAGAGACGGGGATTGCCTGGCGATCACAGTCAGCGACAACGGTGCCGGCATGGCGCCGGGGACCGAAGCGCTGATCGCCGATCTTTTCACCCAGTTCGACGGCTCGCTGGCGCGCCGCCACGAAGGGGCAGGACTTGGCCTGACTTTTGTGCGCCGGGTCGCGCATCTTCACGATGCCGTCCTCAATATTTCCAGCAAGCCGGGCGAGGGGACCAAAATCTCTCTTGTCTTTCCTGCCGCACGCGTGAGCAGGGCGGTGGAGGCTGCATGAAAAACTGTTCGCTACCGGTCTTCATTCTGTCGCTGGCGCTGTTTGCGAGCGCCTGTTCCCATCCGGCACCCCAATTGGCTCAGCCAAGCACATCGCCGCCGCCCGCTGTGACCCAGGCATCCGTCCCAGCCGTCGCGCGCGCAGAGCCGGAACCGATCAATGATGAGCGCGCGGTCGCGGCGGCACAGCGCGCGCTCCTTCAACTGGGCTATAATGCCGGCAAAGCCGATGGCATCATGGGGGCCGCGACGCGGCGCGCCATTTTTGCCTTCCAAAAGGATCACAGCCTGGCCGAGGACGGACGTCTCACGCCGGCATTGATCGCCATGCTCAACACCCTGGCGGCGCAGATGCCCAGGACCAATGCCACACTGGTGGCCGCTGGAGATATGATGATCTTCGGCGATGGCGTCATCGAGACTGTCTCATCTGAGCACACCGTGCCTTGGGACGAGGAGGGCGGTCACAACCTGGTCGCGATCCGCCCCTCCACTGCCGGCTGGCCGCAGGCGGCCCGCGCCGGTCTGGATTGGGCCACCACTCATGCGCTTGATGTCGCCGGGGCGCCGGCGGTCCAATGGTCCAGCACCGGCGTGGATCAACACTTCGACATCTACGTCTCGCCCGCCTTGTCGCCGCGCGAAGCAGCCTTGGCGGGCAAGACGGCTTCATCCTGCCGCCATTTTGAGCTGAGAGGTGACGGCCCGCAGAAACGTTATCCGGGTGTTGCCTGCCGCGATGCCAAAGGAAGCTGGTATTTGCCGCATACCCGAATTCGTCTGGCGCGTCCGGCTACCGGGCTGGGAATGAGCAATTAGCAGCGACCAAGCGGCCGTCTTGCGTTCATCCTTTTTCTAGGGAATACGATCTAACTCGCGGGAAAGTGAAGGTTCCTCCTGCGGGGAATCATTGCTTCTGCAAATCGTAGATGGCCGATCCTGCCAGCAGGAAAGCTCCAACACCGAAGGGTTGGGTATGGTCGGAGCCTACATTGTCGGGCTGGCTGCCCACCTGTTGCACCCAGCCCAGCTTGCCGTCCGGTGCGACCGCTTTGGTGAGTACCGACCATCCACGCTCCGCCGCGCGGCGGTAGCTGGGCTCCTTCAGCAGCCCTGCACGAACGCCCCAGGCCAGGCCATAGGTGAAAAAGCCCGTGCCGCTGGTTTCCGGCGGCGTGTCATTGCGCGGGTCCAGCAGCGAGGGAGCCCAGGACCCGTCCGGTTTTTGCAAGGACAGTATCCGGCGGGACATTTGCAGGTACAGGTCCTGGTAATAGGGGCGGGAAGGAGAATTGGCGGGAAGCAAGGTCAAGATGCGCGCCAGCCCCGCATAGACCCAGCCATTGCCGCGGCTCCAGAAAATCTTTTCGCCGTTCGCGCCTTTCTTTCCGAAATAGCTGCTATCGCGATAGTAAAGATGTTCGTCCTTGTCGAACAACAGCGCCGTGGTTGCGCGATATTCCTTGTCGGCATAGGCAAGATAGCGCGGGTCTTGCACCGCTTGGCTCAAAGCCACCCAGCCGGGCGGACCCATGAAGAGCGCGTCGCACCAGCACCAGCGCTGGAAACAGCCCCCGGGCGTGTTCATCAGCAGCGAACCGGATGGATCGGCGGCAATGACCGCATCGAAACGCTGCCGCACCTGGGCGATCATGCGAGGGTCCTGCTTGCGCCGATAAGCCCAGACCCAGTTCTGCGCCACTTCGTAATCATCGGCATGGAAGGGACGCGGGCCCAATTTCCAGTCCTGTTGTTCGCCCAGGGCAAGGATCGCATCCGCATAGTGTGGGTTGGCGGAACGGTCGGCTAGCGCGGTGAGGCCGGTATAAAAAGCGCCCACGATCCAGCCCAGGACATTTCTGGATTCTGCCGCGGACCTGACTGGAAAGCTGGCGCTGTCGGGATGCGCCAATTCCCAGTCCGCCACCCGTTCCATAATGCCCAAAGTGTCCCGCGCCTTGTCTTGTGCGGACGCCGCGGAAGCCTGCGTCCAGAACAGACATGCCAGCGCCGCGATCAGAATTGGATGGGTGCGCATCTGCTCTCCTTGCCGTTGCACGCGATTGCAGCCTAACCTCGATCGGTATCTTTCGGGGGCTTATGTGGCGGATGCAAGTCTGGAGGCGGCTGCCATCCGCCGCGTCAACCGGCGCGTGTTGCCGCTGCTCTTCGCAGCTTATTTCGTCGCTTATATCGACAGGGTCAATGTCGGTTTTGCCGCCCTGACCATGAACAAGGCGCTGGGCCTGAATGCCGAACAATATGGCCTGGCGGCCGGCCTGTTCTTTGTCGGCTATGTCGCCTTTTCCGTCCCCAGCAACCTGATCCTGTCGCGAATGGGGGCCCGTTTCTGGATGCCCATCATCATGATCTGCTGGGGCCTGGCCTCGCTTTCCAATGCCTGGGTGACGGGGCCTTTGTCTTTCTATGTGGTGCGCTTCGTGCTGGGGTTGGGAGAAGCTGGGCTTTATCCCGGCCTGCTTTACATTCTGGCCATGTGGGCGCCGTCCGCCTATCGCGTGCGGATGCTGATGCTGCTGATCCTGTCTACGCCTTTTTCCATCATGGCCGGCTCGTTGATTTCCCAGCCCATCCTGTTGCTGGAAGGCGTGTGGGGCCTGGCTGGGTGGCAGTGGCTGTTTGTTCTTCAGGCGCTGCCCACCCTAGCACTGGCCGCGGCCTTCCGCTTTGGCTTACCCGAGGGACCGGAGACTGCGCCGTGGCTGCCTGAAACAGAAAAGGCTGCACTGGTCGACAGGCTGCAAACCGAACGCCAGGCGCGTGAAGCGGTGCAGCGTTTCAGTGTGGCGGATGCCCTGCTCAGCCCGACCGTCTGGCTGATCGCGTTGGCCGGCACCGGCATCAATGCAGCCGCCTATGGGTTGATCCTGTTCCTGCCGCAGATCATCCATGCCCTGGGCGTCAGCAATGCCCTGACACCGTTGGTCAACGCGGTTCCTTTTGCGGTCGCCGCCATTGCCATGGTGTTCTGGAGCATCCATTCCGACCGCAAGATGGAGCGCAATTGGCATGCGGCGATACCCGCGGCCTGCGCCGGCCTGGCCTTGATCTCCTGCGTGCTGCTCAAAAATCCTGTCGCCATCATGATTGCGCTCACCGTGGGGATCACCGGCGTGTTCTGCTATGTCTCGGTCTTCTGGGCCGTGCCGTCCGCCATGCTCACCGGGGCGGCTGCCGCGGCCGGGCTCGCCTTGATCAACGCCATCGCCAATGTGGGAAGCTTCGTGGGGCCTTATTTCGTGGGATGGGTTCGGGATTATACCGGCAGCTTCTCCTTGGGGATCATGGCGCTGGGTGCCGGACCGCTGATGGCCGCCATGGTTGCCGCAACCTTGCGTTCGGCGCGGAAATTCGAGCAGGCATAGCCTGCCATTTGACGCTTCCAGCCTCCCGGCCCTAGCATTGCCGAAGGGAGAAGGCGCGAATGATCTCGGAACGGGACGTCGAGCAATACCGGGAAAGAGGCTATCTGGTGGTGCCGGATGTGCTCGATGCCGATATTCTGGCGCGGGTGCGCGGGGCGCTGGACGAGTTGGTTACCAAAGCGTCCTCCATTCATGAACATACCGATGTTTATGATCTGGAGCCTGGCCATTCGCCGCAAACGCCCAAGGTTCGCCGTATCAAGCTGCCCCATGCCCATACGCCGGTGTTCTGGGACCTGGCGCAATATCCGGCTCTGGTCGCGATCCTGGAAAAGTTGCTGGGCCCGTCCGGGGTGCGGCTGCATGGTTCCAAGATCAACCTGAAGGAGCCGCATTACGGCTCGCCGGTGGAATGGCACCAGGACTGGGCTTTCTATCCGCACACCAATGACGATCTGTTGGCGGTAGGGGTGATGTTGGACGATGCCTTCCTGGAAAACGGGCCGCTTTTGGTCGTGCCGGGTTCGCACAAGGGACCGGTATGGGACCATCATTCGCCCGACGGGTTTTTCTGCGGCGCCATGGATCCCTCGCGCAACGAGGTGGATTTTGCCAGCGCCGTGCCGCTTACCGGGCGTGCCGGGTCGATGAGTTTTCACCATGTGCGGCTGGTGCATGGTTCGGCCCAGAATGTCTCCGACAAGCCGCGGCGCTTGCTGCTGTATGAATATTCGGCCGGCGATGCCTCACCGCTGATGGGCATCAAGGATTATGCCGCCTGGAACCGCCAACTGGTGTCGGGCGAGCCATCCAACCAGCCGCGTATGGTTTCGTTGCCGGTACGCATGCCGCTGCCGCCAGCGCCGCGCCAGGGTTCGATCTATGAAAACCAGGCGTCAGCCAAGAACCGTTATTTTGCCCGGCGGGAAAAATCGCCGGCTTGATCTTGCGTACCGCGATAGCGCGGGAAGAAGGGTGTGATGGAGGTTTCGGCGGTCCGATTGCGCCATGTGATGCTGGCGGCCGGCATCGGCTCGGCCCTGGAATGGTACGATTTCTTCATTTACGGCATGGCGTCGGCGCTGGTGTTCGGGCCGCTGTTCTTTCCCTCTTTCGATCCGGAGGTCGGCATCCTGGCTTCCTTTGCCACTTTCGCGGTGGGCTTCATCGCGCGGCCCTTTGGCGGCTTGTTCTTCGGGCATTTCGGCGATCGGCTGGGACGCAAGCCCATGCTGGTGGCGACCTTGCTTCTGGTGGGTGGCAGCACCTTTCTGATCGGCCTTCTTCCGACTTACAGCCAAGTCGGCATCTGGGCGCCGGTTCTGCTGCTGGCCCTGCGGCTGCTGCAGGGTTTCGGCGCCGGCGCGGAATATGGCGGCGCGGTGGTGATGGCGGTGGAATTCGCGCCCGAAGGTAAGCGCGGCCTGTACGGCGCCTTCGCGCCCATGGGCACTCAGGTGGGAAATGCGCTGGCCACCGGCGCCTTTTGGCTGGTCGGTATGATGGCCAAGGACGAGATGCTGGCCTGGGGCTGGCGGATACCCTTCCTTATTTCGCTGCTGCTGCTGGGCCTGGGCGTTTATATCCGCGCCAAGGTGAGCGAGACGCCGGTGTTTCAACAGGCCAAGCGCCGCCGTCCGCCCTTGAAATTTCCGGCGCTGGAAGCGTTGCGGCGTCATCCCCGCAATTTCTGGGTGGTGGTGGGCGCGCGGATGGCGGAAAACGGCCTGGGCTATCTCTATCCCGTCTTCGGTCTCAGCTATCTGATGAACACCCTGCAGGTGGACCGCGATGCCGCCATGTTCGGGGTCATCATCGGCGGTGTCGCCCTTGTGTGCGGCATCCTGTTTTTCGCCCGCCTGTCGGACCGTATCGGCCGCCGGCCCGTTTATATTTTCGGTGCTCTGTTCTCGGCGGTCTGGGCCTTTCCGTTTTTTATGCTGGCGCAGAGCCGCGAACCCGCGCTGATCGCGGTCGCCTTCATCCTGGCGCTGGGAATTGGGGTGGGCGCCATGTTCGGTCCCCAGGCGGCGTATTTCGCGGAGCTGTTTGGGCCACGCTTGCGCTTTTCCGGCTTTGCCTTTGCGCGCGAGCTGGGTTCCATCATTGCCGGGGGCCCTGCGCCGCTGATCGCTGGTCTCCTGGTGGTCTGGTGGGCAGGCGAGGCATGGGGCGTGTGTCTTTATATTATCGTCCTGTCCCTGATCACGGCTTTCGCGGTGTGGTGCGGGCCTGAAACTTTCCGCAGCGATATTCATGCCGAAGAGGCCGAGGACGGCAAGGAAGCGGTCGCGGTCACGCCGCTGTCCTTGCGGCCCGGCTGATCGGTTGGACCTTTCCGGCAGGTGGGCGTTGGAAACAAAAAGACGTGCGGCGCCCAAAGCCGGCGGCACGCAATCAGCGCATCCTTAGGGCAGGTTGCTCCGGCTATTTCACCAGTTCGACCCGGTAGGTGCGGGGATTGTCCTCCGTGCGCAGGGTGTAGTTGCCGAAGGCGCCCTGGGTAATGGTCACCGCATAGAAGGAGGGCGCCTTGGTCCATTTGGAGGTGCCCCCCTCCGCGTCGGACTGCCGCCACTGCTGGCCATTTACCAAGGTCACCACGAAGCCGCCTTTCTCATAGCGATAGGATGCCATGCGTGACGTGGCGACCGGCGGCGCATTCAGCAGGTTATCGAAAAAACCCGGCTTTTTGCGCGGCGCGACCCGAGTGACGGGCCGGACCGGTTGCGGTGCTTCCGGAACCAGTTGCGGCGCGGAAACCATCTGCGGCGGAGGCACCAGGCGCTGCTGGAATTCGGGGACCGGCTGCAGCCCCAGTTGGGCACGCATGGGTTGGACCGCGCCATAAACGCAGTCCAGCCAGACCCTGTTGTCATGGATCACGCCGCAGCGCCCGATGCCGGAGACAACATCATCGCGGGTATCCGCATGGCCAGGCGTCGCGGCTGCCAACCCTGTGACCATCAGAACCGGAATGATTTTTCGCATACCCACGCGCTGCTCCCCTGTCATTGGCCTGGGAGTTTGATGACGCTTTGGGGTCAAATCAATGCCCGTTGGTGCCTGCGGATTCGACGGCAAAGCCCTGGGGCGGCCCGCCACCGCACCAGGCTTCCCACATTCCGCTATAGGCTTTCTCGATATTCCTGCGGAACAGGTCGGTATCGAACAAAGGCTGGGTAAGCCGGTTGCGGGCCAGCTTTTCCTTCAGTCCGGCGATGGCGGCCGGATCGCGCGCCAGTGCAATGGCGCGGGTTTCATAGTCGTCCAGCGAGGGGGTTATCAATTCCGGCATGCCGACCGCGTCCAACAGGCTGGCCGCAACCCGGCCGGGAAATGTCGTCCCGCGGCAGGTGAGCAGCGGGACTCCCGCCCATAACGCGTCGCTGGCGGTGGCATGGGCATTGTAGGGCAGGGTGTCCAGGAACAGATCGGCCTGTTTCAGGCGGGCAAGATGGCGCTCCAGCGGGAGCGAAGCCCCGAAAACCACGCGCTCCGGTGCGATGCCATGCGCTTGGGCCGCGCGCGTAAGATTGTCCCGGAAGGGCGGAGCGCTGTGCAGCAGCCACAGCACGCTGCCTTCGACCGCGCTGAGAATTTTCATCCATCGGTCAAACACATAAGGTGTGATCTTATAACTCTGGTTGAAGTTACAGAACACGAAACCATCTGCGGGCAATCCAAGTTCGGCGCGCGACGGCACCTGATCGGCGATGGCGCGCTTACGGTCGTTCGCCTGATAGGAATGAGGCAGGTAAACCACCTGCTCGTCATAGTGGCGTCGCTCGTCTTCCGGGATCACCACCCGGTCGGCCAGGATATAATCTATGTAAGGCACGCCCAGGGTGGCGGGAAATCCCAGATAATTGACCTGGATCGGGGCGGCGCGGCGCGCGAACACCCCCATACGGGGGGTGCCGAAATAGCCGTTGAGATTGACCAGGATGTCGATCTCTTCGGCGCGTATGCGGTTCGCCGCCTCGCTGTCGGAGAGTTGAGATATGGGAATGATCTTGTCGAAGGCGGCCTCCAGCCGTGCCCGCATGGGGCTCGTATCGCCGCCGCCGCTGTCGATGGCGATGATCTCGAATTTCTCTCGGTCGTGCAGCTCGTACAATCCCGCCATCAGATAGGCGGTGGCCTGTTCACGGAATTCGCCGGAAACATAGCCGATGCGGATCCTGCCATGGGCATGGGCAAAGCGGGGCGCATCGCCCGCCGGCGCCGGGAAAAGATGGTTCGCGAAAATGCGTGAGCAGGCCTGGAGATCCGCGGGCGAGCAGGAAAGCGCCTGATAGACAAAGGGGCGCACCGCACGCTCTCCATGGCGCACGGCGTCGTCGATCGCGGCATTCTGCGAGTCAAGATCTTCCCAATCCGCGGCGTACATTTTCAGGTGCAGCAGCTCGCCGCGCCCATAAGTATAGCCGGGTTCAATCGCCAGCGCCGCCTCGAGGTCCGAGATGGCGCCGTGATAGTCGCCCTGTTCGCTCCAGCGCAGATGCGACCGGTTGACCAGGGCATCGGCGGAAGCGGGATCGAGCGCCACCGCCTTGTCGAAATGCGCCAGCGCTTCCTTGTTGCGCTTCAGGGTGTGCAGAACCGAGCCGCTCCCGTTCCAGGCTCGGGCGTTACCAGGCTCGGCTGCAATCGCCTTGTCATAGTCAGCGAGAGCGGCATTGAACTCACCCTGTTCCTGAAAAAGGAACGCGCGATTGACCAGGGTGGCGGCATGGTTGGGCGCCATCGCCAGCGCCTGGTCATAAGAGGCGCGCGCTTCGGATGCGCGCTTCAAGTGCCACAAGGCCACGCCGCGATTGTTGAGAATCTCGGGATCATCCGAGCGCAGACCCAATGCCTTATCCAGGCTCTCGAGCGCTTCGCAATAGCGTTCGAGGGCAAGCAGGGCGATTCCGCGGCTCGACAAGGCTTCCACGAAGTCCGGCTGAAGCGTCAGCGCGCGGTCGTAACTGGCAACAGCATCCGCAAAGCGCCGTAGATCGGCGAGGATATGACCGCGATTGTAGAGCGCACTGGCATCGCGGGGCGTCAGAGCCAGCGTCCGGTCGTAGCTCTGCAAGGCCTGATCGGCCCGCCCCAAGTCTCGCAGGACATTGCCGCGATTGTTCCACGCGGTCGCCATGTTGGGATCGAGGGCCAGTGCGCTGTCATAGCTGGCAATTGCCTCCTCGCGCCGTCCCAGCGCCGTCAATGCAAGGCCGCGGTTGTAAAGACAGGGCGGATGACGAGGATTTTGCTTCAGCGCCGCCTCAAAGCTTGCCGCCGCTTCGGCGTGGCGTTGCAGATCGGCCAGCGCCACGCCCCGGTTGTAGAGAACCTCGAAGGCATTCGGCCTTACCGCCAGTGCCTTGTCGAAAAAGCCCAGGGCGTCGCGTGTCTGCTGTGCCCCCATCAGCACCTGGCCGAAATTGAGCAGGACGCCAAAATCCCGTGGTTGAATCTCCAATGCCGTCTGCAACAACTGTCTGGCTTCCGCCAAGCGTCCTTGCTGACCGCGCAGCACGCCCAGGAACTGCAAGGCGGGAAAATTGCGCGGCTCCAGTTTCAGGACCTGGGTGTACAGCTCCGCGGCCTGGTCCAGCTGGCCGCGCTGGTGCAGGCCCAGTGCCTGTGCGATCAGCGGCCTCGTGTCCATGGTTTCCCGTTCGCCGTATCAGCGCTTCAGGCCGAAGGCATAGACATGGGCATCGTGCGAAACCAGGAACACCTTGCCCGAAGCCACCACCGGCTGGTTGAAATGCACCCAGCTGGTTAGAAGCTTCTTGCTGGAATAAAGCTCCTTTCCGGTTTCGGCATCGAAAGCATAGAGCACCATGTCGGCCAAGGGCGTGGAGCGGAACTTGGCCAGGCTTGCGGTGGTTTCCCGCGCCTCGCCGGCACGCGCCTGGCCATGGCCCTCGGGATTGACGGCGTGTTGCAGGGTTTGTTCGCCGGTCTGCACCGCAAAAACCACCCCGCCCGCAACCGCAACATTGTCGGGCACCTGCAGGTCGCGCGATATCCATTGTGGCGTCAGGGAAAAGGCGCCGTCCTTTTCCACCACCTGCAAGGCCATGATGCCGCCATGCGGCGCCGGGCCGTAGCTCTTGGGAAACTGAAAACCATCCTTGCCCGGCGGGCCCCACATCGGAACATAGAGATAGCGCGCGCCTTGCGCATTCTGCCAGGTGGAGAATCCGCCCCAGACGCCGCGCCCGTAATAATTTTCGTCGTCATTGCCCAGCCGTGGCGACTGATAGAGTGGCTTGCCATGATCCTGGCCGCCGAGGTTCTTGGCATCCAGCAGATAGACCACACCTTCCTTGGATGAAGTCGCAAGCAGGGTGCGGTCCTGGAACGGAAAGATCACCGGACTTCCCGAGCCCAGGTCCAGGTCCTTGGCGTTCAGCAGCTTCCAGTTGGCAGGGGTGAAGGAATCCGCGATGCCATAGGCCTTGGGCGCCACCGCGATCACGGCATTGCCATAGATTCCGGCCGCAGGATCGTGATTGCCGTCCGCGGTCTGTACATAAACCCCGTTGGGACCGGCGACCGGGCCGCCGCGCCCCCACGGACCCGCGGGACGGCCGCGGCCGGTGAGGAAGCGCGAGAGTTGCGGATGCTGGGGATCGCTGACATCCATCGCCGAGACCGAGCCCGGTTCGATCGGCTGCGCAGCGTCGCCACCGCAGCCGCGTCCCGCTGCGGTATAGACAACTCCCTGAACCAGGTTGAGACTCCAGTTGCGGCTGAAGGGTGCCACGAAGGGCATGGGCGTCAGCCGCTCGTCTCCGGCAGCGAGGCTCAAGCCCCGCAATTTGCCGTCGCTCATGGTGAAGTAGATGACCCCGGCGGCCCGGTCGATCACCGGCGTGGCCTGTTCGGTGTTGGCGCAGTTGGAAGTGGCGGCCCGCACCGACTTGCCAGGGTTTGGAAAGCTCTTCTGCCACACCGTCTTTCCGCTATCGGCATCCAGGGCATAGAGGGTGTCGTCTATGCCGATGGTGAACAGCAGGTTCTTTTTGCCCTGCGCGGTTTCAACCCCTTCCGCCACCAGCGGCGAGGTGAGGGTGGAAAGCGCCACGTCCTGGGGCGGAGTCGATAGTTGCGCATTCCACAGCAGGGCCAGCCGGCCCACATTTTTGGGCGACAGCGTGGTTTCCGCCATATTCCAGCCGCTGCGCTGGGCGTCATAGCCGAAGGTCAGCCATTCGCTGGCGAAGGTTGCCGCTGGAATCAGCAGCACACCCGCCAAAACTGCCGCCCGCACTGCATTGCGCCGCGATAACTTGGTTGTATGACGTCTCTCATTGTTTGAGATATGACGATCCAAACTAAAACTAAATCGCATCTTCCAATTCCCGATATCGTCTGGCTTGGTGAGGTTTTCGTTTCTATCGCAATGCAGCACGTGAAGTATTGCGGAGTGTAGCAAAATTATTGCTGCACATACCAATCAACACGCCTAGTCTGAATTCAATTCGACGCAGTTCGAAGGGGCTAGGGGGAACGACATGCGCTCTGGAACCAACAGCCGGGATTCCGTCACCAGGAAATCTGTTTTCATCGATAAAACATCGCTTTATGCGACGGTGGGCGCCAGCGCGCTTCTCATTGCCTCCGCCGCCTATGCGCAGGAAGCGCCCGGCGGGCTGGTGGAATCGGTGACCGTTTCCTCCTCGCGCATCACAACGGCCGGCTTCAACGCGCCGACCCCCACCACCGTTCTGGGCAGCGACTTCATCGAAAATCAGGCCAAGGACAATATATTCAACACGGTTCAGCAGTTGCCGTCCTTGATGGGCTCCACCGGCCAGCAAAACGGGGTCAATGGCACTTCCGGCGGCACCAACGGTCTTTTGTCCTTTGCGTTATTCGGCCTGGGTCCGATCCGCACTCTGACCCTGCTCGACGGCGAGCGCTTTTCGCCGGCCAATGTGACCGGCGTTCCAGACATCAGCGAATTTCCCCAGATACTGATCCAGCGTGTCGATGTGGTGACCGGCGGAGCGTCCGCTTCCTGGGGTTCCGATGCCGTGGCCGGGGTGGTGAACTTCATCACCGACAAGAAGTTTGTCGGCTTCAAGGCCAATATCTCCAGCGGTCTTTCCACATATGGCGACAATGCCACCGCCACCTTCCAGGTGGCGGCAGGTACCAGCTTTGCCGGCGGTCGCGGCCATTTCGAGGTCGCCGCCGAATTCAGTCACATGGATGGCGTGGAAGGCGGCTGGCAGAATCTGACCTGCTGCGGCGGCAAGTTCGACGATTCCCTTTCCGGCGGCCGCAACTGGTTCATCGAGGCCACGCGTTTGCAATACGGTTCGCCGGCGGCCACGCCGGCCGGCCAGCCACAATACTTCAACACCGCGAACGGCCAGCAGAACCAGCTTGGACGCTATGGCCTGATCAATGCCGGCCCCCTGGCCGGCACCGCCTTTGGACTCAATGGCACGACCTATGCCTTCAATTACGGTACCGGCCTGACCGGTGTGAACATCTACACAGGCCTGGGCGGCAGTCCCCAAGGCGTACCGATCAGAAACCCGCTTGCTTCGGGAGCCGGCAGCCCCAGCACGCCCGGCAACATAACCAATTGCATTGTCCAATTCTGTGTTGGCGGAGAAAACGATAACCAGACCGGTTCGGGCGTGACCTTGGCGATCCCTCTCACCCGCGGCAATGTCTATACCCGGCTCAGCTATGACCTGACGTCGGACGTCGAAGTGTTCATGACCATGAACTGGTCCGAGGTCGGGACCTCCAACATCCCCAACCCCGACGCCTGGCTGGGTTCGCTTCCCGGTATTTCCGGCGGCACCGGGCAGAATTACAACCCGGCTTCGGGCACCAATCCGTTCAACAACACCAATCCCTTTTACGCGACCGTCCTGACGAACTCCGTCGTTTCCAACAGCCCGTTCAACCCGGGGCAGTTGTTGCAGGCTCCCGGCATTCAATGCGGTAACGCGCCGGGCGGCCCAAATGCCTTTCTGCCGGCATCGGTTCAAGCGGCATGCCTGTCAACCGGCACCAACAGCTTCAGCTTGGGGTCACTCTATTATGGCCTGGGCCCGCAAGACGTTTACACCAACCGCGTGAATCGCCGCTATGTCGGCGGCGCCGATGGCCGCTTCCATCTTTTGGACACGGAATGGACTTGGCAGGGTTATTATGAGCACGGCGAGAACGACACCAACATTCATGTGCGCGGCATCACCCTAAAGCCCTATCTTTATGCCGCAATCGATTCGGTTCAGGTCACTTCGGCCAACCAGGCGACTTATGCTTCCGTGAATGCGCCCTTGGGCTCCATCGTCTGCCGTAGTGTGGCGGCGATCCAGGAAGGCTGCGTGCCCCTAAATCCCTTTGGCGCGCCCATTAGCCAGGCCCAGAAAAACTGGGTGTATGGAGGGGATAAATGGGGTCCGGGGCCGATCCAGCTTTCCCACCAGATGCAGGATATGGCTGACTTCTCCATCAGCGGCGCGCCCATCGAAGATTGGGCCGGCAAGGTTTCGGTCGCTTTCGGCGCGTCGTGGCGGCAGGAAGCCTATGACGTCCGCGGCGACGGTGCAGGCAATGGCACTATCGGCGGTTCCGGCAATGCGCCCGGCAGCCCCTGCAACGATCCATTGTTGAATTGCTTGAACGGCACCAACTGGTACGCCGGCAGCTTCCATAATGGTCAAGGCAATTACCATGTGCTGGAAGGCTTCCTGGAGTTCAACGTTCCATTGATCGACACACCGGTCATAGGCAGTGCCAACCTGAATATCGCAGGCCGTCATGCGCGCTATTCAACCGCGGGCGATGCCAACACATGGAAAGTGGGTCTGACCTGGGAGACGCCGCTGGATGGTTTGCGTCTGCGGGCCTTGCAGTCCCGCGATATTCGAGCCCCGAATTTGGGCGAATTGTTTGCCGCCCCCGTCACCGCCAATGGTTCCAGTACCGTGCCGGCGGCGAATGGCAACCCTGCCCAGAACATCCAGGTTATCCAGGGAACGCTGGGCAACCCTGCGCTGAAGCCGGAAAGGTCGACCAATACCCAGTTGGGCTTTGTGATCCAGCCCAGCTGGCTGCAAGGTTGGCAATTCTCGCTGGATTATTACCGCATCTATCTGGCGGGGCAGATTGCCACCGTGCCGCAACAGACCAATGTCAACAACTGCATACTTCTGAACCTGCCGCAATATTGTTCGGCCATCATCACCGCGCCCGGAACCACGCCCTTCACCTTCCCGCCACAGTGGCTGCAAGTGAACACCCAGTTCTTCAACGTGGCATCCACAGTGACGGACGGCTTCAATCTGGAAACCTCCTATCGATTTTCTCTGGAGGATTGGGACATGATGTCGATCCCCGGAAGCTGGACGATCAGGGCTTTGGCTACTTATGTGAGCAAGTTCATCCAGAATCCGGGCGTCACCGGCGGCATTGTGGAAAATTTTGCCGGCAAGAACGACTCCAACAACTTCAACACCCCCCACATGAAGCTGTTTGCCACTCAGAGCTATCAGGCGGAGAACTGGCAGATGACCGTGACGGAGCGCTGGATTTCACAGGGCCGGCACAATCTGAACTGGATCCAGTGCACGCCGGGAAGCTGCCCGACACCGACCCTCACAAACCCCACGATCAACGACAATCATGTGCCCGGGATCATCTATTTCGACATTGGTGGTTCTGTGGATATCAACGACCACTGGAAGCTCTACGCCCAGGTCGACAATCTTCTGAACAAGAGCCCGCCGCCGCAATATGACAATTCCCAGAACCCGACCAACGACGGCACCAATCCCTTTCTCTATGACGTCATAGGCCGCATGTTCCATGTGGGTGTGCGCATCAATGACTAGGGGAGACGCCATGCGCATTTTCATCGCTTCCATAGCGTCCGTCACCTTGCTGGTTTCCGGGGCGATGGCGGCAGGGACCTCCGGTCCGCTGGCGCCCGGCAAGCCGGCCGGCGTGCGGCAGGCCCAGGAGGGCAACGGCACGGCGCTGATCGTGATCGCCGGCATCGTCGCCACTGGCCTTGCGATCGGTCTGGCGACCTCGTCCAGTGGTACCCCAGGCGGGCCGGTAGCACTGACCACCACGCCAGGCACCACGGTCCTGCCATAGCAGGCCCGACCGGCTGTTAGGCTTGTGACACAAGAATGACGCCGGCCTGTGCCAGTACGCCAAGGCTGCGTATCAAGTCCGCTCGCGCCGCGATGGGAAGCCCATCGGCCAGCTCCGCCACCGTCAGGTCGCGGCCGTTCTGCAATTTCGCCAGGGCCGGCTGAAGCGCTTTGGGCACCGTCCATAGGCGCCCCGCCGCAGGAAAGACGAAATCTTCGCCTTGCGAGGAAAAAGACAAAATGTGCAGGGATGCCAACCGCACCCGACTGCGATCTGTGACAGGTGAAAATTGTTCGTAAACCGCTTGCGGCAACCGGATGTGCGGCGAAGGACGGATATTGGCATTCCACTCGCGCAAAAAGTCGGCAATGGAGGTGTGCTGCAGCACATCGGCGGTCAGCCTGGCTATCGTGGCGGCGATGTTCTGCTGGGCGGCCTGATCCTGTACAGGCAGACTGGCGCGCAGTTCGTCATGCTGGCGCAGGCGCGCCATCGCCCAGCCCAGATAGTCCAAGGCTGTGGGCGGTGTCAGGGAAACAGTGAGGTGAAGGCTGGGCTCATCCAGCGGGAAAGCCTCATGCCACCAGCCGCGCGGGATATAAAGCGTATCGCCGTCCTCCAGAATATCTTCCCAGGCAGGTGGCCCGGAGGGTTGCGGCGGGGCGGCAACATCGTTTTTCAAAGGGTGAAGGCGGGTGGGGCGGTATAGTTTCCAGCGCTTGCGTCCGCAGAGCTGCAGCACAAAAGCCTCCTGCGCATCCCAATGCACGGCAAAAGCCTGCCGCGTGCCCCAGCCGGCATAGAGATTGGCGAAAACATCGGTGTGCAGCGCGTCCTGGAAGCTCATCGTCAAATCGCGCACCCGCGGCGCCAAATCCTGGACATCGTCCAGGATCAGGCTTGCGCCCTGCGCCAGGCTGACCGCGAGGCCGCCTGCGTCCAGTCGCGGCACGCCGAACATGGCCGGCGTGAGATACTGTGCGGGATCGATCTGCTGTCCGTCGCGATAGAGCTTGATCCGCGGCGAGGTCAGGCGATGCTGTTCCAGAATGGCATTGAGATCGCTCCAAGGCAGCAGCGGCGTGAAGCGGCTTTTCTCGCCCCGGATATGGACAAAAGTTCTCAGCCAGTGATCTTTGAGGAAAGCCGGAACACCCAGCGGCGAAAGCGCGCGATCAAACCCGGTCATGATCTTGAGCCCCTGGCAAAACGGTCATGCGCTTGGCGAAGCCCCCAACCGGCGATACGTTATGCTCAAATATCATGCTTCCGGCGCCGGTCCGTCAAATCATCAGGGTGCACGGAAGAAGGGGAAAGCGATGTCCTGCCGTATTCTGAGCCGCCGCTCTGTGATGGAAGGCCTTGCCGCCGGCTCTTTGATGTTACCGCCGGTGGCCGGCCATGCGGCGGGCAAAGCCGAAACCGCTGTTCCTCCCAGCGTCGTCACCTCGCCGCCACGGCAATGGGGAACGGACGCGCCGCCGGATGTGTTTCCCGATCCCGATGTGCTGCCGCTGGATGACAGTTTCAACCGGTTGATTGTGCGCTATTCGCCGATAAAGCGGCTGGCGACCGGCTTTCTGTGGGCCGAAGGGCCGGCCTGGTCGGGCGAAGGGATGTATCTGCTGTTCAGCGACGTGCAAGGCGACACCCAATATCGTCACATCTGGGGCACAGATCAGGTCATTCCGTTCCGCAAGCCATCCTTCAACAGCAACGGCAATTGCTTCGATTTCCAGGGACGCCAGCTTTCCTGCCAGCATTATTTCCGCCGGGTGGTGCGGTGGGAGCTGGATGGCTCCATGACCGTGATCGCCGACAAGTTCGATGGCAGGACGCTGAATGCGCCCAATGACATTGCCGCCCACCCCGACGGCAGTATCTGGTTCACCGATCCCGGCGCGGGCGCCGGGCTGAGCGAAGGCCATCCCGACGTGGCGGGCGGGCCGCAAAATCCCGACGGGCTATACGATCCCAGGCTGGGAGACCGCGGCACAGGACTTGGCGAAGCGGTGCGGCGCGAGCTTCCCACCCACACCTATCGCTGGGATCCGAGTGGAAAGCTGGAAGTGGCGATACCGGCGGACAGGCTGCGCGGCCCCAACGGCATCTGTTTCTCGCCCGACTATAAGCGCGTCTACATCATCAGCGGCGGCATTCATGTCGCTGACGTGGCGGATGGCAAGGCGACGGGCCTGCGCGATTTCACCGATTGCATGGTGGACGGCATCTATTGCCATCCCGACGGGATGCGGACGGACCGGGCCGGCAATGTCTGGGCCAGCTCCAACACAGTGCTGGGCTATTCGGGCGTCACGGTATGGAATCCGGCCGGGAAGTTGATCGGCCGCATCCGGTTGCCGGAAGGCTGTGCCAATGTCTGTTTCGGCGGGCCAAAGCGGGATCATCTGTTCATGACCGCCTCCCAGTCGCTTTATATGTTGAAGGTCAATATACAAGGTGCTGCGCCCGGTTGAAGACCGGCGGAGTGCCGAACGCCGCGAGCTTAAGCGAGCGGCAGAGGAGCCGGGATGATGACCGCAAGCCATTCTGCGCCATCGGCCTTGGACGCCCTGATGCGGCAGGCGGCGGCGCATTATCAGGCTCGCCGTTTCAAGGAGGCGGAACAGCTTTATCGTCAGATACTGGTGGAGCAGTCCCAGTCGGCGGAGGTTCACGCCAGCCTGGCGCTGACGATGTTCCTGCAGGGCCGCACCGGTGAGGCCATTGCATCCTTCCGCACTGCGCTGGAGACCGCACCCAACGATACCGCGACACTTTATAAGTTGGGCAACATGCTGCTGCGCGAAGGCGAGGGGCCGGACCGGGTTGCGGAAAGCTTCGATTGCTTCCTCCGGCACGCCCGTCTGAGCTTTAAAGGGGGCGATCGGAATGAAGCGCCGCATCGTATCAAGCATGACCGCGAACAGCAGGACTATCTGGCTGAAAGTTTCGCTCTGCGCGAATGGAAATTCCACCTGGCCGATGGCGGAAGGACCGCATCGCGTACCGTCAATGCCGCCAATGCCGCAAAAGCAACGCAAGAATGGAACAGCAGCAGGTCGCGCATCATCGTGATCGACAATCTGCTAAGTCCGGACGCGCTGGAGAAGTTGCGCCGCTATTGCTGGGGTTCCACCATCTGGCGGGAGACCCATCCGGAAGGCTATCTCACCGCCATGCCGGAACATGGTCTTGCCTGTCCCCTGATCGCCCAGATCGATGAGGATATGCGCGCCGCCTATCCGGGAATCCTGGGAATGCATCAGCTCCGCTATCTCTGGGCATTCAAATACGACAGCCGGTTGGGCGGCGTGGGCACGCATGCCGATCCTTCGGTGGTAACGTTCAACTTCTGGATCACCGCCGACGAGGCCAATCTGGATCCCGCCCATGGCGGGCTTACCGTCTGGGATGTCGGCATGCCGGAGGAGTGGAAAACCCAGCAATATATCGGCGACACTGCGGGCTGCCAGGCCTATCTCGCCCGCGCTGGCGCCAAATCCACCACCATTCCTTATCGCTGCAACCGGGCCGTGGTGTTTTCCTCGGAACTGTTTCACCAGACCGATCGCATGGATTTCAAGGAGGGCTATACCAATCGCCGCATCAATATCACCATGCTTTACGGGCGGCGGCGGACATGAGCGGGAGGCTCAATATGCGATTGATGGTCATGGGCGTCATGTCGCTCTTTATCGCCGCGGCGCAGGCGGCACCGCCGCATCCCGTCTTCAAGGTCGATCCCAATTGGCCCAGGCAGATGCCGCATGGCTATGTCTTCGGACCCAGCGGCGGGGTGACCGTGGATTCCCATGACAATGTCTGGATCTATTCCCGTCCCTGGGGCCTCCGGCTGACCGTGAGCAATCCGCCGGATGACCTGGGGGGCAGAGCCGCGCCGTCGGTGGTCGAGATCGCGCCCGATGGCCGCTTCATCCAGGGCTGGGGTGGTGTGCTGGCGATGAGCGAGAGCGAGCGCAGCGGTTTCGACTGGCCGGTGCAGGAGCACGGCATCGCGGTGGACACCAAAGGCTATGTCTGGGTGTGTGGCAATGGCCGCGATGCGCGGGTCGGTAAAGACGACGACCAGTGCCTGAAATTCACCCATGACGGAAAATTCCTGATGCAGATCGGGCATTCGGGAAAAAGCAAAGGCAGCCTGGACACCGAAAATCTCGGCCATCCCTCGCAGCCGGTTTATTGGGCCAAGGCCAATGAGCTGTTTGTATCGGATGGGTATGTCAACCGGCGCGTCTATGTCGCCGACGCCGATAGCGGCAAGTTCAAACGGATGTGGGGCGCCTATGGCCATGTCCCGGACGACAATGCCCCGCGCGACCGCCGCTACGATCCACCGCTGCAGCAGTTCAACCTGCTGCATGGCATGACCATCTCCCGCGACGGCATAGTCTATGTCGCCGACCGCAATGCCAACCGGGTGCAGGCCTTCACCCTGGACGGCAAGTTCCTCAAGGAAGGTTGGGTGGCGCGGCCCACGCCGCAAGGCGATTTCGGGACCGCCTTCGGCGTGGCGTTGTCGGGCGACAAGCAGCAGCAGTTCCTTTATGTCGCGGACGGCCATAACGAGCGGGTTCGCGTCCTGGACCGGCAGACACTTCAGGAGATTCCCGGTTCCGCCATCGGCGCACCGGGCGGGTATGCCGGGCAATTCTCCAATATCCATGTCATCGCCAGCGATTCAAAAGGCAATCTCTATGTGGGTGATGGCGCCGGCCGTTTTCAGAAATTCGTCTACCAGGGCATGTCGCGGTAACCGCGTTGCGGCGCACATACCGAGCCGCCCGTATATTGTAGGCGTTTGTCCTTGTGGCTAATATTGTGGCGCGTAACCGGAAGCATCTAAGAAAGCTGGCCCGTTCTCGCATGGGCGCGGGGCGCGCAAATATGTTGTGTATTCCAATCACGTGAGGGCCTGGTTCCATGCCGTTTTCCCAATTTCACCGGCTTGCCGGTGCAGCGCTGGTTTTTTCTGTTGCCGCCGGCCTGGCGGTGCAGGCCGCTCCCCACCAAGGACCTGATCAAATCGCGCCAGGACAAGCTGCGCGATATGGGCGGCGCGCTGAAGGCGATCGACGATGAGCTGAAGAAGCGCAATCAGGACTGGGACAATGTGATCCTGCCCAATGCGCAGACCATGAAGGACCGCAGCGGCTATTTGCTCAATTGGTTTCCCAAGGGCAGTGGGCCGGAAAGCGGCGTCAAAACCTATGCGCTGCCCCCTGTCTGGCAGAAGGCGGATGACTTTACGCGCCTGGGCAAGGCCATGCAGGCGGAGGTCGCAAAACTCTCCCAGGTGGCCGGCACCAGGGATGCGGCGGCGCTGAAGGCCCAGGTTGTCGCTACGGCCAAGACCTGCAAGGCCTGTCATGACGACTATCGGTCGCCCGACTATGAAAAGGAAAATGAGGAATAGGAGGCGGTCCGCGTTCCTGTAACCTGCCGGGATGTTGAAAACATCTGTCAGGCTGTTGCTGCTGGGCCTGGGACTGGCGCTTCTGCTTGTGCTGTTCGCGCGGCTCGACCGGGCCGCGGTGTTGGGCGCACTGGTCCATGTTGGTCCGGCCGGATTTATCGCAGTGGTGGCCGCGGGCCTGATGCTGACCGCCTGCCTTGCCAGCGGCCTTTATCCGCTTCTTGCCGACAAGGCCTCCATGCGTCTGGTCTTCGCGGCGCGACAGTTGCGCGATTCGGCCGGCGATATTCTGCCTTTCACCCAGGTCGGCGGCATTGCCTTGGGTATGCGGGTCTTGGGGTTGGGAGGCGTGCCGCCAGCGCGCGCGGTGGCCGCGGGTGTGGTGGATGTGACCACAGAATTGCTGGCGCAAAGCCTGTTTGTTCTCACTGGCATCGCGCTGGCCGCACCTGCTATCCGTGCCGATACCAGGCTGGGACCCTATCTGGACTGGCTGGTTGCGGGTGCCGTGCTGTTCGCCGCCGGGGTGTTTGTCTTCGCCTTCGTGCAACTGATGGGCAGTCACTTGGCCGAAAGATTGCTGGGCGCGGAATCCTTCGGCGGAAAGACCGCGTCCTTCCGGGAGGCGATCCATGCGCTCTACCGGCAACGCTTGCGCATCATTTTGTCGGTAGGTCTTCACTTTCTGGGCTGGTGCGCCAGCGGACTATGGTTGTGGGTGGTCTTTTGGGCGGCAGGCGCACCCATTGCGCCTGCTTCCGCCATCGCCATCCAGAGCTTGCTGGAAGCCTTGCGCAGCGTCACCGTATTTATTCCGGCCGCAATCGGCGTCCAGGAAGCGGGTTATGCCGCCCTGGTCCCCCTGTTCGGACTCGCGCCGGAAACCGGTATCGCGGTCTCCCTGCTGCGCCGCGCCAGGGATATCGCAGTGGGTGTTCCCGCGCTGCTGGCCTGGCAGTGGGTCGAAATGCACAAGCTGCGCAAATAGGTGCGTGGTGCCGGCCGCATTGCTGAACTAGGATAGGCGCAAAGCCGCCCCCAGCGGCCAAAAGAGCGGAGGGATCGATGCCTGCAACACGCCGCAATTTCTTTTCCTGGACACGAAATGCCTTGGCCGCATCCGGGCTTCTGGGCACCGCGCCCGCCACGGCACAAGCGGCAGCCGCGTCCGGCGCGGACTATTACGGCAAGCTGGGAGTCACCAAGATCATCAATGCCGCCGGGACCTATACGGCGCTCACGGCTTCCATCATGCCGCCCCAGGTCCAGGCGGCGGTGGCCGAGGCCGCCAGGCATCCGGTGCGGCTGGCGGAGTTGCAGCAGAAGGCGGGCGAACATATCGCCCGGCGGCTGAAATGCGAGGCCGCCCTGGTCAGCGCCGGTGCTGCGTCCGCGCTTACCCTGGGCACGGCAGCCTGCATGACGGTGGGCAACAAGCAGGCGGTAAGCCTGCTGCCTTTGGAAACCTCCAGCCTGAAGAACGAAGTCATCATCCAAAAAGGGCATCGCTACGGTTACGACCATGCCATCAAGAATTGCGGCATCCGGTTTGTCGAAGTGGACACCCTGGACCAGTATGAGAAGGCGTTTTCCGGCCGCACCGTGATGTGCCACTTTTTCAACGCGGCGGAACAGGGCCAGATCAGCCGCGAGAAATGGATCGAAGTGGCGCACCGTCACGGGGTGCCCTGTTTCAACGATGCCGCCGCCGATGTGCCGCCGATCTCCAATCTGTGGAATTACACCCAGATGGGTTTCGACCTGGTCACGTTCTCCGGCGGCAAGGGCCTGCGCGGTCCCCAGAATGCGGGCCTGCTGCTGGGCCGCAAGGACCTGATCGAAGCCGCCACCTGGAGCAACAGTCCCCATGATGAAACCGTGGGGCGCGGCATGAAGGTCGCCAAGGAGCAGATCATCGGCATGGTGGCGGCGATCGACTGGTATCTGGAACAGACGGACGAGGGCATGCAGGCGGAATTCCGCCGCCGCGCCGAGCGCGTCGCTGCGGCGCTGAAAGGCATTCCCGGGGTGCAGCACGAGATTTTCGTGCCGCCATTGGCCAATGCGGTGCCGCATCTCCTGATCCGCTATGACCACACCCGGATACCTCCATTGGAAGTGGCGGAGCGGATGCGCAAGGGCACGCCTTCGGTCGAGCTTAACCCGGCAACCGGGCACAAATCCGGATCGGCCGGACTGCCCAATGCCGAGGATGCCATCATTGTCGGGGTGTGGATGCTGCAACCCGGTGAGGATGCGATTGTGGGACAGCGGCTGCGCGAGGTGTTGAAGGCCGCTGTTTAGACCGGCGTCACGTCCAGAAACACGCCTGGCTCCGGCCGCACCGTCATCATCATCACCGGCTTTGGCGCGGCCGACGCCGGCTGGAAACGGAAATCCTGTATCAGGGTGGCCAGAATGATCTGGGCCTGCATCATGGCAAAGTCGGCGCCGACGCAGACCCGCGGCCCGGCGCCGAAAGGGAGGTACTGGTATTTGTCGCGCGGTTCGCCGCTTTCGGAAGCGAAGCGCGATGGCCGGAATTCCGCAGGCCGGTCCCAGAACAACTGACTGCGGTGCAACGCCCAGACCGCCAGGAATACAATATCGTTGGGCTTCATGATACGGCCGCACAATTCGTCTTCCGCCACCACAGTGCGCGCCAGCAATCCGACCGGCGGATAAAGCCGCATGGCCTCTTCCAGGATCTGCCGGATCAGCGGCATGGCCGCCAGATCCCGCGGCTCGGCAGCCCGGCCTTGCAACACATCGCGCGCCTGTTCGCGGGCCTTGTCCTGTTCCTGCGGCGCATTGGCCAGAAGATAGAGCGACCAGGCCAGCGCCAGGGCGGTGGTTTCATGCCCGGCGACAATGAAGAACTGCATATTGTAGATCAGTTGCTGCGGGCTCATGCGCTGGCCGGTTTCCGGGTCCTGAGCTTCCAGCATATGCGCCAGCAGATCATCGGCGGGCGGATCGACCTGGTTGCGCCGCGCTTCGATGGCCGCGCCCACCATCTCATGCATGGTCCTCACCGAACGGCCCGCCAGCAACTCGCCGGGCCTGGGAAACCATTGCGGAAAACCCAGAAAGTCCAGCAGCGAGGCGCGTCCTGCCGTGCGGAAATAGTCGGTGATCGCGTGGCCGAAGGTGTGGCTGTCGAAATGCTCGCGGCCCGACAGCGCCACATCGCAGATCACGTCGAAGGTGGAGGTCAGCATTTCCGTCACCATCTCGGAGCGGCCGCCACCAGCCTTCAGCCGCGCGGCGGCACGCGCGGCGGTAGCGGTCATCGCCGGCGACAAGGCCAGGACGTTACGGTGGGTGAAGACCGGCGCCACCGCCTGGCGCTGCCATTTCCAATCCGGTCCTTCGGCGTTGAACAGGCTGTCGCCAATGGCCGGGCGCAGCATGCGCCGCATGATCTCAGATTTGGGATAGTTGGAAAGCCTGTCCAGCATCACCCGCTTCATGCCGCCCGGATCGGCCAGCATGTGCCAACGCATCAGCATCTCGCCCGAGACGATGGGCTGGCGATAGGAGAGGGACGGGATGAGTTCCAGCACATTGCGCCTGGCCGCCAGGGCGGTTTCCAGGCGGCTCAGGCGGCGCAGATGAACCGGTGCGCCCACCGGAATGAAAGCATCGCTCACAGGTCACAATCCAAAGCTGGCCTCAAAATCGCAGGCTCACCGTGGCGCCACCGCCCGGGGTCTCGGAAATGCTCACACCGGCGCCATGCACGGTGGCGATCTGGCGCACCAAGGTCAGGCCGATACCCGATCCCTGCCGTTTGGTGGTGTAGAAGGGGACGAAGACCTTCTCGCGCTGCTCCGCTGTAATGCCGGGACCATTGTCGGCCACGGCAAGAACCGCCTTGCCGCCGGGCGCCATGACAGCCGAGAGCGCGATTTTGCCTTCGCTTTCCTCTTTCAGGGCTTCCATGGCGTTGCGTACCAGGTTGATCAGGGCTTGATCCAGCAGTTCCGCGTCCACCGCGATTTCCAGAGTCTCGGGCGTCACGCTGGCTGTGAGCTGGATATTGCGCACCGCCAGTTCGGCCGCCAGCAGGCGCTGCAGCCGGGCGAACACCCGCCGCACGGATACGGTCTCGATCTGGGTCACCATGCGCTTGGTCAGCCGGCGATGGTTCTGCACAAAATGCAACAGGCCTTCGCTGCGCCGGGCCATTGTCTCCAAGGCTTCGGCGGCGTCGGTCAGATTGGCGCGGTTGGCGTCTTCTGGCGGCATCGCGGCCAGCGTATCGTCGACCAGTCCCTTGGCTGTGGTGGCCAGGGAGGAAATCGGCGTCAGCGAATTCATCACTTCATGGGCCATCACACGGATAACGGTCTGCCAGGCATCGAGCTCCTGGGCGGTCAACTCGGCCTCGATATTCTGCAGTGAGATCAACCGGTGCCGCACGCCGCCCAGCACAACCGCCGTGGCGGCCGCTTTCAGTTGCAAAGCGCCGCCAACGCGCTCCATGCGTACGATGTCGCTTTCCCCCGGCCGCAGACTTTCCAGGCCCACCGCAAAACCCGGGCCATATTCCGCGAATTGGGACGTCCTGGTGCAAGCGGAACCGAACAGGCGCCGCGCCGCCATATTGAGGATTTCAACCCCGCCATTTTCATCCAACGAAACCAGCGCCACCGGGACATGGGTCATCAGGGTCTGCAGATATTGTGCCTGTTCTTCATGTTCGGCGCGTCCGGCGCGCAGCCGGTCCATGACCCGGGTCATCGCGGCACTGAGTTCGGTAAAAGCGCTGTCCCTGGCGAGCCCGGAAAAGCTGGCGGAAGTGTCGTCGAACGCTACGCAATCCAGAAAACGCGCCACTTCGCGCGCCGAGCGGGTGGCGAATTGCACCAGGCCGGCGGCCTGGCCGATCGCCGCCAAGATGACCAGCCCCATGCCGACATACCAATTGGTGTGCGTGGCCATCCAGGCCAGCAACACCAAGGTCGCGCCAAGCCCGGCGGCGCGGATCAGGGTGCCGGCCTGGAAGCGGCTAAAGGCCATACTTTTCCATCCGCCGGTAGAGCGAGGCCCGCGTCAGGCCCAGTGCTTCCGCCGCCCGGCTGACATTGTTCTTGTGGCGCTCCAGCGCACGCAGGATGGCCGCTTTCTCCACCTCGTCCAGGCGGGTCGAGTCCGACGGCGCGTGCATATCGCGTTCTGTTTCGGCCAGGGGAAAGTCCGCCGGTCCCAGCATGTCGCCGTCGCTGAGGATCACCGCCCGTTCCACCGCATGCCTGAGCGCGCGCACATTTCCCGGCCATGGCCAGGCCGTCAGTTTGTCGATCAGCGGAGCGGACAGGCGCTTGGGCGGCAGGTTGTATTTCTGGGAATAATGCGCGGCGTAATGCGCCAGAAGAAACGGTATGTCCTCCCGGCGTTCACGCAGCGGCGGCAAGGTGATCTCCACCGTGTTGATGCGGTAGAGAAGGTCCTGGCGGAAGAGATTCTCGTCGGCCAGCCGTTCCGGAACCAGGTTGGTGGCGCAGATCAGACGCACATCGATAGGCTCGGGCTTTTCCGCGCCCACCGGAACCACCTCGCGGCGTTCCAGCGCGGTCAACAGCTTGGTCTGCAGATTGAGCGGCACATTGCCGATCTCGTCCAGGAACAGGGTGCCGCCGGTGGCGGCGCGGAAGAAACCCGTGCGGTCCTGCTTGGCATCGGTGAAGGCGCCGCGGCGGTGGCCGAACAATTCACTTTCAAAAAGCTGCGGCGATAGGGCGCCGATGTCCACACGCAGGAAGACCTCATTGGCACGATGCGACAGGCGATGGATTTCCCGCGCCGCCAGTTCCTTGCCGGTGCCGTTCTCGCCCAGGATCAGCACATTGGCGTCGGTAGGCGCGGTGCGCCGGATGGCGCCGAACACTTTGAGCATGGCGGCGGAGGTGCCGATCATGCCCGACTCCATATGGGTGGCGGCTGCCAGCCCGTTGTTGCGCTGGCGCAGGTCTGCTGCCTCCAGGCGGGAGCGGCGCAAGTTCAGTGCCGCCATCAAGGTGGCTACCAGCCGCTCATTCTCCCAAGGCTTGGTGACGAAATCGGCGGCGCCCTTTTTCATGGCTTCCACCGCCAGCTCGACATCGCTGTGGGCCGTGACCATCACCACCACCGCCTGGGGATCGACGGCGAGGACTTCCGAAAGCTTGGCCATGCCTTCCGCGCCGCTGTCGGCGCCGGCGGCGAAGTTCATGTCCAGAAGCACGACATCGGCGCCGGTCTTGCGCATCGCCGCCGCCAGTTGGACAGGATCGCTGAGAGTATGCACGGACGCGAAATGCCGCTTCAGCAGAAGCCGGGCGGCGTGGAGAATGTCCTCATTGTCGTCCACCACCAGGACGCTGGCATCGAGGGGAAGAGCGGGCCGATTCATGTGTCTGTCTACTGTTCGGTTCCGGACATGTGTCCGGATTCATGTACGCCTGCGGACAGGGCAGCGCTAGAGGCGTAAGCTATCTAATTGATATTTATAGGTAAAACTTTGGCATGAGGGTTGCCTTAACCTTGGTATGGAGAAGCCACGCCTTTTGGATCTTGTGACCGAGCGTGCCCGCCGCCTGACGGGGGAGTTCACCGAACCCGCCCAGTCCGCGGACGGCATGGACCGGGTCATCGCCCGCAAACCTCTGTGGCGCCGCTATGGGCCGGCGGCTGCGGCCGTGTTGGTGGCGGTGGCGGCCGCAGTCTGGGCGTTGATGGGAACGGGCGGCAATGTCTATCGCGTGCCGGTGAACCGGTTGACCATCGGCACCGTCACCGAAGGGCCGTTCGAGGATTATATCGCCGTGCGCGGCGCGGTGGCGCCTTACACCACAGCCTATCTCACCACCGACCAGGGCGGCACCGTCAAGCAGGTGCTGGTGGAAGACGGCGCCATGGTCAAAAGCGGCCAGCCGTTGATCATCCTCTCCAATCCCGCGCTGCAATTGCAGGTGGCGGCCCAGCAACTGCAATTCGAGCAGACCCGTTTCAAGTATCAGCATGACCTGCTGGATATCGAGCACCAGATCAGCAAGCTGAAAAACGACCTGGCGCGCGACAAAATCCTGCTGGACGGCAATGCCATTGCGCCTTCGACCTACAAGCAGGAACAGGAAGAATACGAATATTACGTCAAGCTTCATGCCGCCACCATCGCATCCGCCAATGCGGAACAGCGGGTGCGCGCGACCCAGCTCACCGGCCAGGCGGCGGGCGCCAAAAGCGACATCGCCAATGCCGGGGTAGAGGCCCTGACCATCCGCGCGCCGATGGACGGGCAGCTCACCGCCCTGGATGCCGAGGTCGGCCAGTCCAAGGGGCAGGGCGCCGTGCTGGGGCAGGTCAATTCCGCCGACCGGTTCAAGCTGACGGCGCAGGTGGACGAATTCTATCTCGGCCATGTGGTGGTGGGGCAGGAGGCGCTGTTCAGCGTCGACGACCGCGGTTTTCGCGCCAAGGTGGCCAAGGTCTATCCGCAGGTCACCAACGGCACCTTCAAGGTGGATCTGTATTTCAACGGTGCGACGCCATCCGGCATCCATGTCGGCCAGGCGGTCGACTTGAAGGTCGAATTGGGCGGGGCGTCGCGCGCCGTGATGCTGCCCAACGGGCCTTTCTACCAGGACACCGGCGGCAACTGGGTCTTTGCGCTCGAGCCGAACGGACGCTCCGCCATACGCCGCAATGTCCGGCTGGGCCGCCGTAACCCCGATCATGTCGAGGTGGTGGATGGGCTGAAGCCCGGCGAGAAGGTCATCGTCTCCGGCTATGAAGCTTTCCAGAAGATGGACCGGGTGGAATTCGACAAGCCGGAAGGCAATTGACTCAGAAAAGACAGAGGCACTGATGATAACGCTTAAGGATCTTTCCAAGGTTTACCGCACCACAGAGGTCGAGACCACCGCCATCCGGAGCATGAATCTGGAGGTGCGCACGGGCGAGTTCGTCGCCGTGATGGGACCGTCGGGCTGCGGCAAGTCCACCTTCCTCAACATCGTGGGCATGCTGGACAGCCCATCATCGGGCGAATTCTGGTTCGACGGTACCAACATTGCGGGTTTCGGCGAGGCGAAGCTTTCGGACCTGCGCAAGAATGCCATCGGCTTTGTCTTCCAGAGCTTCAACCTGATCGACGAGCTGACGGTGCTGGAAAATGTGGAGCTGGCGCTGCTCTATCACCGGAATGTTTCCGCCAGCGAAAGGCGCCAGCGCGCCACCCAGGCGCTGGAGCGGGTGAAGATCGCACACCGCGCCCGCCACATGCCGGCGCAGCTTTCCGGCGGCCAGCAGCAGCGTGTCGCCGTCGCCCGCGCCGTGGTGGCGCGCCCCAAGTTGATCCTGGCGGACGAACCCACCGGCAACCTGGACACCGCCAATGGCGAAGAGGTGATGCAGCTTCTCACCCAATTGAACGACGAGGGCACCACCATCGTGATGGTGACCCACTCCCATTCCCATGCCGAATACGCCCACCGCATCGTCAATATGCTGGACGGCTCGATCGTCACCGAGAGTATCCGCCAGGTTCTTTAGGGGCTTTGTTTGAAAAGGAGTAAGGCCATGACCCATCCTCGCATCCAGACAGCGCCGCGCAACAAGGTGAGCGAGTTTATCGCCGAGGCGTTCAACGCCGTGACCATCGCCCTGATGGGCGTGGTGGGCATTCTCACCGTGGCCGCAACGATCTGAAAGCTGGCACACCCATGTTCCGCAACTACCTGGGCGTCGCGCTGCGCAACATCGCCCGCCACAAGCTCTACAGCTTTATCAATATCGCGGGGCTGGCGGTGGGGCTGGCCTGCGTCATCTTCATCATCCTGTTCATCCGCGACGAGCTGTCTTTCGACAAGTGGGTGCCGGGCAGCGACAACTTATACCGCGTGGATGTGGCCGCCCCGCCTCTGGGGGACGTGTTCGGCCATATCGCCATGGTGCCGTTCCCACTTGCGGCCTTCATGAAGGATCACCTGCCGGAAGTGACCGCCATGACACGGCATTTCCCGACACGCATGACGCTTCAGATCGGCGACCGGCAGTTTCTGGAAGAAGTGAACGAAGCCGACACCAACTTCTTCACGGTTCTTGGCCTGCCGCTGGTAACAGGCGATCCCGGCCAGGTACTGCAGCGGCCGGAATCCATTGTGCTGTCGCAAACCCTGGCACGCAAATATTTCGGCGCCGCCGATCCCGTCGGACGCATTTTGGTGGTCAGCAAACCTGTTTGCGACGATGGCCGGGCGAGCTGCCGGGAAACTATCTCCTTGCGCGTCACAGGTGTGATGCGCGATGTGCCGTATAACACGCAGTTCAAGATCCAAGCCGTCATCCCCCACACTTCGCCCGCCGATCGCATGGGCGCGGAGGGGAAAAAGCGCTGGCTCAATTTCGGTCCCTACGGCTATGTCCGCCTGACACCGGGCAGCGATCCGTCCCTGATTGGGGCCAGACTGGCTCCCGCGATGGACCGCATGGTCGATCTCTCGACCGGGACCGATATCCGCCGGCCGGCAAGCCAGATTATGCAGGTGGAACTGGTGCGCTTCCGCGACGCGCATATGAGTAGCGATTTTGGGGTCAGTGTGCCGCCGGGAAGCTGGACGACGCTTTACGGGCTGGGCTTGATCGGTTTGGTCATTCTACTGGCGGCCTGCTTCAATTTCACCAATCTGGCCACGGCCCGGGCCATGACGCGGGCACGTGAGATCGGCTTGCGCAAATGCGTGGGCGCCAGCCGATATCAGGTTGCGACGCAGTTCCTGGGCGAATCCGTGTTGATGGCCGTGGTGGCACTGGTTTTCGCGTTTGCCTTGGTCGAAATCCTGATGCCGGCCTATGATGCCTTTCTGGAGCGGCCGATCGCATTGCATTACCTGCAAGACTGGCCGCTGCTGCTGATTATTGTTCTGGTCGCGGCTGCGGCGGGCCTGGTCAGCGGTATCTATCCCGCCCTGGTGCTGTCGGGCTTTCGCCCCATTACGACCTTGCGTGGCAACCAGTCAGGACAGGCGGGTTCGGGCAGGCTCCGTTCTACGTTGGTAGTGCTGCAGTTTGCGGTCTCCATCGCGCTGGCCATCGTCACCCTGGTGGTGTTTTCCCAGATCGACTTTGCCCGCAATCAGCAGCTTGGATTTCGCCGCGACAATATTCTTGTCATCAGCACCGGCCGCATGACACCGGACGCGCGCGAAAACTTCATGGCGCAGTTGCGCGCCCATCCCGGTATCACGGCGGTAGCATCGTCGGCCGACACGCCCTTTTCTCCACGCGTGCACTCCGAGACGATTCAGGTTCCGGGGCGGTCTGCCAAGCTGGAACCGGAGTTGCTGCAGATCACGCCGGAGTTCGTCGATCTTTATGGCCTGAAGCTGGCGGCGGGGCGTCTGCTGTCGGACAAGCGCGGCGAAGACATCGTGATCGATTCGCCGGATGCCGCCAATGACGGCCACAACATTCTGATCAACGAGACGGCGGCTCGCTACCTGGGCTTCACCGTGCCGGGTGCTGTTGGAAAGATTATTCGCCAGGACAAGAATAGTTTGCGCATTGTCGGCGTGCTGCGCGATATCAAGTTCAAAGGCACGCGCAAGGCGGTTCAACCCACGGTATTCTTCAACGACAGGAAATATTCCAATGAAGTTTCCGTGCGGCTTGCCGGCGGCGACGTTCAACGCATGGTGGCCTTTGTGGACAACACCTGGCATCGCATCATGCCTTCGGCCGCAATCCAGCGTTCTTTTTTGGACGACAGTTTCGAGGACCTCTATCGCGCCGACGTAAAGCAAGGAGAGTTGTTCGCCACCTTCGTTGCCATCGCCATCGCTATCTCGGCTTTGGGCCTGTTCGGCCTGGCGGCTTTTTCCGCCGAAAGGCGCACCCAGGAAATCGGCATCCGCAAAGTGTTTGGCGCCCGTGCGCGGGATATCGTTGTCCTGCTATTGTGGCAATTCTCGCTACCGGTAATTTTGGCCAATCTGCTGGCCTGGCCCTTGGCCTGGTATTACCTGCAGGATTGGCTGAAGGGCTTCGACTACCGAATCACCCTCAGTCCGCTGTATTTCGCCGCCGCCGGCCTGGCGGCCCTGCTGATCGCCTGGATCACCATCTTCGGCCATGCCCTGCGTGTCGCCCGCGCCAACCCCATCCATGCCCTGCGCTACGAATAGGAGGTCCGGATGTTCCGCAATTATCTGACCGTCGCGCTGCGCAACATCGTACGGAACAAGCTGTACAGCTTCATCAATATCGTGGGGCTGGCGGTGGGGCTGGCCTGCGTGATCCTTATCATTCTGTTCGTGCGCGATGAGTTGTCGTTTGATAAATGGCTGCCCGCCAGCGACGATTTGTATCGCGTGGATGTGGCCCCCCAGATTCTTCCGGGGAAGCCGGTTGACCGTGCCGCGCTGGCACCGTTCCCGCTTCCGGCCTTCATGAAGGATCATCTGCCGGAGGTTACAGCCATGACACGGCTGTGGCCGACACGCATGACGGTCCAGATCGGTGATCGGCAGTTTCTGGAAGAGGTGAATGAAGCGGACACCAATTTCTTCACGGTTCTCGGCTTGCCGCTGGAGGCAGGCGATCCCGATCAAGTGCTGCAGCGGCCGGAATCCATCGTGCTGTCACAGATGCTCGCGCGCAAATATTTCGGTACCGCCGATCCGGTTGGGCGCTTCGTGGTGGTCAGTCATCCCAGCTGTGGCGATGACAGGATGAGTTGTCCGGACGTCGTATCGCTGCGTGTCACCGGTGTGATGCGCGATGTGCCGTACAACACCCAGTTCAAGATTGGAGCCGTCATCCCCCATACCTCGCCCGCCGATCGCATCGGCGAGGAGGGGAAAAAGGCGTGGTTCCATTTTAACGGTTTCGGCTATGTCCGCCTCGCGCCAGGCAGTGATGCAACCGTGATAGCCGCCAAGCTGGGTCCGGTGATGGACCGGATGGTCGACTTATTCGCCGAAACCGGCATCCGCCGGCCGGCAGGCAAGGTCCTGCAGGTGGAACTGGTACGCTTCCGCGACGCGCATATGAGTGACCATTTTGGGGTTCGCGTGCCACCGGGAAGTTGGGCGACGCTTTACGGGCTGGGGTTGGTCGGGTTGGTCATTCTGCTGACGGCCTGCTTCAATTTCACCAATCTGGCGACGGCGCGGGCGATGGCGCGGGCGCGAGAAATTGGCTTGCGCAAGTGCGTGGGCGCCAGCCGCCGCCAGGTTGCCGCCCAGTTTCTGGGAGAATCGGTGTTGACGGCGGTGGTGGCGCTGGTTTTCGCGCTGGCGTTGGTCGAAATCCTGATGCCAGCCTATGATGCCTTTCTGGGACGGCCCATCGCTCTGCATTATCTGCAAGACTGGCCGCTGCTGCTGATTATCGTTCTCGTCGCGGCGGCGGCAGGGTTGGTCAGCGGCTTCTATCCCGCCTTGGTGCTGTCGGGCTTTCGTCCGGTCACGGCCCTGCGGAGTAACCAGTCAGGACAGGCGGGTTCGGGGGGGCTGCGGTCCGCGTTGGTGGTGTTGCAGTTTTCGGTCTCCATTGCGTTGGCCATCGTCACCTTGGTGGTGTTTTCTCAGATCGACTTTGCCCGCAACCAGGAGCTTGGATTTCGTCGCGACAATGTTCTTGTTATCGGCACCGGCCGCATGAAGCCGGACGCGCGTGAAAGTTTCATGGCACAATTGCGCGCTCATCCCGGTATCACGGCAGCTGCTTCGTCTGGCGACACGCCCTTCTCTCAAAGCATGCGTATTGAGACCGTCCAGGTCCCGGGTCAGCCCGCGGCGCTAACCCCGGAATTGCAGCAGATCACGCCCGAATTCATCGAGCTCTACGGCTTGAAGCTGGCGACGGGACGAATGCTGTCGGACAAGCGCGGTGAAGATATCGTGATCAATTCGCCAGACGCCCACAATGACGGCCACAATATCCTGATCAACGAGGCCGCGGCCCGTTATCTGGGCTTTAGTGTGCCGGGCGCCGTCGGCAAGACCCTGCGCCAGGGCCAGGAGTTCAAGAGCGGTCTGCACATCGTGGGCGTATTACGCGATGCCGAGTTCAAGGGCGCGCGCAAGCCGGTTCAACCCACGATTTTCTTCAACGACAGGAAATATTCCAATATGGTTTCGGTGCGGCTTACCGGCCGCGACATTCCAGGCGTAATCGCCTTCGTTGACAACCTCTGGCATCGCATGATGCCTTCGGCCGCGATCTCGCGCTCTTTCTTGGACGACAGCTTCGAGGAGCTCTATCGCGCCGACGTAAAACAAGGTGAACTGCTCGCCACCTTCGTCGCCATCGCCATTGCCATCTCGGCTTCGGGCCTGTTTGGGCTGGCGGCTTTTTCCGCCGAAAGGCGCACGCAGGAAATCGGCATTCGCAAGGTGTTTGGCGCCAGTACGCGTGACGTTGTGTTCCTGCTCTTGTGGCAGTTTTCGATTCCCGTGCTGATCGCCAATCTGATCGCCTGGCCGGTCGCCTGGTACTGGCTGCACGACTGGCTGCAGGGCTTTGCCTATCGCATTATGCTGAATCCGCTGTATTTCGCGGGCGCCGGTCTGGCGGCCCTGGTGATCGCCTGGATCACCATCTTTGGCCATGCCCTGCGTGTCGCCCGTGCCAATCCCATCCACGCGCTGCGCTACGAATAGGAGCCCCGCATGTTCCGCAATTATCTGACCGTCGCGCTTCGCAACATCGTCCGCCACAAGCTCTACAGCTTCATCAATATCGCCGGCCTGGCGGTGGGGCTGGCCTGCCTGATCCTGATCGCACTCTTTGTGCGGGATGAACTGTCCTACGACAAATGGATTCCCGGCAGCGACAAACTTTATCGTGTCGAGATTACCTACCATGTGCCGAACCGCTCAGACCTCATACTGGCGCAAACCTCCATGCCGTTGCCGCTGGCGATGCGGGATCAGATTCCCGAGGTGCGCAGCGCCACGCGTCTGACGCAGCAGCGCATGACCGTGGTCGCCGGAGACCGGCAGTTCTTGGAAACAGTCGCTGTTGTCGACCCCAATTTCCTGCAGGTGGTGCAGTTGCCGCTGGTCTCGGGCGATCCGCGCACGGTGCTGTCGCAGCGGGAGTCCATCGTTATTTCCCAAAGTACTGCGCGCAAATATTTCGGCGATGCCGATCCCATCGGAAAAATCCTCGCCACCGGCCGCGGCCGCTGCAATCAGGATCCGGTCTGCGCCAATACGACGGTTGCGCTGAAGGTTGTAGGTGTGATGCGCGATCTGCCGCACAATACCCAGATCGAAGCCGACATATTGATGCCCGCAGACTCACTTGCCGACCGGTCGGATCCGCTTCAGAACCAGAACTGGTTCGCCAATCAAATGAACTTCGGTTACGTGACGCTGGCGCCGGGCGCGGCGCCCGCGCAAGTCATTGCCAAGCTCAAGCCCACTCTGGACCGCTATGTCGACATTTCGGCTTTCGTCAATGCGAAGATTCCGGGTAGCCAGATTTTGGAACCGCGCCTGACCCATTTTCAGGACGCTCATTTGGCTACCGACCGCTATGGCGCGATGAGGCCGCCCGGCAGCTGGACGATGCTATACGGCGTTGGCGTGATCGGGTTCTTGATCCTGCTGGTCGCCTGCTTCAATTTCATGAATCTGGCCACAGCCCGCGCAACCATGCGGGCCCGCGAAATCAGTTTGCGCAAATGCGTTGGCGCCACGCGCGGCCAGCTGATGATCCAGTTTCTGGGCGAGTCGGTGTTGATCGCCATGATTGCGCTGGTGCTGGCGCTGGCGCTGGTGGAGATACTGCTTCCTGCGTATAGCAGCTTCCTTCAGGTGCCGCTTGCGCTTCGCTATCTGGCCGATTGGCCTTTGCTGCTCGCCTTTATCGGCATTGCCGTCCTCGCCGGGCTGTTGGGCGGCTTTTATCCGGCACTGGTGATTTCAGGCTTCCGTCCCGCCGCCGTGCTGCGGTCCAATCAGTCCGGAAATCCGGGCGCAGGCGTGCTGCGGACGGGGTTGGTGGTGTTGCAATTCGCGGTTTCCATCGGGCTCGGCATTGCCGCGATGGTGGTGTACCAGCAGATCGATTTTGCGCGCCACCTCGATCTGGGATTCCGCCGCGACAATATCGTGGTCACCGGCACGGGCGGGCGGCTGTCCCCTGAAGGGGTCGATAGTTTTGTACGGACCCTGGAAAAGGGGCCCGGCATCCTGGGCGTTGCCAGATCCAGCTACATCGCCTTCAGCGGAGACAATAACGATCTGCCCACCCAGAAGCCGGGCGATCCGCAATATCTGTCTCCCACGCACTTCGCTGTCACACCGGACTATTTCAATCTTTATGGCATCAAGATATTGGCGGGTCGCATCCTGTCCGACCACAGCAACGAGGATGAGTTCTACGAGTTCTCGGAAGAAAATTACGTCGCGCGGAATGAAGGACACAATGTGATGGTCAATGCCGCGCTGGCGCGCGCGCTGGGCTATTCGCCGGCCGATATCATTGGAAAGGTTTTCGTCTTCGGAAAATCGCACATGCGGGTTGTCGGGGTCGCCGCCGATACGCTGGTGGACGGTGCACGCAGCCCGGTCAGGCAGACCGTCTATGTTTACCGGCCCAAGCAGGCGGCGCAGGCTCTTTCCATCCGCATCCAGGCGGGACGGGCACAGGAAGCCATGGCCTATATCGACCGCGTCTCCCGCTCTTTCGTTCACAATGTCGCGCTGACGCGGCGCTTCCTGGATGACAATTACGAGAGGCTCTACCAGGCCGACCGCAAGCAGGGGCAGATGTTCGCGGTGTTCGTCGCCATCGCCATTTTTATTGCCTGCCTGGGCCTGTTCGGGCTGGCGGCCTTCACGGCGGGGCGCCGTACCAAGGAAATCGGCATCCGTAAGGTGTTCGGCGCGCGCGTGCGCGATGTTGTCTGGTTGCTGCTATGGCAGTTTTCCATCCCGGTGCTGATCGCCAACCTGATCGCCTGGCCGATCGCCTGGTATTATCTGCACAATTGGCTGCAGAGTTTTACCTACCGCGTCCCGCTCAGCCCGCTCTATTTCCTGGGCGCAGGTGCGACGGCCTTGCTCATCGCCTGGGCGACGGTGTTCTCGCACGCCCGGCGCGTGGCCGCCGCCAATCCCATCCACGCCTTGCGTTACGAATAGGGGGAGCCATGTTCCGCAATTACCTGACCGTCGCGCTGCGCAACATCGTCCGGCACAAGCTCTACAGCTTCATCAACATCGCCGGGCTCACCGTCGGGTTGACATGCGCGATTTTCATCATCCTGTTCGTTCGCGACCAGCTTTCCTATGACCGCTGGATACCCGGCACCGAAAACCTTTATCGGGTGGAGGGGACGCTCAACCTGCCCGGCAAGCCGCCCGCCCCGAATGCAAAAATGCCTTTTGCCGCCGCCCAGGCAATGCTCGACCAGATTCCGGAGGTTCAGGCCAGAACCCGTCTGGCGCGCCGGTCGACGACGATTTTGATCGGAAACCGGCAATTTCCGGAGAGCGTGGCCATCGTCGATCCGAATTTCCTGCAGGTAATCCGGTTACCTTTGGCGGCCGGCGATCCCGCCTCGGTCTTCGCCAAGCCGGAATCGGTAGTTCTTTCCGAAACCACCGCGCGCAAATATTTCGGGTCTCAATCCCCGATCGGAAAAACCATCACGACCAGCGGTCAGCACTGCGACGACACCTATCAGAATTGCCAGACTCAGCAACTGTCGCTGGTCGTCACCGGCATATTGCGGGATCTGCCCCATAACACCCAGCTCAAGGCCGAGATATTGATCCCCAACACCTCTGTCGCGTCCGGAATCAATCAGGAGATGCGGGAGAATTGGCTCTTTCTTTCCAGCTGGGGCTATGTCCGCCTGTCGCCCGGCGCCGACCCGGATATGGTGACGGCCAAATTCCGTACCGTCATCGATCATATGGTCGATCCCGCAAAACGAGCGAATATCCGGGAGCGGGGCAGTGAGCTCCTGACACCTCAACTCACGCGGTTCGCCGACGCGCATCTCTCGACGGATCAGTTCGGCGGCATGACGCCGGCGGGGAGCTGGACCACCGTCTACGGCTTCATCGCCATAGGCACGCTGATCCTGCTGATTGCCTGTTTCAATTTCACCAATCTGGCGACCGCCCGGGCGATGATGCGGGCCCGCGAAATCGCGTTGCGCAAAGTGGTCGGGGCTAAACGCCTGCAGCTGATCGTCCAATTTCTGGGCGAAGCCCTGATAACAGCGGGCGTGGCGCTGGTTTTTGCGCTGGCGCTCGTCGAGGGCCTGTTGCAGGTGTTCAACCGCATTGTCGGCCTGCCTATAGAAATCGATTATATCCGCGATTGGGAACTGGTTGTTTTCATCGCGGGCATCGGCACGGTGGCGGGACTGCTCAGCGGCGCCTATCCCGCACTGGTGCTTTCAGCCTTCCGCCCGGCTTCCGCCCTGCGCGCGAGCAGCATGGCCAGTCAGGGCGCGGGGCTCACGCGAACCGTGCTGGTGGTACTGCAGTTCGCGGTCTCCATCGGGCTCGGCATCGCGGCGGCCGTGATCTTTGCCCAGATTTCCTTCTCGCGGAACGTCGATCTGGGTTTCCGGAAAAACTCGGTCGTGGTCGTGAATACCAACAGTATTCCCCCAAACACCGTCGACAGTCTGGCGCAACGCTTGCGCGTCAGCCCCGATATTGTCGACACAGCCATTTCCCAGGCGGTGCCTTTCAGCGATGACCACAACAATATCTCCGCCCATGCGCCCGGCGCGACCTCGAGCGAGGAATTCGCGCTTGTCCCCGCCAGTCCCGATTTCATGCATCTTTATGGAATAAAGCTGCTGGCGGGCCGGCTTCTGTCGGAACAGCGTGGCGGCGACGGGGTTCTTCCCGATCAGTTGGCGGGCAAGACCGTCCAGCCGATCAATGTTTTGATCAACGCCACAGCCGCCCGCCGCATGGGCTATTCGCCGCAAGCTGCGGTCGGCAAGACCTTGACCATGGATGCGCTGGGCGGTGCCAATGTCACCGTTGTGGGTGTTGTCGCAGACATCAAGCAGGATGGGCCCAAGAACGCCATCAACGGCACGATGTATATGTATTGGCGGTCGTTCCCCTTGGGTCATTTGTCGGTGCGCCTCCGTGATGGCCGGGAGGGGGAGGCTCTCACATTCATCGATCGCACCTGGCACACCTTCGCGCCCGGTGTCGCAATTCAGCGGCATTTCCTGGATGACGACTACAACCGGCAATTCCAGGCCGACGAGCGTCAGGGCACATTGTTCGGCGTCTTTGTCGGCATCGCCATCTTCATCGCCTGCCTGGGATTGTTCGGGCTGGCAGCCTTCACAGTCGGCCGCCGCACCAGGGAGATCGGTGTCCGCAAGGTGTTTGGCGCGCATGTGCGGGACCTGGTCTTTCTGCTGTTGTGGCAGTTCTCCATTCCCGTGCTGATCGCCAACCTGATCGCCTGGCCGATTGCCTGGTATTATCTGCACGGCTGGCTGCAAGGCTTCGCCTACCGCATCACCCTCAGTCCGGTCTATTTCGTGGGCGCCGGCCTGGTGGCGCTGATGATCGCCTGGACCACCGTCTTCGTCCATGCCCTGCGCGTCGCCCGCGCCAATCCCATCCATGCGTTGCGCTATGAATAAAGCCTGGCTACTCGCGACCTTGCTTCTGGCCGGCTGCGCCACGCCGCCGCCGCAAGTGCTTGCACCGGAAATTGTCCCCAAGAACTTCACCGGGCCCATACAAGCCGATGCGAAGGTCTGGCCGGACTCCGGCTGGTGGCAGGGTTTCGGCGATTCCCACCTGACGGCTTTGGTCGAACAGGCGCAAAGCGGAAACCGCGACATCGCCATTGCCGCGGCACGGGTGATGCAGGCCGAAGCCCAGTCTACGATCCAGCGTTCCGCATTGTTTCCGCAGATCGGCGGGCAGGGCAGTGCGGAGGATGGCGGCTGCAAAGGCCAGTCCTGCCGGCAGTTCCTAGGTGGCAAGAATTTCGGCCTCAGCTTCAATGCCAGCTATGAACTGGATTTCTGGGGCCTGGCGCGGGACAATCTGCGCGCCGCCAATGAGCAGCTCAAGGCCGCGCGTTTCGCGCAACAGTCCGTGGCACTGACTGTTACCGCCAATGTCGCCAGCCAGTACCTGAATGTGGTGACGATCCGGCGCCGCATCGCCATCGCCAACCAATATATCGCCGCCATCAACGCCATCCTGGATGTCATCAAGCTTCGGGTAAAAGCGGGGTCGGCGTCGCATCTCGACCTGGCGCGGGAACAAACCCAACTCGAATCCGTGCTGGCCCAACTGCCGGGACTGGAGACCCAGGAAAAACAGGCTCTGTATTCCCTGGCGGTGCTGCTGGGCCGGCCTCCCGAAGGCTTCGACATTGCGGCCGCCGATCTGGCAGCGATCAAGCCGCCGGCGGTGGGCGCCGGGCTTCCATCGGAGCTCCTGCTGCGGCGTCCCGATGTCGCCCAGGCCGAAGCCAATCTGGCCAGCGCCCATGCCAATGTGGATGCGGCGCGGGCCGCGTTCCTGCCACAGATTTCGCTGACGGGTTCAGGCGGCTTTGTCAGCACCGCCATCGGCACCCTGCTGCAGGGCTCGAATTTCGGCTATGGCTATGGCGCGAATTTTCTGCAGACCATTTTCGATGGCGGCAAGCTGGTCGGGCAGAAGGATCTGGCCGAGGCGACCCAGAGGGAATTCGTCGCCTCCTACCAGAATGCCGCGCTCAATGCCTATGCCGATGTGGAATTCGCCTTGACCCAGGTCGCCAACACGGCAAGGTCGGAAGAACACTTGCGCCGCCTGATCGACGCGGCGCAGGAAGCATTCCAGATTTCAGAACTGCAGTACCGCCAGGGCGCGGCGGACCTGCTCAACGTGTTGCAGGCGCAGCAGGCGCTGTTCTCAGGTCAGGATCAGCTGGCGCAGACCATGCTCGCCAACCGCCAGGCTGGCATCCATCTGTATGAGGCGCTGGGCGGCGGCTGGGTGGAAGCGCCGCAGGACCGCACGCAATTCGTGGAGAATGTTTCTCCCTGATGTCCGGCGCGAACCATTTCAAATATGGAAGCCGTTTTCATATTTGATCTGCTGCGAGACCGGTGTTAGTTTCCAGAAAAAGCGCGAACAAAGCGCTACTGCCGCTGCGGTGCGGCATGAAGGGAACGCGGCTTCGGCTGCTCGGAGGACGCCATGGACAAGCGGCAATTTCTGGCCACCGGGCTTGGCCTGGGCCTAGGCTTGAATTTCAGTGCATCGGCGGCGCTGGCGCAAGCGGGCCGGCCTGCCGGGGTCGATGAATTGGGACGCGGTCCCCAAAGCGCTGAGCCCAAGAAAACGATTCCCACGCGCAAGGCCAAGACCACCAAGCTGTTTCTGACGCCGCCGGGCTGGCCCAATGCGATCGCGGTCGATCCGGCCAACGGCTTCTGGGTGCAGGAACAGCGCCATGACGGCGAAAAGGAAAAGGCCTGGCTGCTGGACTGGAACGGCAAGCTGCTCAATACCGTGGTCACCAATTGTGCCAACACCAGCGGCATGACCTTCGGCGATGGCTGCATCTGGAGCGGGGCGAACGGCGCGTCGGTCCACAACCATCCCGAGCCGCCAGTCAACGGCATTTTCCAGACCGATACCAAGGGCAAACAGGTCAGCCATCGCCAGATTCCGTTCGGCCCGGCCAACAATGGCGGGCCGTGTCATGGGCTGGCTTGGCAGAACGGCAAACTGTGGATCAGCTCCAACCGCCTTGAGTCGCTGGTGCGCATCGATCCCAAGACCTGGATGGTGGACTATATGTTCCCGCATACCGTGCTGCCGGACCTGAAGGACCGCATTCACGGCATCGAGTTCGATAACGCCACCGGTTATCTCTGGCAGGTCACGGGGACCCAGAAGCCTGATGTTGCCAATTACGAAGGCTATACGCCTAAGCTGATCAAATACGATATCAAGACCGGCGAAGTGGCGGAATTGGTGGTGTTCGAGCCCGGCTCCTGCGATCCGCACGACATCGCCATCCACAATGGCGTCTTCTATGGCGTGGATGCGGGCGAGCATCCGCGCTGGGCCATCGACAATCCCGCCTATCAGAGGCCCGGCTGGCCGCCGCTGAACAGTCCCTTTGGCGGATATGTCTTCCGCATCGACATTGTTTGACGGGGCGGGACGCGTGCATAGCGGACGATTTGCTGTCATCGCTGTGATGCTGTGTGCCGCCGGCGTGGCAAAAGCTGCGGAACAGAAGTTCGACACCCGTCTAACCGCTGTCGCCTATGACGGCGCCATGCGGGCCAATGTGCAAGGCGACGGGCGGGTCACCGCCACTCTCGACGGCAACAAGCTGACGGTGAGCGGCCGGTTCATGGCTCTGCCATCGGCCGCGACCAACGCCAGATTGTATAGCGGTCCGGGGATCGGTGTGCCGGGCGCACCTCTTCTGGATTTGCAACTCAGCGGCCAGATGGATGGCAGCCTCTCGGGGTCCTTCACCTTGAACGGCAAGCAACTCGCGGCGCTGCGCCAGGGTCATGTCTATGTCCAGATCAACAGCCAGAAGGCGCCCGAGGGCAATCTCTGGGGCTGGCTGTTGCCGGAGCATGCCTTCCCGGGAGCCAATGTGCCGGAGAAGGGGCATGGCTTCCTGCCCCAATTGGATGTGCCGGGCAACTGGGTCGAGAAATAGTCATGCTGCAGTCGAAGCACACACGCCGCCTGTCCTGGATAGCCATAGGAACGGCGACGGCGGCGTTCGCAGCCTTCTGGTCCGCCTCCCTGGCGCAATCCGCCGGCGGGCCTTTCACCGATGCGCAAGTCCGGGCAGGGCGCACTGCCTATGCCGCCAGTTGCGCCGGCTGCCATCAGGCCAATCTGGCCGGGGCCGGCGAGCAACCGGCGCTTGCGGGCGCCGGTTTCATGTCGGCCTGGGGGCGGCGCACCACCAAGGAATTGTATGACGATATCCGCGCCCAGATGCCTTACGGGCGTGGCGGCAGCCTGGATGCCGCCACCTATCAGAACATCGTCGCTTTCATCCTGATGGCGAACGGCGCCCGCGCCGGCAGCAAGGCTTTTGACGGCACGGAAACGATACGCATCTCCAGCATCGCCAATGGCCAGGTGCCCGCCGATGTCGCAACCCCGCGCCGCGCCGGGGGTGGCGATGAAGGCGGTGCTGGGGGCCGAGCCCCCACCATGGCGTTGGGCCAGACCCTGGTCGGCAATATCAAGAATTACGCGCCGGTCAGCGATGCCATGCTGGTGCATCCCGATCCCAAGGACTGGCTGATCTATCGTGGCAATTATCAGGCCTGGAGTCACAGCGCGCTGAAGCAGGTCAGCGACGCCAATGTCGATCAGCTTCAGCTCAGATGGTCCTGGGCGATGAACGAGGGCGGCGAGAACGCCACCGGTCCCACCATCCATGACGGCATCATGTTCCTGGCCAATACCAGCAACACGGTGCAGGCGCTGGATGCCAAGACGGGCGAATTGCTGTGGGAGAACCGGCTGGGTCCGCTGGCGACCCGTGCCTATAGCGCCCTGCGCAGTCTCGCGGTCTATGAGGACAAGGTCTATATCAACGCCACCGACGCCAGGCTTTATGCACTGGATGCCAAGACCGGCAAGGTGGAGTGGAAGACCGACATCGCCGAACCCGGCAAAGGCTTCAACGAGACCGGCGGTTTGATCGTCGCTCATGGCAAAGTGATCGTGGGGCTGACGCTCTGCCGCGGACAGATGCCGCACTGCTATATCAGTGCTTATGATGCCAGGACCGGCAAGCAGGCCTGGAAGTTCACCACCATCGCGGCGCCGGGTACGCCCGGCGGCGACACCTGGGGCGATGTGCCAGACGATATGCGGGCCGGCGGCGAAACCTGGATCGCGGGCACCTACGACCCGGATCTGAATATCACCTATTGGGGCACGGCCCAGTCCAAGCCCTGGATGCAGGCCTCGCGGCGCAGCGGCACTGCTTCCACGCTCTACGCCAATTCCACCTTGGCGCTGGATGCCGATACCGGGCAGCTCAAATGGTATTACAGCCACGCGCCGGGCGAGACTTTCGACCTGGACGAGGTGTTCGAGCGGGTGCTGATCGATCACGGCGCCCAGAAGACCCTGATGACCATCGGCAAGGCCGGCATCCTGTGGAAGCTGGATCGCGTCACCGGAAAGTTTCTGGATGCCAAACAGACCGTGTTCCAGAACGTCTATAGCGGCATCAACAAAAAGACGGGTCAGCTGATCTTCCGGCCCGATGTGCTGGCGCAGAAAACCAATAGCTGGATCTCGGCCTGTCCCAGCGCCGCTGGCGGGCATGACTGGCCGCCCACCAGCTACGATCCGGGCAACGACCTGATCATCATTCCGCTCAACCAGAGCTGCAACATGATGCTGGGCCATGATGTGAAACAGCACACCGGGGTGGTGCAGCCCGAAGGCGAAGAGCGCCTGTTCTTCATGCCCGGCACCGACGGCAATATGGGCCGGCTGGCGGCCTATCGCACCAGCACCATGGAGCCGGTCTGGTCCTTCCAGCAGCGTTCGTCGTTCCTGACGGGGGTGCTGTCCACCGACGGCAATCTCTCTTTTGTGGGCGATTATGATCGCGTATTCAGCGCCGTCGACACCAAAACCGGCAAGACCTTATGGACGGTGCGCCTGCCCACGGTGGTGCAGGGCAACCCCGTTACCTATGAAGCGGACGGCAAGCAGTATATCGCCATCACCACCGGGCTGGGCGGCGGCAGCCCCTTCTCCAAGCCCAGTTCCATGCTGGGGGAACTGCATCATCCCGACCACGGACATGCGGTCTATGTCTTCGCGCTTCCCGACAAAGTGACCGGCAAGGTCAACTGAGCGGCGGAAACCAGCCAAGCCCGCGGGAGATTTTCTGCGCCGCGTCGGCCAGCATTTTGCGGGCCTGCTCGACGTCGGCGCGCTGAGTTCCATCGATCACCGACAAGAAGGGAATCGTCAGCGCCGCGCGAATGCGGCCATCGGCACCGAACACCGGATAACTGATGTCATGGACCCCGACATGGCGCGAACTGGGCTTGCTCTCATAACCGCGCCGGCCCACCAGCTTCAGCCGGTCGCGCAGCTTCCGGAGCACGGCGGGTGTGGTGCGCGCAGCCGCCAGCAGCCTTTCCTGTGTCGGCCGGTCGGAAAAGGCCAGAAGCACATGGCTGGAGCAGCTGTTGACGATGTTGCAGGAATCGCCAAGCCGGACGCTGAAGCCGGAATGGCCGGGTGAATCCTGCTGGGACACGATGATGATGCTGGCGTTGGAGATCACCGCCATATGGCAGGACTGTTCCGTCGCCAGGGTGAGACCGTACATCATCGGCGCGGCCAGGACACTCAGGCCCTGCGCCGGGGTGGCGCGGAAAGCATGTTCCAGCACGTGGTAGCTCACGCTATAGCGGTCGGTTTCGCCGTTCTTGTGCAGCCAGCCGCGGCGTTCCATCACCACCAGGATGCGGAAGATTTCGCTTAAGGAACGTTTCAGCCGTTGGGCGATTTCCGTCGACGTCAGCCCGTCTGGCGCCACCGCCAGCAGCTCGATGATGTCGAAGCCTTTTTCCAGCGCAGGGGCGGAATAGACCGTCTTTGCGGCCCTTGGTGGTTTGACCTTCTGCATTGGTATCCGCGAAACCTGGATTGCTTGCTGGCGTGGGCCGCTCCGCCCCCCCACGGCTGTATACTATCGTGTTGCAGTGCGGCGCGGTAGGGCGTCTCACAATGTGCAAGAATCATCTCGTTGCCACTGCTGAGGTTTTCGGGCCGCCGTACGTCTTGACTACATTACGGGCCCGTTCATAATCGTTGCGAGGGCGAAAGTGATTTTCACCGATAAAAGTCCGGAGCAACCGGCGGCGCCCATAGGGGAGTAAACGAGCATCAATTAGCGCGCGGTTGAAGCCACGCCTCCAGGGGGGAATTCATGCAGTTTTCCAGTTCTGCTTTGTTTGCGCGCCTGAAATCCGGCGGGTCCGCGATTGCCCTTTGCGCCATCGCCAGCATGGCTTTGAGCGGCAGGGCGGTTGCGCAGGGCGCCGATCAGGGCGTCGAGAGCGTGACGGTGTCCGGCTTCAAGGCCAGCCTGGAGCGTTCTCTGGAGCAGAAACGCAACGCGACAAACGCCGTCGATACCATCCTGGCGGAAGACATCGCCAAATTTCCCGACACCAACCTGTCGGAATCCATCCAGCGTATTCCCGGCGTGGCGCTGAACCGCAGCAATGGCGAAGGCAAGCAGATCGCGGTGCGCGGTCTGTCGCCGCTGTTCACCACGACGGAAATCAACGGCATGGAGACGATCACGACTTCCGGCAACAATGTCGGCCGTTCGTTCGACTTCAACGTGTTCGATTCCGACCTGTTTTCCGGCATCACGGTGAATAAGACGGCCTCGGCCAATCTGCATGAAGGCGCGCTGGGCGCCACCATCCAGCTCGCCACGCCGCACCCATTCGATCATCAGGGGTTCACCCTGGTGGGCTCCGGACAGGGCAGCTACACCGACCTGCGCGGCGCTTTCAACAAGCGCTTCTCAGGCGTCATCTCCGACACCTTCATGGGCGGCCAGCTGGGCGTGCTGTTTGCCGGCGCTTATCAGCAGCGCAAGATTCAGCTGTTCGATACCGACTCGGTCGGATTCCAGAACGACAACACGGCGCAAACAGCCAACCATTCCGCGCCGTTGATTGCGGGTTGCGGGACGGTCGCCGGCGCTTCCAGCCAATGTGCGCCCGCACAGCGTTTCGCCAGCCTCACCGTTGTCGGGACAGGTTTGCCGGGAACGCTTCCCCAGACCGCCGGTTTCGTTGAAACCAATACACCGTGTTCGACGACGGTGCGCACCAATTGCAACCCCTCGGCGGGCGGGACCGTTCCCAGCGATTATGATGTGGTGAACGAGGCCTATCATGATCGTTTTCCGCGCTATATCCCCACCTACCAGACCCAGGAGCGCACCGGCTTTGTCGGTTCGGCGCAATACCAGCCGGATGACGCGACACTGATCACCGTGGACGCCATGTTCGCCGACTTGTGGCAGATACAGGACAATTCCGACATCGTTTCGCCAGCCTTCGGTATTTCGGGTACCGGCAGCAATCTTGCGCCGCTGGGCGCGCCCGCGCTCAAGGCCAACACGCTGGGCAACGGCAACATCAATATCCTGAATTATGCGGTCGACCAGAAGCGCAACAACCTGACCTATCTCGAGGCCACCGGCGTGGGCTTGACCTCCGAGCGGGCGGGAAGCCAGCAGGACACAAGATTTTCGCAGGTGACCATCAACGCCAGCCATGAATTCTCATCCGATTTCAAGGTGGATGCGCGTCTGGGCTGGTCCGAAAATCACTTCCGCTCGAAATATTCCTATCTGTTCAAGATGGACTATGACTGCACCGCGGCGACCTCGGCCACCGGCACTATTGCCGGTTGCCCCGGCGGGGTGGGCGGCGGCGTCGGCACGGCGGCCAGCCCCTATGTGGTGGACTTGCGTTATCCGCTGGGCACTTTCTCCAACTCGGTCGGCCAGATCGATCCGACCTCGACCAACGGTTGGTTTTTCACGCAATATCGCAACACGCCGGTGTTCAACTACACCAGCTATCGCTCGATCAACTTGCACGGATCCTACAAGGTCAGCAGTGAACTGACCGTGGATGCCGGCTTCGATTACAAGAATTTCGGCTACCGCACCCAAAAACTGGGCCGGACCAACGGCAGTACCGCCACCATGGATAGCTGGATTCCGACCAGCCTCGAAAATGCGCCGCTGTCTTCCATTACCGACATCTATCATCTGACGGGAATGACCGCGCCGGGCGCCACCGCCACCAGTTGGGTTACGCCCAGCGTCGACAAATTGATCAGCCAGTTCCACATCTACGACCAGACGGCGGAACCCCTGATTTGGCCGTCGAACAGCACCGCCCCCGCCAATTGCCAGGTTGCGCCGGGTTGCTCCGCATTTGCGCTCGGACCGGGGCAATTCCTTACCCAGAACGGCAGCATCCGCGAGAATGATTATTCGGGCTGGGGAATGCTGAGCTGGGACACCACGATCGGGCGCGTTCCTTTCCGCGGCAATATCGGTGTTCGTTACGCCGCCACCGACACGGTGGGGCAAGGCTACAATTACGACGCCAATGTGCGGCAGGTCGTGCCGGTAATCATTCCCTACAGCTACCATGACTGGCTGCCGTCGGTGAATGCGGTGCTCGAACCGGCTGACGATTTCCAGATACGCGTCAGTGCGGCCGAAGTCATGTCGCGGCCCAACTTGCCGGATCTGGTGCCTGGCATCAGCGCCAGCAAGCCCGGCACCGCCGCGCTGGCGGTTTCCGGCGGCAATGCGCTGCTCAGACCCTTCCGTTCCAAGGACGCCGACATGTCCTTTGAATGGTATTATTCCAAGGGTGCGCTGTTCTCGATCGCCTTCTTCTACAAGCATATCGACACTTTGATCGCCAGTCAGAACACCAACACGCCCTTCACCGGAAATCCGTTCGGCATCCCTCTCAGTATTGCGCAGGCGGCTTGCGGCGGCGCTTTCAGCAACTTCTGCAACCCGTCCGACCCGGCCAATTTCACCTTCAAGGTCAATCAAAAGGGCTCGCCGCTTTACGGCACGGAGATCAACTGGCAACAGCCGTTCGACTTCCTGCCGGATTTCTGGGAAAATTTCGGTGTGCTGGGCAACGTCACCTTCGTGCAGGCGCGCCAGAACTACCTGGCCGCCAATGGCACGGTGCAGGCGGTCGCCGACCTGGAGAACATGTCGCGCACCAGTTACAACGCGGTGTTCTACTATGACGACTCGGTGTTCCAAGCCCGTATCTCGGCGAACTTCCGCAGCAAGTATCTGGACACAAGCGGTGTGAATCCCGGTAACAACAACGACCTGCGCCTGATCGCCAGCAATCTGAGTTGGGATACCTCCGCCAGTTACAAGATCGACGACAATTTCACGGTGACGTTCCAGGGCATCAACCTGAGCAATGAGCCGGTGATCTCCTATCTCGACTCGGTGGGCGTGCGTCTCAACCACGCCAGTTGGTACGGCCGCGAATTCTATCTCGGTCTGCACTACTCCTATTAAGTGCGGCCGGGAGAGAAACGCCGGAGCTCCCCTGGCTCCGGCGTTTTTCTTTGCGCTAGTCGAGAAAACGGCGGAACAGGCGCACACCGTCCTTGTCGGGTTCGGCCAACTCGACGCGCCGCACCCGGCCATTGTCCAGCGCGAAATATTCGCGGCCGTTGCCGAACATCACCCGGTGGCCCTGGCCGGCGATCACCTGCAACAAGCGGAACACCGCAGCATCCTTCCAGGCATGCGGACTTGCCGGATCGCAATAGCCAAGCACATCCTTGCGGTCGGGCGTAAAGGTCAGGAAAATCTTGCTGCGGTCGGGACGCAATTCCGGCGGCAAGGGGCGTTGCTCCTCCTGGGATTCCAACCACAGGCAGTTGAAAGCGCGGCAAGGCGCGGGCCTGGTCTCATAGATGGTGCAACCCTTGCCCACCGCACAATGCTGGCACCATCGTCCTTCCGGTTTGTTGAGCACCGGAATCTCCGGCAGCTTGCAGCACAGGCTGCAGGTGCCGCAGCGGTTCTCGCTCCGGCTTTTGTCATTCATTGGCCCACGCCCGGCGCCCAGCCCGGCCGCGCCATCTCTTCCGCAAAGGCGGCAAACATCAGGTTGAACGACATGCTGATGCGGGCATGCGGGCTACGATTGACGTCCACCGCATGCTGCAGCCAGGCAGGAAACAGGATCAGACTGCCGGTGGTCACCCGTACCATCGCCACTTCAGTGTTGTACGCGTTGGGCAGTGCCGTCGCCGGGCGTATCACGCCGGCCTGCACCTTGGGGTCATAGAAATTGATGCTGTCGGCGCCCTCCTGTACCTGCACATAATAGGCGCCGCTGAGATAATTGTTGCGGTGGCTGTGCAACCGATGCCCGGTGCCCGGCGCATTCACATTGGCCCAACAGCCGGTGACGACAAGCGGCCGGGAGATATGCAGCTGGTCCAGCACCTGCGCGCCCGCTGCCGAGACCCATTCCGTCAGCGATTGAAAAGCAGGATTGGTGTGCAGGCCGTGATCGGATTGCCAGTTTTCACCGGGACGAAGACCGGACAGCGGGGCGCCCAGGCCGGCAATTCCCTTCAGGATCTGCTGGTTCAAAGGCTGGAATTGCTGTGGCTTCAGGTCCGCCTTCCAGACAAACGTCGGGAACAGCGGCATCACCTCAGGCGCATCGAAAGTCTTGGCTTCCGTCATCGGCCTGCCGTCAGGAAACGAAATTCCGTGACTTCGTGAAACGGCTTGTCCGGGGTCACTTCGGCGCTGGGAAAATTGGGATGGTTGGGCGAGTCCGGATAATGCTGGGTCTGGAAGGATATGGCGCCATGCGGGACATAGCCTTTGTCCAACGCCACTTTGGGGCGCACCGAATTGCCGGAATAGACCTGTACGCCCGGCTGGGTGGTCCAGACTTCCAGGATGCGGCCGGAAGCCGGATCGCCAAGCCTGGCCGCGATGCGCAACCGGCCGCTTTTGCCGTCGATCACGTAATTGTGATCCAGGCCCTTCTTGGCGGCGATCTGGGGATCGGCGGAGGACAGCCGCGGGCCCAGCGGCACCGGCTTGGTGAAATCGAAATCACTTCCCGCCACGGCGCGGATTTCTCCGGTGGGAATGCTGTGCTCATCGATCGGGGTGAAGTGGTGGGCGAACAATTGCAGGGTCTGGCCGTTCACCGTACCGCTGCCAGCCATGTTGAAATAGGAATGGTTGGTCAGATTGATGATCCCCTTCTTGTCGGTCGTGGCGCGATAATCGATGCGCAGCACATTGTTGCGGGTCAGGGTATAGGTGACCGTGACATCCAGCCTGCCTGGGAATCCCATGAAGCCGTCGGGATCGATATGGTGCAGGATCAGGCTGGGTTCCGCGCCGTCGCGGGTCTCGGCCTCAAAGACTTGGCGGAAATAGGCCATGCGGCCGCCCTGGTCCATGTCGCCATTCTTGTCGGCATCCAGCGCGTAGCTGTGCCCGTCCAAGGTAACCTTCGCACCGCGGATGCGATTGGCATAGCGGCCGATGATGGCGCCGTAGTGACCGTTGGCCTGGATGTAATCGGCGCTGGTATAATCGGCGAGGCTGCCGAACCCCAGCACGACATCGGCCTTGTTCCCATGACGGTCCGGCGCGAGGAGAGAAACGATATCGCCGCCATAGTTGGTGATGCGGACTTCCATGCCTTTGGCATTGGTCAGGGTATAAAGATTGGCAGGCCTGCCATCATCGGCTGTGACTCCCCAGGGCTGGGCCGTGATCCCGGCCTGGACGGGGGATGCGAGACTTAAAGCAAAAAGCAAACAAAGAGCGGATAAGTTATTGATTTTAGCCATTTTTATCTTACCCTTGGCGGCCAGCCAGTCTATCAATGAAAGCAAAAAAAGCGAAGGCCGTTCGGGGACATGATCGCTTCAAAACCACCATCTTTGGGAAGCCGCTTCCTGCGCAAGCTGGCATGGACCCTGCTGCTGGTTGCGGGTTGTGTGGCTGTTGCGGACAGGCCATGGGCGCAGACCACAGATGGCGCGGCTGTATTTGCACAGAACTGCGCCTCCTGCCATCAGGCGGGCCTTCAACGCGCGCCCACGCCGGAGATGTTGCGGCTGCTGCAGCCGCAATTCGTGCTGGACACACTGAATGCAGGCGTGATGCGCATCCAGGGCATGCGGCTCAATCCGGGCGAGATGCGGGCCGTGGCGGAATATGTCACCGGCAAGAAATTGGCGGCGGAAAATTTCGATCCGGCCGCCGGCCGCTGTTCGTCGTCAGCCCCGATGCGCGATGTGTTTGCGGGTTCGCGCTGGACAAGCTGGGGGATTGATCTTTCCAACCGGCGCTTCCAGCCACGCGGCATGGCCGGCCTCAACGCAGAGGATGTGCCAAATCTCAAACTGAAATGGGCCTTCGGTCTGCCGGAAACATCGCACGCCTGGGCACAACCGACCGTGGCGGGGGGCCGTGTCTTTGTCGGCAGCCAAGGCGGGCGGGTCTTCGCTCTGGATGCCCAGACCGGTTGCATCCATTGGTCTTTCCTGGCGAGTGGGCCGACGCGCACAGCCGTTGTGATCGGAGAATGGCCGGGCCGGCCGAACGCCACTCTCGCTTTTTTCAGCACGATCCCCGGCTGGGTCTACGCCCTGGATGCCGAAACTGGCGCGCAAGTGTGGAAAGCGCGGGTGGAAGATCATCTTTCCACCCGGACGACCGGGACCCCGGTCCTTTATCGCGGCCGGCTGTATGTTCCCACCGCGTCTTTCGAAGAAGGCATGTCGGCGGGCGGAAACTATGACTGCTGCACGTTCCGCGGCAGCCTGTCGGCTTTTGACGCCCTGACCGGAAAGCGCATCTGGAAGACCGCCATGATCGACGCGCCTTTGTCGGTTCTCAAGATCAATGCGGCCGGTCGCAAGCAGATAGGCCCTGCCGGCGGCAGCATATGGTCGGCGCCGGTGATCGATCCGGCGCGCCATGCGATCTATGTGACGACCGGCAATGGATTCAGCGGACCGCCGCAACCCTTGACCGATGCCATTGTCGCGCTCGACCTGGAGACCGGCAAAGTCCGCTGGAGCCGGCAGGTGGGCAAGGACATCTTCGTGCCGGGCTGCGACCGGCCCGGCAACACCAACTTCTCCTGTCCGGAAGAGAATGGTCCCGACGCGGATTTCGGTAGTGCGCCCATCCTGGTCCATCTCGCTGCCGGAAAAGACCTGATCCTGGCGGGCCAGAAATCGGGCACGCTGTGGGCTGTCGATCCCGATCGCAAAGGCGCCGTGGTCTGGCAGTATCAGGCCGCGCCATCGGCGGCTGGGGAATTTGGCGCCCTGGTATGGGGCCAGGCTGCCGATGCCACGCACGCCTATGTTCCGGTTTCCAATATACAGGATCCCGCCCATGCCGGCGGCATGCATGCCGTTGAGCTGGCGACGGGCAAGCGCGCCTGGTATGTGCCGCCGCCGCACCCGATTTGCACGCCGGGCCCGGGCTGCACCGGTGCACAGGCGGCCGCTCCAAGCGTGATCGATGGCGTGGTGTTTGCCGGCTCCGCCGATGGCGCCTTGCGGGCTTATTCGGTACGCGACGGAAAGATTCTTTGGACGGCGGACACCAACCAGGAGTTCACCACCGTCAACGGCACAAAAGCGCATGGCGGCTCGATGATCGGGCCGGGTCCAGCCATTGCGGACGGCATGCTCTATGTGAATTCCGGCTATGGCTCGCATGGCGGCCGCGGCGGCAATGTCCTGCTGGCTTACTCCCGCTGACCTTGCAGCGGCCGGCTTACGAGGCGCGCCGTACCTTGTAGACGCTGCCTTGCTTGACGACTTGGAGATTATAGCTGCCGAACATCCCCCGGCTGATCACCACGGCATAACTTGACGCTCTTTTGTCCCAGCGCGCATAGCGGTCATCGCCTTCGATCTGCTGCCAGACCTGTCCGTTATCCAAGGTCACGGTGAAAAGATGGGCCCGGTTGAATTCATACTTGGCCATTCTTGCGGCGACCCTGTCCGGTTGCTTTTCAGGAAGAGGCCGCAAGCCAAAATTGGACGGTGGCGCTGCTGCGGTCTGTGTCTTCGAGCCGCTCGATTTCAGCCCCAGGCGCCCCCTGACCGGTTCCGCGGCAGCATAAAAGCAATCCAGCCAGTTCCGGCCCGCGGCTGCCGCGTTGCAGGCGAGAGCGGTTTTCAAGGTCTCATCGCGCAGCGCGACATCGGCCGGCGGAATGGTACCGGCTGGGGGTGTAGCCACCAGAGCGAGCTGGGGCGCGGATGCCGCCGGCATGCCCAGGGATGCGCGGACCGGCTGTGCAGCGCCATAATAGCAATCCAGCCAGAGGCGCAGGTCGCCTATCGCGCCGCATCGAAACGCGCCGGACATCACTTCGTCCTGAGGCCGGGCGTCGGCTGTTCCAGGAGCCAGAATCAGGAAGGAGAAGAGGGCGGCGGCCGAAAAGGGGATGCCATGCTGCAGCGCGAACCAGGGCGTTTGCGATTTCTCCGAACTGGGCTTTCGCATGGTCTCGCAGGGTTCTCTCAACAAATGCAATATTCTCTCATCAGATGAGAGGAATTGACCCTCTCATTTTGACACCCAAAAGCGCTCTGCCTCAGGCTTCCATTCCAGAAGCGCGTGCGGAAAAACCTGAAACAAAAACACTATAAGGGGAATTCGCCATGAACAACCTGTCGCGCCAACTCAAGCTTGGCGGATCGAGCCTGGCGCTTCTTGCTGCAACTTTTGCGTCCCCGGCGCTGGCGCAGGTGCCCTCAAGGCCGGCGCAAGGCGAGATAGGGGTGGAAGAGGTCACGGTGACCGGTACCAGCATTCGCGGCGTGGTTCCGGTCGGCGCCAATCTGGTGACGGTCGGACAGCAGGACATCCAGAAACAAGGCGGCCAGACGCTCGACGAAGTTCTCAAACAAGTCCCGGCCCTGTCCAATTTCGGCCAGGTGGGGCAGGGACAGCACAACAGCACCTATTTCTCGCCCAACATCCATCAGCTGGGCGCGAGCGCCTCGGGTTCCACCCTGGTGATCATGGACGGCCTGCGCTTTCCCTTGGGCGGCACCAGCCATTCGCAGCCCGACCCCTCCATCATTCCCACTATCGCGATCCAGCGGGTAGAGGTGCTGGCGGACGGCTCTTCCTCGATCTACGGGTCGGACGCGGTTGCCGGTGTGATCAATTTCATCACCCGCAGCAACTATGACGGACTGCTTATCCAGGGCGAGGGTGGCGGCGCCGCCGATTATACCAAGTACAATCTCAGCGCACTGGCGGGAAAGACCTGGGAGGGCGGCGGCGCCCTGATCGCCGTCCAGCACTCCTACATCAGCGACATCGCGATGGCGACGCGGGTCTCAACCCAGAATTTCATTCCTTTCGGCGGCACCAACCAGCGCAGCTTCAACTGCTCACCGGCGACGATCACGCCAGCGGGCTCGAGCCTGATCTATCTTTCAGCGGCCTCCAATGCGACCACCGCCAATGTCCAGGCCAATGCGCCGTGCGACCTGATTTCCGGCGATTACCTGCCCAAGGAAACGCGCGACAACCTGTTCGCGAAATTCACCCAATCCTTCGGCAACCTGACCATCACGGCCACCGGGCTGATCGCCAACCGCAAGGATGTGACCTACAGTAGCGCTGGCACGGTTAGCGCAACGGCGTTCGGACCTGGTGCCGCCAACGCTTCCCAAGTCAACCCCTTCTACATAAATCCGCCCGGCGTCACCGCCACCTCGCAGACGGTACGGTACGATTTCAGCAAATTGATTCCACAGAACATTGCGCCCCAAGGCGCTTCGACCATGTATGGCAGTCTCAACCTGAATTACCGGGTGGAAGATGGCTTCCTGAAAGGCTGGGACGCCAATGCCTGGGCGGTGACGGCGCAGGATAACGCCTATGCCGATGTCTATAACGGTTTCTGCAATGCCTGCGCCTTGCTGGCACTCAATGGAACGACCCAGACCGGCGGGTCAACCACCACGCCCTCCATCGTCGGCACCAGCCTGATCGCGACTCAATTGCCGCTGACTGCAGCCAATGCGCTGGACGTGTGGAATCCGATCGGCAGCAACCGGACATCGGCGGCCACGATCAAATCGCTCTCCAGTCTGAATTCCACGACCAACCAGCTGGATTCCTTTACCCAGTTCAAGATTGCCGCCAGCGGCCCCTTGTTCACCTGGATGGGCGGCGAAGTGAAGGCGGCGATCGGCGCGGAAACCGTGAACTATACGACCGTGCAAAAGGTGACCAAAACCAACAGCACCGGCGCGTCGTCCTTCGGTTCGGCCTTCAGCGTGTTTCACTTTCCCCGCTCGGTGCGTTCGGTATTCGGCGAAATCGATGTTCCGATCATCTCGCCGGAGATGAACATTCCCCTGGTGAACAAGTTCGAGGTCGATGTCTCCGGGCGCTATGACAATTATTCCGATGTCGGCAACACCTCCAATCCGAAATTCGCCGCGGACTGGACGGTGATCGAGGGCCTAAAACTCCGCGGTAGCTATTCGACATCCTTTGTGGCGCCGCAAACCGACAGCGTCGGCGATCCCACGCAGAACTACCGCGCGGCCTATGGCGGCGCGGGGCTTTTTTCGACGCCAACCAGCTTTCCGACCGCGCTCTATCCCGGGACAGCGGGCGTGTTGCCCGGCTGCGCCGCAGGTTCGGTGAGCTGCCAGGTCGGTACCGCGACAACCCAGGGTATCAGCCTCCAGCGCGGCATCGGTCCCACCGCAAAGCCCCAGAAAGGCAATGGCTACACCTTGGGCGTGGATTTCACACCGAGTTTCCTGCCGGGCTTCAGCGCGAACATCACCTTGTTCGATGCCCACTTCAAAGGCGCGGTGACCTCGCCCAATGCCAGCGTGTTGCCGCAGGTCCCGTCGCTCAATTATCTGTTCCAGATATGCCCGACGGGCTGCACCGCGGCCCAGGTCTCCTCGGCGCTGGCACCTTATCCGACACTGAATAGCGCGATACCGGCCGTCACCTATGTGATCGACGACCAGAGCCAGAACAATATCGAAAATCTGTACGCCCAGGGTCTGGATATCGCCATCAATTACGAGTTCGACACCGATGGCTGGGGCCATTTCGGTTTCGGCACGGCAATAACCGAATTCCTGCAATACGATATTTCATTCGGTTTCCCGGTCGAGGGACCGCGCTACAGCCTGCTCAATACCGATGGCCAGACCTCGCAATTCCCGGAGATCCAGCATACATCGCGCACCAACATCAGCTGGGGCTTCGAGAACTTCGAAGTTGATCTGTTCATGAACTTCACCGGTTCGTACCGGAACTGGGCCACCCCGGTTAATCCCTTGACGCGCGATGCCAACGGCAATCCCAGCGGCGGCGGCGACAAGGTGGACGCCTATGCCACCTTCGATCTCCATGTTGCCTACGATTTCCCGGAAGGCTGGCTGGCGGGAGATCAGGTCTATTTCACCATGACCAACCTCGCCGACAACAAACCACCCTTCTACAATAGCGCCGGCCAAGCCTCGATCACCGGCACCGACGATCTGGTCACCAACCTGATCGGACGCCTGACGGTCGCAGGCTTCCGCCTGAAGTTCTAATCTGCTTCCCCCCGGAGCAGATCACTGGCCTCCCGTCCAACCGCGGGAGGCCTTTTTCTTTATCGAAGGCGGGCCTAGCATCGTCGCCGGCGAGGGCATGAGATGAAAATCTTTCCGCGGCGTCCGGAATCGAAATCCCGTATCACCGATGTGGGCTGGGTGATCGATCCCGCACGCGAAGCCAGCTTGATCTGGGACGCACCGCACAAGCTTTCGCTTCCCGAAGGCCGCACCAGCCACGCCAAGGGCCTTTCCAATTGTCCCGCGGTGGCGGATCACGAAGCCCGCCTGTTTGAAGTGAGTTGCCCCATCGACATCAAGCTGCGGTTTTTCCGCGACGCCCAAGGCAATCCCTCCATGGCCGGGATCGATGGCGACCAATCCAGCATCCGGCCTCAACAATTTTCCCAGATGGTGATGCCGGTACATCCCGGCGAATGGCGCCACCCCCAGCGTCCGCTGATTCAGGTGATGACGCCCTTGTTGTTTGTTGCCGATGAACCGGTCTGGCTCACCCAGGCCCCGCCCTTCTATCACCGGGCGGACCCGCCCTGGCCAGGTGTGATGATCGGTGGGCGCTTTCCCATCCATATCTGGCCGCGGGAACTGGTCTGGGCGTTCGAGTGGCAGGACATCAACAAGGACCTGATCATCCGCCGCGGCGATCCCTGGTTCTATGTAAGCTTTGAAACCGAAGACCCGGCGGGGCGGATCAGGCTGGCGGAAGCGGAAATGACCAGCGACCTGCAAGCTCACACCAATGCCATGCGGGGCGTGACCAATTATGTCGGCCAGACCTTCTCGCTGTTTTCGACGGCCAAGGCGCGCAGGCCCAAGACGCTTCTGAAGTTCAAGGAACGCTAGTGTCCCGATTCCGAAATTCGCATGATCTCGATATTGGGCTCCGGGCGAATTTCGGAATCGAAGGACACTAGCAAATAATTGATTCTAGTGTCGTTTCGGTTTCGAAGTTCGCCCCCGGCTTGATATCAATGATATCGCGAACTTCGAAACCACGACACTAGGGTCTTTTGCACCGCAATCTCAACAGATGAGGCCGGATAGACGGGAATCTCCGGGAATTTTTGGACAAGCGCCCGCTTTGTCCCGATGATGCAAAAAAGGGCGGACAGCGCCGTCACGGCTGCGTCCACCGCATGGGAGGGACCGATGCTGATCAAAAGACGAAATTTCCTCGCCGCCGCCGCCGCGGCGCCCGCTGCGGCCGCATTGCCTGCAGAGGCACAACCGGCTCGCCCGGCCTGTCTGCCGGCCTGGTCTTCCATGCCGGTGCGCAAGGCGGGCAAGATCGAAGTCCTCTACAAGACCAAGCACGGCCAGCCCAACGGCTTGGCCTTGGCCAGCACACAAGGACAGATGTGGGTGCTGGACCAAGGGGCCGAACATTGGGTGACGCTCACCAATATCAGCGACGGCTCGACGGTGCGCGAGTTCCAGGCCGATGTGGTCGGTCCATCTGGGCTGGTGCAGGACGGTGACACCATGTGGATCACCTCGACCCACAATTCGATCATTGTGCATTGCGATCTCAATGGCAAAACCATCGCCAAATATGTGACGCCGGGCGCCGGCCGCATCTATGAGCGCGAGGACGATCCGCCGGGCCGCCGTTCCCCGCTCAAGCCGGCCTGGCCGGACATGAAGCGCGGCATTGGCCCGGCCATGGGCGGCAATGTCGGCAACAACACCGGCAAGGGACTTCCGCCCGGGCAGTTGCCGATGGATGCGGAAGAGGGCTCGGGCGGCACCGGTGCCCACGCCATCCTGGTCGACGGCGATTACCTGATCTATGCCTGCCCGCCGGCGCGCCAGATTTTCACCATCAACAAGAAGACCTGGAAGGTGAAGGCGACCTGGCCGGTGCCGGGCAACCGCACCCATGGCATGAGCTGGGGCAAGACCCACGACACCATCTGGTCGTCGGATTCCAACCTCAATGCCTTCTTCCGGCACGACGCCAAGACCGGGAACATCCATGAGCGGGTTCAGTTGCCGGATGATTCACCGGTGATCCACTGCGCCAAGATGGTCGGCGACGACATGTATTTCTGTGACGATATGGGGTGGATGGCGCGCTTCCGTATCTGAGCGTCTGGAGCACATATCACTGGGCCGCGGTTGCTTCACCAGGCGGAATGAGGCCGTTGCGCTTGCGCCAGTCCATCGCCTGCTGGTCCGTCCAGCCGGCCGGCCAGGCCACATCGGTGCCGTTCAGAAGCACCTTGGGCTCGGTGTAGCGGTGACAATCGCAGAACACGTCGACATAGGAGAGGCCGGGATCGGGGCAGGGCGGCTCGGGCAAGTCTGTGCTTTGGCATCCCGGCTCATGGGCGCCCAGGTCGGGGTGGCGGTAACGTAGTGCCATTTGGTGCTCCAGCAGTTCTCCGCCGGGGCGTTTGCGGCCGCGACGCTTCCCCACCCGAGTTGAACGCCCCAAACCTTGTTTTGTGCCGGATTCTCACGGGGTTGGAGCCGCCGGGTTTGCCGATCCGAAGGGGTTCGCGATGCCGCTGCTGAAGGATGAAAGACCCGGGTGAATGGGGACCCGGGCCTTTCACCTTGCAGCGTCGGAAACCCGGCGCTCCAGGAGAAAGCCTAGCAGCGCCTTTGAACCCTAACCTCTAAACTTTGCCCAATGTGCGGGCAGGGGATGGTGCCTGTATTTCCACTCTTCCCGCTGGCTCGCGAAGGGTAAAATGGCTATAAACCATGCCAGACCGTCGATCGGACGGCAGGGGGACGGGGCATGGACCTTGTACCGCGTATTTCCCGAATTGCTTTTGCCAGCTTGGCACTAGCCGGCTTGGCATTGGTGGGAGTCGCCGCGCCGGCCGTGGCCGGCGGTATCATGCCGGGCAACGGCGGCACAATCATCCTGCCTTCCGTTCTTCCGCCTTCTGTCCGGGACTCCTTGTCGTCAGCGTCGAGCAGCGTGTCTTCCAGCTTTGACAGCTTGGGACAGAAGTTCGGCGTTCATGACGGTGGACTGGATTTCTTTTCCATGCACGCGCGGGATGGCAATGAGTTCAAGCCGCTGTTGCGTGCGGGCGTCGGCGATGGCGGACTGCGGCTGCAGTTGAAGTGGTAGCAGCCCACTAGTCGCTCTATGTCTTCGCGGGCTTGGGCTTCGTGACCGGTTGCCGAGGTGCGGAAGGCTCCCCATCCGGCTTGGATCCGCGACGGTCTTTCTTTCTCGCCGGGTTTTTTCGTCTGTCTGGCGGTGATGCTGGATTGCGCGTAGGCATGTCGATATCCCCATTGCCGAAATCAAAGTTCAATGTGAATGCCAGGCTAAGCCCAAACCGACTCAGTGCGGTTCTAATCCGATACCGGGTACTGCTCTCGATTTCTACCCTCTCGACATCCAAGGCATCGGATAACGTCGCTGTATAGGGAAAATTGACCCTTTCGGAATGATTGGAAGGGGCAGGGCGTCCGGCCATCGTTGCCCCATTTCATGCGTACCGCGTTCACGAAATCCGGTTTTCACCGCGGGCCGCGCGGATTCCGAATTTTAAGTAATTTTGAATTTTAAGGATAGGTTTAGATACGGCTTAAATTGAGCGGCTTAGTCTCCTCGCATCCGTCATGCGGCCCACCGATCGCATTTCGGCCGCTGCGTTTGCATTATAAATTTGGAGACTGAAATGAGCCTCATCTTGCGTTTTGTTCGCGATGAATCCGGCGCCACCGCTATCGAATATGGCTTGATCGCCGCTCTCATCGCCGTCGTTATCATCACTGCTGTGACTGCTGTGGGCACCGGCGTGTCGACGGCCTTCAACAGTGTCGCCACCGCGATGACGCCATAGACGGATAACCGGATCTATTTCTTGCTTGAGTGCCCCATTGAGAGGGCCGGCAATTCATATGGCCGGGCCTTCGCGGGTCAGCGGGTTTCGGACGGCGAGGCGCGTTCTGATTGTGCGAATATACTGCGCCTTGAAAATCTCGGTTAACGCTTTCCAATTCCGAATTTTATGTATGTATGTGTGCGAAGAAATGACCGTTAGAGTATGCGTGGCTGGACTCAGCCTCTAGCCTTGGTAACCCATAGAAAGGTTCAGCAGTCGAAAACCTGCTGGGCCTTTCTTTCTTCCGGATCGATGACCGCACTATCCGGGCTGGGGTGGTCGTGTGCAGTCCGCATGAAATGTTTTCCCGTTTTCCGCTCACCCGAACATTCGCTACCGGGTGGCACTAATAAATCTTGAGAACATAGCCCATTCCGCGAATGGTCAGAATCAGCCGTTTGCGGTAATTCGCCGGTAGCTTGCTCCGCAAGCGGCTCATATGGGTCTCTATGATATTTGTGTTCGGATCGAAATCGAGGCCCCAAACATTTCGCAGGAGTGCAGGGCGCTCAACGATACGGTCGGCGTTGCGTGCCAAGTATTCCAGCAGCTTGAACTCTTGCGCCTGCAGCTCGACTGCCTTCCCGTCGCACATGACTTCACGCCGAATAAGGTCCATCTGGAGGACGCCGGCTTTGAGAATGGGTGCTTCCGCGGGAGTGATCGTGCGGCGCGAAAGAACGTTTACGCGGGCGACCAATTCTTCAAAAGCGAAAGGCTTTGTCAGATAGTCGTCTCCGCCTCCCTCAAGTGCCTCCACGCGATTGGCCACGCTCGCTCCGGCCGACAGGAAAAGCACGGGCGTACTCACCCCGTTCATCCGCATCTGCTTGACGACCGCAAGGCCGTCCATATCCGGAAGCTCGCGCTCAACGATCAGGACGGAGTGGGCATTCGCTTGAGCCAGCGCCAGTCCCTCAGCGCCAGTGCCGCAGGCTTCAACAGCAAAACCTCGCGCACTCAGACTCGTTACAATTTGCCGGGCGAGGGCGGCATCGTCTTCAATAAGCAGGGCTCTCATATTTCATCGATTTTTCCGGACGCTCGGTCCGGCAATGGCGGGTCACAATGTTCGCCCGTAGTAATCCCCGCTCGGCAGCATTCGTCGAGATGAAAGGCGCGAAGATTGGCAATTCTCAATGATCGACCGGACGGACCGAAGGCCGGCAACCCTTTATCGATCACTCTTCATCAGGATGGCAGGCCTGAAAGGGTTGGGAGGCCAGCGGAAACGTTATGCCCAATCGGAATCGAGCGCGTTTAGCTCGCCTCTTTAAGAGATTGGGAATAGTTCGGAATTCGTCATGTGTCCAAATGGACCAATTCGATAAAACGCTTCTGCGCGAGCGGGGCACGCGACCCGATCTGGGACATCAGCTTTGCAGCGTTTTCATCTTTTGATTCTGACCTGTTTCTTGGCTTGCTTCGCCCGCGACATTTGTCTTTGACATTGTGTTTAAGAACGACGTTTCACCCGCTTCGTTCTTAACATTGGTTTACGCGGCAAAATCCGTGTACGGCGCATTTCTGTAAAACGGTCTTACAGATTCGCGTCGGTAACTTTTGCGCTAACCACAAAATTTTTGTTCGTCTGCCATGTGGTGCGGATATTGCGAGAGTTGTCGCATGAGAACGGCGGGGCGCCGTTAACAATTGCGAAGGGTGCGTTATGAAAATCAATCTCAAGCGTGCCGCCCTTCTGGGCGGTTTGATTGTGGGGCTCTCGACACCGGCTTTGGCGGGTCCCATGTACGTGTTTAGTACCAGTTCCGGAACCCAGCCGTCGGATGTCGGCACCATTACACTCACCCAGGTGAACAGCACCTCGGTTGATGTCAGCCTGGTCTTCAAGGCGGCAAATTACGGTATCGTCAACACCGGAGGACCTCATGTGCCCTTCGGCTTCAACCTCGCTTCCGGATCCGGCACGCTGGGCATTTCCTTTGTCACGCCGGCGGGCGGTAACTTCGCCTTCGGCAGCTTCACTTTGGACACTGCCGGCGCAGGCGGCTTTAACACCATTCTGGATGACTCGGCCGGCAACGGTTCCTCGCAGGGTTACTATGGCCCGCTGGAGTTTGTCCTGTCCCGCACCGGCGGTCTCTCGACCGATGATTTCACCGCCGTCGGTGGCATCTATTTCGAAGCCGATCTGACGGACGGGGCCGCCGGCAACACCGGCGAGCAGACCTGGACGAACCGCGGCGGCTCGCGCGAGAACATCCCCGAGCCCATCACCATGTCGCTGTTCGGTGCTGGCCTGTTGGGTGTCGGCGCGATGCGCCGCCGTCTCAAAGCCAAGGCGTAACCGGCAATTTCGAAAAACAGAAAGCGAAAAGCCCGGAGCAATCCGGGCTTTTTTTATGCCTTGTTCAACCCAGGTGACTTGAACATCGGCGGCGGCGGTTGGGTCCGGAATGTCCCAATGCGCTTTTGCCGGACTTCCTTGAAAATTCGGCTGCGCCGAGCCCCGCGGCCGCGATGGGCCATGGAAGCTTTCGTCCGCTACCGCTCCTGCCCATCATTGTCGAGCCCAATCCGCTCTTCAGCTTCCCTTCGATGACAAGAGGTCCTGGCGGTAAAATTGACCAATTGTCAGTTTTGCTGTCCACTTCCCATCCTGGGCATGTGAGCGCGTGCCCAGAACACCATAAGCAAAGTTTTTACGGAAGCCGTGCGCTGTTGCCAGCGTGGCGAGACCTTTCAGACGCAGCGATTGCCTCCCTTCGATCAAATGTCCCCAACACCGAGCGCGATGGCAAACGACAAACTTCTCGATTCCGATCGCCGCCTTCTGCGGGATTTCCTGATCCTGGGCGGAGCGTTTTTCGTGGTCGCCATGCTTGTGTATGTCGCGCTTCTTTCGCATGGCGCGCCTTTCCCCCGCGATGGGTCCGGCTTGGTGGTGGGGCGCGATTTCCTGAATTTTTGGATGTACGGTCGCGCGGCGGCGTCGGACCAGCCATGGGCCTGGTACGATATCGATACCTATCAGCGCGCTATCGCGGCGATCGTGGGACCGCACTATCCGGGCCAGATCTGGTCTTATCCGCCGAGCCTGATGCTGCTTACGGCCCCTTTCGGGCAGATCGCTTATCTTCCCGCATTGGCGGTGTGGACGGTGATGGGGCTTGCCATACTCCTGGGCGTCGCGCGATGGCAGGGCTGGAATCGCCAGGTGCTTCTGGCCACACTGGTTTCACCGGCAAGTTTTTTCGGCCTGATCTCGGGGCAGGGCACTTTTCTCATCGTGGCAGCCTTGGCCTCCATCTTTTTCTTTTCCCAACGCAGGCCGATTGTCGCCGGGCTTCTTGTCGCCGTGCTGACGCTTAAGCCGCAAATCGGATTTCTGTTTCCCTTCGCTCTCGCTGCAGCGGGACGCTGGCGCGTCTTTGCCGTTGCGGCGCTTGGGGCCATCGCCATCGCAGGGGCAACGGCAGCAGCGTTCGGAATGGAAAGCTGGCTGGCATTCTTTCGGGAGGGCATCCCGACCCAGAATCTGGCTCTTATCGATCGCGCGGGAATTGTCGGGCCATTCTGCCCCACGATCTTCATGAATTTGCACAGCGCAGGTCTGAGCTACGGCTTTGCCATGGCGGTTCAAGTGGTTTTCGCGCTTTTTGCGGCGGCCGCACTCATATGGATATTCCGGCGGCATCGCGGCGCGAACCCGTATCTTCTCATGACAATTTTCGCACTCTGCACGGCGACGGCGCTTCCTTATCTCCTTTCCTACGATACTTTGCCGGCGACGCTCGGGGGGCTTCTGCTTCTCCAAAAGGGCCTGCTGGACGCAGCCGGGCGGGTGCTGGTTCGCTTTGTCTATTGGCTGCCGCTGCTCCAAATCGGCTTTGGAGTTTTGCATCTGCCCGGTCCCGCCCTCATCGCGCCGGTGTTTCTCGTTATTCTTCTGTTACCGGTTGTGCGGCGATCGGCCGGCGGCAAACCATTGCAATCCGCTTAGCCCAAATGGCGACTCGGGACCGTTGACCATGTCCCTGATTTCCGATCCGGGCCTGCGATCTTGGTGCCGGAGCGCCGCTTTCCGGTTAACTATGGAATTACCGGAATCCTTGGGAAAATCGATTGGGAACAATCAATGACAATCAGCCGGTTTACCGTGTCATCATCGCCGTGCGAGCCAATGAAAAAGTGGAGCGCATCAGGAAGACCCAGGAAGGCCCGGTAGCTTCGACTGCCGGGCCTTTTTGGGATCTACGGTCCCTCTTTTTGCCAAGCAAATTTGCGATCCGGGCAGGAAACCGCATTGCAGTGCTGCCGGCACAAAGTTTGCGGAGCCTGATCGGTATGGATCACGCTGGGGCAGGACAGCTTTATGAGCACATTCATCAGGATCGCCCCATGGCTCATACTGGGACCGATCACCGGCCTGTTGGCTGAGGGCATCTATCGAAACTTGAAAGCAAGCAATCCGGGCCTGGCTTCCATGTATGGCGTTGCGCTTACCGTGAGCTGGTATGACCTTGCCGTGTACGGCGGTGGCGCTGTTATCACTTTGAAAAGCTGGTTTCTCTAGCGGATTGCCCGGCTCCCGACCCCGGCATGGTCGAATGCCGGGCCGTTCGGCGCGGGGCATTGTCGTGGCTCTCAATGTCCGCTTTGCGCCAAAAGCTGACGCCCAGGTCGGCAGGTTCGCTGACTACTCGGTAACCCGCCGCCTCATATCAGTTCAGAGTCCGAGCAATTCGGAAACCAGTGAATTGGTTTTTCTCATCAGGTGTCCCTAGATCACGATAGGCCACACGAAGATACGATGCGTCCTCCAGCCAATCGGAACCGGGGGAAACGCGAAACTTGCATTCGCCAGTTGTCCATGCAGTCCCGTCAGTGGGCGCGCCTACATAGTTGTCGTGCCAGCAATCCTCCACCCATTGATATACGTTTCCAGAGACGTCAAAGAGCCCGAAAGAGTTGGGGGCAAAAGAACCAACCGGCGACGTGAATTCCCAGAGATCCTGCCCCTGAATTAATGAAGCACAAGGCGGGCATTTTTCCATGCCATAGTTCGCATCGTCATGTGTTGCTCGAATACCCCAATAGTACGGAGTACCGGTGCCGCCACGTGCCGCATACTGCCATTCCGCTTCCGTGGGCAACCGGTAGGGTCCGGTTTCATTTGAACAAGAATGAGCCTTCTGCAAACGGCACAATTTGCCGTTAAGCCACCTTACATACGCCTGCGCATCCTCCCAACTTACACAGACTACGGGGTCGCGCTCCGTTTGCAGAAACCCGGGATTTCTCCAGTCTTTGGACGTGTCCTTGTAGAGGGAGCCCGTCGCTTCAACCGGCTTCCCCGTCCATACGATGCAACCGTCATTACTCGAATGTCCAGTTTCGCGAATGAATGTGGAATATTCCACCCGCGTTATGTCGTAGACACCTATCGCAAAGGCTCGCATGGCGACCGGATGTTGCGGCCCCTCGTTATCATTGCGGCTTGTTTCTGAAGGAGGAGACCCCATTAGAAAGGTGCCCGCCGGAATGGTGATCATTTCGGGACATTCGGGGCAGTCCCGGAAAATCGTGCCTTGTTCGATGGCAAGAACTGATGAACCGAGCAGCATTGCGACTGCTATCTGGAGAACCGGCACTGCGATCTTGCGCAATTCCATCGGTACCATCTGGTCAACGAACCGCCCCTCGCCGAACCGCGCCGCAATGACAGTGGCCGCGCATATTCGCCTGCCGTTCCGTCTAAAAATACAGCGACAGTATACTTATTTCCGATAGTCTAATGGCGGGGCCGTCGGGCCGGGCTGGCGGATGGGGTGAGATTCGAACTCACGGTGGCGTTGCCGCCACGCCAGTTTTCAAGACTGGAGCCTTAAACCACTCGGCCACCCATCCATGGCCGTTCCCTTAGCTTTTGCATAAGGCTGGAGCAACCGCGTTGAGCAAAAGGCCCTCAATCGCTACCGTTCCCCGGTCACCCCGGACCTGATTCGATGCGGCTTGCCGCCAGCCCTGCTACGATACGCTTTTCGTTAACTGCCAGCCTGGCGCTGTTGGCCGCCGCCTGTTCCACCGCCCCCAAGCCGCCGCCTGCCGTCCCCACCACGCCCGCCGTCACGGTTCCGCCCAATGCCGGGGTCTATAAGATCGGCCAGCCCTATCAGGTGGACAGTGTCTGGTACTACCCGCGCGAGCAGCCCGACTATGACGAAACCGGCATCGCCTCCTGGTACGGCCCCACTTTTTACGGCCGCAACACCGCCAATGGCGAAGTGTATGACGGCAACGCCCTGACCGCCGCGCACAAAACCCTGCCCATGCCGGTCAATGTCCGGGTCACCAATCTGGACAATGGCAAATCGCTGGTGGTGCGGGTGAATGACCGCGGGCCCTATGCGCGGGGCCGTATCATCGATCTTTCCAAGCGCGCCGCCGAATTGCTGGACGTGGTGCAGACCGGCACGGCGCGGGTGCGGGTCACCTATCTCAGCCGCGCCGACATCAATGGCGGCCCGCCGCCGGCGGAGACGCCGCCCGCCATCGCCAATGCCTTGCCCGCAGCGCCCAGCGGCAAGGTGGATGTCGCCGCCCTCAATGTCTTGCCCGGCGCCACCGTGGCGGCGTCCAAGCCAACCGCCGCCATGCCCGCACCCGCGCCGATCCCGGCCCAGATGTTCGCCGACAACCAGCCGACCGGGCAGGTGACGCGGGTTCCCGTGCCGACCGCCACACACCTTTATGTCCAGCTGGGCGCCTTCTCCCGGATGGACAATGCCAAGGCCCTGTTGAACAAGGTCGGCGGGGATTTGCGGATTTCCACTCTTCAACGGGGCGGACAGACCCTCTATAGAGTGCGCAGCGCGCCGCTGGCCTCGGTGGCCGATGCCGATGCGGCGCTGGCCCGCGTCACCGGTGCCGGCGCCAATGATGCCCATATCGTCGTAGACCAATAACGTTTTCGGAGTCCCCATGCTTCGCCGTCTCGCCCTGTTCCTGTCCTTGATCGCAGGCTTCGTCCTTCCGGCGCAGGCTGCCATTGAAACCAGCGCCGAACATGGCCTGCTGATGGACGCCCAGACCGGACAAGTGCTTTGGCAGAAGGACGGCCTGGCGCCGATGCCGCCGGCCTCCATGTCCAAGCTGATGACCATGGATCTGCTGTTCCAGCGCATCAAGGATGGCCGGATAAAGCTCACCGACACCCTTCCGGTGTCGGAGCGCGCCTGGCGTACCCAGGGTTCCAAGATGTTCGTGGAGCTGGGCTCGCGCATCCAGGTGGAATCGCTGATCCGCGGCATCATCATCCAGTCGGGCAATGACGCCTGCGTGGTGGTGGCCGAAGGGCTGGGGGGCACCGTCGAGGGTTTCGTCAATCTGATGAACAAGCGGGCCAAGGAACTGGGGCTCAACCAGTCGACCTTTGTCAATCCGGATGGGCTGCCGGACCCGCCCGGCCAGTTGATGAGCGCGCTGGACCTGGCCAAACTGTCCCGCCACATCATCAACACCTATCCCGACCTCTATCATTATTTCAGCGAGCGGGAGTTCGTCTGGCACAATATCCGCCAGCCCAATCGCGACTTGGTGCTGGGCTCGCTGCCGGGCGCCGACGGCCTCAAGACGGGGCACACCGATGCCGCCGGTTACGGCATCACCATTTCGGCCAAGCGGGGCGAGCAGCGCTTAATCCTGGTTCTCAACGGATTGCGCTATCCCCAATATCACAATGACTATTTCCCCAATATCCGCCGCGCCGAGGAAGCCGCCCGGGTGATGGATATGGCATTCCGGGAATTCCGCTCCTATCCGGTGCTGACCGCCAATCAGGTGGTGGGCAATGTCGGGGTCGAAGGCGGGGTGCAGCCCACCGTGCCGGTGACGGCGGCCAAGCCCTTGAACGTCACCATGCAGGTGGATTCCCATGCCGGCATGAAGACGGTGGTGAAGGCCAGCCCCGGGCTGAAGGCGCCGATCCAGGTGGGACAGAAGGTCGGCGTGCTGACGGTGACGGCGCCGGAATTCCCCGCTCTGACGGTGCCGGTCTATGCCGCCCAGGCGGTCCCGGAAGTGGGGACCTTTGGCCGGTTGTGGAATTCCATTCACCGCCTCTGGAAGAAGTGAGCAATCCTTCATCTCCCGCTACCGCGGGCCGCTTCATCACCCTGGAAGGCGGTGAGGGCACCGGCAAGTCCACCCAGGTGCGCCGTCTCGTGGCGGCCTTGGAAGCCAAAGGCATCACGGCGCTAGGCACCCGTGAGCCTGGTGGGGCGCCCGGCGCTGAACAGATCCGCAAGCTGATGGTGGAAGGCGAGCCGGGCCGCTGGGATCCCATCACCGAGACGTTGCTGGCCTATGCTGCCCGGGCCGATCATGTCGCCCGCACCATCGGCCCCGCTTTGCTCAAGGGGAGCTGGGTGATTTCCGACCGCTTCAATGACTCCACCTTTGCCTATCAGGGCTGGGGGCGCGGCGTGCCGCGCGAAACCATCCGGCGTATCGACGCGGCGGTGCTGGATGATTTCGCCCCGGACCTCACTTTGGTGCTCGACCTGGATGTGGCGCTGGGCCTGGAGCGGGCGCACCGCCGGGAAGACGGCAAAGCATCGGCCGAAAACCGCTTCGAAAAATTCGGCACGGATTTCCATGAAAAACTGCGCCAGGCCTTTCTGGATATCGCCCGGCGCAATCCCCAGCGTTGCAAGGTGATCGACGCCGGCGGAACCGAGGACCAGGTGGCGGAGGCGATTTTCGCGGCGGTCAGCCAGCGTTTCGATCTATAAGAGCTTATGGCCAAACGTTCTGCCGAGACCGCCGACAGCGATCGTATCGAGGGATTTGCCCATCCCCGCGAGACCTTTGCGCTCCAGGGACAGGAGGCGGCGTTGGGCCGCGCATCCCGGGCCTTGCGGTCCGGGCGTCCGCCCAGCGCCTGGCTGATCACCGGTGCGCCGGGCATCGGCAAGGCGACCTTGGCCTACCGGATCGCGCGCTATCTTCTGGCCTATGGCGCGACAGATGCCGGACCTGAAGATTTGTCGCTGGCGCAGGATCATCAAGTGGCGCGCCAGGTTGCGGCCCAGTCCCATCCTGGACTGTTGGTGCTCAAGCGCGCCATCAATCCCAAGACCGGCAAGCTGATGACCGTGCTGTCGGTGGATGAGATACGCCGGCTTGCGGATTTTTTCGGCATGACCAGCGGCGCCGGCGGCTGGCGGGTTGCCATTGTCGATACCGCCGACGACATGAACGACAATGCCGCCAATGCGCTGCTCAAGATGCTGGAGGAGCCGCCGGGCAATGCCATGCTGTTGCTTCTGTCCAACACGCCGGGCAGGTTGCTTCCCACCATCCGCTCGCGTTGCCAGCGGCTGGAATTGCGGCCGCTGGACGATGCCACTCTGGAAAAGATGCTGGCGCGTGAACTGCCGGAAATGGGCGCGGCCGAACGTGCTGCCCTGGCGCGGGTGTCGGGCGGCAGCATCGGCGCCGCGCTGACTTTGGCGACCGGCGAGGGCGCAGCCCTGGCCCAGGAAGCGGACCGGCTGATCGAGAATGCGCGCGATCCCGATTTGCTGGCGCTGCTCAGCCTGGGCGAGAAACTGTTCCGCATGCGCGATGGGCTGGAGCAGTTCGGCGATTTCCTGGCGCAGTCGCTGTCGGACCGCATCCGGGCCAAGGCGCATGCCGGGACGGGCGGGCTGGAGCGCTGGGTGGCGGTGCTGGGACGCATCGAACAGGGCTTTGGCCGCGCCACCGGCCTGCATCTGGAGCCGCGCCAGGTGGTGCTTTCCACGGCGCGCGATCTTGCCCGCACCGCCCGGGGCGGCGCGCTCTGATGCCCGCTTTCCTGGTCGACAGCCATTGCCACCTGGATTTTCCCGATTATGCCGGGACGGTGGATGCCGTGGTGGCGCGAGCCGCGGATGCCGGGGTTGGTGTCTGTCTCAGCATCGGCACCGAACTCAAGCGCTTTCCTGGCGTCAGGGCGGTGGCGGAGAAATTTCCCAATGTCTGGTGCAGCGTGGGCGTGCACCCGCATGAATCCGAGAAAGAACTGCTGGACGATGCGGCGGCGCTGATCCGCGAGGCGGCACATCCCAAGGTGGTCGGCATCGGCGAGACGGGATTGGACTATTATTACGAACATTCGCCGCGCGAACCGCAGCAGAAGAATTTCCGCAGCCACATCGCGGCCGCCCGTCAGACCGGGCTGCCGGTGATCGTTCATACCCGCGATGCCGATGACGACACCATCGCCATCCTGCGCGACGAGATGGAAAAGGGTGCCTTCACCGGCCTGATCCATTGCTTCACCGGCACTCAGAAGCTGGCGGATGCGGCGCTGGAACTGGGGCTTTACATCTCCGTCTCGGGCATCGCCACCTTCAAGAACTCGCAGCCTTTGCGCGATGTGATCAAGACCGTGCCGCTGGAACGGCTGCTGGTGGAGACCGACGCGCCCTTCCTGGCGCCTGTACCGTACCGCGGCAAGACCAATGAGCCGGCCTTTGTGGTGCATACGGCGAAGATGCTGGCGGAGCTCAAAGGTGTGACGGAAGACGAATTGGCGGCGGCGACAACCGGGAATTTCTTCCGGCTCTTTTCCAAGGTGCAGCCTCCCGCATGACTTTGGCGGTTCGCATCCTTGGTTGCGGTTCTTCTGGCGGCGTCCCCCGGCTGGGTGAGGGCAAGCCCAACTGGGGCGTCTGCGATCCCGACAATTCCAAAAACCGGCGCAGCCGTTGTTCTATTCTCGTTACGCGGCGCGGCGCCGAAGGTGAAACCCGCATCCTGGTGGACACATCGCCCGATATGCGCGAACAGCTTCTGGCAGCCAATATCGGGCTGCTGGATGCGGTGCTGATTACCCATGACCATGCCGACCAGCTTCACGGCCTCGACGATCTGCGTGTCGTCACCATGAACATGAAGCGGCGGCTGGACCTGTGGAGCGATATCAATGGTCTCGCAGGGGTGCGCAAGAAATTCAATTACTGCTTTGCCACACCCGTGGGCAGCGACTATCCGCCCATCCTGAACGCTCGCGAAATCACAGAACCGTTCACGGAATTCGAGATCGCAGGCGGGGGCGGCGCGGTGCCGGTTCGCGCCTTCGGCCAGGGCCATGGCCGCATCCGCAGCCTGGGGTTCCGCTTCGGGCCGCTCGCTTACTCGCCCGACGTCGATCATCTGGATGAAGATGCCTTCGCCGCGCTTGCCGGTGTGGAATGCTGGATCGTGGATGCGCTGCGCCACACCCCCCATCCCAGTCACGCCCACCTGGCCCGCACCCTGGAATGGATCGCGCGGGTGAAGCCCAGGCGCGCCATCCTCACCAATATGCATATCGACATGGATTATGACGCCCTGCGGCGGGAACTGCCGCCCGGCGTGGAACCGGCGTATGATGGGATGCTGCTGGCGATTTAATCCCCGGCCATCACGCCGAAATTGAGATTATTTGGCCAAAAAGCCCCGATGTGCCCTGCGAAGACATGACATTTGATATAGGGTACCGGGCATGGCCGATCCGTCGAGATGCAGACTTGAGCGTGTTGTTTTCGACGGCCGGGGCGATTTCCTGAGCACCGTACGCACCCGCGTCCATGAGACTCTTGCGGGTCATGCCGCCGGTGGCGATCCGCGGCTGCTGCGCAAGGCGGCACTCATCATGGTCTGGTTCCTGGGATCCTTTGCCTTGTTGCTCACGGTCAAATCCGGCTGGCTGCAACTGCTGCTGTGTTTTTCCTACGGGCTGGCCGCCAGCGCCCTCGGTTTCAACATCTTCCACGACGCCAATCATGGTGCGATGTCATCCAATCAGCGGGTCAATCTGGTTTGGGCCATGATGGCCTCCACGGTGCTGGGCGCCAGCCGCTATCTCTGGAGCTACAAGCACAATGTCCTGCACCACCGGAACACCAACATTCACACCTGGGACGATGATCTGGAGACGCGGGGCTTTCTGAGACTCGCGCCCCAGCAGCATTGGAAACGGCGCTATCATGGGCAGCACTGGTTCGTCTTCGCATTGTATGCCGTCAATGCGATTGAATTGGTGTTCGTGAAGGATTTTGTCCAGTATTTCACCCTGCGCATCAATCCGCACCAGCGCATCCCTGCGATGTCCGGGCCTGAGAAGATGGAGTTCTGGATATCGAAGATTATTTATTTCGCGGTCTTCGTCGCGCTGCCATTCGCAGTTTTGCCGGCAGAGCGTGTGGTGGCGGGCTTTTTGATCTACGAGTTCACCCTGGGTCTTTCTCTCGGCCTGGTGTTCAGCATGGCACATCAGGTGGAGAGCGTGGATTTCCCCTCGCCGCAGGGTGTGCCGCCCACCATCGGCGAGGAATGGGGCGCGCATCAGATGCGCACGACGGCAAATTTCGCCAATCGCAACCATGGATGGAACTGGTTCAGCGGCGGCTTGAATCATCAGATCGAGCATCATCTTTTCCCATCCATGAGCCACACCCACTATGCAGCCATCGGGCGGGTGGTTCGCGACACCGCAGATGAATTCGGCTTGCCCTATAATCATTTCGAGACCTACGGTGCCGCGTTGCACAGCCATTATCGTCTGTTGCGCCAGCTGGGGACGCGGCCGCAATCCGTTGCCCGGGTCAGCGCCGCAGAGATGTGACGGCCGGAACCGCAGCGATTCGGGGCGTGCTGCCGCTTCGCGGTAACCGCCGGGCTAGGCTGGACAGCAAGGGTGGAATCGATGGCTAGCTTCCCAAAAAGGGGAGACGCCGCATGCTCAACCGCCGCCACACGCTTGCCGGCCTCTTGGGACCGGCCGCTCTGTTCGGACTCGATGGAACTTTGCCCGCACGCGGCCAGACCGCCGCCTTGGGCTCCCGCGAGAAAATCCGCGTCACCAAGATCGATACCTTCGTTCTGAAGAACTCCTGGGTGTTCGTGAAGATCTCCACCGACGCCGGCATCACCGGCTGGGGCGAGATGCTGAAAGACGATGCGAAGGCCTGTGCCGCGGGCGCGATGGAAGTGGGCCACTACCTGATCGGCCAGGATCCCACCCGCGTGGTTTTCCACTGGCAGGCGATCCATCGTGGCGCTTTTTATCGCGGCGGCCCGGTGAAGACCGCGATCTCTTCCGGTATCGACCAGGCGCTGTGGGACATTACCGGCAAGGTCTACAACCTGCCGGTCTACAAGCTGATGGGCGGGCCGACGCGCGACCGTGTTCGCGTCTATGGCCAGCCCAACCCTAAGAACGGCGTCAACGCCATGAAGGTGGGATTGCGCGATACCGCGGGCCGCGCCCCGACCAAATATGACGAGGGCGAAAAATACGTGTCCGAAGTGACCGAGCGTTTCGCCGAGCTTCGCAAGAAAATGGGGCCGGAGGTCGATATCGGCATCGATTTTCATGGCGCGGTGCAGCCCACCACGGCCATCCGCCTGATGGCCGCCATCGAACCCTACCATCCCTGGTTCTATGAAGAGGTGGTGCAGCCGCTGAATGTGGATGTGATGGCCGAACTGGCCAAGAAGACCACGATTCCACTGGCGACAGGAGAACGCATCTTCACCAAGTGGGGGTTCAAGGAGATTCTGGAAAAGAAGGCGGCCATGATCCTGCAGCCCGACGTCTGCTATGCCGGCGGCATCACCGAACTGAAGATCATCGCCGGCATGGCAGAGGCCTATTACGCCCCCATCGCGCCGCACAATCCGCAAGGCCCTTGCTCCCTGGCGGCCAGCCTGCAAATCGCGGCCTCGGTTCCGAATTTTTTCTGCCAGGAGCGCGGCGACAACGAATATTCGGACCTGCTGGCCAAGCCTTTGCCGCCGATCTCCAAAGGCTATCGCCCGCTGTTGACCGATCCCGGCCTGGGCATCACGATCGACGAGAACAAGCTGCGTGCCCAGGTGGGCGAACCCCGGCCGTACCTGCCGCAGTTCGATGCCGATGATGGATCGGTGGTCGACTGGTAGAGCCATGGATGTCAGGGAAAATCCCACGCTGCACCGCTTTGAATTGCCGCTCGGCGGCAATGCGATGGCCGCGGCCTATTACAGCATGGTGGATGGGCATCTCGTCCTGACGCATACCGAAGTGCCGGAGGAATTTTCCGGGCAGGGGATCGGCACCCGGCTGGCGCAAGGCGTGTTCGACCTGCTTCGCCGGTCGGGCCGCAAGGCGGTTCTGAAATGCCCCTTCATGGGGCATTTCTTCGCCACCCACCCGGACTATGCCGATGTCGTCGACGGGTGATCGAACGGTCTACTGTGTTCCGTTCGCGTCCTCAGCGTAATTGTGCTGCATGGTCGGGCTGCGGTTGAAGGCCAGCCGCGTATCCATCTGGCCGGGCGCCCAGCCGGCGCGGTGGAAGCGGCCGGGCAGGGCCAGCACCACATCGCCGGCCTGGCTCACCAACAGACCTTTGCCTTCCATCTCGTAGGCGATCTTGCCTTCCAGGATGAACCAGAACTCGTCATTGCCGATATGGAAATGGCCTTTGTTGGTCGCCGGCGGGATCGGCACGCCCATACCGCGGATGATGGCCGCCTGGTTGTCATGATCGCCCATGAACAGGCCGCCGCGCGGACCGCCGGTGGGATATTTCTCGATGAAGTCCTTGAAGAAATCCATGTAGGGCTTGTTGACTTCGTCATATTCGCCCATGCCGCCGCCGACCGGCTGGGTGGGATAGCTCACCTTGACATAGTGCTGGCCGTTCCTGGGCGGCGGCGGGGCGCCGAACGCATCGCGGCTCTCCACCGGATAGGAAGGCAGGATGCCGCCGCCGCGCGTCACTTCAAAGCGCAAGGATGGCTCGTTGCCCACCGTTTCCATGCTGTAAGGCACGCGCAATGGCACCTGTACCAGAAAGCCTTTTTTGGCGACGAAAGGTTCCTGGCCCTTGATGGTGAAGCGGATCTGGCCGCCCCATACCACCCAGGTGGTGCGGTCATCGCCATAGAATTGCGTGCGCGTCTTCTCGCCCGGCGCCATGGAAATCCATCTGGCGCTGTAGCGCTCGGTTTCGATCGCGTCCTCCGTCCAGTTCGCCTGCCCCTTGTGCTTGGCAAGCACATCGGACAGACGGGTGACCGGTTTGTTGACCCCGGCATATTCCTGCATCTTGTCCGGCTTGGGCGCCCAGTCGAGAAAGACTTTGCGGTCCTGCGCCAGTGCTGGAAGCGTCAAAAGCGCGACGGCTGCGGCAGCGACGATCTTGCGGTTCATCCCCATCTCCTACTGCTTGCCGTCGGCGTCTTCGGCGAAATTGTGGAAAAGAAGCGGGTTCACATTGAAGGACAGCCGTGTGTCCGTCTGGCCGTTCGCCCAGCTTGCGCGGTGATAACGTCCCGGCGGCACAAAGACGACATCGCCGGCGTCGGCGGTAAAGAGGCCGGCCTTCTCGATCAGGTAATCGCACTTGCCTTCCAGGATGAACCAGAACTCGTCATGACCGATATGGAAGTGGCCGCGATTGGTCGGCGGCGGTGTAGGCACCCCCTTGCCGCGGATGATGTTGGCCATATTGGCTTCGTCGGCCATGACCAGATGATCCTTTGGATTCGCCACCGGATCGGCCGCGACCACTTCCTTGAAGAAGTCGCGATAGGGCCGGTTCACGGAATCATACTTCTCGGGCTGGGTGGGCGTGCTGATCTTCATATAGTGCTGCCCCGCTCTGTCCTGCGGCTTGGGTTCATCGCCCGGATAAAGCGGCAGGATGCCCGCATGGGTGACTTCAAAGCGCAGGGACGGTTCGCTGCCGACGGTTTCCATGGAATAGCGCACGCGTTGCGGCACCTGGACCAGGAATCCTTTGCCGGCCACGAAGGGCTTCTGCCCTTCGATGGTGAAGCGGATCTGTCCGCCCCACACCACCCAGAAGACACGATCATCGCCCCAATATTGCGCCGGTGTCTTGTCTCCTGGCGCTGCCTGGATCCACTTGACGTCATAGCGGGGCGTGAGGATGACCTGTTCGCTCCAGCGCGCCTGGCCCTTATGCTTGGCCAGCACCGCGGGCAGCCGGGTGATGGGCTTGTTCTGGCCATAGCCCGGCAGGGTGTCGGGCTTGGGCGACCAGGCATACCAGGCCTCGCCCAGCGCCACCGTCGGAACGGCTATCGCGGTGGCCAGAACACAACTCAGAACACTAGCCAGCGCCGTCGTCCTGCGTATGTCGCGCATGCAATTCTCCCCTCGGCCCGCCGATTGTTCTTTGTATCCGGCAATCGCGGAGAAAATCCCACTTTTGCACAAGGCTGTAAATCGGTGGCTTCTGCTATCCGTCGCAAAGTTTCGCGATGACGGCGGGATTGTTGCGTTGCAGCAGGGTGCGCCTGTAAAGCGCGTTACGCCGCACTTGACTTACCGCACCCCGCGCCCAAACGTCACGATGAGCACGGGGAAGAGTTCAGGGGAAGGTTTCCATGACTGCGAAAATCCAGCGCCGCCATTTTATCATGACTGCTGCCGCGACCGTGGCGGCCAGCGGTCTGCACACCACTGCGCTGTGGGGCAAGACCATCAAGCATAAGCCGCTGGACCCGGTGAATCCGGACATCCTGTTCGGCACCACCAGCTCGATGTGGGGCGGGGCAGGGGTGGGTGCCAAGCAAACTCGCGACACACCCTGGGCGATCAAGCGCGTCGCGGAGGTCGGGCTGCAGGGCATCGAATTCTACGGCGACGGTATCGAACAGTATCGTCCCAACCCCAAGGAATTGCAGAAGCTGATGGACGCCGCGGGCATCACCTTCATCGGCGCTTCGAACGGGGAGAAGGGCCAGTCCACCAATTTCATCGATGTCGACCAGATTCCCAAGACCATGGCCGACCACATCGCGTTCTGCCGGGATTTTTTGCAGCCGCTGGGCTGCGATCACTGGAAGATCAATATGGGCCAGCGCCCCGCCGGCGGCCCCAGCGACGAACAGCTCAAGCGCCTGGCGAACACGCTGAACGAACTGGGCGCCAAGACCATCGCCATGGGCGTGCGGCTGGCGCCGCATCCCCACATCTGGGGTCCGCTGGAGCGGGAAAAGGACATGCGCCGGGTGATGGAGTTGACCGATCCCAAATATGTCTGGATGACCGCCGATACCGGCCATCTGGTGCTGGGCGGCGGCGATCCCGCCCAGATCATCAGCGATTATTTCCCGCGCGTGGCGGAAATCCATTTGAAGGACACTTACGCCAAATACCGCGGCAACAAGGAGACCCCGACCCCGGAGATGCACAAGCGGGCGTCGGTCTATCACAATCTGGGCGGCGGCGGCGTGGATTTCGTGGCCGTGTTCGACGTGCTGCGCAAGAAGCACTTCAAGGGCTGGGCGATCTTCGACGTCGATGGCCCGCGCGTGGGCGATGACGGCTATGATGCGATCGGCGGCAACCGTGAACTCGCGGTGGACGATTATATGTCCCACAACATCAACTATCTGCGCGACGTGCTGGGCGTGAAGCTGCCGCCGCACTCCACATGAATTCCATGACAGTCAGGAGAAACAGGCGCATGTCACGCCCTATCGCCCTTTGTGCCGCATTGCTGCTGCTGGCGACGCCGGCGCTGGCGGCGGCGACCTATGAGGCCGAGCTTGATCCCACGCCGTTCGACGCCACCAACCGCGCCGACGTGATCGAGTCCATCGGCAATGTCACCGCCACCTTGGACGGCAGCAACCTGACGGTGAAAGGCACCTTCTCGAATTTCACCTCGCCCGCCACCGGCGGCTCGTTCCGTATCGGGCTGGCCAAGGGCGTGCCGGGCGATGCCATCGGCAGCCTGACGGTAGAACATGCCCGCCAGGGGGCTTTCTCCGGCAGCATCAAGCTCAGTGCCGCGCAATTGGCCGCGCTGAAGCGGCAGTCGCTTTATATCCGCATCGACAGCGAGAAATCGCCCGACGGCAATGTCCAGGGCTGGCTGGAAGAATCAGGAAACGGTCATGAATCCTAAGGCAAAATTTCTGGCCGGTGCCGCCGGTGCAGTGATCAGTGTGATCGCGCTGGGGGTCGGGCTGACTTCTTATGCCGTGGCGCAAGGAACAGGCATCTATACCGCCGCGCAGGCAGACCAGGGCCATGGCGACTACACCGCCAAATGCGCCGGCTGCCATCGCGCCAACCTGGCAGGCGGCGGCGATGCCCCGGCCCTGGGCGGCAACGGTTTCATGAGCTCTTTCGGCAACCGCTCGACCAAGGACCTCTACAATTTCATCGCCAAGTCCATGCCCGCCGGTGCGCCGGGCAGCCTGAGCGAAGAGCAATACACCAACATCACCGCCTATCTGCTTTATGCCAATGGCGCCAAGGCGGGCACCAAGCCCTTGACCAAGGATACCGATGTGAAGGTGTCCACCGTCGCCGACGGCAAGATCGTGGCCGACGCGATCAAGCCGCCGACCCTGGGCAAGATGGCGGCGATGGAAGCGCGCGCGGCAGCCGAGAACGCGCCGCCGCCGCTGGGGCTGACTGTCAAAGGCACGGTGAAGAACTATACCGACGTCACCGACGATATGCTGCTGCATCCGGCGGACGGCGAATGGCTGATGTACCGGCGCAATTACCAGGGCTGGAGCTTTTCGCCGCTCAAGCAGATCACGCCGGACAACGTAAAGACCCTGACCCTGAAATGGGCCTGGAACATGAACGAGGGCGGCGCCAGCCAGGTGACGCCCATCGTCCATGCCGGAACCATGTTCCTCTCCAACACTTCCAACACGGTGCAGGCGCTGGACGCGCGCACCGGCGAACTGATCTGGGAGAACCGCATCGGGCCGGTGTCCAAGATCGCCTATGGCGGCACCCGCAGCTTGGCCGTCTATCACGACAAGGTTTTCGTCGCGACCACCGACGCCAAGATCCATGCCCTGGACGCGCGTACCGGCAAGATCGTGTGGCAACAGACCCTGGGCAATCCCAACAACTCCGCCACCGGCGGCGTGATGGTGATGCGCGGTAAAGTGCTGACCGGCATGACCGGTTGTGACAACTATTCCGCGAACAATTGCTATATCTCGGCCTTTGACGCCGACACCGGCAAGCCGGCTTGGCGCTTCCACACCACCGCGCTGGAAGGCGAGCCGGGCGGCGACACCTGGAACGGCTTGCCCAACCTGTTGCGCGGCGGCGCCGATACCTGGATCGCGGGTACCTACGATCCGGAGCTGAACACGACCTATTGGGGCGTGGCCCAGACCAAGCCATGGTTCCGCGCCAGCCGCAAAACCGGCAGCGCCTCCACGCTGTATTCCTCGTCGACCCTGGCCCTGGATCCCGATACCGGAAAACTGAAATGGTATTTCCAGCATGCACCGGGTGAATCCTTGGACCTGGACGAAGTGTTTGAGCGGGTGCTGATCAATCACGGCGACCAGAAGACGCTGATGACCATCGGCAAGCCCGGCATCCTGTGGAAGCTGGACCGCGCCACCGGCAAGTTCCTGGGCGCCAAGGAAACCATCTTCCAGAACGTCTTTTCCAAGATCGACCAGAAGACCGGCGCGGTGACCTATCGTTCGGACATCTTCAACCAGAAGACCGATCAGTGGTTCTCCTCCTGTCCCGGACCGGAAGGCGGCCATGACTGGCAGGCGACCAGCTATTACCAGCCCGACGATCTCTTGATCATTCCGCTCAGCCAGAGCTGCGTGATGATCCAGGGTCATGAGGTGGATATGAAGCTGGGCGGCGGCGGCACCGCGGCCTCGCAGAAGTTCTTCTTCATGCCGGGCACCCACCAGAACATGGGCAAGCTGGTGGCCTATCGCACGTCCGACATGAAGGAAGTGTGGTCATGGCAGCAGCGCGTGCCCTTCCTGACGGCGGTGCTGTCAACTGCGGGCGGCGTGGCTTTCGTGGGCGACTTCAACCGCAGCCTCAAGGCGGTCGATGCCAAGACCGGCAAGATCGTGTGGGATACACGGCTGGGCAACACGGTGCAGGGCTATCCCATCTCTTTCAGCCTGGACGGCAAGCAATATATCGCCGTGGCGTCGGGGCTGGGCGGCGGCAGTCCGCAGCAGAAGCCCACCATGCTGCTGAACGAAGTGCACCGGCCGTCCACCGGGCATGTGCTGTATGTGTTCGGGCTGCCGGATTGAGGGCCATTGAACTTTTCATGCTTCGACAAGCTCAGCATGAGGATTTTAGATGTATCCTCACCCTGAGCCTGTCGAAGGGTGAGGACGACGGATAAAGCCCTATTTCCCAGTCACCGGCATATGCAGGGTCATCATGATCAGGCCGTGCACCTCGGTGTACTGGTGCGGGGTGTTGGCCGGCACCAGAATGTAATCGCCCTTGGCGACCTTGCGCGGCGTGCCGCCTTCGATGGATGTGCCGCTACCCGTCATCGCGCCCGCCGCCACCGGTTTCGCGCCCACCAGCTTGCCGCCGGTGATCAAGGTACAGCTTCCTTCGATCACCTCGATCAGTTCGGCATGGGTGGGATGGATGCTGGGCGGGGTGGTGTCGGTGCGGTATTCAAGCTGGAACGGATAGCCCTCGTCATTCACCACCAGCTCGACGGTGTTGCCGGTCTTGTGCTCCGCCTTGGCCTTGGCGACGAGCGCCTGCACGTCGGCCGATGAGGCAAACAGCTTGGTGGGCGGCGCGGCCGGTTGGGCGAACGCGGGCAGGGGAACCAGAAGGGCTACGGCCAACAGTATTTTTTTCATAATGCCTCCCAAGGATGTTTGAAGGAAAATGGCCGTTATGGGCTTTGCGGCATGAACATGTGCACGCTCATGATGATGAACTCACCCTGCACGTCCTGAAACTGATGCGCCGTGTCGGTAGGCACTACCACATAATCGCCGGCGGTCAGTTTCTGCGGCGAGGCGCCTTCGATGCCGGTGCCGCTCTCATTGGCGGTGCCCGGCCGTGACGGCTGCACGCCGGTGAGCTTGCCGCCGGTGACCAGGGTGGCATTGCCCTGAATCACGTGAATCAGTTCCGCCTGGCCGTGATGCACCGTGGGAGGTGTGAGGCCGGTGCGATATTCCAGCAGCACCCGATAGGGACCCACCACAGCAATCGGCACCACCGAATTGACGGTGGGTGATTTCTGGTTGGCTTTGGCCTGGGCGATCAGCGCCGGTATGTCGGCGCCCGCGGTGAACAGCTTGGTGGGCGGCGGCGCGGGCGGCGGTGTCTGGGCCAGCGCGGGCAGGGGCATCAGCAAGGCGGCGGCGAGCAGGATGTTCTTCATGACATCTCCAAAGAAAAAGGGCCGGTTCTGCGACCGGCCCCTCAACTCTACCGCGAACTCTATTGCTTGGCTCCAGAGTCCGGATCGAAATTGTGCATCCCTTCGGGCCTGGGATTGATGGCAATGCGGGTGGACATGCCGGTTCCCGCCCAACTGGCGCGGTGCCAGCGGCCTTGCGGCGCCAGCACCACGTCGCCGACATCGGCGGTGAACACCTTCATGCCTTCCATCTTGTAGTCGATGGTGCCCTCGGCGATCACCCAGAACTCGTTATAGTCGATGTGGAAATGGCCCTTGTTGCTGTCCGGCGGCGTGGGCGTGCCATGGCCGCGGATCACATTCATGAAATTGTTGGTGTCGGAGACGAAGGCATTGTCGCCCCGCTTGGCCGGCCGCTTCACGAAATCGCCCCAGAAATCCAGATAAGGCCGGACCTTGTCGGTGTACGGCGCTGGCGGTGTGCGGTAGCTGGCCAGGACATAGGTCTTGCCCCCTTTTGCGGAAGAGGGGGCATCCGGCGCAGCCCCCTTGTCCCCGGCGGTGGCGGGATAGAGCGGGGTGCGGTTGTTGCGCACCACTTCAAAGCGCACGCTGGGCTCGTCGCCCACCGTCTCCATCCAATAGACATTGCGATAGGGCACCTGCACCAGGAAGCCCTTGGAGGCCACGAACGGCTCCTGGCCTTCGATGTGGAAGCGCACCTGGCCGGAGGCGATGTACCAGAAGATCGGATCGTCGGCCCAGAATTGCGGTTTGGTCTTCTGGCCAGCGCCCATGGAGATGTAGTCGGCGTGATAATCCTGGTCGCGCACGATGGGCTGCACCCAGTCGCTCTTGCCCTTGTGCGCGGTCATGATCTCGGACAGCCGCCAGATCGGCTTGTTGGGCGCCTTCCACGGCGCCAGCGGCACGGGCTTGGGCGACCAGCTGTACCAGATCTTGGCATCGTCCTGGGCCAGCGCCGGAGCCAGCCCCATAACAAGCGCTGCCACGGTCACGGCGAGCTTGAGAGATTTCATCCGTATTCCTCCCCAAACCTATGTTTTGTTTGAGGAAAGAATGTCCCAGTTTTATCGCTAACACAACTGGGCAGAGAAAGGCGCAAAGCGCCGCGAAATGGTGTAGTATCGGCCGGTAACTTTGGTCCGGGGAGAGTCTGGATGAAGGTTCAGTTGATGCTTCTGGCCGCGAGCCTGTTGGCGGCCGTGTCGCTTGCTTCCGCGCCGGCCCAGGCCCAGATCTTTGTCACTCTGGGCGCCGGCCAGGCCCATGACTGTTTCCTCCACGCCAAAGCCGGCACCCAGTTGCTGCAGGGTGCGCAGGTCTGCTCCGGCGCGCTGGATCACGATGTGCTGAGCAAAAAGGATCGCGCCGCCACCCACGACAATCGTGGCGTGATTCTGGACCTGCTGGGCCGCACCCAGGACGCCGCCGATGATTTCAATGCCGCCATCGCGCTGGACGCGAGCCTGGGCGATCCCTACGTCAATCTGGGCGCCATGCTGATCAAGAAGGGCCAGCATCAGGAAGCCCTGGAACAGATCAACCGCGGTCTCGATCTGGGCATGGCCTTCCCCCATATCGGATATTACGACCGCGCCGTGGCCGAGCAGATGCTGGGCCGCTACAAGGAAGCTTATTACGACTACAAGAAGGTGCTGGAGCTGGAGCCCAATTTCGTCATGGCCAGCGAGCGGCTGAAGGATTTCACCGTCACCCGGGTGCCGGCCCCGGCGCCGAGTTAAGCGCCGCGCCATTTGTGAAAATTCGTTAATAGTCAGCCAGTTATGGCCGCTTTTAACAGTGGAACGTGAAGTTGTTTGACACCGCTACCACAACTGATACCTAATTGCATACAGAAGCTGCGGGGCGTCGGTATTCTCCATACCGCCAAGGCTTCCAGGGCCCGGATTTGCGTACCCTCGCTGCCGGGCCTTTTTGCTGTCTAGTGTCCCGATTCCGAAATTCGCACGTTCTCTATATCGATTTCAGGCGAATTTCGGAATCGAAGGACACTAGCAATTTATTGATTCTAGTGTCGTTTTGGTTTCGAAGTTCGCTACAAGCCCGATATCATTGATATTGCGAACTTCGAAACCAC